>Ga0179593_1359559_pt1 | contig 20732 bp, 15 predicted proteins | sample CZODoug2_1_08_16_FD_185931 | JGI IMG/M metagenome (GOLD analysis project Ga0179593, IMG submission 185931) | Vadose zone soil fungal communities from Angelo Coast Range Reserve, California, USA - CZODoug2_1_08_16fungal (PacBio error correction) | ecosystem: Environmental > Terrestrial > Soil >... | reverse complement strand
TTCGGGCGCGGCAACCCCGCCAGGCTCCCCCTCTTCACATTCCGCTTAAGGCTTCCCAACACCACGCGTGCCTTGTCTTGTCTGCCGCCGCTGATTGTCCCTCCGCCCCCTTTCCCGTGCTACCTTTTTCGCCTCTCCCATTGCCTTCGTCTCCACCGTTTGGCCGCGAGGGATCTCGCCCCGAATTCTCTTCTCCAACCGATTCACGTTTTTCTTGCCCTTCCATTTCCAGAGACGAGTTTTTCCCTGTGCGTGACCCGCTTTGCGTTCCTGGCTGTCTCCCGGTGCCCCGCCAGTTAAACCGTCTAGGTAGCAGAAAATTTCTTTTGGGTTTCATGGGGTATGTTCTTTATCCTCAATGTCTACTTTTCCCTTCGTTCCTGTTAACGCCCACCTCCCGTCCTTGTCTTCCCCCCCCCCCCTTGCCCTACAATACTCACCCCGGGACTGATTGCAAGTTCCTGATTACCTCCCCTTGCGTCTCCTTAGGCCCCCTCTTGTATTTTGGTCGACCCGCCTCCGCGTGGGGCAAAAACCAGCATCGTCGTCACCGTTCTCTGCCTTAGTTTCTATGATCGTACATCCCCTCGGGGACGAGCGGCTCCCCGACAATTTTAGAGTTCTTGCGTGCCCGACTCGTTGTCCTTCTCGGTGATGTTAAACGCACCATCCTTTGAACTGATACGACCTGATTTCTTTCGCTTCGGCAAATCCCCCCCGCTTCAGACCCCCTTCGCTGAAAGAATTCGTAGCTTTTGGCCTGTGGTCCGAGGGCCCCCCCGGTACTACCCCCTATGACGACGAATCGGTGTTGCCTTTCCCGTTCTGTTCCGCCCGTTTTCGAGTAAAGCTTTATTTTTCGTGGCCATGGTTTTCCAAACAAGACTCCTTTCTCTCCGCCGCGCACACGAGGCGTGGAGCGTGCTGGAGGATATCTACTATCCTGCAGGACCGGTCCCGTGAAGTAAAGGAAAGATCTCCCTCACCACTTTTAGTCTCCTTTGCGTTTTTGACAAAGTAGATATTTGATAGCTTCGACCGTGCCCCTCATGTCCCCCTCTCCTTCCCCACCTTGCACATTACCAAGATGAGTGTCGTTCCCTGGCAACTGTAACCCTTTCCTCACTATTTTGTAGGCGAGGGCACGGGACGCAATTACCCTCGCCCTTCTTTGCCTACCAAAATATAGACCTCGGCGTTTGGCCTTTTTTTTTCAAAGTCAAAGCTCCCTTTCTGAATCTCCTCGGACCGTAAGGAGCTCCTTCTTCTGGTCAACTTAGCCCGAGGGATCTAGTTCGAAAAGATGTCCTTAGTTGATTTTCCTCTTCCGTTTTCCCTTAGATCTTCTCTCTCATCCCTTCGTTTTGGCGGCCAGACCCAAGGCAGGGTGAAGTGGATATATCCCCCTTACCCCCCTTCTTTGTTGTTGAGCTAGCTTCAATTCCCACGGACGTTGATCCTATGTATGACTTCCACAGAAGTCAAGTTTTACCAACTCGACTCTTTTTCGGTGACGGCCCTTTTTCCTCCGGAGACCCTACCTTTTCCACCACCCGGGAATGTTTTCCAATACCGTCCGAGAGACAGCCACCGAGGGAGGTTTCCCCCCTTTACCCCGATTATTTTTGCGAGCCTTTTACACTCCCCCATTCCGCGCGATATTTCTGCTAGTACTTTTTTTGTGACGCCGTTAGTCTTCCTGTCCCTTCCTTTTCTTTGCCAGATCGACGGGAAAGGGACTCGGTGCCCTTGATAACTAACCCCGGAGGTCTGTTGACTTCCCCCCTTCTTGTTTATAATTATTCCGCTCCCCCTTCTCTCCCCAAGTATTCGGCGCAACTTCCCTTCCCTCCCCCCCCTGGTTCTGATATTACCCCCCTTTCCCCTGTTTCTTTGTCCCCCCCCTCTTCGATCCTTCCCTGAGTTTTCCCCAGCCCTTTGTTCGCTCTGCGAGCCGGCGTGCCGCCGGTTGTGTAGCCACCTTTTTGCACATCACCGCCTCCCTAGCTCGAGTCTCTGTTTTTGCGACAGACTTGTCACCACTCTTTCCATCGCTCTTACCGGTTCCCATCACTCCTCCCCTTCCTCTCGTACTTTCGCGCTTCCCTTTTCTGGTTTTTATGGTTTTGCCTGTCCCCCATCCCCGGTATTTCTTTCCCCTTTCGGCAGTTCATGAGTTTGTTGGCTGGTGACCGATTTTCAGTAGCAAGTCGTTTAAACGATCTCCCTCTCCCGTTCCGTTTCTCCGTGTCGTCAAACCTTTCTTGTCCGAGTGAGGAGATCCTAGGGTCTATGCATGTAGAAATTTGACCTTCTTAGGCTTTTTAACCCTTCTTGATTGGTCTCCCCCGTCATCACGCTGGCCTGCCTTAGAGACAACCGTGTTGCTTTGTTTTGTAACTCTTCCATCATGCATGCGTTGTATTTCTTGTTGCGGTTCCGCGCTGTCAACCCCTTCTGCTTTCGGTCTTTAACATGTACCGAAGATTAGGCTCCTCAATGGAAGTTTTAGAGCTATAGTTAAAGCCATTCCCCCCGCGATGTTTTTTCCCGTAGTGGACCCCTCTTTTGCCTGTTCCTCTTCCGTTGATCCTAAAGCCCGCGCGCCCTGAGTAAGACCTACCCTACCTGAAAAACTTTGCAGTCCGCCCCTACTACCTAGTTTTCCCTTTTCGTTGCTACCCCAAGATCTCTTTCTTCCAATCCCCCATAAGCGCGCGACGGTGTCGCTCAAGAGTTTTAGAACAGACCCTCCCATGTTTCCTCCCCTTTCTTTGTAGTTTAAGGGGCAGAGGAGTCTTTCCCATTTCAAATCTTTCCGAAGTTCCCGGTGTCGATTACTTTCGTTGGGAGGCCCATGCGCGCCAGGCTTAAAGATATATATTTCAACCCCCTTGTTGTTTTTATCTTATCTTGCCTCAGGTTTTTTTTTTTTCCTGCAATCCCCCTGCCAGTCCCTTTATGCTCTCCAACCCCTGCCGCACCGGTGTACATTCCTCAGTCAGGTGCCTAACTAAAAGAGAACATTTATTTCCCCATGGTTTTTCTTATTTTTTGAAGACCCCCGGAGTCTCCGCGCAGAGTTGATATCTTTGTACCCTGCGTCTCCCCATCTCCCAACGAGTTCTTGTCCCCTGACCAGTTCACCTGCTGCTGCTTTTTTTCCAGGTAGTTTTCTTTACTCCTTTTACTCCGGATTGGTCTGCCACGTCTATTTTCCCCACTGTATCGTTCAGATCCCACCCTTCTTGGGGTCATTTGTATGCCTCTAATACTGCCCCAAAACCCTGAAATTCTCCAGATTTTTTTTTATTACTTTTCCACCTTTCTCCCTCCGCCGGGTGACTTGAGCCAGATCCAACATTCCTGCTGTGGCGATATCTTTCTTACATCCCTTTTTTTATCCTAAGGGCTTGGCTTCGGGTGTTTCTCCCCTCGACGACCGTGGGAACGAAGCTGTTCCCCTACCTCCATCCCCCCAGCTTGATCATATCGAACCTCTGGTCCGACGCGCTTCGTTCTTTGGAGAGTCGTTTCCCGACTTGCGTGTAAAGGGGCTGTAAACGCCCCCTACTCAATTTCCTCCCCTCGCTGTTCTTTCAGCCCCTTTTCACATTTGCGGCCCCTCACACGTCTCTCCCCCAAGTAACTTCGAGCCTCCTGTCTTCTGGTGGCCTAGTGTCAACCGGTATACGATGCCACGATCGTTTCTTCTTCGCCGCGAGTTCTTCCCCCCTGCTGTTAGCTGGGAGGTGGCCATTTTCGTGTAAAATTCGCCCCTCCCACTTCTCGCCTTCCCCCTGCGCAAGATTTGCGCGTGGTCGGGTTTGCTTTTAATTTCCTCTTACTCTCCCTGGACCCAGTTTATTTGTCCCCTTGTGAGCTCTCCCCCACGTGTTCTTTACGTTCACCCGTTGCGGGGTCCTAATAGTATCCTTTCTATCTTTCTATAGTGACTGATCAAACCCCACCTCGACTTTCAAACATTTCACCTCCTTATGAGTCTTTTCTTTCCCCTTTTCCATGAGCTACCCATACCCCCAGGTAAGTTCTATTTCCCTGTTCTATACGAGACCTCTTGCGCCCCCAGGCGTACTCGCAAGCTCTCTCTGTGCCGTTCTGGGAACGTACCGCATTTTTTTATCCCTTTTCTATAGCGTCCCACGCCCCCCTTTGATGGCCCTCGCTCCTTCCTGCCCCCCTGTTCGAAACGATCCTTGCGAGCCTCCGCTTTCCTCCTTGTCCCAGCTTGAGATTTCCCCGCGTTCACCCGTCAGAGTCGTCTCCCTTAAACGGAGGGCGTCATCTGACTTCCCTTTACAGCTTTCCCCCCGTTTCATCTCTATTCCGACATCCTGTTTGTCTCGATTTATTTCAACCCCCCTTTTGCCCTTTGAAAGTAGACCTTACGACATGACCCCAAGTCCTTAATCTTCCGAAGATCTCCCTTTTAAATCCAAAGGCACCGCTTCTCCTTTTTCCGCCTACCCAGGGTTACCATCGCGCCATAGTTCTCGTTTTAAGTTACTGTAAGCCTCTCCCGCCTCGTTTGTTTCGGATTTTCTCGCCCATGATGTCAGTATGGATCCTCCTGTGATAAACAGGCCCGCGTTTCCCTCTCAGTTTTTTTGTGCTTTTCCCCCCGCCGTTTTTAACATTCCCCTTTTCCCGCCTTTGCTTCGGGCCCTCCTTCTTCTTTCACAGTTTGATCTTCCACCTCAGCATCAGAAGGAGGAGGTAACGGGTGCCTTACTTTTTTTTCAGGCCTGTCCCGACCCCCGATCGCCCCTATCCCCCCCCAGCCGTTTTCACGTCAATATTTACTTTGCATGCTTTCCCATGCCCCCAGGTTAACTTTTTCCCGGCTTTCACCTCCTTCTTAATTAGACGAACGACCCCCTTTCAGCCCCGTGCGCTTGAGGAGTTACTGTCTCTGTTGGTTGAGCGCAAATTTTGCCAAATACCCATAATCCCTTCTCCTGAAGGTCGGTTGCCCCCGACCGTTTGCAGCCCCCTCTCTTCTTTTAATCGGAGAGTTACTGTGACAGCTGCCCCTTTTCCCCTCGATACCCCTCCTCGAGCCCCTTGTGGCGTGGCCATTCGTTTCCTTTCTTTCCCAGACCGTTTAAATTCCGATAGAATAGGTGAGGCACTCGAGTTCTTAACTCCCCTCCCTGTCCGGGCCAGCCCAGTTTTCCCCCCGGGCCCCTGTCGAATGTCGCTTCTGATCTCTTTCATCGGTCGCTCAGGTCGAAATGTGACAAGTCCCGGGTTTTTTCCCCCTCTTCTAGTTCAAAGCTCGTTTTCCCCTTTGCCCGACCCCGCGGGGATTTTCAGCTTCAGCGACGGCCATAGATGCAGGGTCTCTTGCGCAGTATGCCAACCCCCACCCGGCCCTTCTTGATTCTTTTCGTCAACTGTTTCTTCTTTTCCCCCCCGACCTATACTCACCCATGGGAAGTTTTCTACTCATTTTCCCGCCATGCAATAGAATTAGACCCCACCCCTTCTATATTGTGACACTCGCTTGGAACTGACAGCCTCTACATTTCTTTCTGACGATGGTTTAAAAAACTCTCTGCAGTTTTACGTGCTGTGTCCAGACACCTTCTCCTCTGTTTTTTCCCCTACATATAATCTGCAATCGATAATCCTCATTGACGACTCTTTTTCGACTCCCAGAGAGAGAACTCCATTTTCCCCCCTTACAGTGTCTTTCCCTTTAAAAAGACTTCTGCATGTCCCAGGGAAAATTTTCCCTGCCGGTTCTCCTTTTCATCAGGCTTCCGGGGGGCTGGGGTGAGCCGACAGGAGGCCAACAGCTTATATCTTACCCCCCTCCTTTTTTTTTATATTTGGACGCAGTTGAGTCCCTCCCTTTTCGGTACCTCTGCAACCGTTCCTTCCAGGCTTCAACAACTGCAGTACCCCTCTTTCCCGGCATAGGGACAGCAGCCTTGCTTTTCCTTCCTACCTTCCAACTTCTTTCTTTTCAACAGTAGGGCGCTTGTAAGGTTTCCCCCCTTTAGTCCGATGCGGGATCTATGAACCGTATCCTCCCCTGTAGCCACAGTCTTCACCTCCTTTCCCCGTCCACGTGCACCGAGGAGTTTTACCTTTAGCTCGGAACCACTTTGCCTCCTATTCTGAGCCCCGTGGCAACCTTTTGAGCTTTTCCCCAAACCGATAGAAGACCCTCTTGCATTTCGATTCTTAGGGATGTTGGGACTACTACCCCTCCTGAATACGTCCCAATCGCGAGTATTTTGACACGCCACTGCTCTCCCCTGACGGTGGTTGCCCCCCCTATCACCCCCCCCCCCCCTCCACCCACGTTGTTCTTTCCGCGTTCTTTCTTGTCTTTCCTTTTCCCCCTCCCCCGTTCTTTCTGCTTCCCGATTTGATAAGTGGTTCGCAGTGCCGCCGAGTGTGGCACCTTCCTTCTTCCCCCATTTCTCCCATTTGATCGGTAACTCTTCTCTTTATGCCTAGCTTCCCCTCCCTTTTCCTTTACTCTCTGCTCGAATTCCCCGACAATGCCGTTATTCATTCTTGCCGCGGCGGCTCTCTCTTTATTCTTCACACGCCCCCCAACGATTTGTCCCCACTGCCTCAACGTCCTCATTTCCCTAATTTCCAAGGCACCCCCCCGGAGTTCCCCTTCTCAAAGTCCCTTTGTTCGATTGAATGGTTTTTTTTACGCCGCTGGTCCCCCCCCCCCCCATCTTTCCTCCGATAGTTTCTGTGAACGGTCGTCTCCCCCCGTCTCGAAACGCGATGGCGCTGTCGTGGCCAGGGCGATCCACAACCCCCTCCCATGCCACTGATCGAACTCGACGGGCTCTTGTCTGGTTGGCGAACTTTGAGATGAGACGCTGTCCGTTTTTTTTCCCTAGCTTTCCAGGTGGCCCGAGAAGCGACAAAGCTCCCTTCCCTTGTCGGTTTTGGTAACCTTCCTATGTTTTCGAGGTCCTTCAAGGCAGTCATCAAAAGTGCTCCGAAGTCCCCACTGCCCCCGCTACGCTTGGTGAGTTCATTGCCCAATTTTCCCTTTCGCTGTATTTTTGATGACTGAAATTTCCCTCCTCTCCCTGCTGTTACTCCCCACCACCCCCCAGCCCCGCATCCGCGTAGCGTCGTTGTTCCCCCGACCTCGAAAGAGTACTTTGAATAGTGACCTTAACTCCAAACCCCCCTGACTTCCGGTTGAGATCCCTTTACGGGGAAACCTGGTCAGTACTAGTCCTTTTTTACCAGCGGTTTGTGTAGCTTTTCTTTACCGACGGCTCTCTTCTTCGCTAGGCCAGTGACTTTTTTTTTTCCTTGCCCTCCCCTTTCTTCCGGTCCGAGTGAAGTGCTCTTTCAATCCCTCCGTTGTTTTGTTTCGCTTTCCAATACCCCAGTCTTCCAATGTGACAGCCGCGTATTATTAACAGATATTCTTGCCTCTAAGTCTCCCGGCCATTGTCCCACCAGCATCCAGGTCCCCTTGCCCCGATTGTTAACCTCTCGACCCCCAGGAGTCAATGTTGCCCAGTAATGTCGCTATCCGATAGGGTGTCTTTTGTCGTGTTCCTCATGTCCATTCATCCCTGCTTGTCGCTGGTAACCCTGAACCCAGTCTCTATATGCCTCGGTGGTGGATTTCACCCGACGGGTTGCTGCGTCCTTGTCCCCCACCCTTCCTCGAAGCCACCCGCGCTATCTCTTTTCCCATGGTGCGACATAAAGAGTTAGCTGGATGTGCCAGTGTGCAATTCTGTGACTTGCCCGGTTTTCCCTCTAGTCCACAATTCTTCAGACGGTATTCCCCCGCGTTTTTCGCCTCCACTTGTGATTCCCTTTCTACGGTGAACCCTGAACCCTTATGTTACAGTGCGGGCCCTTGTCGATCCTTTCCCCCCTCAATTTTCAACCAAGACCGAGAACTTTTGAGCCCGTTCTCGACTCAGGTTCCTTCTTCTTTTTTGTTAGAACCATGTCACAAAATCCCCTAGACTTTTTTCTACTTTCGCGGGTTTTTTTCCCCTCCCGTGGAAGCACCTCTCGTAGTATAGTTTAGTCCCGTGTTTGAAACTCTTCTCCCCCCGCAAAGAAAGGAAGATTGAAAACCCCAGAAGTTTGTATTGGCCTCCTGTGCATTGTTTCTTTGAGAAGGAGATTCATCCTTTTCTTTCTTAAGTCTAGATTTTCGGTGACACTCCCCCTCTCCTCTCCTCCAGTAGGTCAGAAGAATAATAAGTTTCTTCGGAGATCCTCTCTTCTTAACGTTTTTTTCTTGAGTGTTGTCTCCCCCTAGGAGTCCCTATTCTTTCTTTTCCTTCAGTCTTCTTTTTCTGTGGTCTACCCCTTGTCCCCCCCATTTGATTCCTGTTCTTCCCCCCAAATTTTTCTTCTCTCAAATTTCTGAAATCAAGATGTTCGGGGGTTGATTTCATTGTTCCCCTAAGTTTCTTGACAAATTCTTTTAACTCTCATTTTCGTTCCCCAATTATTTATTTTTCGGATCATTTCCCTTCATTTTTGGTTGGGAGCCGTTTCTCTCTCCATAACCCAGAGCTGACCCTTCTTAGATTTCTCTTACCTCTTTGGACCTTCAGCAGAACGGCTTCCGCGCAGACCTTCCCCCTCTGGTGTTTGACGAACCTTCCCCGTTGAAGATGGTGGATTAATTTCATGTTCTTACCCGATCCCCCTTCTAGAGAGAAGAACCGGGTGTGCTCACATCTCCTTTGTCCCCCTCTACTTGGTTGTCAGGGTCCTACAATCGGCTTTCCCCTTTCCCACTCTGACCACACTCTCGGTTGGACCCCTTTTTTTTCCCCTAGTCCCGGTTTGCGAGACAGTTGGTCTTGATTGCAGCGCACCCCTTCTTGACCCCTCTTCTTTTTTAGAATACGGGGTTTTTTAGAGAGATCTTGGCATGACTTTGGTCCGTCCCCCCCCAGACCGCCCTCCCCCTTTACCGATTTGAAGTTTTAAAAACCTGACGTTCACTTCGTTGGGACCCGTCCTCTGCTTTTCCCCCTTCGTCACGGGGTGCCCACATGGCGGGCCCCGTCCTTCTCATTTGATTTTCGCGCTGAGATCTCCTCTTCTCTCGGTAAGCCTATTCATCTATTAGCCCCAAAACCTTCCCACCTTTTTTCTTCCGCCCTTTTGCAAATGAGTTAGGTGCCAGGTCTTTTAGTCTGAACGCCGTCGCGCGGCGACGCGTCAAGCTGATTCCCCCCCACAACCCCTGAAGGTTCTAAGACGTCATCCCCCGATTGGGTCATGGTCTTATGCCTCTTCCCTTCCCCCCTCACTCGAATCTTTGCGTACATTTCCCGCCCGTTTTCCTTTTTTTTTCCTCCCAAAATCTACCCGTCCCCCCTTTACTGATTTTATTTCCTCTCTCTTTTTCCCCTAAAAGGTAGTCTATTACCTTCCCCTTTGAGGCCGGTTCTCACAGCTTTTCTTTCCACCAAGACCCTTAGCCACCCCCTTCCCGACAAGCTTTACCGATGAGCCTCCCCCCCTTTCGCTCTGGCTTAGCGAAATTGAGGCGGCGCTGCCCGGGAACTTGCTTGACCTTCTCTGGTTCCGTTCAAAAGAAATGATTTGAAGCCTCACATTGCTTCCTTTTTTCTATTCCCATTAGTTTTCCCCAAAATTCTCGCAAGGACCTTGCGTTTTTGCGGATCCTCTTTGGTTAACCCGAGTCAATACCCATGATCCGTTTTCGTCTTATGAAAGGTCTTTAGACAACGAATCTTTCTGAGGACCCCGCCTCTTTTCTTTTCTGGATTTTCCTTCCTTCCAACCCCAACTGATTACAATGCTATGCCCTCTTTCCTATTCTCCTTTTCTTCTCTTATATGATGACAGCGAGTTCCCCGACTTTTCCGTCCCTTGTGCACGGAGCTCCTCCTCTAACACGTTTCGTTCCGTGACACCGTTTTTGTTTACCCTGTCATTTTCTATCTGTCCGGTTTAGTCGTCGTTTCACCCTATTCCCACTTAAAAGCTCAATAGCTGAGGGAGTCTCGTCCCCCTTTCCTTCCTTCCTCAACCTAACGGTTTTTTTTTTTAGTTCGAGTGAAAGGTAATGTTCCCCCTTTGACTTTTTTCCTCCCACCCCCCTTTTCCCCCCGTGTCCACGCTTTTGCAGTTGACCCCCACCCGCACTCGTTCTGAGTTACTCCCAATCCCCCTACACCCTTTCCGGGGTTACCCCCTTCCTCCGGCCACCTGTAGCTTTCGGGTTCGATCTTTCACTCCCTCTTCACTTCTTCTCGTTTCCGGAAAGTGACTGTCTTTCGATCTGCCATTAATCCCCTTTGGTTAAGTGCCTCCTTCTGACATTACTCTGTTGAAGGTTCATCTTCCTTTCCATCTTCATCAGTTTTTTTTTTAGAGACAGTCCCATGGACCGTTTTTCCTTATTCCTTCCCTCTATTCTTTCCCCCCATACGACTCTTGTTGGTTGCCTGTCCCCCCTCTCCTAATTTACGAACGCGTTTCAAACACGCTTGTAGGTTCGTCCATGTTCTTCTTTAAGCGAAAGACTTAAAGGGTTGAGGATGGGCCTCTCCCCCTGTGAGGAATCCTTTGGCCACTGTCTTTTTCTCTCCGGAGAGAGGATTCTCTATTACCGTGTTTGTTCGGAAACAGCACTTCGCGGCATGTTGGTCCAGTTACCGTGCCTCTCTTCCCCCGAGTGAAACCGGTCCAAGGGTCTCGGACACTCCACAGTGAGTCATCTTTTTTCAAGTGTTTTCACTTTTCTCTTAGATTACTGGCCCGTACTTTGCTAGAATTCCTCCTTCCGTTATCCAACCCCCCAGAAAGTTGCCCCAGTCCTCCAGTTAGATGCAGGAAATGCAGTTTCCCCCCTGCACAGCACCTTCCCTGCGTTTCCTCTCGTCACCCCCTTACCAGAAGCCCCGGACCACGACCTAGCGGAGAGAGGCGCAAGGTTGCCGTATATTTTTCGAACATGTCCCAAATCCCCCCCTAGAAATCTCCCGTCACGCTTTTTGTTTGGAGACCCTCCCCCTGGTGAGAAAGAATTGTCATTTCGATTCAAGCCCCCTCGCCAACCCCGCACGCCACGTCTCTCTCGAACGTTTGTTTCTCTCCCTTTTTCTTCCCTCTGGTCTTAAAGGTCAGCGACCGTTCCGACTGACATGGTGATTAATATAGTTTTCCCCTTTTTTGAACTCCAGAGAAGTTATCCACTTCCCCTTGCCTGCCGCCTCCTTCCTTCCTTCTCGTCCCGGGGTCAGAGATTCATCGTTTTCGAGCAGGTCGATTCCTTGTGTTTCCTCCTAGGCTTTTCCAATTAGGCTGCGGGCCCCCCGTTCCCTCCCCTCGGCCCGATTCAAACGCGTGTTAGTTTCACCCTCCCCCCAGCGAGGCCCTAATGTACCCGGGTGATATTGTCTCCATTTTTTCAGTTGCCCCTTGATAGTTTGAGACAGTTTGAGTTTCACCCATGTTCTCGAACCTCTCCTAGTATAGAACTTTATGGACTTGGATGTAGTTGAGCCCTCCAATGACCAACTACCCCCTATTCCCCCCTTTCGTCTACGATATTGAATTGTTCCCCGCGACTCGGAGCCCCTTCGTACTCCATGGACCACCTTCTTCCTGGTGCCCGTTGGCCGTTTCCACGAATCTTTTCTCTTTGGGTTTATAACGATCTCATATTACCGAGATACTCTATCGACCTTCGGGGATTCCTCCCTTTTGATGAGAGACAGAAATGCCTTCCCGTCATGTAAGTGTACATCCCTCTTTGAATGCCACCAAAAAAGTTTGGAAGTCCCCCTTCAGCTTCCCTTTTTTGAATCCCGGTACCGGGTCGGGGCTTCGCTCCCCCCGGCTTCCCCTCTCTTCTTCCTCCATCAAGTTGTGTGAGCAATCTTTTTACTCCGGGGGGTCCGCTGGCCTCCACGCCCTTCCCCCCCCTGAACGTCCTCTTCCCTTTCCTACAAACCTGAATTGAACCCTTTCGTTCCCTTTTTTGTCATGCCTCTGCTTTCTTTCCTTACTTCACTTCACCCCATTATGGGGGATTAGAGAATTGTTCGACGCCCCCCTTCTTTGACTTCTGAGTCCTTCCACCCCAGATTTCGCGGAGAAACAAGCTACTGATTGGCACTTTCCCCCCCTTTCCCCCCTAGGGCAAGTAGAGGAAGCCTTTTTGCGCGCCGTTTTTCTTACTAAGTTAACCTCTCCCCCCGGTAACCTTTCTGTCTTCTGTCTGGTTTTATGTATTTCTTCTCCACCCCCCCTACCCCGAGCACTTTCGATAACTTCTTTACAAGCCACTCCCCTAGACTCTTTTTTTTGCCTTCAACTGTCTCCCCCCCTTACGCGGTTTTACCTTTATGGCACTCCCCAGTTCTCTTCAATACCCCTCTGTGTTAGTATACCTTTGACAGCGTATTAAGTGTCGCCCGAGTCCTGGCAACGTCCTACTTCGTCACATGATCTAGTCTTCTGTTTTCAACTTGATCGCTCCTCGACCGGTTACTTCTTTCTCGTTTATTGACGAGCTTCGGAGGCTGGTTGACCGCGCCTTCCTCTGGTTTCTAAGTCCAGACCAATGCATAACTAGCCTATTCCCTGGAAGCCCCTTCCCCCCCTATGGCCACTCCCCACACCCGTGTCGCTCAATGGGAAACTGTCTATCTCTCCCCCTCTTTGGATGGTAACCACAAAACGATTCCGACGATCTGTGCTCCCTGTATTTTCTCCCCCTCGGTTTTTTGACTCTTTGGTCTTCAGAACGCCTCTTGCGTTTATTTTGCCCGGGCGGTCTACCCCCACACTCCCTGCCCCATAGAGCGTGAATCGTAGTTATGAATTATATCGATAGATTTCCGACCTTCCCCCTGTGTCAATTTTGGACACGCTTCATCCAGTGTATCATGTGCAACTGTCTTTTGGCTTCACCCATGAATTTGGCTCATCTTGCCAAGTCTGGAATGATCAACAGCACCTGACCAACGTCCACAGCATTCTAGATGCGGGTCTTCCTCTGGACCCCGGGATGAGATCTTCTTTCCCAGGATCGTCACTTTCCAATGTTCAATCCCTTCTGTTTCCCGTTCCCATTTCGTCGCTCTCTTGTTCCTTGCCCCCCCCCCCCCCCACCGACCAACGCTTCCCTCTTCTGCATCATGGTCATTTCTCGTCCACTAACTTGAATGTTGCTCTCCGTTCTTAAGTACTGGCCCCTCCCGTTGAACGAGATTTAAAGACCGCGGGTTATTTCCCCTTAGGAGATTTTCTTTATGGCTTTATGAGCGCCAGGAATCTTCGTTTTCCTTATCTCTGTATGCCCCTTTTCCGCGGTTGAATTGCCCCCCTCCCTCCCCTCCCTTTTTTGTGCTCTCTCGTCCCCCTTCTTTCCTGTCTATTTCTAGGATTGCATTAAACCCTCGATTTCCTGTCTCCTTAAGTCTTTATCGGGTACGGTGAAACTTCCCCTTCCTCCTGCAGTCCCTCCGGTCTTAACAATCTTTTCCTTCCAACAGGCCCCCAGGTTGCCCCCGTCACTGACAGTCTGATCCCCCTGAAAGTTTTGTCGGTCCGAGTCTAAATGATCCATTTCGCTTTTTCTCCTTGTCCTTGTACCCCCGGACCCTCCTCTCCTGGTTAGATAAGGGCATGGTGGTGGGTCACCCCCGCCTTTCTCGGATTTCCCAGTTCGTTGCATCGTCAGTTCACCCCTGGATGTGGATCTCCCTTCCCATTGTGCCTGATGACCTCCCCGCCTCTCTGATTTTCCTTTTGTGCCTGCCTTTTTTCTTAATTCCTGTAAAGGTCCCCTCCCATTCTTTTCTGCCCGGTATCCCCCCCTCCCGGTTGCACGGTATAACCGTGGAGGATTTGATCGTTTCCCAACCGCCCCAGCCTTCACGGCTGGACAGATTGTCTCTCTCCTTCCGCCGACCTTTTCCCCTCTTTCCCTGCGTGAGGATCATTGCCGTGATTCTTTTTTGCGAAGCCTCCCGACATCCCCCCTACATGCGTTTTTTTCTTAACAGCTTCAGCTTGTGGTCCCCCTCCCCTAAGGCGAGTTCAAGCCCGATCTTCTCTTTTTTGCTTTTGCACCTCCGTACCCAACTCCGCCCTTCGCTCGAACCTAGTGAGCGCCTCTTTAGTGGCAGAGTGTTTCCCAGTGTGCTTTCCCTTTACAAGTTTTTGGATCGCCTCAGTTTAGTCCGTCCTCGCTTTTTCTGAAACAACACATCTATGGTCTAATCACTGGCAAATCTCCCTCCCCTTTCGCCAGATCGTCTTACAACGTTTTCGTTTTCGGCTTCTTTTTCCTCTCTGGTTTTCCTTTTCCCCCCCTGTTTCTCATTTGAAGTCATGTTAAAATTCGGCGCGGCTCACCGGCACCGGCCTTTTCCTTTTGACGACCCAACTCTTTGAGTTCAGCATCCTGCCCATTCGGTTGAATTTTCCCCCTTCCCCAGTTGGAGATGTCACCCCCAGTCTTCTTTTAGTGTGGTTTCCCCCCCGTCCTCAGTTACCGCTTTCCGGAGATCAGTTCCGTCTTTAAATGGGGATTTAGTTTGTCAGCATCCCGACTCCCCCCCTTTTACTCGAGATCTTCCTAACTATAGTTTTTTCCCAAACTCGCGTGTCCCCCCCCCCTCTCCTCCTCTAGGAAGAGACCAGGACTGGCCCACCTTCATCATTCCACTTTCTCTTTAGAACTCGTTTCCTTTTTTTATACAGCCCTCTAATCTTCTAAAGAAGTTTCCTTCCTTTCCCTCGACGTTGTTTATTGGAGCTTCCAGAATGCTCGAGCGCCTCCATTATTTTTACCTTCTTAACAATAGAGGACTTCCCCGTCTTTATTCAAGTTTGCGCAGAAGTAAGCTTAAAGGTCTATTACCTTCGCTTGCGGTCCACCCCCTTATTCAGATATATCTTTAACTTCCTCCCCCTCCCTGTTTGTTGTTGATCTCTCCTTCGACCTTGGGGGACTTTCGTTCAAAGACCAGTGAACCTCCCGGTCACCGGTAGCTGAATTCTTTTTCCACACCTAATCCCCCAGGCGGGTCAGACGCCGATGCGAGTAACTTACTTTCACGCCCACTGTGTCACATGTCGTTTTTCCGTATAGCTGCGACTTAACCCCAATGAGCGTCTCTGCTTTTAAGAAGATTCTCTCCTTTAGAAACCCAGTATTTTTCACCTTTTCTGTGCTACCGAGTTACTCTTAGCTGATGCCAGTTAGAGGACCTTGCGCGCGCTGGTCTCTTGACTTTTGTCCACCCGTTCTAGTCTTTCGCGCCGTCAATCTCTGTGGTTTTATTCTTTATGAAGCTTTGAACTGATTTCCCCCTCATCGTTTCACAGTTCAGACCCAAGTTGCGCCGACTCTCTGTTTTGCCCTTCCCACATGTCAAAGATCCACCCTTTTTTGCACGAGGCGGCTTTGAACATCCCCGCTTTTGTCTGTATCTTCTACCAGAGGAGAAGGGCCTCGGCAGACTGGGTTAAAACCTCCTCCTGCCAACCTTATGATCGCTTTTCTTTCTGCCTCTTACTACCCACGGTGTCGTACTATCTATCGAGGTTAGGACTTGCTTTCTTGCCTCCTTGTGAGGATCTTTTCATTTACACGCCAATAGTGAAACTGTCATCCCCTAGGCGATCGTCACTTTTCTCCAGACCCTACAAACCCCCCCCCTGTTTCCCTCATTAATGGACCACTTTCTCGAGGAAGGGTGAGTTCTTGTATGTAACGTTTCCTCCCCGCTGTTCCACGTACTAGTCTTGTTCAGCACATGCATGCTTCCAGTTAGACTCTGCGCGCGATTTTTGTTTGCCAAATTTTTTGACTCTAACCACCCCCATACGATCATGCACACTTCCTCTGCCCCCTCTTTCTCATCCTTCGTTTTTGGCTCATTAGGCTCGAAAGCGGTAACGGGTCCTACCTTGTTAAATTTTGCCCGTCAGCCCCACGTGGATGAGTGGCCCTTTTGGGGTTCACCTCTACTTGGACTGAGATTTAAGGAATGATCACCTCTAAGTGCCATGTATACTATATGTTTTGTTATAGGCCCCTTACCTGCCGTCTACTCCTTTTTGTTTTCTATTCATCCTGTCCCTGCAGTCTGAGGTCCCAACCACAGGTCCTTTTAATTTCGCTCCAAATGGTTGTCTGTGACCCCTCCAGTTTCCCATCGGCTTGAAGCAGGTCTCCCCGTCCACTGCATAACCCCCCAAGGGATCGTTGCATTTACTGGTCCCCCTGGATCCGTTGTTTAACTGACCGAGGGCTTCCCTCTTTTTATGAAGTTCCACCTCCCCGAAGTATGAGGATTAACTGAACGGCGCGTGGCTACCTCTCTGACCTTTACCCTTCTCATGATCTTCCCTATAATTCCTTTCTTTTTTTGTATAGAGAGCTCAAGCTTCACGATTGAAATGTTTCATCCCGGAGGACTTACACCCCTTACGTTTATAAGAACTCTCTCTCTTGTTTAACCGTATCCCCATCCTATGAAACAGCGGTTTTCTTCACATCCTACCATGGTCTACCATTTTTAAGTTACCTTCCTACCGAGACCGGCTTTTCGGATTTAGAGATTCCTGATGAAGCCTTGATGTGCTCCGGTTACTAGACCATTCCTCGTCCCCGCTGATAGGCCTTTTTTTAGACAAAAGAAGTTTTCGGATGTTAACAGTCTGAAGACAGATTCTCGAGACTCCCCCCCGGTGTCTTGAAATCCAGCAGCGCATGATGATTTCAAGGTTTCTGTTTTTGCGCTGAACTGCCCTCCCCCGCAAAGTAAACGGTACCCCCCCTCCCTTGATGAAAGTAATCATTGTTAGTGGATCTGTTCCCCTTAACAAAGGTACACGGCGGGTACATCAGCTTTTTTCTTCCTCCTGCCAAGCACCGACAAGTTCTTTCGGGGGAGGCGATGAATCTTCCCAGGATCGTGTTGGGTCCTTGCCTGTCCACACAGTCTCCTCTCGTCAAAATCTCTTTGTTGTGTCCGACACAAGACTCTTCTTTTAGTCCTCGTTTACCCCGGTGACAATCTCGTGACAACCCAGTTCCAGTCGCTCTCGAACAGTTCTTTTGAGCTTGTGCGTGAAAAGAGTGTTCTTCCGTTGCCGTTCCGCTCCCTTGATTCCCAGTGTGAGTCCTTTTGAATGCGGTGCAATCCCGAGAAGGATACGCACGTCGGTGCACTCGCCCCAGTCGGATCCTTTTGTCGTTACCAACCGATTTTTTTTTTTCGGTTATTAGTGGTCGATCCGGTCGATCCGTTTTTACGGTTTCCCATCGGACGTTGCATACCCCCTTTCCTCGCCCTTCCTTTTTAGCCCGACCCACTCGGGGTGTTTCAGCCTTCCCTGCGGTACTCCCCCTCTGCAATGGGGACACTTTCAGGTTCAGAAGCCTTGCCCACCACCAATTCGCACATGTTGTTCTCCCCTGTACAGCCCTCTCCGGCGATAAGCACGCCGGGCCTTGAAGTAATACAGACTGCCCCATCTCCCTCCCCCTCTCGTCAGTCTCCAACGAGATCTTGACCTCGTTGCAAAGAGACTACTGATCTCCTGTCCGATCATGGCACCTCTGCAGGTGACCTTTGCGTCCCACCTGAAGATGTTGTCCCCCTCTATTACCCTCTTTCTTCCGCGCTGTTCGCCGTGGATTTCGCGCGAGCAAGAAAGACTTTTCCGTTCGTGAATTCCCGTTCCCCCTTCCTGGGACCACGTGTCCCCCCTTCCTGTTGCCTGAATAGTTAAAGGGTAAGGGGGGTTTGCCAGGGGGTGTCTTTCCGCGTCACCCTTTTCAAACTCTACCTTCTCCTCCTTTTTTTTGGTCTATCTCTCCTTTGCAGCCGGGTCGAGGCCACGCACGGTACCCCTTCACCGCGTCCTTTAAACCAATGTCCTTCATGCCCGGCTTTTCCAATCTCACGTCTCGACAACCCTTAACGCACTTGCCTCAATGGCGGTAGATCTCGTCATTGCTTGCGTCCACCGGCTTACTCGCGCGATGATGGCCACGCTATTTGCTGCTCCCACCACTTCTTTTCACGGCCACTTTCACCCTCTTTCCGTCTTTTCAGGTCCTCTCGTGTCCCTTTCCTCCCTTTTCCCTCTTAGTTAACCCCTTCGCGCGTCCGACGGTTTTCCATCCTATGCATTCGCTTCCTCTACTCCAGCCCCTCCTTCAAGCCTAACGTTCCCTTACATTTTTTTCCAATGTGAGACCTCCTGTCCTCTCCCCCCATTCTTCCCACCCGGGAATTCTGTTTTCCGCCCCTTGCGGCTGAACATCCCTCTTGTGTTCGGCTCCATGGATGCCTATTCGTTCGGTCCCTTTCGAAGGGAACATCCTCGGCTTAACAAGATAGTTTTGCCGACCGTGATTCCTCCTCCGCCCACTGTACTCCTAGAGTCCGTACCTTTGAGTTCTTCCTTTTTCCGATTGCTCCCTGTAGGGCGTTAAACTACAACTCCAAAATCAACTCTTCGCTCTTCCGCGGTCCCAGTGGCAACTCCACCCCCCCTTTTTCCCACGCTGCGAGCACGTAATGTCGAGCGCGCTTTTCTGAGATGGCCATGTACCTATTCCTACGTAGTCTTTCTTTTTCACGCGGTAGAAACCAAGAGACGTTTCCCCCGAGAAAGAGATTCTCGTGTCAAATGTTATTTAAACCCCCATTCCCCCTGCTCTCCTCTATCCACTCGGCGCGGGTCGGGCCGGGCCAGGAGATACGCATCTTTCCTAAGGTCCCCCCCCTTGATGTGCCCATTTTTCCCCCTTCCCTACTTACCACTTGGAGCTTGCCCCGTTGAGTGTGTACCATTCCCACCTCTTTTCGTTAGGGCCTTTCCTGTCCTCCCCTGAATTGAACCCTGACAAGATCCTCGCTCTTTTTAGTCCTCCCTGCACCCGTAGAGTGTCTTTGATCTTTCCCCGTTTGTAGGACTTTCCCCATGACTTGCCCTTGGTTCATCCACACCCGGCGTTACTCCTCGCTCTCTCTGTTGCGTGATGTGTCACAGACATCGACAGATTTACTATTCTAAGGTTCCTTTACCGGCCTGCTGTGCCGCCTTTACCTGTCAACTGAGAACTCGGGAGAGCTTTTCGAGCACGAGTATCGACTTCTACCCCCACTTTCGATTAGTTTCTTCGAGACCCTTCCTCGAATAGTGGGAAGGTCTCCCTCTTTTCATTGCCCTGATATTCTTTTTTTTTTTTTTTTTTTCCCCTTTTTACTGGTCATAATCCAGTTGTTTGTTGATCTTGTAGTCCCCGGCGCCCGGCCCCGATTGTCCTCCCGCCGACTGGATATACGCGCCGCCCTCTCCTGAACGTAACACCCGGGATCCCCTCCCGGTCTGCACCATGATTAACTCTTTCTCACGCCGTACGCGCCGTTCCCTCGGTAACCTCCTTCCTTTGTTCTTAGGGGGCCCGTTCTCCCCTCTTTCAAGCTGGTCCGTCGTGTCCATGCCATTCGCGCGAGTCGTACTTCCTTTTGTTTCGTACCAAGAATGTGCTCCTTCAGGCCTGAATCAAGCGATTTCAGACAGGTTTTCCCCCCATTATCTCCTACAGAATACTTTGAGGTTCACTCTTCTCTGTATCTTCATTTTTAAGTCCCCTATCTGAAAGCTAGAATTTATCACCGCAGTTCCGCCCAAATTTCGTCTTTGCTGCTCTGTGCCAACCCCCCCCTTGCACATTCACGTCCCCGGAGGTAAAGCTCATCTCCTCCCCTCCTCACCCCGAACCCGTGTGCGTTTGCAGGTAGGCTCTTTGGGCTCTCCTTTTCCCCCCCACCCCGCGCCCTCGCGTCCCAGCGGTCTCTTGTTTGGCCGCTTGGGCCCGGTGCAGCAAAGTAATCTTTAGTAGTAAAGGTGCCCTTTCGTTTACACACTACCCCTTCTTCAGATAGACCTTAGCGACCGTTTGCTTTAATCGTTTTTTTAGGAAGGGACTTTAAGGCCTCTCCCATACCTTTCCCTTTTTTGTTCACTCGTTCAAGGTGACCCAGAGTGCCCGCACCTCCTTTTTTGACTCCCAAGCCTTCCGTTATGAAGTTCGTATAGTGCCCCTATTTTTCTGGGCGAGCCATATCTTGTTCGATTAAGTCTTTATCTGGTGACGCCCTGTCGGCCTTTTTCCCCTCAGGATTGGGCTACCCCCGTCGCTTGCAGCGACTAACAAATCGGGCTTCGCTGCAGCGCGGGTCCCCCCCCCCTCTCCGTTTTTCGATTTGGATTCTGCACACCCCCGGCGTCGCCTCGTTTGTGTGTCGACTCGACCGCAGATACTTCCCGGTGTTTAGGGGAGTTCATCTTATCCCCGCCATGTTCCCCAATAGAACTTATCAGTCTAATACCTCGATTTGTTCCTGCCGACCGCTCCGCCGCTCCCTCCGCTTCCCTCCTCCTACCTGAGCAAAAAGTAGAGCAGTTCTTGGTCCCTGGTCAGTTCATTCACTCGGTGAATTTTCTCCTATCCTCGACCCTTTCTCCTCGCGCTGACGACCGAGGGGCAGAGAAAGACGTTTCTCTCCCTCCCTGTTTTCCGTCCCTTTTTGCAGTACGAGTTCCTTGCTTTTTCCCACTAAGGGAATCTCCCCTGCAGGTTTCCGACCCTCAGAGTATTGGAAGAACGGCGTGTGTGGGTAACCGGGCTTTTGGTCTGGGCCGCGGCCCCCCCGTTTCCCCCT
>Ga0179593_1695881_pt1 | contig 20734 bp, 46 predicted proteins | sample CZODoug2_1_08_16_FD_185931 | JGI IMG/M metagenome (GOLD analysis project Ga0179593, IMG submission 185931) | Vadose zone soil fungal communities from Angelo Coast Range Reserve, California, USA - CZODoug2_1_08_16fungal (PacBio error correction) | ecosystem: Environmental > Terrestrial > Soil >... | reverse complement strand
TGTGAAAGGTACTTTTTTACCCCTTCTCCTAAATTCCTTTCAGACTAGTCCGTATACCAAAATGCCGTCGGCCCAGTTCCGCCGGTCGTTTCTTTTATTGTTCGTCCAAACCCCTTTTTCTTGATCTTTCCTTTTCTTTTTTCAACTATAGGTCAGGGTGTCGGCTTGACAACTTTTTTCCCGCTGGAGAAGTCGTCCGTTAATCCTCTTTTGGACGCTTCCCCCCTCCCATTTCTTTTTTGGCGTTTCTTTTTTTAAGCATGCGTTTTTTGCACGCCCTCTGTGCCTGTTTAACAGCCTTCTCCTATCAATCCCACGAAGAGGAGACCTCCCCCCTCTCTGGCCGACCTTTTTCCCGGAGCCCCCTTCAACCTTGGTTGGTGTGACCCTGACTCCAGGGCGAAGAGTCCTTCTCAAAGGCGCTATCAGCTGACATTCCACCCAACTTTTACCTTCTCCCCCCTTCGAATTTTTTTTCTGGCGCCGTGAACTCGAAGTGTGAGGCGCTGCTAACCCCCTTTTTTTTTCCTCTCTAGATGGGACTTTTGTTTTTTTTTTTTTTTTTTTGTGTTTTTTTTTTTTGTGGGTTGTTTTTTGTGTGTTTTTGGGTGTGGGCCGACACCCCTCCCCATATGCGGTCGCCGAATTCTTCGTCGTCTCTAATTCCGCTGACTTTCATCTTCCTTGGAATGTTCCCCCGTTTTTTTCTCTCGTCTTTTCATCCCAGTCATCCCTCTTTGGTCTCCCGGGTCCCCACTCTCTGGTAGTTTCTTTTTAATGTTTTCACTACCTGATTCCAATTTCTTTGACCCCCACCTCCTCCTTCCTTCTTCTAAGTGCAAAGCCTCCCCCCTGGGAGTTCTTTTTTTCTCCCTCCCAACCCGATCCCTTGGGGGTTTTTTCTCCCAGCTACCCCTCTTTTTCCTTTTTCCCGGCGATCCAGGATTTGACTTTGGCTTGGGCCGCGATGGCTTTGTCTGAATTCGCCTTCTCCCATGGCCGACCGTTCTTCGGTACTTTTCCTCAGTCTGAAGTTGTTTCCCACAGTATTCTTCCCCCCTTTTCTTTCCTCCACCCGCACACCGTGCCACCGGACATCGATTGGTAGGTTGCTGGTTTCCCCACACTTCTTCGAGCCCCCCCCTCTCTTTTCCCCCCTTTTTGGCCCTTTGGATCCTGAAGGACTGCGGGTTGAGGATCTAGCGTTTTGCCGATCGGCATCCCCCCCCTTGACGGTGTCCTTTTACCCCCATTCTTTCCGTTTTGACTCCTGCTTGATTGTTTCCCTTCTACTTTCTCTTTTCCTCTCAGACAAACTTTTTCTTCAGAGCCCTTTTTTGACCCTGGCACTGCGATCCTCTTGCTCCTGGCCTTTCTTCAAACCGACCCTCTCAGCAACCCTATCCCAAAACTACGCTCCCGGATCTTGCCCTGGCTGTCTCCTCCAATCTTTTTCTGTCCCCCCCCTTAGCCGAATGTTTATTGCGCCCAAGCTGTGCAGTGTCCTTTCCTACGGCATCAAAACTTCTCACGTCCCCATTCCTTTTCCGAAGCTGCTGGTAGACCAGTTCCCGTTCATTCCCCTCTCCTTATTTTTTGCCCTTCCCCCAGACATCCCCCCCCTTCTTTCCGGCATTTGGAGAAGGATGATTGATCTTGTTCCTCGTGGATTCCACTCACGCTCCTTCTCTCCCCTCAAGTCCAGATCCTTGGTGCAACCGGCAAAGAGGCGGTCTGACAGCTCCTCTCACAAGACAGAGCTCTTAACCTCCTTTTCCTTTCCTTCAGTGATCGCTTTGTCTAACCCCCCTTTTTGACATTTCTTTGACAGCCTAAGATCCCGTGAACGTTGCGTCTGTCACTTTTTTTTTTTTTTTGACTCTTTTCTTCCGGCGACGGTGATCCGGCAACTTTGAACCCCTCAGTCCTTATTTTGTTTCCTTTTTTCTGTTCCCAAAACTCCCGTATTACTAGTGATGCCGCCTCTTTCACATCTCCTCTTTAGCACACTTCTGTATCTCTCCCTCAGTTCTTCCCAGACTTTTTTACCCAGGAGAAGTTTGTCTTCCCAGGTTCCCCCCCAGGTTTTAATCCTTTCTCCGGGAATTTCTCTTTTTTCTTTGCGACTCTTCCCCAATCCTTGATTTTAGGAGATCTGACTATACGCGCTTCTCCCCCTTTCTTGCGACTCATGAATCCTTGGGTTGCTCATCTCCTTTTTTCTCATCCCTCGTCCATCAGGCGCCTCCTGGATCGCTTGCGGCTCTCAAGTGTAGCTTCAATCTACTCAAACCCCCCGGGTTTTGGGCGGGTTCTGTTTTTCCCCAAACCCCTTCCCCTCGGCTTTTTCTTCCTTATGTCTTGCCCACCCCTCCCTTTTATTTTTTCTCCCCTGCGGGAGAACTCCCCAAGAGAAACCTTCGCCTTTTTGGAGTACACGTACGATTTCATGTTCCCCTAAGGGGCGATTTACTTTTTTTGTCTTCCCAATTCCTGAACTGAGAGCATTTCGAAACCCTTTTCCCTCCTCCCCTCCCCCACTTCGATTGCCTTAGCGTTTCCCCCTTGCTCTCATTTTCTCTGCGAATTTTTTTTTTTTCCGAATCGAGCTATCCCCCGACACGGGGCCGTATTCTGGTAGAAGTCTGAGAGGACTTCAGACCCCCTTTTCCCCAAAGCTCTGAGATGCGGGTTCCCTTTTTCTGACTCGACTGGATGTTTGCGACCTTCCTTTTCATCTGAGGACGGCTTTACTTGCCCTCCCTTTTCCGGATCCATGACTCGTTAAATTCTTTCCGACGGAGAGACCCAGGAAGGATCTACTCGTTGACACCCTTTCTCTATCCTGTACTTGCCGTTTCTTTTCAACCCCCCTGACTGCCCCCCTTTCTGCCTCGTCTGGAATTTAAATTTTCTTCGCCGCAATTTCCCAGGTGTTTTCAGGGTTGGACTGCCCTCTAAAATGACCCTCCTCAGGTCGGGGGAGACTCTCCCCATTCGATTTCCCCCCTTCTGAGGTTATTTGGCTTCCCTTTCACCAAAGAAAAGTCTCTCGGCACCTTCCTCCTGGACGACGTTCTTTCATTTTCCAACTTTTTTTCTCCTCTTCTCTTTTTCTGTTTTTTTATCCTCCCCTCGACGAGGAACCTAGCATCCCTAAGAGATACTTTTTCCGCACGATTCGTAGACATCTTTCCCTTTCGGTGAGGAGAGAGGAGGACTCCCTCTTCTGACTTCCTTGGAACTACCCGTGATTCCCTTAATCTTGTCCTCCTCCCCGTCACTGTGGATCTCACTATGCTATTTACTTTTCCGCCCCTCTTTCTTGATTTTTCCCACTGATAAGCGCACAGTTTGCCAGTCTCCTTGGTAATTTCCGTGGCTTCTTATCCGGCTCCTGCTTGATTCCCCTCCCCCTTTTTTTCCCAAGTGTTTTTTTTTTTCCCCCTGTTTCCCCCCGCGTTTCGTTCAATCTGCGGAAGGGTTAACTTCCTCTCGCGCTTTCTCTGTTTAGGTCCGAAGGCGCCCCATCCCCTGAATAACTTCTTGGTCCCAATCCTCCCTCTCCATTTTTTTTTGGGACTTCCTTTCTTCTTTTTTTTTTACTTCTTGAGTTTCCATCACTTTAGGGGGTTTTTGCCTAAGACTCGCCTTCAGATGAACGGTCCCTCTATTTTTTCTCTCCTCCGCCTTCCCCCCAACCCGTTTTTTACGAGCCACTGACAGCTCCCCTCGTCTGTCTGAACTACTTTTGATGGAATTTTTTTCTATTTCCAGAGAATTGTCCCCAAAGGAACCCTCTCTCTTGAACTCTCGGTTATAGTTTGGGCAGGCCTTGATCACTTTTTTTTTTACCGTGCGAGGCTCTTCCGCCATGTACTTCCCCGCGACTTAGGCACATTGCGGACCCCCACTTGTTAATTGCTCTCCCGTGACAAGAGTCTTTCAGTCAGTGATTTTTTTTTCAAGTGACCTTTATCCTCAGGGGTCTCCTCTCCCCCGGCACGACGGTTTTTTTTCGAATGAATCAATTTTTCGCGATTCACACTCTGGCTCCAGAAAATCCGAGTCCCCCTGCCACAACCCTATGGAACTATCCCCAAGCAGTTTTTTCATCAGACTGTACATGATTTGTTTCAAGGCACCATCGTTGTTGGGATTTGTTTTGAAAATAACTGTCGTCCCCGCATTCGCTCCGTACCCTCTTTTCGGGTGAAGTTAGGTGGTTTGCAACTCTAACCACCCGTTTTCACTGGCCCTCCCCAGGCGGGTTACCCCCAGTTTTCATCCGGAATCTCAGGCCATTTTCTAGTCGTTCAGGACCCCCCCGTGTCTTCATCTTCCGTTTTTTCACCCTTGACCCTTTCCTTTTGGGACCCCCCCGTCTGAGATTCAGCTTTTTTTTCCAGTTTATTGCTTTCGATTGGAGGCTTAGTGCTTACCCCCCCCTCCCGTTGTCTCCTTCAAGTCAATTCTTTCCATTTTTTTAGTTCCAGGTGCATGCCAAGCCCCTAACTTTTCTGACGATGGCCCCCATGTCTTTAGTGCTCCCCGTGCCTATTTTTCGTATTTTTTTTTGATATAGTCTTGGCGAGTGGCGACAGTCCCTCCTTCCTCTTTCGATTTTTTTTTCGTACTACGGGATCCGGTGCCTAATTCTTTAGACGTCCGATATCACTCTGCTGGCCTCTTTGGTAGCCTCTTTCTGAAATTCTTTTTCAGAGATTGTTTCGATTCCCCGTATCTTCCCGTCCCCCGTCCCTCCCAAGGTTTTCTGAATTTTTTTTCCCTGTTTCCACTGCTTTTTCCCTAAGGTCCTTCGGGTTTCCCGATCCTAAAAGTTTTGATGCGTTTCTTGCTCTTGCTTGGTGGGTGTCCTAATTCCCCTGGCCGGTTATTTTATGCTTTTTTTTTTACGCACCCCCTAACGTTTTTGATTTTCTTGGAATCACGATTTCCCCCCTATCTTTTTCAAAGGTCCTGTTCCTGTCTCGGCCCTTTTCTTGACAACAGACCCCCTGGACCACCTATTTTGGTTTGGGTCCCTCCCTCCTAGCCTTTATTTTTTGGCTTGTCGTAAAATCTATGTCCTCCCCTCCCCCCCTCCCGACTAAATCCTAAGTTCTTATGGGGTAAGGAAAGCCCAGGTTGCCAGAATGGTAGCTTTTTGCGGGAATGACGCCCGCTAGCGACGTCTTTCCCTTTTTGACGATGTACCCGATTTTTCCCCGGTTGGTACGCCGAAACAATTTCCCTTTCAAACGGCCCTTCTCTTTCGAAAGTTTTTCCTTCCGTGCTTCCCTTTTACGTTTTCCCAGAAAAAGTCGGCTGTAGTGTTTTCCTTTCAATGCGTCTTTCTTTCCCCTTTCCTAGGCGTTACGAGCTTTGTGTTGTTTTCTTCATGTTTCCCCCCCCCTTCCACTGGTCCTCCCCCGACACTTTTATTTTTGTCCCTGGATTCACCTTCTGCCACAACTTGGTGCTTCTTTCCCCCTCATGCCTTGGCTCCTTGCCTTTTTACCTCAGCCGATAAGCTAAAAGTCCCAATCCTCTTTTTAGGGCCATCGAATCCTTTTTTCCGTGATATTATCTAGTTTTTGTGTTGAGACGCTAATCCCCATAGTCCGTCTATGCTTTAGACAAAGGTTTTATATGCTGATTTTCTCTCCTCCCTTTTTACCCCAAATTTAGACGTTTCGGTGTTCCACGGCAACCGAGTGTTTCTTACCCCAGGTCCCCTTTTCTCCCGTCGAACACTGTGGTTGGCTTTGAACGTAGGCTTTCGTATGCGTCCCCCTTCTTTCTTTTTTTTAATGCGCCCCCCCCCTAAAATCCGAGGCCTCTTCAAGTAGTTCCCCCTCCCAAGCACAATGCCTTACCAATTCCTTGTTTCCTTTGTAGTCTTCCTTTCTGCCCCCCCTTTCCCCCTTTCAATTGCCCCCCCCATCCCTTTACGGGGGGCGTCCTATTCCCCCCCCAAAAACGTCTTACCCTTCCAGCATTTCCCCAAACCGTCTTGCAGACCACCCGCCCCCTCTTTTTTGAGGCTTTCGGAAACCCCGCCGGGGAACCGAATGGTTATTAACTAAAACGGCAGCGTGATGTTGGCCAGCTCCGAGAAGTTACTTCCTGTGGCATTCCCTTTCCCAACCAGAGGATTAATGTCAGCCATGACAGGGCTCGGTGGAGGTTGGTTTTGCTAATCTTTTTCCTCTTCGAACTCTTAGTATCTATCCCCCTTCCCTTTCCAGTTTGCCCTGACCGTCAACTTTCGACAGCATGGAACTTTCAGGTTTCTCCCCCTGACTCCCCCCCCGCAGATCTTTCCACAAACATCCATTTGACAGTGATTCTCCTCTGAACGGACTTTAAATCGTTTGCCCTCACGACTCCTACCCCCCCCCCCACCCCCCCCTGCTCTGTGAGGTTCTCTTCCCTTTCACAGTGACATTAATCCCCGAGACTCCTAGACCTTCAGCATCAAGAAGAGTCCTGCTTTTCTTCCCCCCAGACATTCTTTTTTTTCTCCCTTTTCTCCTTTGGCCTCCTACCTCTTCCCTTTTTTCCCCAACATGAACCGGCTCTTTGGCTTTACCCACGTCCCCTCGTTCGGGGACCACTCTAAGGTCCCTGTTCGTTCATTACACCCTTTCGAACGGACTGAAGCCGACGAAATACAGAAGAAGATCACGAAACCCCCCTTGTGTCTCCCGGCCCCCAGGACCTGTTCCTCCTTTCGATGACTCGCTTCAGTGATTTCTCCTGTTTTTTCTTTTGGGTTTATCGCCCCCTTTTCGAGTTCTATCAGCCTAACCTTGGTGCTCAGGTTCTTCCGACTCACCAAATACCCGACCTTCCTACAAAAACATTCCCACAGAGAGAAGCCACCCGACGTTCCTTTCCTTCTGCCTTTCGGTTCTTTGATTAACCGCCCGAAATGTTCCCCCCCGGTTTCTTGACTCCATGTTCCCTTCAAGCTACTTGAGGGCTGCTCGGAGCATTGTTCACCGTCCCCCCCCCCGGTTAATGTCAACCGAAAGGCCTTTCCCTTGGCCGACTGGATTGTTTCCTGATAGCGGCCGGTCTTTCGGCCCCCGGCCCTCACTTTAACTTCCCCCGCCCCTTCACCCGATTTTCCTTGAGTCTCGGCCCTACAAGTCCTTTTTTCCATTCTATCTATGCCTTGGGGATTCGGCTTTTTCATCCCGGATTCGTAGTGACGGTGTCCCGCGCCGCCAGGCTGCTTTTTTTCCCTTGCCCCCCCACAAGAAAACGTTTCTGCGCGGGGTTTTCAACGCCCCTTTTTTTCGATTATTGCCGTTCCCAATGGTTTTATGAGACGGAGCTGGGGGGGTTTGGGTACTTGCTTACTGAGCGGAGAAGATCCAGAACAAGGTCCAAGCTGCATGCATTTTCAGAACTTTACTCAGCCCCGGTTCTTTTCTTTTCGCACGAACTACGCGGCCTAGGGGATTCTGGCACCTACAGTCCTGGTCCATTCTTGTGAAAACTCACGGTGACTACTGTGCCCTTACTTTTTGCTCCTCCCGTCGAGCTTTTCCGGTGCCCCTCCTACCGCGTTCCTTTCGGGGCAGAGGGGGTTTAAGGTATAGGCGATGAAGGCGCCCTTTCTGATGGACTTCTCAACACTTTCTCTCTTCTTTATGCACCTTTTGAAAGCTTTTCTAACCTTTTCGCGTCTGAGCCATCCCAGTGGTATTTTGATCGGTCGTCCCCACATTGCCCGGGGCTTTGTCTTTCGCCTTTCAGCGTTTCTCCCCTCTCGGCCCCTCTCAATCACCGGAGTCGGTGGATCCTCTCAGCATTTTTCCTCCTCGTTGTATCTCCACCCGGGAATGCTGTTTCCGAAGCGGTTTCTTGGGAACTTTTCCCAACGCAACGCCTGATTTTCGAAGTGACTCCTATCCCTTCGTCCCCGGGCCTCCGGGTCCCCCGCTGTTTTTTTATTCCTGCACCTTTTTTTTTTACCAACCACGTTTATACAAAGTGCTAAATGGATTTGTGGCCAGAATTGTGCCCCTTCTGTCCGCCCGGACTCCCCCTCGATAATTCCTTTTCTTCGCGTCTCCATTTCTTTCCCGCACACAGACCGGGCTGTGCCCAGGTTACAGCGACCTTTCCTCCCCGACGGAACCCTTCTTAGACAACGTTTTTTTTGATCTTAGTGCCCCCACACTTCCCCCCCCCCCATGCAACCTCCCGTTTTGCGCCCCCACCCCCCCCCCCAGACTCCCCCCCGGACACACCCCCGTTTGTGGCGAGTGATCTCCTGTCTCTATCTTCTATCACCCGGTTCTTCTTCATCCACCTCGCGTTGAGTATCCCCCCCGTTCTTCCTCTCTCAACTCCCCCCCCCCCCCCCACCCCCAAAGCTATTCCCCTTCCCCCTACCCTCCCCCCCCCGTGTGTCCTTCTCTTCCCCCTCTGTTTTCTCCCCGGTTTTCGGCAACCACACATACCCGCAGACCGGTTGTGAATTCCCACTAGAGCCCTCCCTAACGATCCTTTGGTCAATTTTATACTCACCCCCTTGTTTTAATTGTTTCCAGTACGATTCGCTTTTTTCCCCCCCTTGACCTGGCTCTTCACATCCCCACAGTTTTCTAGCCCCCGCCATAGGAGGCCCCCGCCGTAGTTTTCCCCCCCCCCACTGGGTTTCTTTCCCCCCCAGCATTTCCTGGGGACCTTCCCGGATATTCTTGAAGAGGTCCACGCCCTCGCCCTTCACATCGGCCGAGCTCCCTCCTAGTGTCCTATCCGGCGCTACCCCCACTTCCTCTTCCAATGTTTTTTTTTTTTCGTGCTCAGCTTCACACCTTTCTGACAAGCTGCTTCCCCCAGCCGCCCATTTCCCACCCGCTCCCCCCCTGGGACAATTTCATGAGCACAGTTTGCCCAGTCTTTTTCCCTTCTAAAAGCCTCTTTTTAGTCCTTCTGCTTGATCTCGACGTTAGTTGAGCTTCTATCCCCTTTTCCTAACTTGCCATGCCGCCCTAGATTTCCTTCCCCCACACGGTATATCCCTCGAGCGTTTCTTTTTTTCCGTCCTCCTCAATCGAAGTGGGGCCAGAGCAGCAACTTTTTTAATTCTCCACCCCGACCAGGATTTTTTTTCTACCCGATGACTTCCGTTTCCAGCTTTTTTTTGTGTGTTTCCTCGTGTTCCTCTTCTCTCCAGATCCTAAAAATTCGTTTCCGACATCCTGCCTCTCCCTTGTTTTAAGGACTTGTTATGCTTTCGACTCCCCCCCCCCTTTTTCTTCCCAGATGGGTTTTGTGAGGTATTTCTTTTCAATCCTCTGTAAATCCTTAGCCCCCTTGACTCTTCCCTATGGTTGCTGCTTCCGTTTTCCTTCCGCCGGAGTACTTATTACTCCGTCTCTTTTTCTTCATGGTTCTGCGACCTGTAATTCTCGAGAGAGGAAGGCTGGTTCTCTTGTTTTCTCCAAGAAGATGTGCACAGCCCACTCGGGCGGGACCTCATGCGACAGACGTTTGGCCCTTTTAGAGCTCCCTTTTCTTCACTTCTGGGGCTTCAGCTTTTCCTCCCCTTTGTGAAAGTAAGGGTCAAGGCGTTGTTTTGCTCGATCCCCCCCTCGAGTTTGACTGTTCCATTCCAACTCTTAACGATAAGTTTCTTCAGTCACAATTCCATTTCCCCCGGAACCTCTGTTGGCCACTTTTTTTTGATCCTCTGGCCCTTCTTTCACGCCGCGTTCTTGCTCCTCTCCCTTCCTTTTCCTTCAAGGGTGAGGGCGGTGTCTTTTCCCTTCCCTTTATCGAGTCTGTGACGAGTGCTTCTGTGCCGACTCTGGACTTTTTGGCTTTTATTAGGGTCCCCTAGATCCCGCCCCCCCAAGGTTTCCGGTGGGCGGGGCTTCGGCTGCTTGCCCTTTTTTTCGCTAGGCACAGACCCTCTTTTCCGCCCATTCCCTCTTCTGCTCGAAGTGTCTCTTTCTGCGGCCCCCGCTGAGCTTAGGAATGTCCGGGCTAATTTTCTCTCGAACTGGGTCCCCCCCTTACGAGAATGTCCCCAAGGAGGATGGAACGTCTTTGAAAGTCCGGTTCTCCCAAGAATAATACGTGTTGTTGTTGGCGTATAACAGGGCCTCCCCCCTTCGGGACTATGGCCCGCCATTTGGGCCCCTTTTTTCCCCCTTCTTTCTTCGCTTTCTTTTTCTCTCGTCTTTTTCTCGGAACAACCAATTACTCCTCTCGAACATTTTGTGCCTTGGGAAACGTTTTAATTTCAGCTTACAGACCACTCGTACCTTTACTTCGAAAGGAGTTGATTCTCTTTCGCTACCGTGAATGTCTTTTCAACTCTTCTGCCTCCTAGAGCACTTTGATCCCCCGTGCCATGACATAATAATTTGTCCTTCCTTTCTGGTAGCCGGCTCCCCCCTTACGGCGGCCTCTCTCTATTCCCCGCCTGGCAACTTTTTTTATTTGATTTTCCCTTTGGGTTTTTTCCCCCAAAACGGGAGATCCATCTTTGAGGCCTAGTCCCACTCGCTTTTTTTTTCCACCCCTTTTTTACTTTTCTGGTCGGCCGTCCTTTCTCCCCCTTCATGCTGTTTTTCCCCCTTTGAAGTTGCCTTCATGTCCAACCTAACACTTTAGATTTCTTGTTTTTCTTTTCGTTTGTTAGGTTCCTGAGTTTCTCTAGTCCCCTTGTTCCCATTCAGCGGCGCCCTCTTCCCCCCGACAAGTCTTCCTAGCGGTCGCTACTTCCGCCCTTTATTTTTTTTAACCATCCTGCCCCACGGACTCCCTTTCCTTTTTCCCTCGTTTTTTTTCGAATAGAAAACCCCCCCTCTTTTTGCGTTCTGCTTTGGCCTCTCTTTCCCCAACATGGCTTTTCTTTTTTGATTTTTTTTCTAAAATCACCCCTTTTTCTCATGACTTTTTCTAAGAACGCTGAGGACACCAGTCTTCTTCCTTTTCTAAGTTGAGTCTCCCGATCCGGTTGTTTCCAAATTCCCTTGGGGCCCTTCCCCCAGCTTCTTCCCTTTCTTTTCAAATTTCGATTCACGTCTTCTGAATCTGCTATTGATATCGGATTCCAGCGAGGGCGATCCTGAATCGTTCCTCTTCTTCCTCCCACAATCCTAAACTTGAAGGTGGCGTAGCCTCCCCACCCTTGTAGAGATCACGGTCCTCTCTAACCACCTTTCCAGCCGGGATTTTTCTGTTCCTTCTGGTCCTTTTGCTACCAGTCCGTTTTTCGAGTCCGATTTTTCATTTCCTTGAAGCCCTCTTCTACGGAATAGACCCACAGTCACTTCATTACTTTTTCCCTGGTCACCTCATCTCTCCTCCAGGGCCCCTCTTCCTGTCTTCCCCCTTTTTTTTTCCCTATTTTTTTTTCATCCGTCTTTTTGCGCCCGGATATTCCCAATTCCGAACCCTCCCTATTGCTCAATTTTTCATTCTTGTCCTTCCCTGGGCTCCCATTTTTTTCCCTCCTAATTCTTCCCCCCCCCCTTTCGGAGTTTCTTTCCCTACATGTGACCATCGAGTAGTTTTCAGTTTTCTTTTTGCCTTCGGATTTCTCTAAAACCTGACTGCGTTTTGGTTTTTCTTCCCCGACTTTCCCCCCAGTTGAACTTTTCTTTCTTCAGTTCCTGCTTGACACACTTTTTTTTCTTCTTTCTAGTGCGGGTTCGGTTTTTTCTCTTTCGTCTCCCTTTTATCTGTTCCTTTTCCCCCCTTTTCTTAATGCCCCCCCCTCCAGCTCGTTCGGTGATGGTTTTGATACTCCCCTCTTCCAGGAGGTGGTTTTTTTTTTTGTCTATCCTTGGCAGTACTCCCTGGAATCCGGGATTTCGTGGTTCGTTGGGTACCCCAAGATTTCTGTTTCAGCGTGTTTGCCTACTTCCCAAGCCTTCTCCTCTTTTTTTCCGGTTTCTATCTTTAGAGGCTTATGTTGAAGGCGCCTGTTTTTTACCTAAATCCCTTTTCTCGTTTCTGATTTGGGGTTTTTTTTTTTTTTCCCTTTTCACCACTTTTTGGTCTCCTCTCCCCCGGTGTAGATCTGGATATTTTCTTCCTTCCATATTCGCACTTCCCCTCTGGGTGATCGAGTCATCTTTTCGTTTTTAACTCTTCTCCCCCTAGATCGATACTCCTTTTTCGCTCTTGTTGAGAGAGACAAACGCCTTCGATTCTGTTTCCCTCCTCTTTTCTTGAGTCCCCTGTTCCCTCTTGACTAAACTCCCCTCCGATTGCTTTTCCTGAAGGCCTCCCGACCCCCCCCCTTTTCGAGATCCTTTTTCTTCAGTGTTGGATAATACCTACGCGTTCCACGCGTCCCTTTCCAACTCTTCGCTCCCGTTTGGTCAATCCCGTTTATAAGCTTTTCTCCCCCTTTCACTTTCCCTTTTCCCCCGATGCTGCTCGAGGAGTTTTTTTTTTAAAAGGAGAAGAACGGGCTATTGTTTTCCCCCCAGTCTCCTCCTTCCTCGGTCCCATTTTCAAAACTTTTCCTTTTGGAATTTCCACTTTTTTCAAGTATTTTCCCTCCCCCTCCTCTTTTCTAGCTGTCCGAGATCCCAATCCAGCTCTTTCCGATGTCGAGAATTTTTCTTGATAGTCTGGAAGGTTCCGAGATCTTTTTTTTTTTGATACTTTCTTTTTTTTTCCTCAATCTCTAACCCCTTTTTCCTCCCCACCCGTCCCCTTCGTCGGAAGTTTGTTTTTCCTTCAGCCTCCTTTTTTCCAGTCACCCTTCACCTCTTTTTCAGTTTTATACTTTTCCTCCTTTTCCGTCTGGCTCTGAACCTGTACGATGGGGATTTTTTTTTTGGCCAGTCCCCTTTTTTTTTAACAGTGGTCCCTACCTTCTCCAGTCTTTCTTTTCCTTAATTGTTCTTCCCTTAATACCCTATTGAGGCAGTAGTCCAGTTTGAGGCCCGCTTCATCCTTTGGCTCTCCCCCCTTTGAACTTCTTTGAAGTGTTCGGCTTTTTCTTTGTAGATTCCAGGCCGCCCCCGTTTTTGCTTTAGATTCTTCTTCTTCCCGAATTTGAACTTCCTGGCAGCGGATTTCTATCCGACAGGCGTATATGCTCAGTCCGGTATTTTTGCCTCTGTGTTTTTTCGGGCCGCGCGTCCTTTCTATAGTTTTTCTTTTTTCCGAATCTTTTTGGCTCCCCTTTTTTTACTGTGTTGAGGATTTTTTTCCACTTTTTTTTTACCTTCCTATGGATTCTCCTGAGGTTCTCCCCTCCTCCCACAAATTGCCTCCGCCCGAGCCCCTAATCAATGAGCTCCCTTTTTTCGGCATGTCGCCGCTTACTTTTTTTTCACTCTTTCGATTTGTTTTCTTTTCTCCAAACTTCACCAGTCTTTTTTCTGAATCTGTGAACTCCCCCTACAAATTATCAAAGAAGTTTCCCCTTTTCCTGTGTTTTTTTTTTTACGCACCTGATATAAAGGCCCCCCCGAACATCCTGCCTTTCCCTCCCTTGCCATTTTCTACGGACGGGTCTGGGTTCTTAGCAAACGCACCGCACTTAACGCGGGGTTTTTCGAATATACCTGCTTACCTCTCTTGATGAAAAGGCGATCCATCATTTTTCGATGGTTTTTCCTCCCCCCTTTTTCTTGCCCCTTTAGAACTTTCTCCCTTTTCGTCATTTCTTTCCCCCCTGAAGTTAGCCGCTCTCCTAAGGAATTGTTTCTCATCCTAAACGTCTATTTTTTAGGCATCCAAAGAAACTATTTCTCCGACCGTTTGTGGTTTTTTGTTTGAAACCTCCTTGTTCTGAACAAGCATGTTGCTTCCCCCTACGCAGGTCCCTTCTAGGGGATTTTTCCGGTTTAAATCCCTTTCCTGTTTTGTTGCTTCCGATCTTTTTCCTTTGAAGTTTTTAAACCCTTGCACGGTTTTGGGTCCGCGAACGACCCTGTACAAGGTCCCCTTATTCCACTGCAAGGCTTGCCGGACCGATTCCTCCTTTCCTCTTCCATCTCTCTTTTAGGATTTCTCTTCCTTGTTTTTTTTCATTGCCAGGCAACCCGTTTTTCTTGCTGTTCAGAGGAGGTTTTTTCCTTCCCCCTAGTCTTCTGACTGGATCCACCCCTCCCCTCCTTTTCCTCCTTTTCTCTGTGATATTCCTTATGGCCCCCGAAGCCAATCCCTTTTGAATTGCCCAAACTTGCCCTTTGACCTCCTTTTTGTTTCTGGCGACCCTGAGTTTTCCTTCTCCGCTTCTCAAATCTGAAGCCTGGACCAAACCTCTTCCTGGCCATCTGTTTGGCCGATTGCGTTCTTTGGCCCTTCCTTCCCCTTATCCTCCTCCGTTTTTCTTGAGACTCTTCTTTCGGGATTTCTTTTCTTCGATGTTGTCTGCATTGGAATGGCGCCCAGCTTTAGGCTTTTTCCTCTTCTTTATTTTTCCAACCTTTTATTTTTCTTTCCTCAATAGACCTCCCTGCCTATTTTTAAATTGTGTACCGAAAAGAGTTTTCCCCATCTCCATGCCCGCCTTAAAGTTTTTTCTCCCCCCCTTTGAGCCTAGTTTTCCCCCCTTCTTCTACCTGATCGCCTTCCTTCGATTAAAGCCTCACTCGGCGTAGTCCCCTTTTTTTCTCAAGCACGACCTTGACCCGCCCCGTGTCTCTACCCCTCACCTTTCCATGATCGAGCAGTCTTGCCCTTTTTTCCCTTTATGATCCGGCCAATGTGATTTTCCCCCCTTATCCTTGCCCCTTTGTTCTGTCGGTTTCCCCCCCCGTTCCTCTGCCTACCTTTAATCATGAGTTTTCCTCCCCCCAAGTCTACGTGGCTCGCCCACCCTTGACCCTCTTTCGACCCCTCTTGTGTTTTAGGTAGAAGTTGCCCCCCGGACAACCAACAGCGTCACGATTCGTGCCTTTCCTCGATGCTTTGTGGATTTTCTCGACTCCCTTTCTGTTGCTGTCAGTTACCAGGGCTTTTTCCGACATCGTTTCCTGGACAGGTTGCCTTCGTTCCTTCCCTCCTCCCATCTCTTCCCCCAGCCCCTTTCTTTTCAAATTGGGCTCCGACTTGTTTCCTGGCTTTCTTGTAAGCTTCATTCCCTCAAAACCCAGCGTGACGCCGTTTTGTGCTCCCCTCCACACAGACTCTTTCCCCCCCAGATTTTCCCTTCTTCCCTCCTTTTTCTTTTTCTTGCCAACAATGACCTCCTTAGGCTGTTGTTTTTGGAAGAAAGTCAGAGGCCCATTGTGTCCCCTCCCTCACTCCCTCCCCCCCCAAATCCTTTCCCTGACTTTTGCGGCAGTCCCCAAACCACTACGAAGGTACCCTCCGCTTTGCTGGATTGCTCTTTTTTCTTTTCTTTTAATTGATTTTCCCCCGCGAGTTCTTTTTTTTCATCGCTTCCTGGTCTTTTTTCCTTAGAGCGTGAACCTTTTCGCTTCGGCTTTTCTTTCTCCATTCGAGTCCGTCACTTGACAATCCTAGAAACGGCTTTTTTTTTTCTTGCGATCGCCCTTTTTTTTTCTCGTCAGTTTTTGACGCCATTCTTAAGAACTGGCCTTCACGCTGCGACTTTTTATTGCGGTTCCTTAAACTTCCCCCTTAAGGGTTTCATGGCCTCCGACCATTTCTTTGAGCCTATTGTTTTCTCTATTTCGTCGCCTAGAGAAGTTTTTGACACTTTTTTAGTTTTCCCCGTGATCCGCCCCTTCATTCCCTGTTCAACCCCGAGCTTCTTCATTCCCTTCTTCTTCCCCCTCCTTATCCCCTGCTTGACCTCCCCATGTTTCCTTTTTCCGAGACCCTCGACAGCGTTCCCCCTTAGTGTTGTTCCTGCGAGCTGGAATTCGAGATCAGCCTCCATGAGCCTTTTTCCCCACCCCTCTTGAACCTCCCTGTCCTGGAAACTATCTGGACCGTGCCCATGTCGGCGGTTTTATATCATGAGCCCTTTTTCTTTTAGGTGTCGCTTCTTCTTCTTCTTTTCAGAAGTCCCCTCGACAGCTCCCTCTTGCGGCTTTTTTCTTCTGGCTTGTTTTCCCGCCCTTCCTTGTCTCATGTTTGCGCAACCGGACTTCATTTGATTTCCGACCTGGAGGTTTTCATTCCCCTCGGTAGCCTTTTTTTCCCGACTTCTTTCCGGAGTTTAATGACTGCGCCCTTTTCTCCCTCCGCGGCAGTTGCAGCTCGGTGGGGATTTTTTTCCATGTTTCGCCTTCTTTTCCCATTAGCGTTCTAGTTTCTGCAATTCTTTGGGAACGCTTCCTTCCTGGAATGCTGCCCGTTTTCTTTTGTCCTTACTCTTTACTCCCCTTTGCCTTTAGTCGAAGGCGCCATATCTTGTACGCTAACTATTCCTTCTCGAACGGATCGTTTGACCTGATTTCCTCATCCTCTTTTTTTTTATGAGAGACAAACCTCTTTGATTTCTCTAGTTCCGGAGCCCCCCCCTTTTTTAACTACCCCTTTTTTTTGAATCTTCCGCGTCCTATACCAGTTCAGACCTTCTGGATCTGTATACGCGTTTATGAATTCAAGTGTTTATATGACCCCCCCTCAAGAGTCACACTTGGGCCCAACTAGTTCCCAATTGCATCAGTTCCCCCTTTTTTTCGAACCCTCCCTTTATTTTTGTCCCCCTCCTGCACTTCCGTAACGGTCCCGAGGGAGAGATTTTTTTTGCTTTCGTTCCCCCCCAGGGGTTTTTTTTCCGGGGCGATCTTTACCTCCTCCTCTCCTTTAAAATTCCCCCGTGAATGCGTTTCTCGGATGTCCGTTTCCCTTTTAGCACCGACCCCCTCTTTGAGGTTTGTCATCCCCCGTCCCTCTTTTTTCGAGCCTTGGTCTCCTCTTTTAGGTTCTTCCATCCGATTCTTTTTTTTTTTTTCTAAGAGTCGGCGTCCCTTACACACATCCTTCCCCTCTCCTCAAATTTCCAATTCCCCTCGAGACTTTCTTTCCCTGTAGATTTTCGTGCGGGGGCCGAGTTCTCACCGCCGCCGTTTTCCCTCTCGAATTTCTGCCAGTCCCCTCCCTTAGATGTCAGTTTTTTTCCGTCCCCCTGTTCCCCGGGCGAATGCGGTCCTAGGGAGATCCCATTTATGTTTTTTTTGAAGGCCCCCTCTGAGCGCTCGTCCGGCTGTCGAATTTCTAATTTTTTTCTTTTTTGGACCCTTCCCCGTGCCCTTTTCCCGGCTCGGCCTTTTTCCCCTTTTTGGAGATCCATTTCCGATTTTTCCCGAAGTTTCTTTTCCTCTTTGATGTCCAGTTTCACTTCATGTTTCCTTTTCCCTCCCCCCACAGTGTTTTCTTAAGCACTTCTCTTCCACTCGGAATAGCTTCCCCCAGCAGCTTCTTCCCGCGGGGACCTCGCGCGCCCCCGGATTCTCCCCTTTCCGGGGCCCTATTTTTTTCGGCGCCGGTATAGACGGATGTTCCTCTTTCGCCTCCCTTCCTTTTTTTTCTATTTTTATAAGCCCTTTTCCTTCTGAAACAATTCTCTGGTCGCTTTTTTTCCCCCATTTTTCTCCCCCCAGCAGACTAATTCCGCCGCACCGAAGTGGGAGCGTCTCCCCGGGTTTCCTTATGATTTCCTTCCCCAGACCCCCCTCCCCAGGACTTTCCTTCTGAATCGTTTTGTTTCCTCAAATTTCTCTGGTCCGATGTGGTCCATAGTTCCCCCAGTCGCTATATCCAGATTCCTTACTTGAAAGCCCGGCCCCTTCCTATTTCCGGAGGTTTTTTTTTTCTGCCCTTTTTTTTTCCGGACATCTCCCTCCCCCTCCTTTTTTTTTCGTTTTTGCCTTGAAGCCCCCCCTCTTTTAAAAGGCGAGGACTTTTTTGAATAAGTTTTTTTTTGGTTTTCGATGGCAGTGTGCGTCCTTTTCCGGGGTTTTTTTTTTCCCCGAGGCTGGGCCCCTTTGATTGCTTGATCTTCCCTTTTTAATTCCTTGACTTGCAGCGCGCTCCAAGTTTGATGTCGAGTTTAGCCTCCTACAGTCTAGTAGCCTCCTCCCAGCCCCCCCTTTCCCTGACCCCCTCATCCATGTCCTTCTCCCCTGGGGGTCCTCTTATCCTTTTTTACCCCGTTCCTTTTCTTGTATTTACCTCTTTGGCACGCGGGGTAGTCCGCTTTTTTACTGTTTTCATAGATCTCTTTCATTCCCTATTTACAAGGGGAATCTTTTTTTTGTTGTAAGAACTTTTCCCCTTCCGGTCCCCCTTTTTGTTCTGGACGGCTTTTTCCTGCATTCCTCCCCTCGAGAATAATTTCCCCACGTGAGGATGCGTTTTCCCCTTGATGGGAAGTCGCTGGTCTGCCCCCTTCTGACTCCTGATCGCGGCTTTTCGGGTGGATTTGGCTACCATTTTGTAGCCTCCCCTGAGGGTCTTTCCCCATTCTACGTTCGCCTTCCTGTACATTTTTGTGCTATTGCATGTCGGACACTTATTTTTCCCCTCCTTTTTTTTTAGATTTCACAAGGGTGTGCGGAGCCGCGGCCTCCCCTAACTCACGCCCCTGCGCCCCATTTGACATTTCCCTCTTTTTTTGGGATTCTGTTTGATCTCTCTTCTCCGTTTTTTTTTTTTTCTTTTGAGATCGCTGACACGGTTTTCGGCCTTTTCTGGCCATGACGCGGACATTTTACAGGCGTTCGTTTTTGTGTTATGCGTTCCTTCCTGGTTTTCATATACAATTCGTGTCACGTTTGCAAGTTTCCTTTTTTCCCTAGGGGTCTTGCCCTCGCAGGGCAATAGCTCCAATGCCATTTTTTTCGCTCCCCCTAGTTTCTCGCTTTTTTTCTTTTTGATTTCTTTCCCTACAAACCCGGTAACGCCCGTCTTGGTTTGCTTTTTCCCCCCCCCTTTCCCAGCTCCCCCTTCGATCCTCTTTTCTTTTTTTTAGCGAGCTTTCTCTCGGCGGCCATACCTGCAGATGATCCTTCCCTCCTTGGGCATGCCCTTTTTTTCCATCCATTTTTTCGGGTTCCTTTTTAACAAATTTTTTTTGTACTTTCTTTTTTTTTCATTTTACCCTTCCTTCTCGAGCACAACCCCGCTTGCTTCTTTCCCCATTTCGAGGCCCTCTTGTTTTTCGAAAGACCTGTGTGCGACCCTTTGCCTTTTTGCCTTACCCCATAACCTAACATGTTTTCGATGTGTTCTTTTTTCTTTTTGGTTGTTTTTTTCTTGACATCTTTTTGGGCCTTCGACAGGCTCTCGCGCTGGCGAATTCAGTTGATGCTCTCCAAATTTCAATTCCAGTGCTTTTTTTTTCCGACCCTCCCCTATCGGTGCGCCACCGCGGTTCAATACTTTGTCTTTTTCCTTTCTTTACATCGGTAGCCCTGAATACGCCAACCCCAGTTCGTTATGGCTTCTTTTAGGGTGTTTCCTCCCTTCCGGAATTGTTTTCAAGAATCTCTTTTTTCCCCCCCAATCCCTTTTGATCTCGTTTTTTCCGGTGAAGAACGTTACTCTCGCCACTTTACCCTTTTTTTTTTTTCGTCGTTCATCCTTTCAAAATCCTGGGTCTGACTTAGGGCCAATGAAAAATTAGGAGAACCCCCCTTTTCTCCCCTTGCCCCCATTAGATTCCTCTTGACTCATGATCTAGCGCTCGGACGCCGGGGTTTTTATTTCTTTTCTTTGGGCTCTCCCCTTGAAAAATGTTCCTTATTGAGTTTTTTTTTCCCTCCCCCACCAGCATTTTGCCCCCATCCTAGACTATTACCCCCACGATTTCTTTCCTCCGTGAGACTCCTGTTTCTTTTTTTTTTTTTTTTCCCAGTTTGTCCTGTCAGCTTCCCCTCCCTCGCTCCCTATGGAGCCAGGCTGACTCCCTTCCCGACTGTCTTTCTGACACCGTATTTTTTCCTGACATAATACTTTCCCATCGCCCCCCTGAGAAGGCCATCGGGATATAATAGTTTTTCCCAGTCTTGCGCCCTTTTGAGTTTCCCCTTCACTGTATTTTTCACCCCTGTCCACCTTTTCTTTTTCGGACGTCGGCCCTGCCCTCATGCTAAGGGGGAATTCTCTCTTCTTTTCATCCTTTCCGGACCTCCAGCCTTGAGCCTTTCCCCCCCCAGGTTTTCTTTCTTGGCCCCTCGACCGTTTAGAACAGATACATGGGAGATCAGCGACTTCATCAGCCAAACATGAGCTTTTGTACTTCTCCAGTCCCCCTTAGATGGGAGCGGAAGACTGGGACCTTCCTTCTTGGAAACTGTTACGTATTGTATCTTCTGTTTTTTTTTGCTTCCTTCTTTTCTTTTAATCTATCTTTCTCCTCCCCCATCTTTTATTATTTCGGAGCGAAGTAGTTCCTTTTTGGATGGGGGAGTACCCCCGAGCCGCAGACCTGATGGGCTTTTCCCCCCATACAGAGCCCTTGGACTTTTAAAGTCAGTCCCTTTTATTTCAATATTTTTTTTTTTCCCCGATTCTTTCAATGCTGGGTCCGCAAGTTAATTTGAGTTTTTCCCCTCGGCCGCGCCCTAACCTTCCTGTTCTTTTTAAGGGTGAATTTTGTTTTTAGAAGTTATGCGCTGCCTTACTTTTCTCTTGGACTTCCCCCTCCCGTAGTTTCCTTTTCAGTGTTCCCCTGAACGCCCGTTCATTATATCACACCCTTTTGAACATTTGTCTCGACCCCTTGTTTTTTCTTTTGAGAGGTCCCTCCTCAATTCTCTTTCCCCTCCGCAAATACCCGGTCCCCGGCTAATCTTCGTCCTCTATCGAAAGG
>Ga0179593_1603907_pt1 | contig 20734 bp, 22 predicted proteins | sample CZODoug2_1_08_16_FD_185931 | JGI IMG/M metagenome (GOLD analysis project Ga0179593, IMG submission 185931) | Vadose zone soil fungal communities from Angelo Coast Range Reserve, California, USA - CZODoug2_1_08_16fungal (PacBio error correction) | ecosystem: Environmental > Terrestrial > Soil >... | reverse complement strand
GAACGTATTCAAATCTCAGTAATGCGCCTTGCGCCTCGATTCTGAAAACCCCTCCTTCTGCAACTGTAGCAAATTGTTCACATTCTTTTGCTCGTTCCCTTACTTTGAGGAATGTCCATTCCCCCCCCCACCATATGTAGATTGAGAAAACGTTTATCCCCTTCAGGGACCTGTTTTTTATGGAGAAGGTGCTCCCCCCTTTTAAACCCCCATAAGAAAGGTCCCCCTTTTTTCCCAGCATTTCGGGTAATGGCTTTTTGACTTCCCCCGAGAGAATTTTTTCTGATATTTTCCCTCCAGTGGAAAGCCTTCTTTCGTTTTATTCGGCAATGTGGAACATCCCAATTTTCAGATGAAAGCCTGTTTCTTTCGTATGCTATCACTCTTTACCTGCCGAACAAGCGGATCAAGTTTTTTTCATTGACCTCGAATCTTACCAGGTCCCCCCTTTGGGTCGAGTTGTATGATCCTCTGTCAGCGTTGGTTGCCTCTGCTTTCGCGCCGTCAGCGATTCCCCCCGCCTTTGGGGAAGTTCTGCGTCCAGGCCCGGGCTTCCACCACCTTCTTTCTTCACAGATCCGTCTTTGATACTCTCTCCCCCGCTCTCGTGCAACCGTCTCAGGCTTGCCTGCATTCCGTTGGCATGTCAGCTCCCTACTTTGCACTCTTGGGTTGACCCCCCCTCCCCCGGATTAAACTCCCTTCCGAAAATATAAGAGCATGGATTTTTTTATCAGTTGTATGCGCTTGCGCCTTTGCATTGCATCGCCCCTAGAATGTTCTTGCCCCTCTCAGGATGACAAGACGCGCCCTTCCATCCCCCGTTTTTCCTCCCTGGTCAACACCAACTTCTCACATCACATAACCGCTTTCGACACTCCTTTGCTTGCGCAGCCTCTCTCCTCCTCCGGTGATCACCTTTTCCCTCCTTTTTCCAAAGAAGAAAAAAAGTGACTTACCCCATTTCCTCTGAGGTGGATTGTTTCCATGATCTTCGGCCAAAAGAAGTCCCCTCGTCCTAGCTAAAGTTCGCGTTGGAGGGGTTCTCGTGAAACAAGACCCTTCGTCGTAAAGAATGGAACCTTTTTCAAACTTCAAGAAGTAAACCCTCCAGCCCTTCGATCCCCGTCTCCCCACCATTTCATTTTCCTTCGTGCTCTGAGGGTCTTCCCTCCCACTTTCAGTGTGAACTGACCACCCTTTCCCCAGTATCATTCGACGAAGGCACACAATCCCCCCGGGAGCCCCTTTTTCTTCTCAGATCGACAGGAAGATTTTCTTTCTGGTCGTGTACCTCCCCCCCCTCCCTCCCCCTTTCCGCAACTGTAGGAAAGTACACCTGACTTCGGACATCCAAGGATACGAGCACGACTTTCATCCCCCAGTTTTAAATCTGAAGCTACCGCAGCTTCCCTCCTTCGCACTTCGCGCATTGAGGATAAAGGTTGTACCCGTTTCATTTGTTGCGGTCGCCGTTCTGCAAGCCTGACTTGGGTATTCACTCTCGCCTCCCCCAGAAGTTCTTTTTCTTCGATGAAAATAGTCTTTTTGAGGTCGACCTTTTCCCCGGGAAGCTTCTTATCATGCATATAAGTGCCGCCGCCCTTTTTCCGTTTCTTTCCTCAGGACGATTTGTCTGCTTCACTCTCCATGACAGTGCTTTTTCCTGCCAAGGAGGCCTGGTTTTTCCCCGCCAGAGGAGATCGGCTTTTTCCCCCCCATGGGCCCCCCCTTTCTCCCCCAAATGGTAGTGAAGCGTTTTTCCTCTGCATTTGCACCTCGAGCAAGGCTCGTTTTTCTTCTTTCTGGATCGTCCCAAACAGTTTTCCCCCGAGTTCTTCGACTGACTGTGACCTTATGCGCACAGTTTCCGGTTTACCGAGGTATCCCCCCCTGAGAGGCGGTCTATTCTCCTTCATTGTTTTTTTTCCCCCCATTCTTGTGGTGGTGGTGATTCTGGCGATTATCTTTTTTTTTCTCCGTTTCGAACTGGTCATTAGCCACATGGGCGATCCTCGGGGTGACCTTCATTCCGGCAATGTTTCCCCTGGCCTGAAACAGGTCCTCTCTTTCCCTTATGTTGAGAGGAGTTTGTGTTTGTACCACCGGTGAATTTCTGATCACCATTTCATAACGGAATGAGGCTTTCCCCCCGAGGCCAGAGATATGGACCCACCTTGGGTTGGGGACAGAGGCGGACCCCCCCCCTCGTTTTGAGATATAGGATACGACCCGCGTGCTTTCCCTTTTTCTCACCCCCTGCGGGCCCTCTTCATCGTTCACCTCTCTCTGAACCAGGGATGCGTCTCCTCTTTTGGGTCCCGGCTCCCTTAACGAGAGCAAACAGGCGCGGAAGTGCCTTTCGGAGGAGGTGCACCCCCCCTTAACCCGCGTCATCTTTCAGATGACGGATAGGTGAAAAATCTCTTCCAGACCCCCCTCTTTTTTTTTTTTTGAGGTAACCAATCCCCCGGCCCATCTCTTGGCTGGGTGCATTTTTTTCTCGGGAGGTTCCAGGAACTCGGAAGGACACCCCCCCTGAACTGGTTTTCCTTTTGAGAAATCTCGGCCCGGATCAGTGCTCTTGATACACCCCCCAAGCCCCCCGCAGGTTCTCTTTAGAAATAAACTCCCTCCCCCCCCTATTGAGTCATCGAATGAAACGGAAGTTTTCCCATACCTGAAGAATGGACCAATTCCCGCCCCTCCACCCCTCTATATTGACGGCCCTCCCCGCCGATTATTTCCCCTCACAGGTGACCCCCCCTGATCCTCCATGGGTACGTAAGCGTCGGGCAGGGAATCGACTTTAGCTTTCCCTTCCTAGACAAAGAGTATCTTCGCTGGGCGGCTGTAGCTTGTTTGGATACGGTCCTTCTTACCACCCGTGCCCTTTTTTGTTAGAGGCCACGAAACCCTCCGGACCATTTTCACTCCTGTAGATATGACGTTCTCCCTCCCGAGTTGCTCAAGGGGGACTTTTTTTTTCATTCTTTACCCCTTTTTGGGCAACCTTTTTTACTTTCAAAGACATTCCCCCGTTTCCGAGACTTTCCCGAAGAGCATTCCCATCAGTGGGGGAGCTCCTTTCGGGATTTTTTCCCCCCACGTCGCTTTCGCGGGAAGGCGTGTTTTCCCCTGCTGTGCTCGGCCTTCAAAGGACGCTCGTTTCAAGAGTCACCGGTCCAAACGGGTGTGCCCATGTACGAGAATGTCTTTTCCCCCCGGGTTTTTTTTTTTTCCTTGAGAAAAAGACACCGCCGCCTGAATTGTTTTCAAAGTACTTTTTCCCTGTTTGCGACCCGGGCGATGATCCTCCTTTTCCCCGGTTGAGACCCTCTTCCGAGAGAAAGTCCCCCCGTCAGGGTTTTTGAAAGCGGATACTGTACCCCACCGCCCAAATCTTATCCCTAGGGATCTCTGGTCTTTCCCATACGGCTCCGAGCCTCAGACGGAGAGAACTTCCAACTCCGGAAAGTGAGAGAACCACTTGTTCCCCCGGATCCCCGTTTTAGCCATTCTCACAACAGCGACTCTCCCTTTTCCCCGATGGACGTGAGAGGGGCTGACCAGTGATGACGGCGGGTGCTGCCGTGGAGCGACTTTGTTTCCTAAAAGGGAGTAGGGTCCCCCCCCCCCGGCAAAGGGTACACCCCCTTTCTCCTGAAGGAAGGCCTCCTCCTCAACACATGGGGTTGTACTAGCCGTTCTTTCATTTACTCTTTTTCCTTCAACTGATATGTGAGAGGCTCGACTTTTACCAGTGCTACCTGCGAACTTCCCCGATTCTATCGGGCTCCAGGACAGACTGACGTTCGACCCTCATCGTGAGCTTTGATCGGCTTTCCCACCCAACTCGACCAATTTTTTTGCACTGTCTTCCCCTGTAGCGGCTTCTCCCAAGTGAGCCAAGATACCACTTCTTGTTTGGCAGCGTTATCTTTCCAGCGACCCTCCTTTTTTTTTGTTCCTTTTTTCCACATTGCAACAACGCCCAGCTGCGTGTGTTCGAGTTTTCTGATTTTTCCCATGCCTCGGATTGAGCCCCCCCCCCCCCCACACCGCCATGCCCTTTCTTCCCCCCTTCGAATGGATTTGACCTCTCCGGGTGAGGGTGAGTGGTCCACCTTATACTTTTGCAAGGCCATTTTACTTATCAGGAGACACCACTCTTTCTTTCATCTACCTCTTTTTTGAAGGACGTATACCCCATGTGCAGCAGATCTTCCCCCCGTTTTGCAGGGAGAATTTTTTGACTCAAGTTTTCTTTTCTTTCAAAGAAGACCCTTTTTCCGACTTACACGAGGATGGCGTGTGGACCTCTGTGTGTAGCTTTAGACATTTGCTTTCCCTTTCCTTTTGGCGTGACCGCCCTGCCTTAGCCTGAACAAGCTTCCACGTTTCCTTCTTACCCGCGACTCTTCCCCGGACCCGGAACTCCGACACACCTCCGATAAAAGCAGTTTTTGCTCGCCCTGCAACGACCTTTCCCCTTCGGCGACCTTAGTCGCCACCGAGCGTGATGTTCGTGGCCTTTTTTTACCTACGGGGGCTCCTTCTTTTCTCCCCCTTTAAGAAAGAAGAAGTCCATGACCCTTAAGAGAGTTAAGTTTTGCCTTCCGAAGGGTCTATCTCAGCCGTCGGAGCAGGCATGAGGCTCCCGATCTTTGGGAGGAGCTCTTCCCCTCTATTCTCCAGAGAGTAGGCGAAGCCTGGCGCGTCCCCTTCGCCGTAACTTCAGCTTTTTTTTTTGCTCGCTGTAGTGCATCCTCCCCTGAAGGAGGTAGCCTCTCCCCCCCCTGCCTCCTTGAGCTTTCGTCAATTTTTTTGCCTCTTTGCCCCGGGAGCAAAGAGGTGCTTTTCCTCGTACCTCTTTGCCTGGAACTAGGCTTTTCTCTAATGGCCAAGGGTAGCCCTCGGTGTACTGCTTGCGATGACCCCTGGCATAATTTTGAACGATGTTGGTTACAGCATTCCCTAGCGGTGACTACAGATCCGCCCCCGCACATTTAGTCTCTAATTGGACCGCCTTTTTCTTCGGCTGAAGCGGAGCTTCCTACAGGACCCCTCGCCGACCACGTCTCTTTTTTATGAGGAAAGCAGCACCTTCTCCCTGCCCTCGGCCCGACCTTTTCCTCGATCTCACCCCTACCCAAATCCTACTTTGATTTGCACGCTATCCCTTTAGGAATTCAATGCCTCGTACTGCGTCACTTCTCGAAGCAGAGATTCCCCCTCCCGTTGCAGAAAGCAGTCTACATGGTTGGCTTTTTTTTTTCAGAGCCCCGTGAGATTGGGCGTAGTTAGGTCTTTTGGTTTTTGGTTTTTGGGGAGGAACCTCCTGATCCAATCCTGATCAGCTTTCGGCGGTCTTATATAGTGGTCGTTTCCAAGGTCCCCCATCCCTTCTGATGAAAACGCCTTTCCTCCCCTGATTTGCCCGGCTGTTCGACGAACAGTTTGGGTTTTTTCGTTTTTTTTTGACTCCTCAATTTCAACACGACCAGCTAGTATCCTTACGCTGAATCTTTTTTCTTTGCCGTTGACCTTCTTTTTTGGCCCTTTCCCCGTTGAACGAATCAGCGCCGTAAGATTCCCCCGCCTCAAAGCCCGGGTGCTCTGGGGAGGCAATTTTTTTTTTTCTTGACTCCCTCCCGCGAGTCATCAACCCTGCCGATCCTAGACGGAGGTGCGAAGCGTCTTCTCCCTTTTTCGTTTCCTTTTTTTTAGGAGGCCGACCGTATCGGGCTCTTCATTTCTTCCCGGCAACGACGGGCACCGATCCCTGCTTCACCAACCTTTCTCGGCGAGTTTCTATCGAACCCCCCCGGCAACATAGATTTCCTGGTGGCATCCCTTTTGCACGCAGGCAGCCTCTTTCCCCCGAGAGTTTGTTGTCCCGTTCGGGACCAAATTGTTCACGACGCAACCCGTTTTTAAAGCCGCCGCAGCCGAGCTTTTTTTTTTTTTGTGGTCGATGCTATCCTCATCTCTTTTCTGTTGTTGGGGTGAGAGTCCTCTCCTTTACCAGCAGTTCGGGCAGCCGCTCGGCGGCTTTAGTCTTTGCTCGTATTGTCTGTCCCTCTCTTGTTCTTTTTACAGCTATCCCCCTCGGCCTTCTTTCCTTTTTTTCACGTGCAACCTTGTGAGCCTTTTTTTTCCCTTTGTAGCCGTTTGTCACGAGCAGTGTGTCACGTAAGGGTTTTCGCGCTCGGTGCCATCTTTTTTTTTCCTTTCCGAAGCCCTCTCCCTTCTCTCCTCATGACACGGCCGCACTTCCTTACTACCTCTAAGCGCGAAGACCGCGGTTTGTTGTTTTTTTTTTCCTTTTCCATCGGAAGGGTTGATTTTTTTTTTTCGCTCGTCTTTCTCCCCCCAGCGGCACATTGAAGCCCTCTCCCCATTCCTTTTTTCTTTGAGGCTCTATTTCTTTTTTTTTTTCGTTCACCGGTTTTCTTGTGTAACTTTTTTTATTCCCCTTTTTTACAACGCACGTTTGTCTGTGTTTCAGCGTTCCCATCGAGCTGGTTTTTTTTTCTTTTCTTCGTCACCGAATTGCTTTTTTTACGAAACCCTTTTTTTTCTTTCGACTTCCTCTTACTCCGGGAAAAATTCGGCTTCGACAGCGGGTCCGCCTTTTCCCTTGCGACCACGATATCGCATTCTTTTCGAGATATCGGTGAGCCCTCAGTTTTGCGCCTGCGATTGTTACCTGTTATGATTATCCCCTTTCATGAAGAAAACTGCCCCGTTCATATTTTTTTTTTGCACAACCTCCCTCGTGTGTGGTTTTAATCTTATTGCCCCCCCCTCGCAGGCTTTCCCCTTTTTTTGACTCGAGAGATTGAAGTCCTCCCCTTCTCACCCCTTCCTCGTGATTTGGGGTGACAAATTCCTGGATCGCGTCCCTTTCAATTCATCGCTGTACTCTCTCTTGTTCCCTCCCCGCGTTAGAGAAGCAGCGCGTTGCGTCCCCCTTCTTTTCCCATAAGGCACTTCACAGAGCGGTCCCGTTTTGTGCGGTGATTCCCTTTCCGAGGCGATCCATCGCGGTCCTTTTTGTTGCCATGAATGACAATCAGCCATCCCGTCATCGTAATTAACTTTCATAGGTTTTTTTCCTTGGCCATTTCGCCCTTGCTTTCCAGGTTTTTCTCTCCGAGGATCTCCCCCGAAACTTCTGTCCCGTGGGTGGCCCGATGCAGTACGGAGTGGACCAGTTTTTCGGCCTTTCTCCCTTTAGAGACCTCCGCCGGCCCAGCCTACAGCTCGCTTACCAAATTTTAGTGAGTTTCTCAGCCTCCTTTTTCCAGAGCCTCATTCTTTTCTTCCGAAGCTAGCGAGGCCCTTTCGAGATGCCTCCCTTTTCGCCGCATAGTGGATCGTAATTCTTCCTGCATTCTCTCTCCTTAGGAGAGAGAAACGCTCCTCTCCTCCTCGTTCGAGGAGAGGTTCAGACTCTTCCCTCTTAGAAGAGGGCAACAGTTACTCCGACTTTAGACCAAAATAACGCCCTCCCTTGAATAGCCTAGGGTCGCGCCCTCTCGTTCATAGGATCAAACTTTTTTTTTGTGTGTCCTTTCTCCCCTGACGGTTGAGTTCCTTTTCCCTTCAAGCTCTGATCGCGACCACCTCGATCAGGTCCTTGTAAAAGAAATTAGTCGTTAGATTTTTTCCCCCCCTTAAAGAAGGCGCTTGCCTCTTAGCAGGTCTGCTTGCAACTCTCCCCCTTCCCCTGACGCCCTTGTCCCCCCCCCTTTTTTGGCTCGCGGCAAAGGGTATTTTCATTGTGCCCCCAATGATTTTCTCTTTGTATAATGATTGGACATGAGAGGTTTGCTTTTGAACCCCAATCCCCTCTCTTCAGGGTTCGGAGATGTCATTTGCGTTTTCCAATCCGAGCATGGAATTGAGAGGCCTCCCCTTGTTTTCCCCATCGGCCTTCCGGCCAATTCCCCAATAGAACTCTGTCAGTCGGTTCCCCTCCGAATGAAGGAACAGCTTCCCTTTTATGTGGTCTCACTTTGCCAGCACCCCCCAAGGCCCCCACCGAGGGGGTCGATTCTTGAGGCCGATCATGGGTCTGGTTTTCTTATGCTTAGCGCCTTCTTCACCCCCTCCATCCAAGGAACGGGACTATGCGCTCGTCTGCCCGGGGAATTGCACCCCTGACCGGACTTGATAATCCTTTCCTAATAAGAGATAGTGTGCTTCGCAATTCTCTCTTTGATGTAAGGTTTCCTATGCCCCGCCGGTTTGACCCGCCTAAGTCTTGACCCGCTCCCTTCGCTCCACCACTATACGGAGCAGTCAGATACCTCTTTTCACGGTAATTTAGGGCCTCGCCCCTTTTTTTCCATGTCCCGCCCCCCCCCCCTTCTCACGTTCCGTACAAGAGCATGCGTTCTTCCCTCCGTATACCGCCTTGGCCTGCCTCTCGGGACGTATCAGTGACCCGAGCTTCTCCTATTTTGCAAGGGTCAACCGTCTAACCCTCTCTTCCAATCAAGATTACGGTTCTCTCCTTGCCTCTTTTTTTCCCGTGCCTGCCGGTTGTTCCGTTTCCGCACACCCGCCTCCACCGTGAATTTGCCAGCTTGCTTTTTTTCAGCGGGACTGATTAGCCCCCTCACACGCCCGGGCCCTCCTATCTCTGTTCATTCGGTTTGACGGTGCTTTTCTTTTTTTCCCCCCAAAGACCACGAGAGGGACGTTTTTTGAGCGCCTTTTTCTTGGAAATCCGCCCCCACCACCCCTTTCGTTTCGCTCCCCGCGACTTTTTCCCCCCTTTTTGGTCATTGGGCCGTCTTGGGAAACTTTTTATCTTTGTGGTCGGCCTTTAAACAAGGCCCCCCCCCCCCGGCTCCTCGGGCAAACACCCAGTTTCCCCCTCTAGAAAGGCCCCTGATCCCCTTAGGGATTGGTCGTAGCGGATATCTTGGTACCCCCCCGTCAAAACTTGACCTTTATAACGGAGAAGACTCCCTCCCCAGGGTTCACCGTATAGGTTTCTCCCCTTGCCAGAGAGACCTTCCCATTTCTCTTTCCATGAGATCAGGTTTTTCTCTGCCTTTGGTCTGTCGCCGTTTTTTTTTGCCCGTAGGGGATTTCTTAAACTCAGCTTTCGCACTTTTTCCGGCGTAAGGCTTTGGATTCTTGGTCGAACAGACCTTCGCTCAGGAGCCACTTCCCCTTGAAGTAGAGGAAAGTCCTCCTATTTCTAATCGGAAGAGGGACTGAGTCAGGGTCTGTTTCCATCCACGCGCAAGGAGGTTCCGCCGGCCCCCCCTTCCCTTTTTCTGATGAAAATCATTTCCTCTTCCTCAGTCCCAATGGTGAAATCTGGGTTCAGCGCTTTTCTGCGAAAGGAATCTTCCTAATCCCGGTAATGTCCCTCTTCTTCGAAAGGTGAGGAGGCCTTCACGCATCTCTCCTCATCGCCCTGACGAAGTGAAACGATGCAGCTCGCGTTGGACGGACCCTCCCCACGTTTCTCTCCCTTGGCGAAACTCCTCCCCTTCTCCCTAGGCCTGGCTACAAATTGTTCAAAAAAGGGTGTATATGAATAGCCCTTCAGGCAAGCGTGCTTTCCACCGGTTCATCTCTTTCTCCCCTATAAGTTGTTGTTGTTTTCCTCTGACAAAGTTGGTGACCAGGCACCCGCCCTTGCCGGACGGTTTTGCAGTAAAAACCTCCCCCCCTCGATCTTTTTTCTTGCCCCCGGAGGAGGCAGATTGTTGGTTTCGACTATCGTACGACTTGGTCTTGTAAGTTCCCCCCCCCCAACCCGATGCGAATAGTTCACCTCGATCTGGAACCCTTTTTTTTTGCGTAGGGCGCTTGGTGCCAGATTTGTTGGGACGATCCAGGACCTCTCGTCAAACCCTTCCTCAATTTCGAGCGAGGTGCACTTTTTCCCTTCGGAACCTTTTGGCCCCGCACCATTGGGCCGTTCCTTGCCCGGTTTGCCCATGCTTCTCCCTGCGTCGCCCCTTCGTCACCAACGCCAGGCCTCTTTTTTTCCTCCGCCTTCTTGTTCGCGGTCCGGAACCCCTCCCTGGAATTATCAAGGGACTTTCCTTGGCCGTAATAGGCAGGAGCCATTTTCTCCCTTCTCCCCCCGCAGGATCCCCCGACCTCCTCAACGTCAAGCCATTGATGCTCGCCCTTTCCTTCCCACGAAGGTTTCGAATGGCGTCTCTTTCAGACCCAGCTTCCTGCCGTGTCCCTTTTTCCCGAAGCCACTCACCAAGGTGTGCAATCCCCATAAGAAATGCCCGGGAATTCCCCATCGATCCCATCGAAGAGGTCAGAGATTCTCCCTATACCTCCCCCATCGTTTTCTTTAAGAGGGGGATTTCTTCTCCCTTTGCGGGATACTTTTTTTCTGGACCCGACACTCTGTTCGAGGCCCCCAAAAGAACAAGACCATCTTCATGCGGCTAGGCCCATGTTCATTTTACGTTAGATAATCGTTTTGGTTTCCTGATTTTTGGGCCTGACGCTTTTTGGACTTTTTTCCCTCTGCAGCAAACAATGGTCGCGACATCACGAGGTCTGGTGGCCCCTCCAGTTGTGTGGAGCGTTTTCCGGGGAGCGAATTATCCTCTCCCCTCTGGATTTCTTTTTCTTTTCGGACATTCGATCGGCAACCTTCCGCGTTGTTTTTTTTTCTGTGTAAAGAGCTCTGGTGCGGAGGAAATGTACGATCTTCTTTCCCTGTTCGGAGAATCATCGCTTGCCTCCAAGCCACCGCAAATTTTTTTCTTTTTCCCCAAGTTCGTAGCGTGCTTCTTTTTAAAAAGCAGGGACTCTTACCGTCCGCAAGGTTTTTATTCTTGGCCACCTTTCCCGTCAGTGATTTGTCGAACTCTTCGGGTGATTTTCCAACGATGTGTTTTTATTCCGCGGGCCTTTTGGGATTTTTCCGGGACAGAGCGGCATGGCATGTAGCTGCCGAAGCTCAACCATTTTCCAATTCCCTTGCGAGCGGGGAAAAGGAGAAATCTCCCCCTGATTCCCGAGTAACGAGCGCTCTCGGTTACCCTTCTCGTATAGTGATGTTGTTTAATTTTGAGCGAAGGGAGAGGGCCCCCGCGTTTTTTTTCCGAAACGTTTTCCACCTTTTTCATTCAACGGAAGGAGGACAGTGCCTTCACGAGCAGGAGGATGTAGCAAGCTTAATTCCCCCCTGATTCTGTGAGAGTTCTTGGTTGCACATTCCCCGGGCCTACTTTCTTCAACCTTTTTTCCTTTTGGAATTTTTCTTTCCTTTCCCGATGAAGGATTCCCAACCTCCTCGAGACCGAGCCACGAATGTCTCCTTCTAAAACCCCCCCTCTTTCCGGTGGTAGAAGATGGCTTTCGGTTTGCACAGTTGACCTCCCCTTCTCTCGGCAGGAAATTCAGACGCCGACCTGTCCCAGGGACGTCTGGATTGGTCCTAAAGTGCCAACCCGGGAGGGAATGCTCGGCGAGCACATTTTTCCCTTCTCTTGCGACCCCCCCCCCAAAACCGCAATGATTAATTATTTTCGTACGGATTTGACTTGAGAGTTTTCCCGCGGCACCCTCCTCCTTTCAATCAGGATGAACCCCGAATGCTTCCAATCCCTCCCTGTCGACGCATCACCCTTCAACAGTGAACCACCCTACAGAAGAGTGCCCCCAAGGATTATACCCGCCGAACGGCCTTTCTTCAATCTGATTTTCGGTGGTTCTTTTTTTTAGAAGCAGGCCCCTCCTTCCTTTCATTAGATGATAGATCAGTTTTTAGTCCGCTCTTCCTTGCCGGACCATCCCTTACTCCCCCCTCAAGTCAAGCAGGCTGTCCGTATGCGGTTAAAGGAAAAGAGGTCTCTGAACCAGTAGAAGACCGAACCTAGAGAGTGATGCTGGAAGCGGCCACCTTCGGGGGATCTTCTTCTCACTATGAATTTTAAGCTGCTTAAAATAGCAAGGTTTTAGGCCGCCGCCGCATCGGGCTCCTATGAGGATCCTCTCAACCCGCCTTCGTCTTGAAGGGAGGAGGACTCATTCTATTCCTCTTCGTCCAGTCGGAAGCAGTGGCCTCCCTTACAAAGTTCTTTAGCACGGACAAGCATCCCCTAAATGTGGGTGTTCTCGAATACGGTACTCTTCTTTTCGGCTTCCTTCCGCCCGGAGATTTGCAGCGTTCCGGCCGTCAAATTTGCCTCCGCAAATGGTAAGCCAAGATTTTTTGTTCTTCCAAGATGTCCACTACTCAGGCTGGTTTCTGGTCGTTCCGCCCCTGATGCTTTGTGCTCGATCCAAGGGCACGGACCGATCTCTTTTTCAATAGCGGGTACATGATCCATGACAGCGTGGTCTGCATTCGATTGACTCCTCGCACCGATGATCCTTTTTCCTTTGACCCCCGTTTTCCCACTACTTCCCCGCGGAGCTGACGCCGACAGACGTTGGACGCGCTCCTTTCCCTCCTACAGGAAGGGCTTCAGGAATTAAAGCTGCTCCGGGCTCCTAGCCTGAGCTGGTATCAAGACCTCACATTTTTCTGTTGGCGAAGAACCTCTATGGCTTTTTTTCGGGGATGAAAATCTAGAAGGGTCTCCAACGCTGATCATCAAACCCTACTTTTTGATGTGCCTAGCCTCCGTGTCGTGTAAAATTTCCCAAACTCTCTATCGCAGGATTGGCCTCAGAGATATTAGATTTTGTGTCGTTCTTTTGGGGGAGCCATATTTTCAACCTCCCGATAGGGAGCAGAATGAAGCTCCCCCTGTGTACAATTTGAACAATACTTGCTCCTTGAAAGTAAATCCGCACAGGATTTTCTCTCCTCACAGAAAAAGTACTTGGGCGGCAATGTGCAAGCTTTCCAACTAAAGATAGTACCCCTGACTGTTACGGAGAATGCGTCTGTCTTCTCTACACTTGGCTGAGGAGACGGGTCCACAGTCTCGTTCTTCCGTCTCTTGAAAAGAACGGTCCCCCTCCTTTTGCCACCGGGCGGCGCAAACCATTCTCGCAACACTTCTTCTTGGAACCCCCCCACACGTGCCCTTCTCTTCACCCTGGGCCTACCAACCCGGTAGCAGGCCTTCTCTGACGCACTGCTGGTCCACTGTTACGGGGACCGAGAAACAAATCGGAGCGTTTCTCCTATGGCTTGGCCGTCCTTTATGATATATATATATTTTAATAATAATCTGTTTCTTTGGAGTAGATCTTTCAAAGAAGGAATCCCGTTGCGCGGGCTGACATGACGAAGATGTTTGATATATTTATTCTATCTGGTCCCGTGACAATCCCTAGTCGATAAGGGATTTCGAAGATTTCCATTTTTGAATTTCCCCCCCTGCCTGGAAGGTTTTTTTTTAGTGATCTTTTTTTAGAGAGCGATTAATATGCCGCCTCTATTTTGCCGCCGCGATCGTTTTCCATCTTCCTTCATTGGCGAGACGGTCTTCAATCTCATTGTCATGCTTCCCTTCCGAGATACGAGATTGTCTATGTCCTCCGCGCGCACATCTCGGCAGTTTTTTTTTTGATGAAGAGCGTTTTGCGTTTTCCCTATCCCCCCCCTTCCTTGAAAGCAAATCACATGCCTTTTTTGCGGCGCTTCTGTCTCTCCGTCAAGGGGAACTCACGCTCTTACCCCCCCAGGAGTGCAACCATTGCACGTTGCGCGTCCGGCCATCGAGGGCTTTCGTGTTGCCATTGCTGCGTACACAAATCTAAAAAAGAAAACACATGTTAGGAAGAGCCGAGTTCAAAGAGGCGATCTCGTCGGAAGGAGGTCTACTTTACAAGACCCCCCACTTTTATCTTTAGGAATTATATCGTGAGAAGGGAGATTCGACTCTTTATACCGATAACCTCCCTCGAAACTAATATGCTGGTTTATCCCTCCCCTCGTGATTGCTGGGTTTTTGCTTTAGGCGGTCTTGCGCCGCTATGCTTCTTCTCTTTTCCTCGGAGGATCTGTTTTGTAGGTTGTAGACCAAAAACGTATTCAGTCTTGGAGGAATATTTCCTTATTCTCTGGTTCTAAAATCGATCGGGCAAGATCCATCCGGTGTCTTCGCGCTCGTCCAATCCCTCACGAGCGACCTCCCACCGCTTGCCTTTGATCCTGAGGTCTTTAGGACCCTGTAACTCTGCATGCCCTTCCAAGATCAGCAGACTCTCCCCCCCTTCGATCATAGGTTCGACCCCATCCCTCCTGATTCAGCTCTTCCTCGGACTTTCCGCACCCCTTTTCTCTTTAGCAAATTACGTCTCCCCGCCTCCGGTTCTCTCTGAGAGCGAAATAATGCATCCTTTTCTGCTTCAGATCTCCCCAGCAGTTCTTTCCCGCATCCCTTTTTGTACCGCGCCAATGATTCTTCGCCGGGCCGAGCTTTAGGCACCCGCGCCTCTCCAGCCTCCCCCTCTTTTTTCGCGCCTACTGCTTCCGAGGCCTGCCTAGACACAGCGCGCGCCCCCTTCGTTTCTAGGGGCCAAGCGTCTTCTTCCCGTTCCGGAGAAGAGCCCTTGTGTCCTTTCAACCATCACGTCGCTAAAACCCACAAAACTCCCCCTGAGAGCCCTGGAGTTGCCTCATCTTTTCACATGCCTCCTGCCTATCTTTGGTAGGAAGGTTTGGTTCTTTTTGGCAAGGCCTCAGATCCCGCATGATCCCCCCGAGTATAAGGCACCGACTCGTCCCTGATTCTAAGCAAAGCTCTTTTGTTACAACAGTCAAACATTCTCTTCTTGGGCGGAGTGCAACTCCTTCTTCTTCAACAGACTTAACTATTTGAGGATCGAGGCCACTGCTGTGCTTGTAAGTGCCTGCTGTAGATGCGCCCTGGGGGGTCTCACCTGCGCGGTTTGCGCTGTACCCCACTTCAACACTCGTCTCCTACAGTTCCTCTAATGTCTGGCGTTGTTTTTACGAGCCTTCCTTCCGCCGCGAACTTTGCACGCACTGGTCTTCTCGGCAATTTGGCCCCCAAAATTCTCCCCCCCTGGTAGGCTTTTATCACCTTGCTTTCTCCAAGGTGGATAAGTGGTTCATTGGTCTAGTTTTTCACCGTAGGTCCTCTCTTTACCAGGCAACCTTTCGAGTTTGTTTTCCCGCAGATAGCGTCTGGTTGCTACTATGTTACGTCGCGCACGTCCCGGTCCCCCTACTCAGCAACGGCCTGTTGACGTTTTGAGAAGTAATTACAAAAATAGACTCATCTGAATGATAATCTGCCATCCGGTTGTTACCCTGCTAAGGTCCCCCACGTTGAATCCAGGGTTAATTTCCTACCGAGCAAGGTCTCAAGATAATTCTTCCACGGGCATACCCCCCGTACTTTCCTCACCACTACGGAGAATTGTTACGGTACATTTAGGAATCTCTCCCAGCAGTGAGAATTTTAAATTGCCTCTCCTGTTAAGTACCCCATATTGTTGAGATTCTCGCCGTCTAAATTGGTTACTCCTCTGGTACAGTATCCCCCCAGAGCTTGATCCCGCTCCTTTGGTCACAACCCCGTGCAATCACTACCGATTTCGAAACCACTTGTTATCGGTTATCTTCGTCATCTCTTTGACGGGATCATCTGTTTTTTCCGAAACCCACCTGACTTTGGCCACCTGCTGCGGTGTTTTTTTGTGCTCTCCGCGCTGATCCCCGACTGAAATCCACTTCCTTCGTACAGGTTCCGAAAACCGTTTTCCTTGACACAAGACCCCTAGTTTCGAGCGAATGGCCTACAGAGGGCCATTCACTCCGTCACGCGAAAGCCCGGAATAATCGCAATCCAACAACGGGAATTGTGGAATTTTTCTTGCGGGAACGGTTTTTTTACCAATTGTGGAGGACAGTGTGAGGTAAACACCTTAAACCAGTTCTCCAAAATCGTCAAAGTGCCTCAAGACACGATCTTCCACAAGATCGCCTAAACCGCGGATTGGTACAGGTCCCGACCCGAGCCGTCAACACATTTTTAGGGTAAAAGAAAGAACGTGCACATCCTTAGAGATTTCGCCATCGTCTCCTTCTAGGCTCATCTCCTCGATAAATCGTACATGCGCCAATCGCTTCGAAAGCTGTGTTTAGATCTGACCGTATGTCAGTTTGGATGATTCCCAACGTTTTTACCGTAGTGTGACGGAAGGAAGCGAAGGAGTTGATGATGCGTCCTCAACTAAATGCCAATTTCGTTACGCGTAGTCTGTCGTCCATAGAGTTTTGCCCCTTTGAGGTCGAACCTTTAACTGAGTTGTCTTTGATCACCCCCCTCCCACGGATAAGGATGACGTGCTTCCCCCGTTAGAATCCGGCTCTTTGCACTGCAGGACCTACTCTTTTTTCGCCCCCCTCCAGGCAGGCGGACTTGGGTTGGACCGACTCTGCCCGATAGCTTCAGGGGCAAACGAGGCCTCAGCATGTCCCCGCGGTTCGCATTGAGCTGAATCTGAACCTCGCGCAAGGCCCTTTCCTCATGAGTTGTGGATCGTCCACACCTTGATGCGGGGCAGGGCACTTCCTCTTTCCCCCTGACTTGGAACGATGCGCATCTCGCCTTGGTCTTTCCCCACGCGGGATCGGAGCGAGATCCTCCCCCAGCGCCTCCGCTCTTTCCCTCAGATCGGGCTCTGTTGGGTAGATGATCATTCCGGCCTTTGTATTGCGCGCCGTGGAAGATCTTTTTTTCCTCCGTTTTCGAGATGGAAAACGGTGGAAGGCGCCCCTTCTCACGCAGGGCTGGTGAAGATACCGCGAGGATCGCCAGAGTTCCTCCCAGCGGAGGACTTCATGGTGGAGCCCCTCGCTAAGACTGGAGTAAAGGCTTGCTTGAACCACCCGCTCTCGTTCAAAGTAGGCGATCTGACGGGTTTGTGGTCACGGCCAGCTTTTTGGGAAGATACCTTTCTCGCAAACAAGTCTCTTGGCTTGAGAGAGTGCAGCCTGCAGGACCATGAGGCCAGTCACGACCCCTTTGCCAGCTGACGGCATCTTTGGTCAGCAGCCCTTCTCGGAGGTCCCCCCCCCAAACGCCCATGAGCCTTGCGCTGGTCTGGGGGACGCTGCTGATCTGGAGGGTATTTCCGGCAGGCCCGTTTCGATTATCAATCGGAGTACGGGCATTTCCCGTCACGACAGGGACTCCGTGACATTCTATAAGGCAAAAACATACGCCGGGAATGTCCATCGGTGCCCACGAAAAAGCCATCCTCGATGTCAAGTCGTCACTCCCCTATGAAAGACGCTTTTTTCCTCAACTTTTGAGGTAGGTTCTGCCCAGGGCGTAGATCATTGAAAGTCGACCGACTTTTTGAAGGCAGTGTCAGCAATCGTCAACCCTTCCCAAAAATTGAAACCTGATCCATTTCGAAGATATGGGCGGAGGGTTTCCGCTTTTGATTTAGCTGCCAGCACCCGAGATCTTGGACCGAGGCGATTGCGGCCCCCCCGGTCGGGTTCACCCGCCCGAGTGTGGACCGCCGGTTAGACCTTTTACATTCCTGAAAGGAGTTTTTTCCACTCTGGGAATTCCCCCTCCTTTCCGTGAGATCCTCTTTGTACTCACGGGTGACGATTGTCGCCTTGGGGGGGACCCCTTTCAGTTCAAAACTCCTCAACACCCCCCACGGTCGAAAGCTTTTTACGCAGGACCCCACCACATTTGGTGTGAGTCTTTCCGTCCGGGGGACGAGAAGACTGCTTTCTCGGGGTGTTTCCTGTGATCGGCAAATTCTTAGGACGTCATCTTTTGGGTTTTTTTTTTTTCGAGCATCCCCCTCACGGGGTGCGAAGGTTTTGGGCCCTCGGGTTTTCTACTTAGGGTCTCTTTTTGAACCCTTCCAAGCTGCTGTGGGCCCCATTGGCCGAGTCTTGCGGAACCTCACAGATGATAAAGGCATTTTTTTGAGCTCCCGAGCGTCACTCCCGTCAGTGAGGTTAGACAAGATTGGATAGGTCTTTCCTCCGCTCAAACGAGGGGGACCCCTCCCGCCGGGGGGATAAGCTCGGTTTTTATGTTCCTGATACGTCCACCTGGCGGCCCATTTCCTGTAGACAGGCCCTTTCCCCCAGGCTTCTTGTACTTCTCTCCCCCTGACCGGCCCCTTATTTTCCAAAGGCCGCAAGCTTAACCCGATGTTTTTGATTTGGCGTTTCCTTAGTACCACGATGCGCCGTGACTGCCCTCCCGTTATCTTTTGAAGCGGGTTGTCCGTCGAATTTTTTTACAGGAATTGCGTCTTTCCCCCCTGCAACGGGAGTTTCGAGAAGCGGCATCCCTCCGGTTGGCACGAGCCTGCAGTTTCTATTCATTTTCCCGTCTTTGGGTGAATCTGGCCTACTCGTATTTTCCCTTTCGAGTGGGTGAATTGTACCAGCTTTCATCACCCTAAAGCCGTCACTGATTTAAACCATCCTATGATCGCCCCCTCGACTTGCCTTTTTTTTTTTTACAGTCGGCTTAGAGTCATCGTTGAGACACCCTTGCGCCATAGGTCGCCCCCTTCTCTTGCATAAGAAGAGAATCCCGGTGTATCTCTCCTTATGATTGGGTCCCCACCCTGCCGACTCCGCAAGTGAGTGTCCCTTTCGGCCCCCCCGATGATTCCATCTTGAGTAGCAAACAACGCCGCTAATCGGACCTAGAATGTGATTGCCCGCTGAAGAGAGTTGAGTGGTTTCCTCCCTGTTTCTCAAGCCCCCTGTGAGGTAGACAACACGCTTTTCCTCTCCCATTTTCATTGTTTGACCCTGGACTACACCCCCTTGCCGCGATAAGAAGGGACAACGGGCCCTCTCTCCTTTGCGGTGCTCCACTTTTTGCTTTTCAAGAACCACCTCTTTTTGATAAGCTCACTCTGCTTTGCTCAGTGGCACGCTGATCTTTTTGTAGAGAATTTCACGCCTCAGACGAAGGTCGTTTCCCCGGACCTCTTTTTTTTTCTGATACTTCAGATGTGGGCAGACCATTACTCCTGCAGTCCCCTTTTTCATACGACACCTATCTGGCCCTGTCAAATACCTGACTGTGATACGCGTCCTGCACCCGACGAGGTCTCTGCTCCTTCACCACTTTTCTCGAGTGGTGTTACACTTCACACTGGTAAGGGGGTTCGATCCACTTCAACTTATTCCTTGGAAGCCTGATTCCCTCTTGTCTTGGGATTGACCTACCTCACTCAGCTAGTTTATCCGGCCTATTATATCGAGATCAGATTGATTTCCGCCTTCCACTAATAGGAGAAGGTCAATATTCCGCGAGTGAACCCACTGAGGATTGAGTCGCTCTTCGCGCCATTGCCCAACCCTACCCGGACTCTAGATTAGGCTTTGGCTTTCAGAGGGATTCAATCTTTTACGGTGAGTAGACTAATTTTTCTCATCTTTCTCCCCCAATGACTGGTTCTCTCTGTAGGACCCTATGCTGAGAGACTCGGCTCCTACCGGAAGGTCATCCCCTTTCCAATTTTCTATCATCATAACCGGTTACGCGGTGAGGATAAGTCTTCCCTCTCTTCTAGCCTTCTTTCCTCGGAATGGTTCGAGAATTTTCGTTTCTCACCTAGATCATTATCCCGATCGCCTTAGGCTTGGAAGGGACAAATGTCCCCGTAATAGTCTTTTTACTCGAGGGCTCCTTCCTGAAAAGAGTGGTAGGGACTTTTTTTAGGTTATTTTTCTTTTGATCCCAGAAAAAGCATCCTCTTCATGGCACTCCTCTTGAAACACTTTCCTCTGGGAGTTTTTGTGGGGGGTGGGGGACTTCCTTTTCCGCGATTTTTTTTTCCTGACGCAGACCGTTTGAGCGCTTATCAACCCCCCCGACACCCTTCCTCCTTTCCTTTGAGTGTTTCTTTCCTCCAGATTATATTTTCGAAGAGAAAGACGCCTCGTGCAGAAATTAGCATAAAGTCCCCGTCGGGGGTGATGAGCGATACGGGGTCTCACAAGATACTCGTATGACGATTATGGTTATAGGGACATTTTTTTTACCCCTTTTTTTGGCTCGATTCTTCCCCGAGGTCGAAGTAACACTTTTCTCACCGCTTTTTATTCAGACTCTTTGGGTGGCCCACAAGCATTCCTCCCGGCTGAAAAGCATATCTAAGCCCTTTCCAGGCTTTGTCCTCCTCTATTCCGAAGAAAAGCTTACTTTTGTAGGTAGTTTACGTCTCGCATGCCCCCTGCAAAACAAACCCCCTTCGACTGGGCCTGTTTACGCTCAAAGTGCTGCCTCCCTTTGCCACCATCCTTTTCGGGCTTTTCCCGGTTGAACGCATTCCCGATCCGCTTTCCGCCTCCCCTCCCCAAAAGGGGCTTTTTTCTGCGGACCAATTCGATATGCTATGAAGCACTTTTTCGCTTCAAGATAGTCATAACGAATGTTGGTCTCGACGGTGACGCTCCCGAGGTATTAAGCCCCCTTTCGCGCAGTTCTTTGGAGGTGTTCAACATTTTTTTTTAAGTTCCGAACGTCTTTGGATTTTTCTTCTTCCGCACGGCACTCATTTACCCCAGAGCGAGGCCCACCACCCCTTCTTGCCACAAACACCCCCCCCTCCCTCTCCCACGGTAATATCTAAAAACCACACTTGACACGCCAATATAAAACGGCTAAATATTTTAACAGCCCGGTCAGCGTCCTCCGCCGACGATGCAGAGATGTCCTTTGCGTTTCCAGCTAGCCCTCCCCCCCCATTCAAAATAGGACTCGTTTTCCCTTGTCTTCTCTCCTGCTTGACTGACAGG
>Ga0179593_1344912_pt1 | contig 20735 bp, 29 predicted proteins | sample CZODoug2_1_08_16_FD_185931 | JGI IMG/M metagenome (GOLD analysis project Ga0179593, IMG submission 185931) | Vadose zone soil fungal communities from Angelo Coast Range Reserve, California, USA - CZODoug2_1_08_16fungal (PacBio error correction) | ecosystem: Environmental > Terrestrial > Soil >... | reverse complement strand
TTCATGGAATCCCCCTCCGGCTTTTCTTCCTTTGACTTCCGTGTAGCCTTGTTTTTTTTTCATCCTAAAATTTTTTTTTCCCCCCTCGCGCGTCTTTATCGGTTTCGTGCAAACACTCGCGCCCCCCCCTTTTCCCTTTACTTTTCCCGCCCGCGCGGTTGCATTCCCTACACCCCTGTCTTCGGTTGGGCCTTTGGAGGTCCCCCCTTGCCTTTTAAAAACCCTTTTTCTTGCGTGCCCCGGCCCTTTTCCAAGCCAAAGCCGATGGCCCGTTTCAAGCTTGCGGAACCCTAAGTTCAACCTTTCCCTTTTTTCCACTTTTTTGCGTAGGGCGAAACTCACTCCCCGGAAAGACGTGCGCCCTTTTTTTTTTTCGCCGGACAACATTCCCCCCCCTTTTTTTCCTTGAAGTCAGTGGTTTCCAAACTCCTGTGTCTTAGGTTTTTTTCCTCTGTTGACCCGGTCGCCGGCCGCAACCCCCTTTTTCACCTCCACAGCCCGCCCCCGTTCCCTTTCCCCTTTTTCCAACGGGGACGGCTTTCCGGCTTCCGGGATCAGGGTAGGGATTTTTTCTCCAAATCAAGGTCTCTCTTTCCTTTTTTTTTCAATGAGGTAACTGCCCCCCATTTCATCGACATCCCCTTCGAGTGCACGGGTCCTGCCTTTTTGGCCGCCCGTAGCACTTTGCGCGCCGCAGCCCAGGCTCCTGCTGTCCGGTTTCCACGGAGGCGGGGACACCTTTCCGCGGTGTCAGGATGTTTTTTTTTTAGCGTCTGGTCAGGCCCCCTGGGAACCGCCATCCCCTCTTTTTTCCCACCGGCCCCCGTTTTTTTTTTATGTTCCGTGCCGCCTTTTTCTTTTCGTTCCCCCCCACCCCTTTACCCCCCCTACATGCACAACGCCGGGCGGCCTCCTCCCTTTTTATTTTCGCCGGACGAGAGTTTCCTCCCCCAGTGCGCCGTTATGCGAATAAGTCCCACCTCTCGTTAAACTCCCCCCGCCCTAAGTCCCTCCGAATGACACCCCCTTGCTTCGTCGAAACCGTCCCTTAAGGGATAGAGTGGCTTTTTCCCCCCCTCTTGCGTCTTCCTTCTTCCCTTAGCGGACGGTTTTGCTCCCAAGACGACCCCGGGGTTTCCCCCTTTCTTGGCAAGGCTGTTTTTTTTTTCAACGTGCGCTGGGTTTTTATTTTCACGTAGTCTCTCTCACCCCCAGCATTCGATCGCCAAAGTCCTCTTCCCCAGGTGCCATTCCATGCGCATCCGTCCCTTGGGAGGCGGGTTGAGCTCTCTGTGCACGCCTTTCCCCTTGCTCCCTGGCCCCCCCTATTTACCCCCCCCCCCTTGGGGAATACCCCTCGCGCACTTGCCCTTTGTCAATCGGTCAACACGTTCTTTTTTTTCCCTGTTCGAAGGTCCTTCCGGCTAAATAATTCACTTTCCTAATCAGTTTCCTTGTTTTTTTGGCAGCCGAATTGTCTCCTCGTGTTTCTCCCCCCCAAGCGTTTCCCCACGTGCCCTTGATCTTTTCTTTGCCTCTTCCCCATCGACCCCCCCCCTGCCCTTCCCTCAAAAAAATTCCATCGATCCCGTCCCTTTCTTTCCTTCCTTTCGTCAACCTCTACTGTTGTTCCTCCCTCTTTCCCCCGCAACGAGCGTTTTCCTGGTATTCGTGTGGGATCTTTTTCACTGGTAACAGACCCACCTCCTTATTTCCACATTACGTCCTTTGCGAGACCCCTCCCACCTTATCCGTTTTTCCCCCACACGATCGTTTTCTGCATTCATCACCCCTGCTTGCCCTCTCCGAACACTTATCTTTCCTATACCCCTTTTTTTTTTTTTCTGTCTCCCGGTCTCCTTGTCCGGTGGCGGCCTCCGGATCTCCCCCCAACCCCCCCCCCCCCCTTTGACTTTCCCCCGGTGGAATTGAACGGTCTTTCGCGGCAGGTTGTTGAATTTTTTTTGTAATTACTGTAGAGGCTCGTTTTTTTTTTCTTTTCCCTCCTTCCGTTTTTTGGGTGTTGATTTTCTTTGTGAGACTTTCCCTCTCCGGAACTTTCCCCTTCCCGCGACATCTTTTTTTCCCAAATTACCTTTTTCTTCCGCGCTTTCACATGTGTTTTTTGTTGTGGTGTTTGTGGATGAGTCCCCCTTGCCCTTCCTTCCCCGCGCGCTTGATTCTACCCCCTTTGACGACTCTTGTTGAGGCAAACCAAGCCCGGGTAATCTTCCCCTCCTCAATCCCCACTCTCTTTTTTGTCACGTATACCCCTGAATGGTCTTTGACCCCCTTCGCACTATCTAGTTTCATATGACTCCTTCTTTGAGCGTTCCCAACCCCAAAGTATGCCTTTTCTTTCCGTCCCCATTTACCTCCCCTTGCTCCTTTGTCCCCCTCTTTTTCTGATTTAATTCCACCTTTCCCTTCGTTCTAAAAGACTCGTTTGTACCCTTTTTGATCAGATTTTTTTTGACACCCTTTGTTTTTCCTTCCCGGTTCTGCTGGATTTTTAGTTCAAGTCCAACCTACCCGGGTTTTAACGGGGTGCCCGCTTGGCGTCCCTCGACTACCTTGCCTCCCTATAGGCGCCCGTCTGTCAAGGACTGTTTCTGTATGCGGCTCCCATTATTTTCCCGTTCACCCTTCCGCCCCGTCCAAAATTTCCTGTTTTTGGTATACTCTGGTGAGATTCGTGTTGAGGGATTCATTTTACCCGGGACCCATTCTGGCTAGCCCTTTTTTTGATCATCTTTATTTCTTCAACCCCCCCCCATGCTTCGGAATGTGATTTTGCCGTTTTTCCACCTCCCCTTGGTCTTTGATTTTGCTTTTTTCCCGTTTTTTTTTCACCAATGGCGATCCCTTTTTTGGCAGGTGATCTCACAGTGGGACCTTTTCTGTTCCTTTTCTTTCCAACCCGCCTTGCTTCCCCAATTTTTCAAGACTTCGGGTTTTTCCCGGTGACACTTCCTTTTCCCTTTTTAAATGGATGGCTCTAAGGTCTGTGCATTTCATTTAATACTTCATCAGGATCCCTTTCGTTCGCGAAATAGGTTTGCCAGGTTTATTCTTTAACTTTCTGGGTTCCCCGGGGGAGTTTTTGCCTTTGTTTTTTTGCTCAAGTTTTCAGGAATTGGTTTTTCATTCCACCCCCTTTTTTTGATGGTATTATTCCTTTCGTTTGATTGATTTATAAGTTTAAGATGCTTTTGCCGGGTATTTTGAACATCTCCGGTTTCTTAGTGACCTCCCCCTTGTTTCGTATCCTCGTGCATGGGGCTTCCCCCGCGTGGAGCCATTCCCCTCTTGCTTATTCCCGCTCTTTTTTTTTGCCCCGTTACTGTTCTGTACCCTATTTTGTAACGTCGGCCGTTGCGTTTGGTTGTGTTTTTCCGGTCCTAGTTCTCGATCCGATCCGTTTCCCTCGTGTCTCTTCTATTTTTTTCTGCAGATTTTCCCCCTTTTCCTCCCCCTGACTCTCCCCCCCTCCCCCCGAGGAGACTTTTTTTGCTAGATTGAACCCCCTCTCACCTGAGCCGGCGTCCGTCCTTTTTTTTGGGGTTCGTAGGGGCACCTTTAGAGCGAGGTTTTTCTGTCCAGTTCTGGCGGTCAGCGTTTTTTTTTTTTTGTACCCCCCTCCTCCGTTCCGCGAGCAAACCCCTCCTTGCCACGTTTTTGTCGTGGCCCCGTTGAAGCCTGGGAACCGCCTGAAGGACTTTCTTCATTTTGACCGCGCCCCCCAAAAATGCTCACAGGAGTTCGGTTTCTCTTTTTCTTTTGCCCCTTTTTCTCCCCTTATTTTTTTTTTGGTTTGCGCCCAAACTTTTTCTTCCCGAAGTCTGCCTCGGTTCAAACTTTTTCCCCCCCCCGATGCCGGTTGGGCCTCTTGTCATTTTTTCAGAACCCCAGTCGGGACGCGATCTTCCTCCTGTGCCCTACCTACCCCCCCTCACCTCCCCCTCCAATACGGGGTTTCGCTTTGCCTTTGCCGTCCCTGGTGTTTTTTTTGGCGCTTGTGGCTCCCCATCCCCCTATCCCCGAGCGTTTTTTGATTTTCTGCTGACCCCCAAACCTCTCTCTCAGGTGCCTAATTAGGCCGTTTTTGAAGCCCCTTTGGGAAATCCATGTCGGGCCTCCCCCCTATCTCTCTCTTTTCTCGTTTTGTTTTGAGCTGTTCTCTAGGTTGCCCAATGTTACCCCTGTCTTTTTCCCTCGGTGGTTTCCTCCCTTCCTTTTTTCTACCTCCGGGATCGGCTGTACCCCGTATCTCCCACCAACAGCGCAACGTCATTTTTTGTTGTTTTTAATCCGCGTTTCCTTCCTTTCTTTTTTTTGGAGTTTTCTTCTTTTCAGGAATCGTCCCCATTGAGATTCTGTTTTGCGCCTTTTCAGGCACGCATGCCCTCCGGTGCTTGTTTTTGCTGTCCCCCCCCACAGTGGGGCCCTTTGCCTTTTTCCCCTCCAAAATTTGGTCCTGAAGAATTATGTTTCGACCCGGGACCCTAGGGACCGAATCGTCTTTGGTCTTCCCGGTGTTTTTTTTTTTTTCCCAGTCGGAACCGCTTTTCAGTTCCTTTTTTTCCGGCTTTTTTCCCCCCCCCCCCTTTCGGTGGGTCCCCTTTAGGTTGATCGGGGCTTTCGGTGTGCCGGATGGGATGGAATAAGCGGCCCTCAGTCCAGTTCGCTGCGGAACACCCACTATTGCTCCCTTTGGCCTTCCTTTGGGTCTTGCTGGCTAATCTCTAACCCCCGCAAGGTATCTGAATTTGAGGATTGTTTTCCCTTCCCCTTGTTCCCCTACTATTGGCAGTATTAGTTTTTTTTGAACAGGGGCTCATTGCGTGCTCGGCTCGATCGCTTTCGCCGTAACCACCCCCCCCCCCCACTGTTTTTCGCTCTTTTTTTTTTAAAGAGGGGGTCCCACCCCCTTTTTTGGGTCCCTTTTCAGCGCTACCTTCTTGCCGCTCCGGGTGACCCCCCGTCTTGCCAATTCGGACTTTTCCTCCCCCCCGAGGTGGAGTTTTCCGTCTCTCACAGGTCTCTCCTTGCACACTGGACCCGCTCACGTTCCTCTTTTTTTTTTTTTCTTTGGTTTGAGCTACGACCGCCAGTGTTTATGCGGCATACGCACCCCTTTTCTTTTGCCAAACACGCCCACTCAGTCACCCTCCTTTTGACCCCCGTCCCCCCCCCCTGTCCCCGAACGCATGCTTCCTAGACTTTCCCTGCCCCATCCCCCCTGCGGCCCCTTAGGAAATTAGTCGCCGTTGCTTTCTCCCTCCCCCCACTGGGCCCCCCTCTTCTTTCATCCTTTTACTTTTTTTTTTTGAGGTTAAGAACCTGTCTCACTTTTCTCCCTTTTTTTCATCATGCCGCGTTTGAGAAAGTTCTTTTCCCTTCCTGGCGCATTCCTCCCCCCCTAATTTTGGCCTGCCTTTCGCTCTGATCGTCGCCACGCCGCTTTGCTTTTTTTCCCTGAAATATTTTTTTCACTTACTCCCCCCCTCGAGACCCCTCGCTTTCTTTCTGGTCACCCACTTGCTTCCCTTTTTCCTTGCCTAATCTTGTCTTTTTCTTTTTTTAAATATTTGGGACTCCGTCCTTTTCTCCGGCGTGAACGGCAGCCGGTGTCTGAATTCAGCTCTTCTGTTCTTCGCCCCATCCGTGGGCCCCAGTTGCATTGTAGTTTCCCGCTTCTTTCTTCCATCCTCCGCAAGCCCCCCCGGCACCCACGGACCTCGTTCACGTCCCCTTTCCCTCCCCGCCCAATTCTTCACTTTCCCGAACGGAAAATGGCGCCGGTTGGCGTCTCCACATGTTTCCACTAGCAACGTTTCTTTCCGGCGGTGTGAGTTCCTTTTCATAATGTTTCCCCCTCCAGGGGCGTTTTCTCCCTGCCCCTTATTGCGAGAACACTTATCTTTGACAAGTTGGTAGTTTAGTCCTATAAAATTTGCCCCTTCCGCCGTCAATCTTTTTACGGGCCGTATCGGTGACCTTTTCGTGCGGCCCTTTGCCGTTCTCCATAAACCCCCCCCCCCCCCCCCCACTTGTCCCCTTTTTGATCTCCCCACGGTTGTCAGGGCACCGCGGCAGTTTTTTTGAATTTTGATTGATGAAGATGGCATCTTTGCTCCTCTTCTTTCCTACCTCTCCCTTTTTTTTTTTTGTTTGACTCTGATCGATTCCATTCCGGAAATACCCCCCCGCTTTGCTGACATTTCTTTGGGCACCATATTGTTTTTTTCCGCTTTTGTTTGTGGTTTTTGTGACCCTGTCTAACTTCCTTTTTCGCGCCCGGCCGTTTCTGATTCCCTGATGCTACTGAAGTGGATGGCTTCAAGCCGGCTTCGTCTTTGAGTGTGTGCCCACTAACTCCCGCCAGCACCCTCTTTTTTCCCGTTCGTTTGCGGGATTTTCTAGCAAACCTAGCTATTTGGAACTGCCACAGGCGTTGAAACAAAAAGGTATGCCGTTATTTTACCCACCAACCTCGGCGATTTTCTTAGTGTGTTAACACTTGTTTTTTCCTTTTTTTCTCCGTCACCCTTCCGCATTTTTTTCTTCTGGAAAACATTTTCCAGGAAAGGGAGAGTTTTGCGGGTGTTTGCTTTACACTTTTTTTCCTCTCAAATATTTACGATTTCATTTGGGCTTTGTCGAGTCTTTTTATTTAGGGTCCTTTACTACGGCAAGGGTTCCAACTTTGTCTGACGACGGAAGATGGCATTCCTTTTTTTCTTTTTTTGCACAGCACGCATTTTTTCCTTTTTTAGCTGGAGCGACTAACATGAATCACAAGGATTTTTTTCCTTTTGACAGATTTTTGCCCCTCAACCGCATTATTTGTTCAGGGCATTTTTTTTTTTTTTTCCCCTGAGGGATTATTTGCCCAGCCCAATACCTTTGCTTATTTTTTTTCAGGGTGCTGACTCCCCCGGGCGCATGATTCGGGATTGCCTGCGGGCTTGTCCCTGGTCCTCTTTTTTCTTTTTTTAGGACCAAAGGCCCCTGACTTGAGCACTTCTGCTCCCTTGTGCCAGGTTGTTGACCCAAAGGCCTCCATCTAGTTTTTCAGCGTTGCGTTTGGGCTTTTTCCTGGTGCCCCCGCCCAGCCTTTTCCCCCCTACAGGAGTCTCCCGGTGCAGTATGCGTAACCTCCTCCCTCCCCCTTTTGTGGCACTTTCTTCCTATTTCTGTGCCTGAATTTTTTTTTTGGAGAATCTTTTTTTTTCCTTGTTTCCCACGTGATTCCCAGTTCGGTTGGGATCTCCGTTTCTTTCCCCCCCTTTTTTTTCTTCTTTCCTCAGATCTTCTGTTGAGGGTGGCCCTTTGAGCGCCGCTTGCCGCCCTAGTTCTTCCTTCTCTTTTCCGGTTCGGGCGTTTGGTTTAGCCCCCCTCCCCCGGTGGTGTTAACTTTCCAGTTGCCCTGGGGAGGTTGACCCGCTCAGCGGGCATTCCGCGGCCGCTTTTACCCGTTTTTGTTCCGTCCCTTCTTTGGACCCGCCCTGCGACGTTGCGTCGTCTCCGTTCTCTTTTATCCTATAACTCCCCGCCCTCCTCTTCTCCCCTTGCCTTCTACTGCAAGATTTTTTTTGGAATTCCCCTGCCCTCGGACCTCTCTTGGACCCCGACCCCTTTTCTCCCTTAACTTTTGGAGAGCGTTCCGGATTCCCTCCTTTGTTCAGGCCGGTGCACCCCCAACCGTTTTAGCAGGCCATTAACTGCGTGGGACGACCGGTTTGCGGTTCAGCGGTGGCGCCGGTGCTTTCCCTGACAGTCCCTTCCCTGTGGCCAACCGAAGGGAAGGGTTGTTCCAAAACTGTCCCCTGCTGCACCGCTCTGTAGTCTCCCCCTTTTCCCCCAAAAAACAACAACCACCCCCCCCCCGTCCCTTGCTTTTCATTTTTTCCCTTTCCCCTTTTCGACAGGGCTGCCCGCCCCCTGTTTTTTTTTTTTTTTTTCTGATCAGTGGTTCCTTTATGCACTGTGAGGTTCACCTGTTTGGCAGGGTGCTTTCTTGATGCCTGTCGTGTGCACGCTGCTCAATCGTTACTAGTTTCTCCTACCACGCCCAAGCCCCTTTTTGGAAGGGAGGTTCGCTCTGCGCCCCGTCCTGCTTATTTGGTTTTTCACACGCCCCCCTCTTTTCCCCTTTTTTTTGGCGGGTTTGACTTCTTCTCCCAAAACTTCTCTCAGGCCCCCATTGTCCGTTAGAAAAGGGTATACATGTTGGAGTCCCCTATCTCTATTTCCCTCCTCCTTTTTTTTCTGAGGATAGGTAGGGCCTTACCCTTCATCCTGCCGTTTGTTTTTTATTTTTATTTCCTTTCCCTTTCTGATAGGGGGTTTTTTCATCTCCGTACCCAACCGGCCCTGCTTTCTTTGTTTTCTGACTTTTTTCAAATACGGTTTTTTTCCCCCCCCTTTTTCCTGATTACAATCCCCCCCCCGCATCCCCAATTTCGTTGTGAAGGGCTATTGTCTTGTCGTCACCTTGAGCTTTGCGTGTCTGACCAAGTGATTCATTCATCCCCCTTGCTGACCCTCCGGGCCCCGTTCCCTGGAGTTGCACTTCAACCGTGCGTGACGAAGCAATTCTCCGTGGCCGTCGTTCTCCCCCCCCCTGACCAACCTCCTCTTACCCCTTTTTTTTTTTTTGAATCGCTGTATTTTCACCTGAAGACCATCTCCCCGCTCAGCCTGTAGGCTTTTTTTTTCCCCCCCCCCCTACTTGGTCATTTTTTTTTTTTTAGGTCTTTTTTTTTTTTTTTAAGTTCCACTCCGCTGACTCCCCCCCCTGAGTCCAATTTTTCCCGCCGTCTGCGCGAAAATTTTTTCCACGGAAAGGATACGTTCCGTCTCTTTTAGGATTGTCTGAGCCCCGCCCCTTTTTATTACGATGTCACTCTTTTTTATTTTTGCCGCCTCAGGTTCCCCTATTGACAATCTTGCAGTCACTTCGGCGCGCATCGGCCTTTTTAATCTATCCTAGTTCCCCTTCGTCTCAGTTGCCCGACCAGGCCCGTTCCTTTCTTTTTTTCCTGGTGGGCTGTGTGCCCCCCCAAGGAAGCTTCGCGAGTTTCTATGCGCTTCATGGCAGTTCTTGGGACAAAAAAAAAAACAACCCCCCCTTTTTGGGTTCCGTGACTCCGGATCAATTCCCGTCACCCTGGTTTTTCTTGCTTCCGCGGAAGAAAGCTCCCTACATTTTGCACAACCCTATGAACTTCCCTAAGAGCGCGACGAAGAATAAGTCAGGGGTCGCACTGCGCCTCGCTTTTTTTTTTTATGGAGCACTGGGGCGGCAACTCCCTTAATCCCCCGTTGCCACCTCACCCGAGGTCACGTGTCCCCCCTCCTTTCCTAGTCAAGTAACGCATCAACTTCCCAGACGGCGAGCCTCCTGTAGGTCACTTAGTTTTTCCCCCTGTTCTGTGACCTTTAGCCCTGCCCGCTTCCTCCTCTTTTCTCCCCCCCAGATTTTGCTATCCCCACGGCAGTTTCCCCCTTTTCTCACTTTCGCCCCGGTCCCCTCGATTCGGACCCCTCTCGATTCAATTCTCCCGTCCAGCCGTGACTCATGTTTTTTTTTGTGATCTTTTCTGGCTGCGCCGTTTGTCCTTTCTTCCATGACACATCTTTTTCTTGCCTCGCCGTCAATCGGTTATTTTTCACACCCCAGGCCGCGCTTTGATGTTCTTTTTTTTTTTGTAAGCCACCTTTCCTTTTTCGTGGTTGTCCGCTCCGTCTCGGTTCGTTGACGGTGTAGGGTTCTTTTTTTTTCTTTTTGGAGGTCTCTAGTCGTTTCCTTTTTTTTTTCTGACACCAGTTGCCCCTTTTTTCAGTCGTTTTTTTTTTTTTTTCCCCCTCAGCAAGCCCTAATTTGGCAAAACTGACACTTTTTCTACCCTATCCATAGATCCCCCCCACTTCCTTCCAGTCTTCCATTTACGACTTTTGAACTTTTTTTTTTCGTTCCCCCTTCCCATCTCCCCAGGTTCCATGCTTTCAGTTAGCCGCGGGTAAATTTCCTTTTTGCGGAATTCTTCATTTTGGGGAACGACCCCCCTCGCTTTTACATTGCGATTCTTTGGGAAACCTCACCTCCTTTTATCCGGATTTTCAAAGATATTTGGCTATTTCTTTCTCCCCCTCATGTTGCCCTTCGCCCTTGGCCCCTGCTTCTTTTATCTGTCCAGTCAGACGATTCTTCCCCTTCCCAGCGGATCTCCCAAAACACCCACACTTTTGAAGAGCTCTTTCCCACGGGTTCCTTTTCCCGCATCGGTATGTTTTTTTGAAATTTCCTTTTCCCTTGTAGGGGCACTTTGCTCTCTTCGATTCTCTCGTTTTTTTTTTTCAGATCTCGAGTTTTCCCCCTTTTTTTTTTTTTTTTTTTTTCCCCTCTTCCCCCCTGCGTTGAAAACGTGTTACTTCCCGGTTTTGGTCGTCTTTTCCAAAGGTGTGTTTTTGTTGGTTGGGAATTTTCCCCCCTTTTTGCGCCGACCGTCTATCGTCCTTGTCTGATACTTTAGGCGGGTTCGCGATTAGTTTTTGATGTTTGTTGTTTTCAAGGGGTACTTTTTTTTCTGAAGCCACCCCCCCTTTTTATTTTTTTATTGTCTAATTTCTGTTTTCTTCTTCGTGTGTGAAGGTAGGACATTTGCTGGGTTTTTTTTCGTTTTCCCCCCAACTTCTTCCCGAGATTCGCAACCCCCCTTTTCCACACCCCGCAATTTTTGCTCCCAGTCAGTTTTTTTTTTTGATTTGTTCAACAGTGGTTTGTATGGGGCTTATACACCCGTTTTACCAGTTCGTAGGAACTCCCCTTTTCTCCAACCAATGTCGCGTTTTTTCTTTGGTGTTTGGTAAGTTCCCCAATTTTTTTATGGAAGATTACGACTTGTAGTCCCGGGTTTTTTTTTGACGTTCAGTCCCCCACCACCTCCCCTAAAACCGGCGTTTGCCTTTTTTTTGCTTTTTTCCGACCCCGCGAAGCCCCCCTGCGCCCTTCTATTCTTCTTAGTGGCCGTCCCGTCAGACTGGCGTACTTTTTTTCCTTCCACAATCCCACGGCTTTTACTGTTTTTTCCATGTCCCCAACTCTCCCGGTGTGGGACCTTTTGCTCCCAGGATTTTTTAGCGTGATTTGCCTGGTCCCTTGAAAATTTTCTTGGGGTTTTCCCTCGCTTTGCTCGATCTTCCCCCCCCCCCTTTTCTAAAAAACTTTGCCCCTTTCGTTGACGCCCGCCTTGGACCTGTTCGCGCCTTTCGCTAGCTTCGTTTTTTTTAAAAGGGAGGATTCGCATTTTTTTTTCCCGACGTTATTGGCTTCCCCCCTTTTTTTGTGGATCCTCCCCTTCCTTGTTTTTTTCCATTCGGGGAGTAACTTGGGCTTTTTGTGCTCGTTGGTTTTCCGTCACATTCATAAATTTTTTCTAAAGGAGTTCCGCCCCTTCGTTGGAAGTATGTTTTTTGTTCCCCCCCCCCCCCTTTTCCTTCCCATTTTTTCCTTGATGCCCTCCTCGGGGTTTCTGTTGTCATTGACCCCCCTTTTTTGAGTGGGCCGAAAGCCCCCCAGTGCCTGTTTTTCCCCGGTGCAAGCTGCAGGCCATCTTTTCTTTCTCGCGCGCTCTTTTTTTTCTTTCCGGTTTTCTTCGTTTCGTCCGGCTTTTCATGTAGGGTTTTTTGCTTGATTTTTTGCGACCTCACCGGTTTTGTGGTTACCTTCCCGGTGACGAGGGTCTGTTTTTTTCCGTTTTCTTTTTTTCATTTCCGCTTTTGTTACAGAGAGGACAAAGCGTTTTTCCCCCCCTTTCTTTCCCTTCCCCCCGCCTCACTTTAGGTCCGTTCTGCGCCGCGCTTCGATCGATCCGAATCCCTGGCCTCCTTGGCGCGGGCCTCTCGGGAATGACGTATTCACGCTTTTTTCCTACTGCCCCCTTTGACGCCCTTGTCTTTTTTCGGTCGTTGTATAACTCCCCTGGTGAGCCTTTTCCCTCGGAGACCGGGTTCGTTTCCCACCCGGTTAGTGTGTACGTGTTACCCCACCGCCCCGGGGCTCTGGTTCTCTGTTTTTTCTTTTTTGGACGTCGGCGGGTCACCCCCCCCCTCTACAGTCCCCCTTTTTAGCCAAAAGCGGCCTTCCACTTTTTTCTTTGGGTAAAGCCCCTTCTTGCAATGACCCTTTTGGTTCCTGCTTAATACTTTTTTGGCACACAATGCGCGCCTTTACTTCAGGTGCTTTCTTGGCCCTTTTTTCGTTCCCCCTTCGCGGTTCCACTTCCCATTGGCTGTTTCTCTCGCTTCCACTTTTTTTCTTCTCCACAGTAGTGGCCCCGTTTGTTTCCATTTGCTTTAGCGCCCCCCCCATTTCCCTCCTTTTTTGCTCCAAGGTTACGAGTTTTTCCGAATTCCCACCCTCACCGCCCCCCCCTGGCAGCCCCTTTTAAGGAATGCGCCGCTTTCCCTGACTTGTTTTCTATTTGACCCGGACCTTCCATTCTTTTTGGTCCTCTGTTTTTTCACTTTGGCTTCACCCACACCCTTAGTTTTCCTGCCGATCCCCCCGTTAGCCCTTCCTTTTTGGAGGTTATAAATTGGCAAGTGGCCCCCCTTTCCCTCTCCCTCCGTTTTTTTTCCCGGAATCTGTTTAGGCTCCATGGCTCCCCCCCCTTCCCCTTCCTTCTCCTAACGCTTTCTTTAGTTACCCGCTTTTTTTTCCATTCCCTCCCCCCCCGGCTGCGCCCAGCGGTTTTGATGGTTTCTCTCCCCCCCAAAACCTGTTTTTTTGCCCAAACCCGTCAGTGGACGTCGTTCCCCCTTCTTCCCTCCGTCGTTCGGTTGCGTTTAATTCCCCCCTTTTCCCCTTTAAACCCCCCAACATGAAGAGGAGTGTTTACTTTTTCGAGTTCCTTTCCGCGCTTCCCCCCTCCAAGCTGTTTTCTGCCCCTAAAACGGTTCCCCTTTATGGAGTCCCCTCCCTCTGTTTCCAGCTACGTCTTTTCCCAAATTTGTAAGAACTTTAGTGACCTTCTCCCGTGTCGATTTTGTGTCTCCCCCTGAGAGCGGGCAAACTGCTTTTTCAGTTCTTTCCCGTTACCCCACCCCCCCGGTTACTGGCCCTTTTGTTCTTTTCGCGGTCGCCGCCCCTCTCTTTTCCCTCCAATCGCACCCCTTTTTTTCCCCCCTTTTTGCTGCGTTTGAAAACGTGTGCCCCCCCCCCCCGTCTGGGGCGGGCCTTTGCTCCTTGGGCGGGGTTTCTCGTGCCTTCCAAGTCAAGGTGTTTTCTCCCTCGGTTTCCGGTGCCTGCCCCCCCCCTTTCCTGGTCTCTGCCCTTCCTATTGCAATTCACCGTCCCCCGGCTTTCCTTTGCATCGTTGGTTGTACCCTTCGAGATCCGTCTTCCCGCAACGAAACTTTTCCCTGCCTCTTCTTTCCCCATTTTTCGTTTCAGGGTCAGAGTTGGTGTGAAGCCGCGCTTACCGCTTCCTCTCCTCTGTAACTAGACCTTCGGATACCACCCCCCCCTTTGACGAACCGGGTTTGAGTTCCGCTACCGCCCCGTCCTATTGGTCGTTTTTTCCCTTCACCCTACAGCAGCGGAACCGCTCCCATTTTCTCCCCTTATCTCCTGCTCCGCTCCAGAAACGAAAGATTTTTCTCAGTTTGCAACCTTTCGTTCTCCTGTGCTCACACCCATCGATACCCCTTTTTTTTTTTCCTTGCAAAGGCAACCGCTTTTCCTCCTTGCCATTTTCCTTTTTGATAAGTTAAACCAGTTACTTTTCTTCTGTGCGATCCCCCCCCTTTTAGGACTCGCTTTGTTGTTGCCTTACCCCCCCACACGGCCTTCCTTTGAGTCCCCGATTTTTCCTGCTTTAACCCCCTTTGCTTCCCCCCCCCATGTCTCAAATTCCCTTCTCTTGCTTTTTCGCCTGTCCAGCATCGGGTCGTTCGGTCTCCAGTGGTTGCCATTTTCCCCGCGCCGAAGCCTGTTGGCTTTTTTTTTTGTTTTTTGAGTTCTTCCTCTCCCCCCTTGCTTTTCGCCAGAAATTCTTTTTCTTTTTCCATCCCCCCCTTTTTCTCAACCTAGTTTCAGGTCCAGGATCGTTCAGGTCTGACCCTGGCAGTGTGTCCTTTTCCTTTCCTACCCATGGTCACTTTTCCCTCTCCCTCCTCCCCGGGATTTGAATGTCCTGGTTCCCCAGAACTTGTCTCCCCCAGGCTCCGTTCGCCCGTCTACCCCGCTGTGTGCCCTTGACTTTAGGTTGATTTTCCCCCCCTACGATCCCCCTTCCCCCCCCCCCCCCTTTGCACCCTCACCTCCCTTTCAAACATCAACTTTTTCATGGTCCCGGTTCTCTCCCATGTGACTTTTTTTTTCAACGCTTTCTGTCGTCCAATCCCCGCCTTTTGTCCCCCTCGGCAGACTTCCCTTTCCGATGGAAATTAGTGTTTGCTCTTTGGCCATACTTTTTTTTGACCAAACGAGCGTTCTCCTTAACACTCGTGCGAGCCAACCTCCCAATCTTGTTGAATACCAGATATTGGCTTTTCACAAAGGCCTTGTTCCCCCTCTCCCCTGCCCCTTTTTTTCTCTTCAGCATGAGTGAGTACCGTTTCCTTTTCATGTCCTTCTCGTTGGAGATTATTCCCACAACCCCCCAACCACCCCAACCCTTCCCTTTCTTGCCCCCGGTTGAAAGCAACCCTTTTTTTTCCAGGTGTGTCATTTTTGAACAAATTCCGGGGACATCTCGACTCTCCTTGTTTCATACTCCGTTGTTCTGTTCTTCTCTTTCCTTCGTCTTTCTCGATCTCTACCAGGAATTATACCCCCCATGACCCTAAGTTTTTCCCCCCTTCACTTGGCGGGGAGAGATTTACGTGGTGTTTTGGGGTTTCTGGTGAGACGGAGGGTTTCTCCCGCCTTCCGTGTGTTTTCGGAAATTCCCCTTATTTTCCCTTCTAGTGTTTTTGCGCGGCCAGGGTTTCTCTGCATACGAATACTATTTTTTTTTTTTCTTCTCTTTCTTTTTTCTCTCCCTCGTGCATGAATGGGTTGGGTCTTGGGTTTCCCCCCGTTCCGCCCGCCCTGATAACTCTGGAGCTCCCCCCCCCGTCATTTTCTCTTTGGTTACTCTTGTTCCTGCGACCACTTCCCCCCGTGCGTTTCCAGTTGTGTCTTAAACCCCCCCCTTTTAGACAATGGAGTTGTCAAAACTACTCTTTTCTCACTTCCTATTTTTTCGGTTGAAGGGATTATTGATCTGGTTAAGGGATCCAATCACCCGCACGGTTTCCCCGCTGTTAGCCTTTTCCTCCAGTCTTATTTTTCTTTTAGTGATTTTTTGAACTTTCCTTTCCTCCTTTAACGTGATTCATTCCACAGCAAATTTCACCCACTTTTCCCGTTGCTCCCCTTTAAACGTTGTGGAACCTCCCCCCTTTTTCCGGACCTGAGCTTTGCTTCCCCTTTCATGGGACTTCCCCCCCCAGGTGACATCCGTTCGTTCCCCTCAGATCCCCCCGTCTCTTTTTCTTCTTTTTTTCCAACCGGGCTCCCCCCGGCTAGGATGCTTCTTAGTGGCACTGTAGGCTGTTCGTTTCGATGCTTGGACCAAGGCTTATGTTGAAGTGCTGAAGTTGTGGGGGGTGGGAAAATGCTTCAAAGTGCTTATTGCCAAGAAAAATTGCCCCCTCCCCCCCGAGGTGACAAGCGGTTTTCCTTTGGGATTTCTCTCTCTTTACGTTTCATTAAACATTATTCTCCTCCGTGCGGGACGTCTGTCTCTTTTATAAGTTAACCGGCTTCCCCCCGCCGGTTTCTCGAAGAGTGTTTTGTGAACTTCCTTATGTTACTTTGCCGTTCCTGGCGGTCGGGAGTGTTTTTTTTTTTTCCAAGCAGGTTGGGGCAGGATGATTCTTGGACCCCCTTCGGTATTTCTTCTCTGTTGCTGATTAGGCGTCTGGAACTTTTTTTTTTTTAGTCTTGCATGTATGTCTTTTGGAATGATCTTTTTCTAGCGGTCCCCCCAGTCTCATTGGTCCTCGTGCTTTTTTTTTTTTCCAGTCGGATCTTCCTTCAGAGATAAGTTGTCCCGCGTGATATGGGTGGTTCCCTCCTTTGCCTTCCCTCAGCGACAGACGGCCGTTATGTTTTTGAGGAGGCGAACTATTACTGGATACCTCCTTGGCAGATGTCAGGCTGCCGTGCCCTATTTATTACATGGTGACCTCTCTTCAGTTTCCCCTCTCCCCATCGGCGTCCCCCTTTTTCCCTGTCTTTGTTGCTTCCCGGGCTCCCAGGCTCCCCCCCCTCGCAGGCCGCCCCGGCGCGGTGCCCCAAAACGTTTCGTTTTTGCCCGTCGGCTTTTTTTTCGTTGCCCCGGGTTTCCTCTGGGGTTTTTCGGCCTTCTACGCGTCAGCCTGCCCTGCAACCTGGTCCCCCTTTTTTTAAACCCTTGACGGCCCTTTGGTTGCCGACTTCGGGCCACCCCCCCCCCGCGCTCACGGATTTTTTTTTTTTTTTTTATTTTCTTCCTTTTTTTTTCCCCTCTTGTTTTTTTCCCATTTTCCTTCTTTTCCCCTGAATGATGCCCCTTTTTTTTCCACAGTTTTTGCCCACGGCCGGCATCGGCTTGGACCATGCGACCTTCTTTTTCCGCTCACTTTTTTATTAATTTTCCCTGATTACCTCCACGTCAGAAAAGACAATGACTGCTCTCTTTTTTTTTAGTCTGACGGTTGGGCTACTTTTTGTCTAAAACCCGTCTCTTGTGCCCTCGGGCTGGTTGGGCTTTATTTTTCCCCCCAAAACCGCTCATTTTCTTACTCTTTAGCATTGAGTTTTTTTTTTTTTGAAGGCTACCTATTCTCTCTCTGACCTTCCTCGTTGTTTGTTTTTTTTCTCTCTCTCTTGTTCGGTTCCTTTTCATGGATTCCCGCCTTCTCGGAGTATCGGACTGGATTGTTTTTAAGTTCCAAACGCCTTCAACGGGATCTGTTCTGTCTTCGTTTCCCTTGCGCCAACACGTAGGGCTCCTCCAAACGCTTTTCTATCCTCATGTTCTTCGTTTTTTGTTTTTAATTCGGGCACCCCTTTTTAAACAATTTGAGGCGTTCGTTATGGTGGCTGCCTTAAGAAACCTCCCTTCTTTGCCATTCAGGCACTTGAGGCGTGACCCTTTTTCCCCCCCAGTGGCAAGACGTCCTTTTTCGGAAGTTGCAGGCCATTGTTTGGGGTCCGTTTTCCTTCGAAAACGGCCGTTTCCCCAGCCCTCCCTTTTTGTATTGCGGTGTTGTTCTCTGGCTGAAAGTCGGTACCCTCCCCTTTTTTTTTTCCTTCCCCGCCCCCGGGCTTTTACCCTTGGTTTTCCGTGTGTTAGGTTTCTCTTTTGACTCCCTCTTGTGGCCCCCCCCCCCAGTGGAACCTCCAGCTTCCCCCCCGCCTCTGCGTCAAAACGTGTTAACTCCTTTTTCCGGCCTTCTCCAGGTGGTCCTTTATGAGCAGTATTGGGGTCAAGAGGCTTTGGTCCCTCCTCAGGGAATCTTCCCCCTTTTTTTTTCCCCCTTTCTCCAGACCTGCAATGGGCGCAAAATTTTTTCCCTTTCTCTCCGGATAGGATCGATCTGTAGCTGCCCCTTCTCGCGCCTCTTAAACCGGGAGGTGGCACCCCTTGATTTTTCCGGTTTTGCGGGCGGCTACGGTTTCCCTCCCTTTGCGCTCCCCAAGGAATTTTGTGCACTCGTCCACTGACGACCGTTTCGGGTCCGCTCCGCCGAAGAAAGTTTCGTCCACCCCCCCTCACCATGTCCCGGAAACGCTACTTCCTCCCCTTGATCTCGTTTTTGAAAGTAGGGTGGCCGCCCGCCTCCGGCACGGCTGGCTGTTTTTTTTGGGCGGCCCACCACTACATCCCTCTCTTCCTTCCACGAAAAGGGGTTCCCCAGCGCACATATCCAGAGCTCATCCGAGTATAGTAACTCCATTACGGGCCGGCTCGCTCCTGTTGTCCTCCTATGACGGTTGGCCCGAGCCAAACGGAGCTTTCTTTTCTCACGGGGGCATGGTGGTCTTTTTCAAATCAGAACTTTTTCCCTCCGATCCACTTTTTTGCGGATTCCCCTCAATAGTTACTCTTCTAGTGCGTAACTCCCCCCGAAGGAATCTTTTTTTTGGGTTTCGAGTGTCTTTTGGGTGATTCCTGTCCTTGTCTCCAGTATCCCTCTTCTTGCCCTGCGTTTTCTGGTACCTGGTAACGGGATTGGAACGCTTTGGATTGCTTGACCTTTACATGGGTTGGTTAGTTTCCCTCCTCGCGGGTTGACGTCCCTGGTTCACTTCCTCTCCTTTGGCGAAGAGTCTCTGTTACCCCAGGTAGTTTTTTCCAGTAAGTTTTTCGGCTGCCCCTATTTAACTTCTTCTCAGCCGGGCCCCCCCCCGCGTTAAATATTTTTCCACCCCGGTTATTTCTCGCATTTATTAAACCCTTAACGGCGCCCGTTTTCGTTTCACAAGCGTTCCGCACCCCCTTTTTTTCGATTTCTCGGGGGGCGATATAGGTCCCCCTTTTTGAACCGCCCCGGTCGTATCCTTTGCCGATCTTGTGCGATGACCCCTCCCTGAACACTTTTTTCTTTCCACCCCCCTTCTTTGCCTAGGTTGATAAACCCCCCCGGTCCCTGCCCTTCCAGCCTACTGTCCGCTCTAGGTGCGTCCCCCCCCCTTCAGCACGGGGTTTTTTCTTTTCCGAGTGCTCTCCATCCAACCAACCACCACAAACGTGAATCGTGAACCAATTTTTCCCTTACGCCCTTGGGCCAGTGGACTTTTACTGCGTTTGGGTACTCTTATACCATCTTTCCTTTTTTTCCTATAAGTTGTTCTGTGTGTTTTCTTTTTTTCTTTTTTTTCCTTAGAGATTAACTTATTCCCCCCGACAATTAAGAGTGCCCATTTTTTCGTGTCACTTTCCGAGTTGTGTCTCTCTCTCCAAGTGCGGGCCATCCGCCCCCCCAACCATCACGCCACTCCCACGATCTTCCTGTTGAGTGATTGACTTGAGCCCCTCCCTCCCTTTGTCAGCTGCCTGTACGTTTTTTCTTTTTCCCGATTTAGTTGCGGCCGTGGCCCCGCCCGGTTTTTATACTTTACGCCTTCCAAATATCTGTTTTTCTCTCCCCCCATGTTTGCGTTATCTTTCCCTTTGTATGTGTGTAGCTGACCCTCTCTTTAGTTTCCCAACACTGTCTTTCCCCCTCGATTAGCCCAACTTCCCCTTTCTGTTTTCCCGTTCTCCCGTTCGGACTTTTGGGAAACGGACTTTCTCTTTTGTTCCCTATCCCTTGACGTCTCTTAAAGACCGGCATTTTCGGTTCCTACGGGTTCCCCTTTGATTTTAATCCTTTACAGGTCTGTTGCCGGTTTTTGATCTCGGGGACCCCATTCGGGCAGCTCCACACGGCCAACGTTTTCCCGCTGGTTTTTTCAGGTCATTCTCCTATGGCGCAATTCGGTCTTTCCCCTTTGTGACCCGTAGCGGCCTGGGGCTTTCGGCGGATTCAATGATTTCTTCCATCCAATCCCTTTCCCCTCCCCAACGCACGATCCCTGTCCTGACCGACCGATTTCCGGGCTTTTACTCTTTTGGTCCCCCCCTCTTTTGTATTCTTCCAGGTTCCCTCATCTCGGCCCTTGAGCTTTCCTGTGATCTCTCTCCCGGGTCCCACATGCTTTTTTTCATGGGGTCCTGCCTTTGCTTTCTGAGGTGGGTCCCCCCCCAAGTTTCTCTCTAATCTTTGACGCTGAACCCGGAGATCTGCCTTTGAATCCGCCCAAAAGACCTTGCTCAATCTGATTTTCCAATCGGGCCGTTGGCTCCCTTTACACCGTTTTTCCTACCGTCAGCTACGCAGTTCTTTTCGTCATGGAAGGTATGCGTTACTAAGCTTTCCTTCAAGTGAGGTCATGTGAGCCTCTTTCCTGGGTTGTTTCCCCTGCCCTTCTCTTACGTGACTCCTATGTGTTTTTGAGTTTGAACAACGTTCAGCGGTTGCCGTTCCTGCGGACAGTCGTTCCACTTCTTTCTTCTCTGGTCTCTCGTTTTGCGTTTCCGTGTTTTTTTTTCTCTTGCCTTTTATCTATTTGAGGCTCTTTCGTCGGAGGGCGTGTTCCCCTTCAACCAGGTTCGTCAGGTGGATTCGAGTCCTGGGCTGTTTCCCGTTGAGTTTTGCATGGCCCGTCGGTTTTCTGCCGGAGTACCGCTTCTTTTTGTGTTTTCTTCTCCTTTCCCTGAAAGAAGAAGCCCTCTTCAGTTTCCGGTCCTTTTTTTCTCTCTGATCCGACTTACCTTATTTGCCCCCCGCTCGGGGCTCCGTGCCTCTTTTGCCAAGATTCGGTCGATTCTGAGTTTTTCGGACCTTTCCCCTTTGGACCCTCTGTCCCATTTCCTTTTTTTTCTCTAGGCTCCCAGGCATACCCTTCGCTTCCGTTGGCCGGATTGTGGAATTTTTCGTGCAGCGACGGCGGGTCCACCTCCCTTGCTTTTTTATTTTTTCAAGCTTTTTCAGGACGCTTGACCTCTCTTTTTCCCTTTGACAAAAAACTGCCCGTTACCGGTAGGGGATTTCAACAGACATGGCCCCTGCCCCCATGGCTCCCTCCTCCCCACCTCTATCCTCTTCTACATTCGCGCCCCCCCGCACCCCTTCGTCCCCCTTCCTTT
>Ga0179593_1315707_pt1 | contig 20735 bp, 22 predicted proteins | sample CZODoug2_1_08_16_FD_185931 | JGI IMG/M metagenome (GOLD analysis project Ga0179593, IMG submission 185931) | Vadose zone soil fungal communities from Angelo Coast Range Reserve, California, USA - CZODoug2_1_08_16fungal (PacBio error correction) | ecosystem: Environmental > Terrestrial > Soil >... | reverse complement strand
TTCCCAGACGTTCACTTCCTTCCGCCCGTTTCCCCCCACCATACCTACGCCTCGCGAAACGGTCAAGCAAAACCGATCGAACCCTAACCTTTTTATGGTAGTCAGCCTCCTCTGAACGCCGATTGCCCCTTTCCCCCCCCACCCGTTCTAATCATTCCAGCTCTGGCTTGATTTCCTAGTTTTGATCTGAAGTCACCTCAATGAGTTCCGACGACCCGGAGGATAGCGTTCACAGACACTCTCTCCAATCCGCACTGTTGTTTTTTGAGAGATTCTTTCTTCCACCTATCAGAAGCTTTTCCATACGGCCCCATCACTTTCTTTTGTCTTGGTCGAAGAAGCAAATTATTTCCCTTTTTTTATTGGAATTTCGCTGGGGGTTCTTTTTCATCTTCTTTCGATTCCTTCTGACTTTTGAACCTTTCCCTATTTCCGGAGTCCTGGTTTTGCTCTCCGTGCTGATTTCTCTTTCCACTTCTGTTTTTGTAATGCTGACGTTGGACACTTGAGCACACTTTGGGTCTTTTCCCCTCTTTTTAAGAAGACTCGTTGCCCCGGCGTGCGTTTTTCTTATCGCGGTGTCCTACTTCCCCCTGTCCCCCCCTTCTCCTGCAGTTTTGTATTTCCTTCTTCTTTTCTCTATTTTGTCTAGGGAAGATCCTTGCTTTTGCCAGATTCCTTGTTTCTCTTCCGAAGGCGGGCCCCCCCTGCCTTTTCTTATAAGTTTTTTACAGGCTCTTTCATACTCCTCTCTTCCTCTTCTTTTCGCATGCTTCCCCCCTACTGCTTCAAGTTGGAGGTCTATTCAGTCGAGTTCCTCAGTTTGAACCATCTTTGAGTGTATTTCCTTTTTGTTTTTCGCTGCTGGGCTGACCTCTTATCGATTTTTTCTCCTTCTCGTTTGACCGCGTGTCTTAGTCATCTGGTGGACGTTTTGACGCGATATACTTTTTTGCGCTATTTTTTGTTTTTGCAATCTTGTTTAGTGATTGCTTTTCCCCTTTTCACCTTCTGCAGTCTTCGTTACGTATCTTTCTTGAGGTGTCTTTGGATCCGTGGGCCAGTTTTCCACAAGTATAGGTTGCACAGCTATGCTTTCTCGGATCCCCTTCCAAGATCCAGGGATGCTGCGGCGGTGTCTTTTGTCTGTTGTTTATAATTAAACACCGCCCTTCCAATTCTTGTAGTCCTTCGTCCCAACGAGCGGTTGCCCCGATTACTTTAGTTTACCCTGTTCTGTTTTTTTCCTTCTTTTTTCCTGACTTTTACCCTGTCTTCCCAAGTTCTCTCGCTGACTTGCCTTTTCCCCGTTATTCCCCCAGTTTCAGTACTCGTTTCTGGGTTGCTGATCAGTTTCTCCAATTGATGCGTGTCAGGCAATTTCCGTTCGAGTTGTACCCTCAGGCTCAGGCCACTTGAGAGGTTTTTTCCCCAGGACCTTTTTTTTCTTCCTGCAGGTATTTTTTTGTCCTGATGTTTTTTTGGCAGCGTAATTTTTGGTTACCCCGTCTTCTGATGGCGTTCCTCTGCTCTGACCCTTGTCGCTCCCTCCCCAGATTGCGGATCCACAACTTTGTTCTTTCCTCTCGCCCAGGGCCCCTTTCCGTTTTTTCCGGATGACTTGCTGCAACCGATCTACCTTTTGTAGACAAGTCTTCCGACAGCGTGATCGGATCCTCCCTCCATTTTTCGGGTCATTGCCCTTTTTTCGTCGTTACCCCTTTTCTTATCGGAGCAAAAGCAACGTTCCGTTATGAGGCACTCATTTTTTATTACGGACCTCCTCTTGGTCGCACCCCTTCTCGTCATCCGGGAACATCGGTACTTCTCCCGGGCTTCCTTTTTTGTGCGATCGCTACGCCGAGTCTGCGTGGTGCGTGTTCATAGGTTTTTCTCTCTCGCGAAGTATCTGCATCTTTTTAGTTCGTCCCCCCCCAGCGGCATCTTGGCTTTTCTCCCTTCTCTTCGTTTCATGTTAGCGGCGCTGGCGACGTTCTCGCGCTGTTTCATTGTTTGGGACGCTAAACCACCATGACCCTCTCTTTGCGTATCGTCGAGTATCCCCTTAGTTTGGACAAGTATGCGACCCATAGGGTTCTGCTTTCCTTTTCTCGCTCTTTCGCTATGCTGTTTGCTTGCCCATTCTGTTTGGTTTCTGCAGCTTAGCTAGGTTTTTTTGTTGACCTTCTTTTTTTTCGGATTGACTTGGGGGCTGATCTCAACAGGGATCTTTTTTATTTTTCTAGGTGATCTTTTAGTCCATCTTTGTGAAATTTTTGGCCTTTTTCCCTTTGTCGTTAGTCTTTTTCCGTTGTAGCGATGAATAAACCGATGTCTTCGTGGTTTGCTTTTTGTAGGTGATTGAAATCTTCTCTTTCTTTCCCTCCATCGTTTTTGCTTCGTATGTCATCCTCCCGAATCACCGTCCCCTCGCCATGCATACACCCGTCAACTTCCGACGCAGTTGATTCCGCTTTTGCCCTATTTTTCCCCTTTCCACCCCTTTTCCCAACTTGTCTCTCCTTACACATGCCCCCTTCCTCTATAGGACTCCAGTGTGTACGATTCTCTTAGTAGAGATGCTTTGAGATGCTTTTTCTCAAAGTAGGTACTTTACGACCCCGCCCGTCTTTGCGCATCTCCCTCCCCCGTGCTAGTGGTCCCCACCGGGATGGCCCAAGACCTTACTAGCGCTTTCAAGTTCTGACATTCTCATTTGGTCCGGATTTCCCCCGGCGTTAAGAGAGGCCTAGGCGAAAACTTCATTGTTGTCTCCCCAACCTCCCCACTCATCTCACCTTCGCCCCTTCGTCGTCCATTCTACAGCTGCCGCGATTGTCGAGCCTTAGCGGGATTCCTGCTCCAGCGCCGTTAGTCCGCTGCGTCTTCTCGACACTACTTTCATTTTTCTACTTTTTCGGACCTTTTCCCTCTGAGAAACTTCTCCTTGTTTCCTTGGACACCACGTATGAGTCGCTTTCCTATTTGGTGGGTGTTTTACAGTATTTTTCCGGATTCTCTCTCTTTGCCTCCACGGATCTGTCTGTTTCGATCAACGGTTTCACCCCGTGAACCCGGGAGAGGTTTCTTTACGGATTGCTTTGTCGCTCTCTCTTTTCCGACGACCCCCTTTTCTGCTCGCATCACGCTTTTTTCTTGAGTGATACTGTCCTCCCCTTTTCCCCCCTTTTAAACCCTCGGGCGTTTGAGCAGGGTCCGGTTCTAAGACGTAATAAGGTCACGCCCTCACCCCCCCTATCAGTTTGACTTATCATCGGCCATTTCGGCCACGTCAGCCTTTTTTTGGAGTTTTCTCTGATTTAACCCTCGCAGGCAGGTTTTTTCCCCCCTCCGTATCCGGGGCCCGCCAGGCAGGTACCCAACTTGTACTTTTCACACCCGGTCTGCCCCTCCGGCGCATTCGTGGCGCGGGGTCCCCCCCTTTCCCGGTGGCTGCCACGCATCCTTTAGGCCTCTTTTTCCCTAGGACCGTTCTTTAAAGCTATCATGGATACGGTAGGCCAGTCCCTCTTTCATACCAGTGGTTTCTTTCCCCCTTGGCGATTCGATGTGCAAAAGAAGGTCCACAAACCCCGAACATTTGTTCACCGAACTCCTTGGTTAGGTCCCCTCACATGGTTTTTTCGGCAGGTGTCACCTCCCCAAAATCTTGATTTGTGTCTTTTTTTTTGTAGGTACCCCCTATACTTTTTTTACTGCCGCAAGACTTTGTTTCACTGTGGCCTGGCTTTCTTTTCCAATTCCTTCCCTTTTTGTCACACTCTCCTTTGCTTTGTCAAATGCCCATAAGGGCCCTGGAACATTTTCCTATTTGCTTCCCTCCCGTAAAACGACCGCTTCAGTGTGAACTCTTTTGTGAACAAAATCTTGCTACCCGCCGCTCCCCTCTCGAGACACAGTGATTAGATCCGCCACACTTTCTCCCTCTGTGGTTTTCGCCATAATGTTTTCCGAGCTGGCTGACCCTCGCCAGCTCCATCTGCGCCTAAGACCCCTCTCGGATTTTTGTTAGTCAATTTTTTCTTTCTTAAACCGATCGCTCCTTCCCCTTTTCCCCTCAGGTTGACCTGTTTTTTTTGCCGGTTTTTCTTTCAAATCCCTTTTTCCTTTCTTCTTTCCTTGCCCTTTTTATAGCAGGTTGACCGTTTAATCTTTTTTATTCCCCCCGCGAGGCCTTCAGTTTATCGTAAGTCTTCTCCGGCAAGCTTGACAGTGTAGCGTAGGCACGACTCCTGGCAGCGGCGTCTCCCCTGATCGGGTAGAAATCGTCTCTCGCAGCCCGTCATCGCTTCGGTTATTTTCCTTTAGGACCTCCCCCTCTGGCTTGTGTGGACTCTGCTTACTTTTTGAATCGTCACAGTTCATACTACACTTTTCACTAGAAAGGTATCCCATTTTAGGCCTGCTCAGAACCCGACCTTTTTCTTCGCCGGTTTTCACTCTCCGCAGCCTCGGGGACCATTCTCTGAGTCGCTGCGGACCATGGATTTTTCTTCGGCGGACCCCCCATGTTATGCCGTTTTCCAAGCTTGAGCTATTTCCAGTACCATCTCTCATTTCTCCTTTGGTTGGATTCCTCTGTGGTATTCATGCCCGCTGTTAGCTTAACGTGCAATCCAAATTTCGCAACCTCCCTTTCCACCCAGTGTTCACGTTGCTTTTGTATTCCTGTTTGTTTTTCCCCTTTGGCATAGCGTTCCGTCGGCCTTTTTATCCTTCTGCTACTCTTTTTTATTGTTCGAGTCAGGTTTGGGCTCCCAGTTCGCTGGTCAGGAGGTTGTTGTTGTCAATCTCCTTGTACCCTCGGTTTCCAGGTGTGGAGTCCTTTCTTTCGATCCAGCGTATGGTCTTTTTGCCAGGTTTTCTTCTCTGGTGCGTTTTTTTACCCTTCCTGTTCCAGTTGCCTGTCCAGTGGCCAGGTTAAAGTATCTTGCTTTGCGTGACGCTGTTCTTTTTTTTAGTACACTCTCGCCTTACCGCGGCAAATTCTGGTATCTCCTCTTCTGGCACTGCTTTAGGATACTTGTCTCGTTACGGAGTCCTCGATTCCCTCGCACGAGGTCGGTTCCTTTACCGTACCTATCAAGTTTTCTTTTACACTAGGTTCTTTTTTTTCCATGACGACTTCCTGACCGCAGTTCTTCTACCACATCCTAGGTTTACTTTTTTTCCGCGGCCTTAGCACCGTTGTTCTTCTTGTGCATCTCGCGTCCTCAATTTCGTAGTTTGTCTCTCTTTTGCTCTGAGAAGCGCACCTTTTTTGATGATGTTCACACCCCGTTTTCAACTGATGAGATTGGTTCTTTCAGCCCGTCCGTCTTTCCTTTCATCCTTCTACGTTTTGCCTTTTTGACCCAGATCGTGGTTACGGTTTTTTTTTTTGTGTTCTTTATCCGAGCTCCAAAATTCCCTCTCCCTGTGATTGTGCTTCTTTTCTGTACACTACAGTCTCCCCTCTTCTCTTTGGGATTTGTTTTCCCCCTTTTTCGATTTTTCTTTTTCACCGAGTGCTTTTCCTTTGCCCAAACTACCCCTTTTTTTTTTTGCCTTATTTTTTCCTTGAACTCTTCCCTTTTTGCATCAGGGTTCTTTACAGATGCTCCTACCCGTCCCCGCTCCTACTCTTTCGTTCCCTATTTTCCCCATATTCCGACTCGATCGTCTTTCTTTTGATGTCCATGGTTTTGAGTGACCTGGGACACCGTCTTTTTAGTGTCTTTCATTTCTTTACCTGTCTTTTTTTGGATGACTTTCAGGTATCCTTAGTTGCTTTTTTGCCCTTTTACTGTTCTTGGTCCACACCTGCGATGATTGGCCCGTGCTCCTTCTTTTCGAATATCCTCTCCCCCCCCGATTGTTTTTTTCCTTTCGTGCCCTTAGATCCTTATGCCAGGCTCCGTTTGTTCAGGCGATGACGATGTGCCCCAGTTTTGATCCGTCTTACGTCTCGGGTCCTAAGCGTCTCGCAGCTGGTTCGGCCCCAAGTCGCCCTCGGGCTTTTCATCTGAACGGTTTTTCTTCACACATGACGCATCGACGAGCCTTCCAAAGTAAAGGATTTTCGTATGCATTTTTTTACAATCCTCTTCCTTTCCTATCGGAGAATCTTTCCACCTTCCTTTTCTTCACCCTTTTTTATGTTCCGATCGAGCTTTGTGTCGTTTAGTCTCTCCTTTTTATGACGTTTCTGTGTAGATCATCAGTATGTTTTAGATTTTCCGTTGTTTCGGCTGCAAGCTTACCTGGAGGTTTCCCCCCCCCCTATGCTTCTTTTCCGTTCCGCGGCTTGGGCTTTTTGGTCCGATTTTTTATGTGGCTGTTTTTTTTTTTTTGGGATACCCCTTCCCCAACTGAAAGTTTTGTTTCTCGAGACTATAAAGGTCCACTTTATTTCCCCCCCCTTTTGATTCACGTGCCACCCCCCCCCCCTCTCCCCCCTGTTTTCCTCCCACCCCCCCCCCCCTCCCCGACCCAATTACCCTGCCCCCCCCCTTCTTATCAAGGTTTTCTCTCTTTTTTTTCTGGGGGGTTTTTTCCCCCCCCCCCCATCCGTGGGAGCCCTGATCGGGTGCCTCTCGTGGCGCACCTTGCTGGTGTGTTCTCCCGGGCGCCGCCACCACGGGTCTTTGCCGCCTGTTCTTTTCTCCCATTATGCCCTAGCCCGAGAGGAAACTGGTATTCTAGTTTCAGTGTTGTGTTCCCTTTTCTGTTGGCCCAGGCTGGGCTTGACCCACGGAGTCGTAGGCCATTTCGTGTTCTTCTTCCTCCCCTTTTATGTTTTTGGGGGTTTGGCGCTCCTCCCCTCATCTACTTTCCCCCTCCTCTCTTTTTGTTGATTTTTGCTGCTGACGATCATTCCCTCGCAGCCTGCACAACGCATGCGTGATGAGTTGATTTTCGCGTTTTTTACAGCCCGTGAACCACTGGAACTTACCCTCCCTATCTCGCGTGAAATTGGCCCCCCCCGACCGAAGTTTTTTTTTTCCCTCTCTGACTTCATTGAGAGAGGCAGTCCCCTTAAGGTAAGTTTCCCTCATCCCCACCCCACGAGCTTTCCGCAACGACCCTCTAGCACTGATCCTTTCTGAATTCTTTTACCTTCCGCACCGATACCTCCCTGATACCCTGACCGTAGACCGCTTTTATTTGTACATTGCTTTGTTTATAGTCCTCTTGCACGGATTTCTTTTCTCTGTTAAAGCAAGCATTTTCTTCATCCATCCCCCTTTCCGTCAGTCCAGTTCCTCGTGTCAATTTTTTCCGTCCCAGAGGTCTAACGCGCCATTCCTCTCCTTGTCGTGCCGAAACTCTATATACTTTATTAAAAGATGAAGACCCTTTTCTTGCGAAGCTGGACCATCTGACGGAGGTCTTTTCCTCCCCGACAAACCCTGGTACTCCGGGTGTGCTTTACTTTACCCTTCTCTCCGATCGGTGTAACCGTGAGGAGTCTTTTTGATCATACGGTGCCTCTCCGGTAGAGCCCTTCATCCTCAAAATTTGGATTCGTTCCTCCTGCTGTCCTCTGTTCAGACTTTCCGTGCGATTTATGACTTCTCTGACAGGGGCTGGAGTGCTTAATCAGGTGCAATGTGCGGCACGCCTCCCCGGTTTTTTGAAGGAAGACTTGCCTACCAGTTTAACCCCCCCCCTGTAAAGCTTGCCTTTTGGTGATACTCCTTTGCCCTTTCTCCCCCAGATTCTCCGTTGATCGCCAGTTTAAGAGCGACCCCCTTTTCCCCGGTTTTTTTTTCTTTTTACCTCCCCCTTACTCAGCGGGACAGCCTTGTACAAAGTCCGTACTTTTAAACAGTAGACCTCGTTTGCACTCGGCGCCTTCGGGCCTACTCGTGGCTTCCTTCCCGTGCCCCACGTCGGTAGCCTTTGGACTCCTGAACAGCTTTGTTATACGGTGTCTCCGTCACGATTTAAGAACAATTTTCTGCTTTTTTCCGAGATTCCTCCCCAAGGAAACCATTTATGAGTTTTCCCCTCCGGTGTTTACCTCCCTCCTGATCTCCCTTAGGGCCCAAGTACATTGTTTGATTTCTGCTCGATGTAGTTCCACTGACTGCCTCCCTTTTATTCACTTGCTTTGTGTCCTTATCGCTGAGTACCCACTTGCTCATCGAACTGTGCCCCGATACTGTTGATTTTTTTTTTTAACTCCTATTCCCCAAGTTTCGAGACGTCGAGTAATGAAACCGAAGTCTTGTTGGACTCCCTTGTTGCCAATGTGCCAACTTTTTTTTCTGCTTCCAGCTATCTGAACTCCGAGATCTCGCATAACTTTCCCCGATGGATAATCCGTTCATGTTTTGCACCAGCGAGTTTAGTAACCAGAATTGGTTGCCCCGCTTTTAGTCCTCTCGAGGTTTTGAACTTCTTTTTGAACCTGAGCTCTTCCAATATCCGATTGGCATCCGTAGAATCCTTTCCTCCTGTCACGAAAGAACTTGAAGCATTCGCTGTTCGCATTTCTTTACTAGGATCCCCTCTTTGCCCCGGCATGTGGTCCGTGTCAGTTTTTAGCGGCAGTGCTTCTCCCGGCCAGAATCCTGACAAGCGTCACGTCCGAATCATATGCCCTTTTCCCGCATGCCCCCTCTGCGTCTTTTATAGGTTCGATGCTGCTAGCCCGCGCTGGCTTCCAGCACGCTCCTCTTTTTCTATACTGACCACCCCGATGGCCTGGTTTTTCTCCAGTGTCCGAACCGTTTTGCCCACGTCCTCTCACCATATACCGTGGAGCCATCTCCCGCACGTTAAGCGCCACCCCACTGAACAATTTTCCTCCCCAACAGTTTGATTTTTACTGAAGGCCTCCTCCTGCCTCTTGCCAACGGGCCTCGTAGGTCCCTTTCTTTGGAAAGGAGCTTTTTTTCTTGCCGTTAATTGATGTCTGATTTTTTTTTCTTTTTTGGGACAGTTACCTTTCCTGTGTTTGGAGAGAGAGGGTTGTTTTTCTTAACTGAAGGCCTAAAAGACTTTCCGTCTTCCTCTCCATAATTTAACTCGCCTTTCAACGGTCCCCCTTTAAGTATGTAGCACGGTTTTTTTCGTGCATTTTTTTCTGCTCTGATTGGAATACTTGTTTCTTCGTTAGTATTTTTGTGCGCTTTGGCTGTCCGCTGTGATTGCCACGTCTTTATGGTTTCCCTTTTGGGTGGGGGGTGGGGTTGGGTGGTCCTGCAGTACCCTTCTTTGACCCTTACCCCACTTTTTTTAGTCTTTTTCTGCCGCGTATCATTTCTGCCTTCTTGCGAGTGACTAGCTTTACTCAACCCCCCATCCCAGTCGGCCTTTTAGTAGTCTTTCGTGTTGCGCGTGACCTGTCGTTTCTTCCTGGGAGTCTGATCGACTGTTTCACTCGGGTATCTTCAGTCTGTTTTCGGATGTCTCTTGACAGGCGTTTTCATCGCCCCCCTCTCGCGTATTAGCCTTTTTGTACTAGGAAGTCATTCGTCGACGTGCGAGCTGAGCGTCAAAGTTCTTGGACTGACGGTAGTTCGCTGCTTTTTCCTGGACGATTCTTCGCGGTGGCAGCGCTAGGGACGCTCGGCCCTGTTTTGGAGCGCTCTCTCGGCGTTGCTCGATATAGTTTCTCTGGTTCTCTTTCCTGTGATTGGGTCCAAGAGTCGTAACCTATGCGAGTCAGGTCCGGGTGATTCTCTTTTCTTGTGAAGTGTGGATACTGTTCCCCCCCTGTGGACAGTATCGTTTGGTTCCCCTTATCGATTTCCTTTTTTTTTTGCTCCACAATTCCCTCTGCCCTGGATCTCCTTTTTTTTTGGTAATTTGCACCTCCTACACGCCATACCATTTTAGTTCCTAGCCACCTGATGGCTGTGCTGACATGTATTGACCCCCTACCGTTAGGTTTTGCCCCCTTATGTTGCGCTGTCGACTTATCCATTGGTTCTTCCGATGCTTTACCCGTATCCATTTTATTCTCGTTCGCGAATGATTGTTCCATTTTCTCCGTTTAAGTGTTTCCTGAGTGTCCGGCCACCCCTTGACCATTGGTTTCCCCTCCGGGAGCTGATGGCTTTGTCTGCCTTTTTTTTGACACTTTTTCTGATTTTTGGGTCCCCTCCCTGGAGGGACTTAGGTACAATTCGCGATTTTTTCTTTAGCGAGTGTCCTTCACCCCTTATCAAGATTTTTCCTTCCGGATTTTTAAACCCTGTTTGACCCCTTTATGTAACTTTTCCCATAGTTCAATTTTTCCGACCTCTCCTCCCGTCTAACGATACAGTAGCCACACTTTTATCGTCACTTTTGCAACCCTTTGGTTCTGATACAACCAGGCACCCCTTTTTTGCCTCATCTGCATTTTCGTTCCCCTCTGGTCTTCTGAACTCCCCGTAGGCTTTTTACTTTACTTTCTGGCATATCTCGAACCGGTTTCGCACCCTCTGACTTTTCACTTTCTGAGAACCTGCTGTCCAGTGGTATGCCTCTCTCCTCCCACTCTTAGATGGAGTTTTCCTTTCCGTCCTTCTGTTTCGTTTTTTGCTCATCGCCGTGTGAATCGTCATTCTTTGCCGGCACAGTCTCCGTTCTTGCTTCTTTATGATGGCTTCTTTCACATTGCGGTCGCGTAATTTTCTTCTAGCCAAGTCCCGTTTTTGTATCTCATGGTGAGGTGCTGGTGGGCTTGTACAGCTCACCCCATGACAACTTGGGCGAAGATTTTTTTATAACGGACCAAGTCTCGAAAGCGGTACTTTTTGGATAGACTTCCTTATCTGTTTATTTCCCTCGGTGGTGGCTTGGCTGCTCGGGGAGTGGTCAATTGCTTTTTGTTACTCGTCAACCAGTTGCGATTCTCCACTTTTCATATTCGTTATCTCGGGACCTTTCTTTTCCCGATCGACATGGTATGGTAAGGGTTTTTTCCAGTGGGTCGGGCTTACTGTTTTCCTTCCCGATGCTTCATCCCACCGTGTTTTATCGGGTTTTGTGCTGTTCTTCTTTGCTACCTTGCAGCCCACATCTCTCTCAAACATGTTGTTGTGATCGGGCTTGAGTCCCTTTCACGATCACGCCTTCGCCAGACTACCCTCAATTGTCAGTCTTCTTCGTGCCGTTCTCCGGGCACTCCCAGCTTAACTGTTCCGTCCTCGTTCTCTTTGACTTCCCTCTCTGCTTCTAGATGAATTTATCTGCGGACCTAATTTTCTTTCTTCCTGCGAACACAACCCTCCTTTGCGCAGAAATCCCCCCCTTCGACTGCACTGCAGTGCCCCCCCGAATCGGTTTTGTCCCCTCCCCCCCTGATATCCTACAGTCCCGACTGAACGGCCCTGTGCTTTTATTCCTCCCCCCGTTACTATACCTCTGAAGTCTCGGCTTGCCCCCCTGACTGTCGGGTGTTCGGACTACACCATACAGCCTCCACAACCCCCACAGCCATAATGCACCCCCTGATCTTACTGCGCCAACGTCGTCAGCCCTGGTCTGAACGTAGGCACTATTTTTGGTCGCGCTCAGATGTCTACTGATGTTTGTTTTTCCCAAATCCTTTCCGCTCCCATACGTTCACCCCCATATCTTTACGACCCTACTGTACAGAAAGGTCCTTGTAGATTTTGGAGACAATATTTTCTTTCGAAAACTTTACCCAAGTGTCCAAAGATGGGATTTTTGCATTCGTTCCCTATCTAGCCCACCTGACTTATTTGTTTTTTTGTCGCTCCTGGTCCTGAACCTTTTCTTGTCCATGTAAATTTCGTTTTCTAACTGCTCACTTTTAAGATTCAAGTGCCTCCCCCAGTATTTAGTGTTACTGCAGGTGTGGTTAAACTCATGGATCAACGACTAACCCTTCGTTTTTGCATTTCATATAAAATGTTTTCGCTGTTTATAGGTCTCCATTTATGTCCTTCCCGTCCATTATTTTAAGCCTTTTTTTCCCTGGGACTATTTGATAGCCATTTTCCTTTGAATCAAAATCTTTATTCCTCTATTTGTCTCATATTGCTTAGGCTTCGAAAACTCTCTTCAGGACGGTCCTCCGCTAGTTGTCCGTTGCAACCTGAGTACTTCCCCAGTAACCTGTTCAGCACCCCCTTTCAGGCCCCCCCAGCTTTTCGTCTTGAGCCAAGTCGTGGGTACCCTACGCCGTTTTTCTGAATTTTACATTTTTTCGTTCCACTCGATTTTTTTCATTTTAGTTTCATCGTCTGCCGAGCACTTAGGGACCGTCTGGAAGGTTGTCAGTTGTCCTAGACAGAAACCCTTTATCTGATTTACGCTCCAGAGACCATATTTCCCAACAAAATCCCTCTAGTTCGCCCCCTTCTAGGGCTGATGACTCCCCAAGCCATTCTCTTTGGATGGCCAGTGGAACTCCACCCCGGGACATTTGATTGCTTGTCGTTCCTTTCTTCTACCCCCCCCAGCCTTGCCCGACAGCCGTCATCTGACACCGTGTTCGTATTTGGCTCGCTTACAAACAGGTCTCCCATCGCCCCTTTGAAACCGAACCTTGTTTTGCTTTCCACATTACCCCACCGTCCCCGCGCCCCCCTTGATCGTAGTTTTTCGCTTTCCTAACGGTTCCCCGAAGAGCATTTTTTTTTCACCATCCTCCTCTTGCCAACTGTTTTTCCCCCCCCGATTCATTCCTTCCAATTTCCTGAGACTCGCCCCCCGTTACGACACTTTTCCTCCTTATTGTTAATACGCTGAGACGCCACCCAAGCCCAGTTATACAGAATTTTTGCGTTATCGACAAGGCAAAACCCCATTTCGCCTAAGGATTTTTTCCTTGTCGAATTTTTCTTGGCCGGACCTCTCCGCTTGTAATTGGTACGTCCCCCCCAATCTTCATGTAGGCACTGATTTAGTCCCTTTAGAGCTGATCCCTTTCCTGACCTCAGATACGAATCAGGTTGATTATTCCTCGATACTTTTGTTCCTTAGTGCTATCAGTGCGGCCCCCCCTGCACTGACAGCCCTTTCCGAATTCCTGCCATAGACGTCTTTCCCGTCCACTTGGCCTGATGAAATTGAGTTCCGTTTTTGTTCCGCTCCCCTTTCATCACTCTGCCGCCGCTGTTAAATATACCCCAGGCTGGAGGTTTTCCTAACGGATCCAGCGGAACTACCCACTGTTCGTTTTTCACGCGCGTTTTTTCCGCCCTTTTGCAGGACCTTCTTTTTTGGTTCCCCCCCCCTCAGTTGGTCCCCTTGAATATCAAGAGAACCCCACCTGACCTCCCCCTCTCCCGAAAGGCCCGGTTTTTTAGTCTTTCCCTTCTTAACTTTGATTTGCCCGGTCCCCCCCCTCGCGCCTGATTCCTTGTTCCCCGATCTTCTTTTTTGGTACCAGTTTTGTGAATCTCATCCGTGTCCTTGGATGTGTCCTTAGTCCCCTTCATATTCCACTAACATATTCTCATCCAGTTTTTGTTGTTGTGAGATGGTCCCACTTTTTTCAAGGTTCGGCCCATCAACTGTCCTTTAGTTTTTTTCCCCCCCCCTTCCCTCGCATTTTTCACTTGCCTGACTTTTCCAAGTGACCTCGCAGTCCTTTCATCCAGTTTTTTCTTTTTGATCCCCCTTCTTCCGTCCCTTCCTCCAATTTATTTGCCTGTGAGGTTTTGACTCTTTTTATTGCCGGCTAATTAGGTCGGTAGATTTTTTTCAATTTCTTGACCGCAGTGCCTCCATTTCGAGTTCCGATTCCTTCACCAGAGTTGGGGTATTCTATCCTTTTCCGATTCTCCCCTCTTCCGTTCCTTCTCGGATCTTTTTTTTTTCGCCACCTCCTTCTTGTCCAGTCGCTCTTTTTCGGTGCGTTCTTCTTTCCTCCTGTGTTTTTTTTTCTTTGCGATTTTGTCCTTTCTCTCCTTTTTTTGTTTTTTCCTGCCGCGGCACCCCCCCTCTCCGGTATTTCCGTTAAGGCTTCCCACCACCTTTCGGATAGTATGTACAGGCTATTCCTCGCGATTTTTTTCCGTTTTTTTTGTTTCGGTCCCTCCTTCCTTTCTCCTGTTGTTCCTCACAGCCTTCCCCCTTCTTTTCCTCTGTTTAACACTATTGAGTCCTTTGTTTCCCTTTTCTCTGTTGAGTGCTTCTTTTCTGGCCCTGCTGGGGTTCAGCCCCAGCGCGTTTTTTTTTTCCCCCGTGAGTCATTCTTCCTTTTTCGGTATTAGCCATTTTGCGTGACTTTAGTTTTAGGGTTTTTTGTTTCCCACTTGGCATTTGGCTTCTGTTCACACTGGAGTCGTAGCGCTTCTCTTGGTTTCTCTTGCTTTTGATATATCGAGCGTTCGGTGCATCTCTATCCTTGAGCTTTGCACCCCGCCCTTTTGTTTTTGCCACCGGATTTGCTTTTTTGATATCTCTCCATGCCACCCTTCCATGTTTTTCCATTTCTTTCGTTTATGTATTCTTCGGATGATCACCCAAATCTCACCGTCCATCTTTGGGTCCCCTCATCCTTCTTTGGTTTCTTCCCCCCTTTTTAGATTTAACCTTACTTTCTGTGGCTGCTCCCCATGTCGTCTTTTTTTTCCCCTTTTTCCTTCTTCAACCCCTTTTTGTACGGTGTGCAAATTCCAGCTTTTTACTCGGCTCTATTCGCTTATCTGACTCTTCTGTTGGATTTACTGATTTTGTTTTCATGCAAGAGAGTCCAAGGGGGGACCTCTTAAGGTCGAGTTTCTAGGTTTTCTAAATTTTCGTTTTTCTGTACATCTATTTGGGCATACTTACTGGGGCGCACGGCTTTTTGCTAAAATTACTTAGGAGGTCGTTTCGCCTCTGAATCTTACTTCCAATACCTTGTCTGCTGAACTCTTTCAGCTTGTTTGACGATGTCTTCCAATTGAACTCGGGTTGAACCTGTGATGTTTTAGAGTCCCCTCCCTATAAATCCGCATCCCCTTGGTCTCTGCCCAGTCTTTACGTGACGAATTTTATTGCACTTTGCTTACCTGTCCTCCTAGTGCTCGGCTTAGCATTAGTAGGTCAACCGAAGCCCCCCTTTCTCCTCAAATAATACCCGTAGGGATCCTGTTCATTGTTGGAACTCCTGATCTCTTCAAGTTTGCAACCTATCTTCTTAATCCGTAACATCATTGCGCAAAGTGTGTACCCTTTCGTGCGATTTCTCCAGTATAGGTAGCTAAAGCGTTGCGGCGTAGGTCCATTTTTCTTCATCCTGGTCCTTTAACTCGTTCTGGCTTCAGTGTCTTCTTCTCGGCACTAGACTCGTGCCTCTGAAGCGCATATCATCCCTTTTATTTCACTATCGCTTTCGAAGTTGGACTGATGGCGATGTCACTTTTCTTGTTCTAATGGTTTGTCTTTTACCTTCAAATGGCTATTTTTTCAGAAGATTTTGCCCTTCTTCCACAATGTTCCAACACCTTCTGAAGCTGGCGTTTATCCTGGTAGACCGCATGATTTTAGCATCTTTTTTTTTTTTTTTTTTTTTTTTGTTTTTTTTTCCTTTTTTTTTTTCCTTTTTTTTTTTTCTCTTTTTTTTTTTTTTTTCTTTTTTCTTTTTCTTTTTTTCTTTTTTTTTTTTTTTTTTTTTTTTTTTTTTTTTTTTTTTTTTTTTTTTTTTTTTACTTTTTTTGTTTATGTTGTCTTGCGAAACATCCCTTGTTTTAGCTTGAGTCTGCCTTTGAGCTTTTACTTTATTTTGTGTTTTCTGACCTTCTTTTTGCCCTTACAAGCACGTCCTCCCTCCGTTGACGTCTCACCCAATTTTTTTCTGCCATTAGTTCTCTAGTGAAATGGTGGCCCTTGTAGTCATTGTTTTTCATATGGAATGTTTCTTTTCTTTTTTGTTTTCTCTCACTTCCTCATTTAGTTCTTTTTCCTTATGCCCTTTTGATTTTGGAGATTTCGTGTTCTCGTGAAGAACCCCCCTATGCCCCCCCAATATCCTTTTTTTTGCACGGTTCTTTTAAGACCGCGGAAATTCACGACATACTAACTCAGACCCCCAACCCACCGTAATTTCAGTTTCTCCTCGTTGAGCCATCCGAGCCCAGCCTTCTCCTTGCACCCACCCCAGCTCGACGTCGTCCCAAGTTCTCCCTTCGATCCCCCTCTAGAGTATCCAACTTCACTGAGAAATGCATTACCGTGTTCTGCCAACCTTCCCGCGTTTAGGATTCCGTTGTTCTTTCCCGCCTTTAAGGGTATTCCTAGAGTCCCGCTCTTTTGCAAGCCCCCCCCTACCCTTCACCTGTTGATTCTCCCTTTCCCCCCCGTGGAATTTTTCTTGGGCCCCCTGCCATCCCTCTTAACCGAAGCCGTATCCCTTTGAACTTCACGCTTGCAACGTTCAGGTCCCGGACACCGACTCGAATGATGCGATTCTGGCCCACTTGATTGGTTTGTTGTCAGGGTTTGACTGTTTACAACCTCCGCCCAAAAAACCGCGCATCCTCCGGCTCGTTTATTCCATTTTCCATTTGAGCCTCCTCCACTTTGAAGAGATCATTTTCTATCTCATTGAGAAGTTTCCAGGAGCTAGACTCCCTTTTTCCCCGTTTTCCCCCCCTGTAATGACCCGTCCGCCATTTTTAACCCTTATCACTTTAACTCCTATGGAACTCCCGAAGTCATGACTTATTCCCCCCGGGCATTCTGGTGTTCCGGTTAAAGTCTTCTTTTTCTAGCCTTTCTGTTCCTCACCATGTTTTGAGTTCTTTCCATCATCCCGTTCCCCCACCATTTCTCTTCAGCATAATGACTGATTCCGGTTCTTCTTTTTTTTTTCAGATTCCACTACGCCCACCCCCCTCGCCTCTCTCAGATTAATCCTGGTGCTTTTTCGATTTGGATATTTTTTTTTTTTTTACCCGTTTGAGTTCACCCTAGATACTCTGCTATTGTCGACTTGTTTGGATCTTAGATTTGAACTTTTTCCTGTTCTTTCCTTTCCTGGCCCCCCTCCCCTTCTTGGACCTCAGAACACTTATAAGTCGCCGTCTTTTCATCGCTGCGACCGCACCTTTGCGAATTTCCTTCCCTCTTCATATGGCCCTCCCTTCCGGTACACTCAGTACCTGCCTGTTCATAAACCCGGTCCCGCGGTACCCCTGTCTTCCCCGTCCCTTTGTAACAATTTTCACGCTTTTTTCCTGAAAAGACGGTTAACCGGATCTGTAGTCCCTGGACAGCCTCCTTTCCATTCTCCATTTTCCGTTTTCCCTATGGATACCTGAATTTTTCCACCCTCTTCATTACATTTTGCATTACTCTTCCCTTTGATATCACAACCCTTTTACGGTTATCCCCTTGTCCTCCGTGGTGTAACCTGCACTTCCGGTGATTTCTTCCGTTACCCAAACCCCCTTGTTTTTAGGGCGGTGTCTCTTATTCTCCCCCCCTGTGCCCCCGTGAAGCTTATCATTCGTTGTTTTCCCTTGTGTCCGTTCTTTTGAAAACTGTTTCCTCCCTCTTTTGCCCCCCCCCCTATCCTTTTTTTTGATTTTGAAACTTTGATCCCCCCCTTCCGGCACGAACCTTTCCTCCCCCCCTCTCTGAGCCAACCCCACCCCGGCTAACCGGTTGTTCCACTCTTTCTGGGATAAGCAATGCTTCCCTCATCTTCCAAGCAGTTTCCACTCTATCTCGTGCCAAACTCGTTTTTTTTTCGAGACCTCCAAGAGAAAGCCATAATAAATCGTTTCCCCCCCCCTTGCTTTTTAACCAGACGATAGTTTTTTTCTCCCCTGACCCCAAACGAATCCACAAAGTCCCTCTGGCTTTTTTGAAAGGATTTATCTGCACGGTTCGCGGACCCCCGTTGCACCCCCCCTTTCGACCAGAGTTACGAGGTACCCTCCCTCCCCTTTCTTTCGCCTTGAATATGATTGTTCCTTTTCTTTCCCCTTCACCCGTTCCACGCCCTTTTTCCCGATCTCACCATGCGTTTCTTTCGTCACAGTCAGTTCCTTCGTTCTGTCGACAAGGACAGCGCGTTCCCCCCTCCTTTCCGCACCCATCCTAGAGGTACTCGCCCCCTTTTCCCCTGAGGTTTCCCTGGACACTGTTGTCCTTATTTTTAGAAACTCCATGCACCGTTCTCTCCCAAGATTAATATTCGTTTCTACCTCTTTTTCCCCACCTTATCCGGGTCTTCCGTGTTCCAGCACATCTTTCACGCCTTTTTTTTAGCACCTTAACACGACCCTTTTTTCCCTTTTCATCTTCCCGCTTACCTGAACAACCCCCCTCATCCGAACACCGCTCAGTCTTTCCTCCCCCCCTTCGTTAGTTGTCCCCTCCTCCTACAGAACACGATGTCCCACCCCCCATCACCTTCTCCCCACCCTTGAAACTGATTTCAAAGCACTTCCTCCAACTTCCCAGGTATAGTCCTTGCTAACTCTCCCGGTCGTCTAATTCGTTTGCGGCCGGTCCCCTACTACTTTTCTGAGGCCGCCCTGCTTTCTCTTTTGACCTTTCGAGTTTAACGCTTTCTTTTTGGCCCCGATGGTCCTTGTCAAAATTTTTTCATAAGATTTTCTCCTCCCGGCCCCATCCCCTGACTCCGTTGGATACCACCCTCCTTAAGCCCGGTCCGATTTTTTTTCACTTTGCATAAAGCTGTCATTCTCCCTCTTTGCGTTGTTTGTCTTTTTGCCATCTGTGATATTTATTTTTCTACCGACCCATCCTGTAAGACCCCCCCACACATAACATGATAAGGGGGCTGCTTCATTGATTTTTAACTTATGCAAGGTATGTATTTTTCCTAAATAATGATTACACGGCTGGTGACCCGAACAACCCCCCCCGCAGATTTTTAAATATCCTCAGGGACCTTTCAACCGAATTTTCTTCCCCTCTTTCTTTTCTTGAAGATTTCCTCCTGATTGATGGTTTCACCTTCCCCTTTGTAGTTCTGACTAGCTCCCGTCTATGTTTCTCTCGCTTACGGTCTTAGCGATTTGTCAATCATGGCTCTCAATTTCATGAAGGGAACAATCTTGTGTCTTCTGCTGACAGTCTGTGCCCCTTCGGTTTTTAATCTTTTTAGGTCCTCCTTCTGTTAGAGTTTGTTAGTTCCCTTCACTTACCCTTCTCGTTTGAGACCAATTATAGATTCTTCCCTATAGCTTTGTAACAGCAGTTTCTTGGGAACAACAAACATTTCCTTGGTGTTCATTTTCTCTTGTAGAAGATTTGTTACTGCGGGTGCCTCCAAGGTATCTAGTTGGCCCGGGTTTACCCCCGCAGATCTATAGTGCAGTTTGTCTCTATTCTCAGGTGCGGTTTCTCAAAGATTCACCGTTATTGGATTGATTTTCCCCCCCCGAGTAGTTCAACTTTGCCGTCGGTTGGGTTTTTTTTCTATTCTTCGTGATTCTGTGGGCCAGTTTGCCCAATTTCACCAAGTATGGTTTTTCGATGGCTCTTTGTCTTCCCTCTCACCCCGTACCGCGACAGTTTTTGCAGCGGCTTGTTCCTCTATTTCACTTACAAGCACCTTTTCTTAAGAAATCAGCTTGCCACCGATGTCTGTTTTCTTTGACTGTAGTTTCTGTTTCCCTTCTTGCTGGCTTGTATACGGTACCCCACCCTGTTTTCTCCTTAGTTTAGTACCTTCCTTTCTGAGACGTAATCGTCGAGAATGGAATGACCTCGATCCTTTGACCTTTTAGGCGTGGCGTCCACCGGCTTGGAAGTTTGAGCCTTTTTCAGGGCCCGTTTTAGTGCCGCCTTGCTTCAACAAGTCTTTCCAAATGGTTGCTCCTCCTATTTTGCAGTTAAGACCTGTGTTGTGATCCTCGTTCGGGGCCCCGAGAGTCCCACTTGTTTAAATTTCCTGCCCCGACTTGGCATTTTTTCTTTCTCGACGGGCTCATTATACCTCCCCTTGGTAGGGAGTATTTTCCGTTGACCTGCGAGTTTTTTGGTTTTATACAGGCTGACCCTTTTTTTCCAAAAGGTTGAGGATTACTCTTCCTGTCATTTACAGATACCAAGTAATTTCCGAGTGAACTTTTCCTCATCCAGGTGATGCTCGTATCCCCCTTAGACTTTTCCTTGCTCCTGATCTGAACCTGTTTTTGAATCCCATCCTACTATCCACGCACCCTCCAGCCTTAGCATTTCTTGGCGTACGACTTTTTCCCCCCCCGGAGAGGAGACTGGGAACATCTCCTGCTCGTAATCTGGGGCTGAAGACTTTTTTCTCGTTAGTAATAGAATGTTTTAGCGTTCTTCCTTGTGTCGCTTCCTCGCTTTCGCCCTTTTGAATCTGTGCCACTCTAATTGACTTCTCGGCGCTTGCTTGTTCTCCCTCTGAAGGGCGCTTTATCTAGCACTTTTTCCTTTCGAGCTTTTCCTTGTATTGCTGTGTCGTGTATGGTTTAACTCAACCTCCCCCTTTTTCCGTTAGCCATGTTTTTACGTTGCATAAGTGGATTCCTTGCGTAACCTGGGTCTTTTCCGTTCATGGTATTGTTTAGCCTTTGGAGCACCCATGTTTGATTGGGGATCCACTTCCGCTTTATTGAATCGAGGCGTGCTTTACCACCGCTGAGTTGGTTTATGAAGGGTTTGCGCTCTATACGGATCATCCCTGACGCCGGAGTTCGTGCCACTGTTGCTCGGCTGGCCTTTTTTTTTTCGAGAGTAGGAAGTGGGTTGTATTTCCCTGCCTTTCTTTCCGTCTTCCCACGTGCTGGTGTCTAATCTTTTTTCTTTTGAGTGTAGCGTGACTTGAAGCG
>Ga0179593_1327129_pt1 | contig 20736 bp, 24 predicted proteins | sample CZODoug2_1_08_16_FD_185931 | JGI IMG/M metagenome (GOLD analysis project Ga0179593, IMG submission 185931) | Vadose zone soil fungal communities from Angelo Coast Range Reserve, California, USA - CZODoug2_1_08_16fungal (PacBio error correction) | ecosystem: Environmental > Terrestrial > Soil >... | reverse complement strand
CTTTTTGCAATGCTTCACCCGGCGTTGCTTCGTCTTCCGCCGCTTCTGAACGCCACCCGTTGTTTGTCGCCTGCTCATTCAAGCCGTGTTTTTTTTTCCCCTTCCAATGTGGCGCGCGTCGCCTTAAATACGTGACTGAAGATGCTGTTCCTTCCACCCAGATCCTTTTTTTTTCCCACGTTACGGTGGCGCCATGGGGGTATTCAGCTTTTAGGTATGGGCCCCCACGCCGGTCGGTGGTTTTTACCTTTTTGAAATTTTTACCTCCCCCCTTTCGTTTCACTTTGTTAGCTTGGTCGTGAGATCGGCGGCCCCCACCGATTTCCTTTTCGCCCGGTTTTTTTCAGACTTCGTTCTGCCCCCAACTTTTTCCCCCGACGGGCGTAATTTTGGTACGAGGCCAAGTTTTCGGCACCATTGAATTTGGCATTTCTACAAGTCTCGGTTCGTCTCTTCCTCACTAAGAGTCTGGAGGGTTCCGAAGTCACCATCACTCCTTTCTTCTCTTTTCGGAGAGGTTTGACACCCCCTTTTCTGTGTTCCCCCCTACTTTTTTTTTTAAGGATTTTCTTTTCATTTTCTATAAGAGAGGTAGGACTCTTTCTGTTCCTCATGGTTTCTATTTCAGAAGAACCTCCTGGTTTCTGTGTCGTTCCCCAACTTTTAACTCAAAACATGGATTCGGCGGACCCCGGAGGCTCCCCCCCCTAACAGATGGAATTACCCTGCAGGGACCGTTTTCTCTTTTGGCGGTACAAAGGGTTTGGGGACCCTCCCCGTCGCCAAGTCCTTTTTGTCCGATTCGGTCAGAGGATGGTCCAGATGGACCCACCAACATCCGGTTGACCAATTCACTTTTCCCCTTCCGCCTCCCACCATTCTTCCAGTGAAAGGGTTCACGATTGCCGCCGCCAACGGGCGGTGTGATCTCCTTTTTGTCTTTTTTTTTCGTTAGAATCATTCTCCAACGTATGTCTCCAAATTTTCCAGATCGTGGTGGACTTCGGCCCCACCAACCCACGTAGATGTATTGGCGGTTTCCGGGCGTTACCCCCCTACCCCCTCCTCCTCCTCACCCCTTCCCTTCCAGATTTTGACCCGTTGCCGTCGCACCATTGTGCGCCATTGCATGACCACCCCCGTGACTTATTCTTTGGGCTTGCCTTTATGTTTGCCCCTTACAATGTACACTTCAAAAATTTGTAGCCGTAACCTTACAACCCCGAGCCCTAACCCCCCCCTTACCGGCCTGTTGATGATGGCGGACAGTGGGATATCTTTCCACCCGCCCCCCCTTTCTTTTTTAACTTTTCGGTCGAAGCGGAAATGTGCAGTTAGACCACCCACAAATGACCCCCCCCCGGTTTGAGTACCGCGAAAAAATTCTTTTTGTGCCTCTCTTTTTTATAGTCGGTTTTGACGTATGCCCTTTTCCCGTGGACCTCCTTCCCTCCTTGGCCCCACCCTCCGAATTGACACCACCTTGTAGCCCGTTTGTGAGCCCGCTCCCTGATTCCGTCCCTTTTTTTTTTTCTGTTTGAACAAGGGCTCCTTCACCCGACATTTATTTGAAAAACGCCATCCGAACTTTGGATGGACGCAAGCTTTCCCCAACTTTTTCCCTTTTTTTTGACTGGTCAGGTGAAAAAGAACCTTTGAAAAACAAATTGACGCAAGTTGTGTAACCAAATTCCAATGTAAGGGTGCCCCTGACTCCACCCACCCCGGGCTTGAAAATAGGTGGCGCATTTTAAGGTTTCCTCCCCCCCCGCATTTTTGGGAGTCTCTTTCTTGACCCCCCTTTTTTTTGGGACCCTCACTTTCGCGCTTATGTCTTGGGTGTGGTTTGTTTTTTACTGAGCGTGATTCGGTTTTCCCCCACGACCCTTCCCTTCCGTTTTTTTTGATCTTTTCAAATTAGCCGCGGTCCTGTTTACTGTGTGCCATTGGGGCTTAGGAGTTTACCCGGACATTCTTCTTTTTTTGTTTTCAGTTCCCTTTCCCTTTCCGTTACACACCATATCCTTAAGTACCGCGGGTCTTACGACTTGCAGCAAGCATTCCTGAATGGAAAGTACCGGGCATTCCTGTTTTCCTCCGCGGTGGCCCCTTTGTTGATGGCCACTTTCTTTTTTCGTTGGCGCGCTTCACACAACCAGATGAGTTTTTGCGACCGGGGTCTGGAACCTTCCTCGGTCCCTTTTCCCCCCTGTTTTTCTTTTACCCCCCCCCCTCTATCAAATCTCTTTACAGGTTAGCCACACGGCATTAATTTGTGCACTGAACCCCTTTGTAGTCCTCCCAGTGACCCCCCTTTTCTCCCCCGGTTGAAGTTTCCCCCAAAAACAACCCCAACAAAAGCATGTTTGGTCTTTCCTTTCCCCCTAGTGAGGGCCGCCCATATAATTTTGGATCCGTGTCCAGCCACGAACTAGACCGACGTGTAGCCGGTTGTGTGCTTTTTCTTGGTGGACTCTGGTGGGGGTCGAGTGGTGACTGTCAAACTATCGGCTCGTTAGCTGGTTTTTCTAAATGTCGTCTTTCTCCCTGCCCATAAGCCCCTGGAGATTTAGACTAGATTCCTGGTGGCTGCTTAAGGTGGTTGTCCCTCGTTTTTTTTTGTTACTACGACTAAAAATTTGAGCGGGCGTTGTTGAGGGCTGGTCTCCCTTTACAGTTTAACCTCTTTCCAGTTTGATGAATCCGTCGGGGTCTCATCACGAACCTTTGCTCGTCTTTTTACTGGCGTCCACTCCGTTCTCCGTTTTCTCTCCCCACCCCCTTCTCCCCAGTGAACCCACGGTTTGTCTATGACCCTGAACATTCGTTTTTCCGTGTCTTCGACCAACTTGGTGGTCATTTTTTTTCTTCCTGATGGAGTTTTTGGTTGAACCATGCATGATTCTTCATGGACGCGGCACACTTTGTCAACCCGAGGTTTTTGCTTTCGTCCCCTCCCCGTTTCCACCTTGTCCGTTTTGTGCTACGATTCGTGAGACGGCCGAATATGCTGCATAATACCCGTTCCCCAGTCTCGCGCAGGAGGCCTTTTGCCTTTTTCCCCAATCCCTGTTTCCCTTCATCAGGCACAAAACCATTCATTTGGAGGGCGGTGTGGTTTTGCCAGTCCTCGGATTTCTTTCTTCCTCGAAACCCCCCCCCCCACCCTCTCCCCTTTACGTGCTTTTTTCACACAGAGTGCCCGCCCGAAAACTTCCTGACCTGCCAAGTCCACTGCGGGCCGCTATGGTCGCATAAAACTTTGTGTGCCTTACCTCCAACTTGCCATTTCTTGGAGCATCTAAAAACAGGTTTTATTACGGGTTCCCCAGGATGACCGGTTGGCTTGGGTTGCTTTTAAGTTATTGTTCCCCTTTAGTTTTCTTTTGGTGTCCCGTTCTGTCTAGTGTTTCGACATACCCTTTCTTTTTTGTTTGTTGAACCCCCTTTTTTTAACAGTCTTGGCTGGTCCGTCGCCCATTCCATTGCCTTATTTCCTGGCAATCTACTGGGACCTTTTACCCCCTTTCCCCTCCCCCCCCAACCTTTCCTTTTTCCCCCTTGGTCCTTTTTGCGCAAAGACCTGCACCCCCGGGCGGTGTCTGATCTGCGGCCGTCTTTCTTCGTAGTGGTGACCCCCTTTTTCTTTTCTCACAGTCCCCTTCCTGACCTCTTTCCTTTGGGCGGGCCCGGCTCCCGGGGCCAATCTTCCTTTCTCTCCGTTTTTGTTGGAGCGGATGCGGGCCCCCCCCTTTCCCGTCTCTTTGCCCCCCTTCCCCACTTCTCCATGAGTTTTCCTCAAAGTTGCTCATACAACTCCGCGGGGGCGTTATTGGGACAGGTTCTTGGGCCCCTCCTCCGAGCTTCAAGGTTTACGTTTTTTTCCTCGTTCTTTTACAGACATACTTCCCCCCCCCCCGGTGGTTTTTGGTTTTTTTTGATCTACAAGATAGTCAACAGCTTGACTCAGTAGTCGAACCTCCCAGATTACACTTCGCACCCCAAGATTGTTTTCCCTTCTCCCCCCCCCCCCCTCCTTTCCCTCCCCCTCCCCCTTTGATTTTTATGTTTTATATAAGGAGGTTGACGGGATGCCTCGAACCTTTGCGCTTCGGACCAATCTCTGGTTGGGTGCAAAATTTGCATTTTTTGGTTACTGTTCTTTGCGCTTTTGTGAAAACCTTCTCCTTTTTCCCTTTTATGTTCTACGTGCATGGTTTCGGGCGGGCATTCAACGTCAACATTGGACGTCCTCATGTTTTTTTTACATTCTCCCGTTTGCAAACTTCTTTTCATTTAATTCTCTATGTGTAGTCTTCCAGCAAAATTTCCCACGATTTTTCGAAAGCCCGCGTGGCCTGTTATTTGGACCCTTCCCCCCCTCTTTTCCCCAACTTTTTTTCCCTTCTCCAGTCCACTCTGGCTTTCCTACGGCAAATTATTCCAGGCAAACATTTCCCGGCGGGAGCCCCAGCTTGTTTATCGGATCGCCGGCCAACACTTCCGTGCCCTTTTCCTTTTTTTCATTTACCTTCTTTTTAATTTTTGTTTTATTCGCACCGCGAACAGGGCCCTGGCCGCCTATGGCGTTTTCTTTTTTTCCTAGCTTTCCTTCTCCCCCCTAAAATTTTCCCCCTTCCCCCTTCTTTTTTTTTTCCCCCCCCAGTCCACGCTGATTTCTCGCGTTACCCTTTCCACCTCCAGCACTTCCCAGCGCCCGGCAATCGAAAGAGACGGGTTTTTTCTTTTTCCTTTTTACCGCCCCCGTCACTTCTTAACAACACCAGGAGATCCGAGCCCGTTTATGCAACCACTGCACGGAAACATACGAAAGGTCCTTCCTCGTCCAATGTCTACCCACCAAACCCCCCCCCCCCCCCCCCCCCCCCCCCCACCCCCCCATTCCAAAAAACTTTTTTTTTTTTTAGTCTGTGGGGCGACCCCAGTGATGTCATCAGTCCCGCCACCCATCACGGTCTTTCCTTCACCTTTTCTTTTTACGTTCCTCACTCCCCCTTATTCCCACCTTTTTTTTTGGTGACCCCCCCCTTTTTCTCGAAAGGGTTCCCAGGTCGAGGGGATCATTGGTACCTTTTCTGAGGCTTCCCCTCCGGTACTTTTCCTTCATTTTTTTTACAAGGGTACATAGTGTTTGGGGTTCTTTTTGCGGTGTCCAGCAGGGTCGTCCCAAGGGCGGGCGAGTACTGAATTCTTCCATTCTTTCTTTTCTGCCCGTTTTTCAAGAGTTTGTCAAGTAGATGTTTTCTTACACACAGTGTCGCGTTTTACGTTCTTATTCAATATGGGCCTCACCCAAGGCTCTACTCCGGTCTAAGGTCCCCCTCTCCCCCAAAACCGTCCCTCTTTTTTCTTAAGTTTCTGTATACCCCCCAAAGGAATAACCTCATTCAGAAGTACTCTCCCCCCCCCCAGGTTCTTTAACCGGAATTTTGACCTCTTTCTTTTTTTTCAACCTTTCCAGTTACCCTTTCCCATCAGTTTGTTTTTGCGGCTTGGGGGAGTTTGTTCAAGCACACTTCTGTTCAAACAGGCGTACCCCCCCTTGGTCACCGGCCTGTCTGCCTTTCACCGTTTTTTCGGATTTTTCATCTTCTTTCCTTGAATTCTTGATTTCTTTTATGTTCCTCTTGGTGTAGTTTCATGATCAGACCGGATGTTCCAAGGACACCCTCAAGATGTGTACAAGCTAAACCCCCTTTTTTTTCTTGTCTTTCCCTCTTTCATACAGTAATTGCAGTTCGACATGGACCTGGTATGTTGGCCCCGGAGTTGTCCTTTTAGTGTGTCAACCGCACCGCCAGGGGCTCTTTCTTTCCCCCCTCGTATTTTCTTTCGGAGATGGGAGAACCCGTGGGTGCATTTTTTCTGTTTTTGTAATTTTCATGTCCCAGTTGTTCACTTTTCCATCTTTTTTTTGATAAACGTCGGAATATCTTCCCTGTACGTTTTTCGTTTGGACCTCGCTTTGACACCATTTTTTGTTGAAATTGATCCTTCCCCCCCCCCCCCCCCACGTTCTGCCTAAGTACCGGACTTGTTCCCCTGCCCCACCTGTTTGCGCGGCAAAGTACAGGCGGCCAGTTCGTTTCCTTACATTGGTTCGCTTTTTCGGCTTAATTTCCCATCTCGTTTTCCCCCTTCTTACCCCCAAGGTTATTTATTCATTTTAGTTTGCTGCCGCTATCCATTTTCCCTATGGGCAGCCTTTCTTTACGATCAAGTCAGTTCCTTTTCTGGTTTTTGATTCTTCCTTGAACTACCGGGGTCTGTGGTTTCTTGGCATCTGATGGGTGGTTCACCCAATTATTCTGAAACCTTCCTGCCTTCCATTAATGGTTTCTTCCTTTTCAGCCAGTTTTTTTGAAATAGGTCGTGATGCTGCTTCGATTGCCGGCATGTTTTATGTTGCTTGCCAGTTTGTCCTCATTTCCTCTCCGATGATTTCCTTCTCTTTCTTAAAACCCCCTCCTACTTTTCCATTCTCACCTTTTTTTCGTGAACGTAAAAGCCGGCACCCCCCAAAAACCCTTTCTTCATGTTGTTGTCCCGGCCTATGTTGAAGAGCCCCCTCTTTGGTCTGTTGGAATAGTTCCCCCCCCCCAATCTGTTTTGATTTTCTTGACACCCTAGTGGTACCCTTTTCTCTGCGAGCCTCATAGGCCGGCCGTCTTTTGCCGGACTTCCTTGGCCACTATTTTCGCTTCCCTTTCGTTTGACCTCCTTCTTTTTTGGATTTCCGGATATTCTGATCCCCCCACCCCCCCCCCCCCCCCCCCCCTCGACTTACACCCCCTGTCTCATGAAGGGTCTTTTCCCCCCAAACACCTCTTTTTTTTTTTTGGACCTTTTTTATTTTCCCCCCCTGATGAAATGTAACCCATGGGGTCACAAGCCGTTCGTTTTGTGCACACCGGTTCTTGAACCCTTGACTCGGATTTTCACTCCCGTTCTCCGTCTGATCTCCCCTTTTTTTTTCCTTTTCCGTTAGAGGCCAGACGGCTGGTTTTGTTAGGCCCACAACATGTTTTTTCTTTCGACTGTCCGGACCCCTTTCCGACTCCCCCCCTCCCTTTTTTTTTTTTTTTCACGCATGGTCCCTATCACCCCGCACCCAGGGCCGGGGTTTTTTTACCGCGGTTTTTCCCCTCCTCCCTTTTCGAGTCTTCCCACCTTCCCCACCTTGCCGACATTTTGGTCGCGAACACCTGCCGAATTTCCTTTCCACCCCCCCATTCCCTTTTTCCGAGAGTGGTGAGGTAGCCCGGCCTTTGGTTTGTGTTTTTTTTTTTTTTTTTTTTCCAACCCTTCCCTTTTGCCATTGGTTTAATCTTACTTCCCCCAATTCTGGTTTGAATTTCTCCGGTGTAACACCATCTAACCATCCCCTTTTCCGTTTTGTTTTTGGCTTATCTCTGTTCCCACAAAGGGTTTTTCCCCCCCCCTTCCCTTGTTGCAGTCGCATGTTTGAGAGTGGACATGGGCCTTTTTTCTGTAACTTCTACCTCTTCATGCCCTGACCCCCTTGCCTTTTTTTGTTCCGGGGCCCCAATTTGGGACGTTTTTTTCTTGAACAACCTGGGAGAGGCCCTTGGTTTTAGTAGTTTTTCTCTTGTTTTCGACTCCTCCTTTCTTTTTTCCTATCCCCTTCGTTTCAGAAGTTCAACACAGGGCCAGTCTATTTTGTGTCTCTTCCATCCTCCCACGGCCTGATTCTCTCCCTTTGCAGGTTTTTTTTTTGACGAGTCGAAAGACACGTGATTGCTGAAGGTGATACTCCCATTTAAGTTTAGTTCCCCCTTTTCTTGGTGTGCTGTTGCGTACATAAGGTGATGCTCCGAAACCCTTCTCCGTTTCCCGGGTCACTCGACCCACGGCTTCAAAAAGACTGTTTTCTCCTTTTTCTTCCCCTTGTAAGCTGAGGAAGGATTGGGTTCCGGGCGCGTCCGGTCACGTCCTCAAGCCCACCCTTGGGCTCGGTTTACTTTCTCGGTTTCTCCCTTTTTTGAGAGTTTTCTGGGTTTGCACGGGCACAACCACACACGCCATACAAGGGCGCTCCCTGGTTTTTACCCCCCTTTACGTCACGGCCTTCGAACCTGGGCAGCCGGGCCTATGTCGTCCTAGTCTGTTTTTACAGTAAGTTCCCCCCCTATCACAGTCATCGTTTTTTTTTTTTTTTTGCCCAGCAACCGGCGGGTTCGCGTTTCCCTTTTTTTCCCTTTTCACCCCCAATTTTTCTCCTCCCCGTTTTTTGGTTCCGTTGATTTTCCCTTTTCAGTCCCCGGTCCTGTATTTTACGAGGTCGTAGAAGGATGGTGTTACTCTCCGATAATCCTCCCCCCCCCCTTTTAGATTCTCCTAGGGCACCCCCCCCCACCTTTCCTTTTTTTTTGCCACCTGTTTGATGCCGGGTGCTTTGTAAGACCTTTAGAAGTTTCAAATCCCCCTCTTTTTTCCTCCCTCCGGTTTCTTTTTCCCTTTGGTAGCCCAACTTTATCGGTCGCAGAAAGTGCAATTTGGTTTTTTTTTCCCCATTAATCTCCCCCCTTGCTACCCCAACGGTCCCCCCCATGCCATCTTTTCCGCAAGATCATCATCCCGTTCCGCCTGATCGTTTTCCAAGATGGAGCCGTCCCCCCTTTGCTTTTCTACCCAGTTTTACCTGTTTTTAAGCCGCACTTTTACTCAAAACAAATGAGCTCCGTGGTTGGAAGCCGTTTGAGGATGCGTCCTCCTGGTTCCGTCCCCCCTTCCCCCCCAGCCATGTCCTCTCCCCCACTTTGGAACTTGAGTTGCACGGTCTTGCCGCGCCATTGTTTTTCTTCGTCCCCCGTACTTCTTCTTTTTCCAGACTCTTGTGTGCATTTTTTTCCGAAAATAAATGTCCGCAATTTGTGGTTCACCAGCCCTCCCAACGTAAGGTGAAGATGCTTTTTTCGTCTGGTTTCATCCTTTTTTAATCGACCCGGGCTTTCCCCGCGGTTTTGCAAGGAACGGAGGAAAATGCCCCCGGATTACCTCCTTGTCCCAACCCCCCTCCGTGCGCAAGCGTCTAGGTGGGTGCATCCACTGGACGCCTTGTCCACCTCTTCCCCGGAATTTAATTGGAACCTTCCCCTTTCCTTCTTTGGGGCCGAGATCGCTCTAAGATCGGATTTCCCACCCAACCCAATGATGGGCTATTTTTTTTTACCATCCGGGTCTGGAACACCCGCGAGTAACACCCAACTACGACAGGCCTCTTTCTTGAACCACCCCTCCCCCTCCCACAAGTTTGTGGTCCCTTGTGTTCCCAAAGGGTCCTTTGCCACAGCCCCAGAACGCTTGTTTTCCCAACACCAATTTTTTTACTGATTTTCCACTTCAGCCCAACCTTTCCTTATCCACCCCCCCAGATTGTGGAGCGAACAATAGCTGGGCTTTTTAGGTCAATTCCTGCGATGAACACATTTTCTTTTTCTTCCGAGTTTTCCCTCCCCGTCCCGTTGTCCCGTTCCTTTCTTCTGACTGAGTATTTTTTTTGTTTAATTTCGGTGTTTTCATGCCCGACCCCGTGGCGACTTCCCGCGGGTTTGGCTTCCTTAGGGGACGCCTTTTTTTTTTTTTGGTGTTTCTTCAGTGGGCTCTTCGTCGAGAATTATGGTTCCCCAGAAAACAATGTGTGTCTCCACCAAGTCCTATTTTCGTCAGCGGTGGAAGGAGACAAACTTCCTTTTTTCTAACCGTCCTTGCCTGGTACCATTTCCGTCTTCCAAGAAAACCCGGAACAGTGGGGACCATGTTTCAGCCTGCACGAACCCCCCCTAGGAGGGGTGCGATGGTGACCTGGGTTCCGCCCCCACCGGGGAAGTTTTCCTTTAACCCTCCCCCCAAACCGTCCATTTCCCCCGTTTAAGTTCCTCTCTTCCCCCTGGGAGCCCCACCAAACAGGGCTCCAACTGACATGATTTTTTCCCCCCTTTGAAAATCTTTTGGTTCGTTTAATTATTTTCCTAGACGGGTGAAGGGCCAACTTTTTTTGAATTTTTTTTTTCTGTTTTTTTTTTTTTTTTGGGAGGGCAATAATCCGGATCCCAGGCCACCGGCCCAACTTTTTTCCGTTAAGGTCGTCGGTTTCCTTTTTCCTTCCTTCTGCTCCCTGGGTTCCCCCCTATTTGGGGGGTCAGCGTTGCGGTGCCAACTAGTGATTCGTGCCTGTTTTTCTTCTCCTCTTTTGTATTTCTTTTCCCCCCCTCCCTCCCTGTGTTTCCTTCTATTTCGGACAAGTTTTGCTTTGCGCTGTCTGGCAAGGGGGCTTCGTTGTGACGTGGTCTTCCTCTTCACCACCCGCATTCCTGTTGGGCGGTTAGATCCGAAGGAGTTTCAACTTGGTGGATACTCTTCTCTTTCCTTTCTTTTCTGACATGTTTTTTTTTTTTTGGCGGCGGGCCAAGGGTCTTTTTTTTGCCTCCTAACCTTTTCTGCCCCCCCACCCGTTCTTCTCTTTTTTTCAAGGAAGGGGCTCGGCGCGACAATGTGCCTTTTTTTTTTTTCCGTGGCCCCGGAATCCGATTGTGCTAGTTAAAGCTTCTTTTTGTTATTTTTCCACTCCTTTCTCTCCTCTTTTTCCTGAAGAGATGGATCGGCAAAAGTATGTTTCCCACCACTTTTTTTTGTAATGACCCTTCCCTTCAACGCTTGGCTTCTTTCACTTAAACGGCGATTTGTACAGGAATCCCGCAGGACTTTTTTAGTTCCCCCCTTTTTTCCGTTTTCTATTGACCAAAGCCATGGATGCCTTGGCGTTTTTCGGAGTTTCCATTCCTCACGCTTTCTCTTGGATACCCCCCCCCCCCCCCCTAGCTCACTCTTCTTTTTTTCGATGTTCACCCAAGAGCCGCGTGAACACAGCCCTCACGAAAAGTGCGGTTTCTCTAGTTTCTTTCCTCCGGTTGAGGTTTTTCATGTTGGGCCGCTTTAGAATTTTTAAAAAGAATTTTTCAGTTCTTTTTTTTCTGTTTTTTTTCTTTGTCCCCCCCTGAATGTTCTCCCTGGGATTTTTTTTTTTCTTTCCTTTTTTTATTCTCCGTTTTTTCGACCCCCGACCCGCTTTTTCCGCTTGGTCCGCGCCGTTCCCCCGAGTTTATTGGGAAAAATTTTTTTTTTTTTTACCCCATCACCTCCCCCCCTGACCGATCTTTTTTGGTCTTCTTTTTCAGCCCAAAAATCGTTTTTTTTTCCCGCGCGAGTGTTCAGAAGTTTGACTCCCCCCTTTCATTTTCACCTTCCTCATCTTTTGCTTTTGTACGGGAATTGGACAGCCCTCCGTTTCTTTCTCAACTCAAGTTTTCTTGTTGACTTCCTCTTCGTTGAATTTTTTTTGATGCTGGCAATTGCCCCATCGGATTTCTGGCGACGTGATCAACCGGCTCCTTTCGGTGAACTTTCAAGGTATTTTGAGTCCTCTCTCTTCACGTTGTTTCTTTTTTATTTCCCCACTAGATTCCCCCTCCTTTTCAATTTTCCTTTCTGCGTGACCAGTCTTCATGTAGCTTAACCCCACCTTTCTTTTCTGTTAGCACTTCCCCCCGATCAAACACCCTTCCTCCCAAGAATTTTTTCCCCCCTTTAAGAAACCCCCCCGATTCTGAAACCCGGACGTTCTGGTTGAAGGATGCTCAGTCCCGTGGGATGCCTTGCGCCCTCCCCAAACGAGGCGTCTGTTTCCCCCCCTACGATGTCCCTTTTTGCCCAAATTGCAGTTCCTTTTTTTTATCTTCTGGTGTAACATCGAACGTGGCTGTGTGTCGGCCTCTGGCTGTCACAATGAACCAGCAGACGACTCCCCTTTTTTTCTATTGCTCCCCTTTTAAAAGGGATGTTTTTTTTTTTCACACTGCGAGCTTGAACGGGCCTGCCACCAAATTACCTGCCGTCGAAGCGGGTACCGTACAAGGCTTTCCCTTTCTTTTTTAAACTTCCCCCGTTGACCCCTTTCATGTTTTGAGTTCACATCAAATCCTCGGATATTTTATTTTGCCCCAGTGGGCCCTTAAGGGGTTCACACCTCCCTTTTAAAATTTCCCCTCTTCACTTCCACGGCCTACAGTGACAGTCAGGTACCTCTTTTCCTGGACTGGTGAGCTTGGTCCTTTACCCCATTACGCCACAGGCGACCTTCCTTTGCACGGTTTGTGGAAAACTGAGTGGGGTCTAAATAGAGCAGGACTTTCGACACCTCACACCAGACAGTGACATTTCTAGTTACACCGCGATGTTATCGTGCTACCCATGGCACAACGTTCACAAGCCCTAGACAGCCACCTTCCCCTTTGTATTCCCCCCACCCCTTCCCTTGCGGTGAGTTGTTTTTACCCCACCAGACGACAAGCGAGAAAAAACACAGCGAATCTATGGCCGATAGTTTGACTTCCCCACCTATACCCCCCCCCCCCCCTTTCTTTAGAAGAACTTTCCTTCAACCTTCGAACCTTTTCTGTGTTTTGGACGAATCCCAGATTGGGCTCCGGCCGTTCCCTTGCCCCATGACCCCACAGGTGATCCTTCTCTTCCTTTGACCCCGCCTTCTTCCTTGCTTACCCGGGAAATTTTCTTGATAAAGTCGAGCTGGTTCGGGGAAACCATGTTTGGTTGTCAGGCCCTTTTCTCTAACTTTTTTTCTTGTCGTTTCCCCAGTCCATAGCTCGGGTGTTCGGTTTGTTTACAACTGTCAGAGCAAACATTTTGGCGTGGATCTCTTTTCCGGCCCCCCTTCCCCCCCCCCTCCCCCTTGATGAGAAGTTGTTCCAGACCGGGGCCGTTAGCTGGTGACTTCCCCATTGTACGGTTTTTTTATAGAAACCTTCCCTCCCAACTTTCCTTTTTCCTTTCCCCCTTGGAGGTTTCCATTCACATTCTCTTTTCCTGACTAGGGCGGGATACGGGGTTTTATTCAGGCACTCAACCGTCCCTACACACTCTTGACTGACAAATTTTTTCCCCCCCTCTTTTATCACTTTCCTGCTCTAATCTTGGTCTCCTCTATTTTCTCATCGGGTTTTTTTGGGGCTTGTCCTTTTCTGTGTTTTTTATTGTTCCTGCTTAAATTGTTTTTCCCCCCCCCCCCCGTGTATGGTTCAACCCCCCCGGGAATGTTCCGGCTTTGCAACCCGTGTTAGCTTTGGTCAGCGTCAATCCGGACGTTTCGTTTACGCTTTTTTTATCGGGGTTCGTAAAGGGCCTCCAAACGAATCCCTCCCTTTTCTTGGTCTGGTCCCTTGTCATTTCTGATCTTTCTCGGCGGACAAGTCTGTGAAAAGTTCCCCCCTGACAGCTTGCTTTTTATGTTAGTTAATTTTCCCCCCCCTTTCTCCACTCGTCTGTCCTCCCTTTCTCCCCCACCTAGATTTCCCCTTCTGGTGGCCACGTGGGCATGTTTTGGCTGGCCTTTTCTGCAGTGGTGTTTTATGTTTACATTGTGAGGTTCCCCTCCTGAACCTTTTTTCTTCCCATAATCTTCCGTACAGTTTTTTTTTGGTAAACCGCGAGCCCAAATTGCGGACATTTTCCCTTTTCCGTCCCACCCAAAACCCCCTCCCTTTTGTTATCTCCCGGTAAAGTTTTTCCCTGCTTTCCATGAGGCGACACTGTGTGCGCGACCAGCGGCCAATTTGTGTCTCTTGATGTGTCACTGTGTGACTTCTCCTCCCCCCCCCCATTTCTCCTTTTTTTTCTTCAAAAGGCCTTTCTTTTTCACTACACTGTGATTCATTCGCTTTGATGCCCTTTTTGGTTTGACGCTCCAGCTTGGGATGATTCCCCCTCCCCCAATAGTGTTTTTTCCTTCCCCTTTTTTCAATTTTCTAGTTTTCTTTCATATCGACAACTTCCTTGCGACCGATGTCGCGGTCTGGCTCTTGAATTCTCCCTTCTTTCTTTTATTTTCCCCTCCCCCTTCCTCCATTTTGCTTTTTTCTCCTGGCCGGGCTGAGATAGTTCATAGTCACCCCCCCCCACTGTTTTATCAAAACAACCCCTTCCCTTTCCCTTCCCCTTTCCCCCCCCCTCCTTGAAAACCCCCACCCCGTGCGGCGCAAAATGGTTGTCTTCATGAAACTGGACAATAAGAACCTTCGTTTTTCTTGACTCCTTTCCCCCCCCCTTTCTTTAAGGTTCTTTTTTTTTTCTAACAACAACGCGGCTGGCCTCAATCTGGAATGTTTTTTATTTTTTTCACACTCAGATAATTGGTCATGGCCCCCCCCCCTTTTTCCTTTTTTTCCTTAGGAAGAGCTCGTTGCCGGCGGTTTCGGATTCCGTCGTGATAACCTCCTCCCCCCCCTTTTTCGTCACCCTTCCCCAATGATTGAGGTTCTTTTCCCCCCCCTCCTTCCCCGTATTTTTTTCCCTTTTTCTTTCCACCAGAGATGCCCCCCTCGCACACCAAGGCCGTCGTTCACCGGGTCTGTGATTTTTTTTTTCCACCCTCGGATCTTACTTTATTCTCTTTCTTTTGAACTTCCCCCCCTTGTGGTCAGCGGCCCCCTTAGCTTTGTGAGCACCCGGCACCAGCACCCTTTTTTCTCGCTTTTTCCCCACTCCTCCTCCTAATCCTTTACACATTGCGTGCTTCCCGACGCCCCTTGGTGCCCGTTTTGCGATATTGCCGCTTAAATCTCCCCTTTTCCTTTCGTTTTTCACAAACGGGACACCGGGTCATGTTGGTAGGCTCACTTCTCTTTTCCCCCTTGTCCACCCTTTTTAACAGTGCGATTCGTTCCCCCTCTTTCGACTTTCCCTTTTTTTTTCCCCAAAGGGCTTCGGCCTTTACGCGACGTGCATAGGACGGGTCACGTTTTGTTCCCTCTCCTCTTTGTATTACTAACTTTCTTTTTGTTCGGTTCCTCTTTGACCCACTGTCACCTCACCCTCGGTTGAGGAGGAGAAGTTTTCCCTTTTTTCCAGGTGTTTTTTGTACCTCTTTTCCCCACATTTTTTTCACTTGAAGTTTTTGTCGTTGCATCGCCTTCCTTTTGTATTGACCAAACCCCTCCTTTTCTTCGTTAACGTTGGTCGTGTTTCTCCCTGTGAGTGCGGGGGGTGCGTTGGATACTTTTTTTTCCTCCCCAACACAGGCCTTCTGGCAACCCTTAAGGGGCCTTCTTTGGTGACTTCTTTCAAATTACCAAGGAGAATTTCTTCTCTTGGATCTCTACGGACAGGTTGTCATTTGATTGTTTGTCCAATAAGCCCCCTCCCCTTCTTGGTTTTGTTTGAGCTGAAACAATGGGCCCCGTGTTTTTAAGACGTTTTGCACTTCCCCCTTACTCTCAAATTTTTTTTGAATAGAAGTGCAGGTGGTTCCCCCCCAACGACAGGTTTTCTCCCAACTCCCTTTTTTTTTGGGGGGTGCCTGGTTGTGGGTGCATTTCAGGAAGCTGTTACGTCCCTTTTTGCCCTTCTACACTTCTAGTGAGCGGTTTCCCCCCTTCAACTCCCTATTCTTTTTTTGACGCCGTTTTTTCCAAGTCAGCTGACTCGAGCCCGGGACACCTAATCGGCTTTTTCCCCACCCCCTTTTTTTTGTTTTTTTTAAACCTCGGTTTTGTCCCCCCCCTTTCCTGTCCCGGGCGAGGGTACGGGAACCAGAATGCAATCTTGTTTTTCTGCAAAAGGAGCCCGTGGCGTTCACGTCTGCCTTTTCTTTTTGTCCGAGTTCCCACACAAGCAAACCAATCCTTTCTTTTTTATTCTGGACAACCATTGTGCCGTCCACTTTTTTTTTCCCTGCTTCTTGTCGTTTTTTCCCTTAGGTATTCCGTTGATACCTCGAGTATGCGTGATGGGTTTTTTTTCTATCCCTTCTCATCAGCACCTTGCGTACTCTCTAATGCACCTTTTCTTGTAAAATGGCCTGCCTTGAGGAGGCAGAATTTTACTCCTCCCCCCTGAATTTTTTTTTTCTTCCTTTAGCTTTTTGTTATTCTTGGACACGTTATCGGTTCGCCTTTTTCATTGTTAGATCCTTTGTCCCCCCACCAGCACGTTTCTTTCTGAGGTGCACCCCCCCCCCCACAAGTTTTCTTCCCTATTGCTTTTTCACCCGTTTCCCAAAGGGTAATCGTCACGACTCCCTTCCCGTGTTTTCCATCATTTCCTTTTTTCCCTGCCCTTTGGGTTGGTAGAATATTCGACAATGAAGAATCCGTTTTTTTGACTTTCCCCCGTCCCCCTTCATTTTTTCTCCGTGTGAAACCATTCCCCTCCTCTCTTTTTCACGAAAGCTGCTGGGGTTTGCGCCCCCCCTTGCCCCATTCGTCTGCCTTTTCCAAACTTTCCCTTGCACTTCTAGAAGAGGCGTTTTGGGGTTTTTGGGGGGGCGGATCTTCTTGGTTGTTCCTCCCGTTCCCTAATTCTTTCTTTTTCTCTTTTCCCCAAGGATTGCTTACACACGGTACTACAGTTGAAGATGCAGGACAGGAAGTGTCGTGCTTGGTAGTTAAGCAACTCCCCCTCTTCTTTTGTTCCTTTGTTGCAGGGAAAACACCTGTTTCCCCCAAATGTTTGTTTTTACCTCCCTGAAACTCATAAGAGTTCGTTTGAGCGGCCAGCGTCTTGTCGTTTTTCCCTTTTGCATTTGCCCTACTTCCCATTTGGGGTTTTTTTTTCCCTTTGGCAGGTCCTTCCCTTTTCCCAATGTTCTTTCATGTTTCGCCGAGCTCAGACCAACGGGTCTTTTCTTTGCACCCCATTTGGATTGTGTTGGTGACTTTTTCCTATATTCCCCCCCCTTTAACCCTTGCCCAGCAATCCGACTTTCACTGCTGTCTCTTTCCCCCCTTTTGTCCTCCACCACAAGGTTTTTCTTTTTTTTCCCTAAAGGCCGGTCCCTACAGCTTTTCCCTCTTCACAAGTCCTTTTTTCACCCAATCCAAGGGCAAACGAATTCTTTTCCCCCCCCATCTTTAGAAGCCAAACTTTAGGGACAGGGGTCCTCCGAAACATTTTGTTCTCCAGTCTCCCTTTTTTTTCCTCCTCCAATTGGATCCCTTCTTCATGATGTTCAATTAGGTTTGATCGGACCTTGGCCCACTCCCGCGGTGGTTTTTGAGGGCTTTTACACTTACACCTAGTTTGTCTCTTTTAGTGACTTTCGGTTCTCTTCTTGGACGCGGGAGTTGGTACAGTCCCCTGTTTTTTCGTCCACGACTCCTCACCCTCCCCTTCCTCCCCCCCCCGTCCATATTTGTTGGCTTTTCCGGACCGGCCTGGCATCAACTGGGGTCTCAAATTCCTTCAGTAAGTTTTGGCCCTGGGAGACCGCCAAGGTGATCCCCTCTTCCCCCCCTAAGGCTGTTCCATGTTTTTCTTAGCACACTCCACGAACTCGGTGCTCTTCATGTTTTTTGCACGGCCCAACCGTTCCCTTTCCCCCCTCCTTCCCCATCTTGGAACTCACACCCGAACACTGCCTTTCGTCTTCCATATAGTGGGCCCCTTTTGCCCCCCCTACTGAGCCATTTGAACTGGCACAAGGTGCCGTTTGCATTGTGCTTGCACTTCTTCCAGACATTCCTTGCTCTCTCAAGCCCCTCCTCCCTTGACGTACCTTTGGTTTGAAGGACTCATTTTTTGTTGTGTGACCTTTTACACCCTCCTTCCCTGTCCCGCGGGTCTTTTTAGGAATTGTTTTTTTCCCCCCCGGACGTTCCGTTTGATTTTCGACTCTAATTCGGGCTGCCGTTGGAAGTTTTTGGCTTTTGTCGGATCTTTTCCGTCCAACAAGCTGAGTTTTTTTTCTTGGTGATCTTCCCTCTACTTTTTCCCCTCCTAGGTTGCACCCTCCGTTTGCGGTATCTCACTCCTGCCTCTTCTGCAGTTACCAATGTCCTGTCTTCCAGGGTGACGATCGAAAACAAAGTACCATTTTTTTTTTTTTTTTTCCCCCCTTTAGGTATCCCCCCTGACATGCCGTTGACTTTTTCGCTACTTACCGTTTTTTCCCACACGAAAGTTGGGCATTTCGACCGTCGGGGGTTGCCTTTTTCCTCACTTCCTCCTAGTGCCGACTTCATTTTCGTTCAGCGCACCAAACTAAAAACTCCCCTATTGTGTTCACAGATTATTTTTTCCGGCCTCCGGTTTGCCCGTGTAACCCAGACTCTTTCCCCCTCCGTGAACTGATTTTTTTTTTTCTTTTACCGAATACAGGTCCCATCCCCTTCCAGCCAGGGGGCCGGTTCATCGAGGCTTCTTACCAAACAAACATCCTTTCTTTTCTTTTCGTTCCTGGATCTGTTCATCTTTCTCCCTGGCTGAGTCCCAAAGCTATCACGTCATGTCCACCCTCATTTTTTTGCGCGTTCACCCCGTGACTTTGGCTTTCCCTTCCCAAAACCTGGAGAAGAAGGTCGTCATTTTTTTGCGGAGAAGGCCAGGCGCTGGCACCCGCCGTGGTTTTTCCTTGCCCCCCATAGTTTTTTGGGTTTCCAGAGGGTTACCTGTTGGAAGGTCTTGTTCCTTTTTTCGTCTCGGGTCTCCCTCCACTTCCTCCCCTCACGCTTTTCCCTTCTTTTTGTGAACGCCCCCCTTTGCACAACCGGACTTGGCCTTATGGTCTGGGGAAATCCGTTTTTTTTTCTCACTCAAAACCCCCCTTTGTCTCGTTTTTAGTAATCCTCCATAGGTTGTCTCGCCTTTCTCATCTTTTTGTATTTCAACTTCGACACGCCCCCAGGTAACCATCTGGGTCCGTCCCCTCTTGGCCCGTTCCTTCTTTGTCCTCACATCTTTATTCCCCTTTCCCCCCCTTTTTGTTGTTGAGATGGGCGGGTCCCCCCCCGGCATAGTCTTGGCGTTGGCTTGATCACAACCTGGTGCTCCCCCTTTTTCCCCACTTTTTCCCTGAGAGTGATTCCCTTGCCTTTTCGTTTTCACGGAGTCCTTAGTCATACATGTGTTTTTCCCCCGAGATTGAATAAGTCAATTGGTGGTCAGAGTGCTCGCACTGACTTTTCACCCCCTCCTTCTCTCTCGTTTCTGTTTGACCCCCCTCTACTACCCCCCCTTTCTCCCCCAACCCCCGCTTCCCCGGCCCCCCAAGCACATCACGAGACGGGGCCAACATGAATATTTTTTACTCTTCCCTTTTTTTTTTCGTCCCGCACCAGCTCCTTTATTCTCAACCTAGTTCTCGTTTTCCTGATTCCTGTTCGGTGTTTCTCTGGTGAAAGGTGTTTTTCGTTTTGTTTTTTTTTGTCTTTTCCCCCCCCAGCCCCTGCGACCACCTATTCCCCTTTCCGCCTCTAACTTTGCTTTTTTGTGCCCAGATCCCAGAAACGGATGTGAACGGCCCGCCAGCTTGGATTCTGCTGCACCATTCTCCTTTTTTCCCCTATCGGTAAGTTTTCCATTCCCTTCTTTTCCCTTTTTTTGTATTGCTCCCCAGGAAACCGACCCCCTTATGTTTGCCGTCGTCCTGTGATTCCTTCGTCACCCCCCCCGGTCCCCCAACTCACTCGGTTCTGACTCCCCCTTGTGTGATCAGAAGGCAAACCCCTATCCCGTCAGGGTTATGAACGTAGCAGTTTTCTTTCTTATCCACGGCGACCCCCTTTCCCTTGGTCTCATTTCCACACACTCGTTTTGAAGGGTTCAGTGGACGATCCCCCGCGCGCGATTCCGAACAGTTTTTACACGTCTTTCTTTCTAGAAGAAACCCCCACAGGCCTCGCTTGTTATCGCGTTACCCCGCCACGCCCCCGCCCTGCCTTCAGGCCGGACCTTACTTATTGGAACGTGACGTTCGTTTGAATCCCCCAATTTTCTCTTCCCAACCCCCTGATCCCCCGAGCAGAAGTTGACCGTCCACGGCTACCACACCCCCTCGAGCCGCCGGCCGTCCAAACTTCTGTCTGTCTTTTTTTTTTTGTACCCTGGTCCTTTCTTTCCCTCCGCCCCAGGTCAAAGAACCCCCCCCTCCCTTCTTTTTTTTTTCCTGACCCGGGTCTCCTGTTCCAGTCACGAGCTTTTTCCAGGCTCAGGCTCCCTCCTGTGTTTCTCCTGTTGGGAGTCGTCACTTCCTTTTTTTGTAAAGGCCGGTTTTTCCCTTTACTTTTTTGCGTGTCCTCGGTAGAACCACCTCTGCTCGGGGGTTCCGGGCGGCGCACCAGTTTTTTTTCCTCGCCAACACCTTTCTGTTTTTTTTTTTTTTCCGTTTTTTATTCCTTTTGCCACCTTCCATTCCTTGATGCTGCCGTCGGCCCCCTGTGTGACCTCGTGTATGCTGGTCGAACAGTTTGTTCTTTTCAAATTTAGTTCACTCCCCCCTCCCCCCTCCCAAAGGGCCACCTCCCCTCTTGTCTCCTTTAACTTTCTCAAACCCCCCTTGACTGGCGGGTGGGTTTATGCATGAACACCGTCATTCATATCAGTCCGAACTGGATTTTTTTCCTTCTCGTTTCGGTTTTTGCTTCGTACATTAATGAGAAATCTCTTCCTTATTTTAGTGTGTCTTCCTCGTTGGGTAGTATTTTTTCCTCCACTGTGCACGTCCACCCAAGCGTTTCGGTTGACCCTTTTTTACAATGCCCCTTTTTTCTTGTTTTTCAGTTCGTCTCCTTTTCGGATCTTCTTTTTTTGGTTTCAGTCGTGGTCTTTTAGCATTCGCCCGGATGGTCAAACGTCGCCCGTGGTCACTTTTTACGACACGCCCTTGAATTTTTCTTTCGAAAAAGG
>Ga0179593_1256332_pt1 | contig 20736 bp, 15 predicted proteins | sample CZODoug2_1_08_16_FD_185931 | JGI IMG/M metagenome (GOLD analysis project Ga0179593, IMG submission 185931) | Vadose zone soil fungal communities from Angelo Coast Range Reserve, California, USA - CZODoug2_1_08_16fungal (PacBio error correction) | ecosystem: Environmental > Terrestrial > Soil >... | reverse complement strand
TCTCTCTTTTCTAGACATATTACCCCCCTTCAGTCTTTGCCTTTTTCCGAAACAAAGATAGGAGTGCAATTATGTCAGACACACGACCTCCGTTGGCCGCCACCGAGCATAGCTGCGGCCGTAACATGCATTTTCCTTTCCAGTAGTTGCTCCACCATTTTATAAACCGGTATCTAGCCGGTCCTATCCAGCCCCGTCCCTCGCACTCATGATCGACAGCCTTATGCCAAAAAGTCTTTGCCCAGGCTAGCATGATCGCATCCGCGCACTCTTAAATGGCCCCTCCCGGTGCTCGAGCTGTCTTGTCACTGACTCCTACTTTCCTCTCCGGCGCCTTTATCGAACATCACCTCCGGCTAGGATTAAGTCCCACCTTCGAAGCTTCCATTGATGCCCAGGCCCTAACCTGCGACGTCTTTTCCCTCCTGCTATTCCGGTAAAAAGATGCCACCTGTGCCCCAGCCTGCGCTCCACACAGGCTCTCTCCCTCCACCCCCCATTGAGTCCAAACGCGCTTCTAAATGCGGTAGTCTTGGCGCCCCCCCTCCCATACTCCTTTCTGTCTTATCTTCTTTTTTTTTTCTCGAGCCACCGTATCCATCACTCACGCCTTTTGTCCTCAGAGGCATAGTGCGAGCAGTCAGTCTCGGTACGAACCCTTCGAACATGGTTTTGGGCCTTGGCGTTCCGTAGTCCCCCCCCCCCCCGCCCCCCCCCACCACAACGCTTCATTCCCGCCTAGACTGCGTTTAGCACCCTTGCATGCGCGCCCGAGGTTTTTCTGGAGGGTGACACTTTCCAGATGAATAGGAGTATTTTCCCGTATGCCCAAGCGCCCCCCCCTCGAGCCGTCAGACTGCCGCCGTCGAACATTCCCTCCACTTCTTTTTGCCCATTCGAGATTTCCGGAGCGCCGCCTTGTACCACAAGGAACCGGCGGGCCGCGAGCGGAAGAATGAAGAAGAGTCAGACGAAACACGTAGCGTTGCGCCCACGAAGGCGGCAAGAAAAGTGTAAAAGACAAACTGATGACTGTATCTTCCCACTCTCGCATCCGTGCTTTGCGAACCACACCGGACTCGATCGGCCTCCCAGATTCCGAAATTCTGCGAACGCTATCCGCCTTCCCTATTCGCCTAATCGCTGTGGTTTCCTCTCTTCGACCGGTAATCTCTCCCCCCATTTTTTCCCCAAGTAGTTGCAGCCCGTCCTCTGGCTATCAGTGTACGTTGCCGACCGGTTGGTGACTGCCCCCGCGCTTCCATTCTCCCTCCAGGTCGCCGCCGCTGCGATTTTTCGCTGCAGGAGAGAATGCGCGGTTTTCTTCTGTTACAGGCCGGTCCTTCCAGTGGCCAGTCGTTCCAGACCCATTTCCCCCCACTGCTTCCTTCCCTCGTAGGGTTATTTTTTCTTTTAATGCCTTCAAGAGATCTTTATAACGTTCTCTGCACGAATCCTGCCCGTATCCTGGAGAGCTGACTGCTCTCCGGATTTCCTGCCCTAGGGCGGACCGTTTACATCTTTTGGCCCTCCTAGACGATTTCAACCTTCTCAGATTGGTTTGTGTTCCCATTTCCCTTGGTTTTTTTTTTTTTTATAACATAACTTCGTGCACACAGAACGATTATTCCGCTATTCTTGGAGAGTCCTCCTCCCTTCCTTTCTTTCGGAGTTTGCATGGAACTGTGCAATGAGGGTCCGATCGCCCTTCTCCGGAACAAGCCCGTCGTCTTACTTGTCCCCTCGCCAGAGAGTTCCCCCCCCTCCCGAGTTCCATTTCCTTTTTTCCCAGGGCGTGCAGCCCTTCCCTTTTCGCTTTTTCACAAAACCCCCCCGTCCATGCGACGACGGAGGATTAGAGCCCCTTGACCCTCCGGCTAGAAGTCCTCTTGTCTCCTGGCCCAGACCTTCCTCCTTTCCGCCCGGTCTCTGACGCCGGCACCTCTTGTTCCTGGAACGCTACAAAAGTAACTGGGTCCCGATCGCGGAGTAGCCCGTGGTCCCTTGACCTCTCATATTTTTATTTTTAGAGTCTCCTCTGCACTCGGCATACTTTAAGCATCCATCGAAAGAGTACGGACGCCTACCCTCCGTCGCTCAGTCAGCTCTTGCGCGCCTCGGGCCGCCCTGGCCTTTTATCCCCTCTTCCTTCCTTGGCGGAGGTAGCCTCATGATTATGGAAGCAGTTTGCCGACCGGAAAAGAACATCGCGTCTCCGTGTTATTCTCGGAGCAGTCGACGCTGTCCCCCTTGAATGGCTGGTTCTGGCAGACCCTCCTGATCTTGTCCCTTTTCACCTTCCAGAGTGCAGTTCGCCGAATTTTGAGACTCGCACTTCTGGCTTTAGTTTCTCCTTTCTCCTTCCCCGGATTTACGCGCCGGGATACTCTAGCCTGTTCCTCTGGGGACGCAGAAGCAGACAGGACTTACAAGGCTTGGTCCTCTCTCTCGGTCGATCCGAAGCTTGCGTGTCATTCCCTCTTCCCTGATCGGAAGTGGTTCCCTTTCGCCGTAGTCCTTTTTCTGTGAGAGAGTAACTGCTTCCCCTCTGTCCTAATACCGTTTCTCGCCGCTTGTTGTTCCATCGGCCTTTGGGTCTCCCCTTTTATTTTGTAAATCCCTGGCTTCTATACTTTGTTCCCCCCAGTGGTTTCATCTCTCATAAATGTGGCTGGTCTTCTTCTGGAATGGATGATTTTCGTTGCTTATCGCGCCACCGCTCGCCGCTCCGAACCATCTCTTTCCCCTCCCCTACGTGTTTCTGAGTATCGTTCGTTCCGCCTTGAGATCTAGTTCCTTCCCGCCTGTCATGCTGCGCACACCGTTTCGTCGATAAGCCACGAGGTTTTTTTTGTCCCCCCCCTCTGATTTGCCCCGAGGGATTTAGCCCCCCCTCCATGGCTAGTCTTTTCCAAGCAGAGAATGCCCCACACCCAACGCGGCGATAACCTGATGAGGAACGAGTTTTTTCCTACCAAGAAGCTTAGCTGATTTGACGGGCAGACCCTTTAACATGAAGCAATCCGTATTATAGAGTTTCCGAGAAAGGGAGGACCGTACCTGCGCGAAGTCCCCGATATGTTTTAATGGTTGCTCTTTTGTTAGTTTTGTTCGATGAGTGGATTCCCCATTAGGCACCAGCACCTACTACGGCGCCTCCTCTGACTTTCCCGCAGGTGAATTTAGGCTCCACCCCCCCCACCCCCCCCCCTGAGATGAGTATTCCTTTCGAATGCGTAACAGCGGCTCTTTATGTTACCGTGCAATAGCGAGAGTGGCGTGCCCCCTAACATCCCGGTCAACTGCTCCGCCGAGACGTTGAGTCCGAAGATCCACCACCCTTTCTCGAGGGTATAGCGGGGCAGTAAGAGTTTAGCGGCCACCTCCCAGGTCTGGCTGACCGCCCTCTGAACAAGCAGTTCGAGGTTCCTTTCATCGTCGGAGAAGAGATTGACTTCGTCTCCTGATTTCTCTTTTTTATAGTTCGAGCTTTCCGAAGATGAGGAAAGCCTCAGTTCTCGACTCTCCCTGCAGGTAGTGACGAATTGAGCCCCCCCCCTTTATACGCTACTCCCTTCCCCCCTTGTCGAGGGTGTAGTATTCCCTTACCACGCTTCCTTTGCTTCCGCGACCCCTTGACAGCGACTTCTGATGCGCTCTACCCCCCCCCTTCCGCACGCCCTTTCTCCCACAGTCTTAATTGCTCTCGAATAAGAAGGAGCGTACTTGTTTGTGACCCCAAGGAAGGGCTGTCCCGCAGTGACATTCCCTGAATCGGAGGAACTTCTTTTTTCGTATTGGTCTCGTTCCCCCCATTCTTTTGTACTGCGCTCGTCGTCTACCAGAGCGCGGAGCAGGGGCAAGTTCAAACCCTTCGAAAGGTAACGGGCCTGTTCTTTCGGTCTCCTAATCGCGGCCTCTAGTGGTGTTTTGTTCAGACCCGAAGTTAGGTATCCAACCTTCTTTCGAATATTAACCTAACCAGAATCGTTAGCAGGTGATTTACTTCTTATATTGCATGCCCCGCTGCCCGGGACACCTCAGTCCGTCCCCGCCTCCCCGTCCTCCGAAGCAGCTCTCTCCAGCTTGTCTTTTTTTCTTTGTTCCTTCTTTATTGATCGCCGGCCGCGCTTGAATACTTTACTCTTCATACGCAGGTCGCGCTAGTCTCCCTCCTTTAATCGCAAGGACCCTTGACCAGAATCTAGGACGGGCGCGCCCCGGTTTCCTTCCTCTTAAGGAGTCCTGTCTATTTTTTTCCTAGCGTGTCTATAGGAAGCAAAAAACCCCCCCGGCGCGCGCTTTACCTTTTTTCCCGTACGATCGAGGCATAGCTGGGCCGTCCCATGTCTTTCTCCGGGGAGCTAGCTCCATCTTCCTACGAACCCACCAGCTCCAAGTTAAGAATATCGACCTTCTTCTCGTCCGGCGTCCCATACCCTGACGGGATCTGCTTTACGTCGGTTCGTCGGTTTTGCCCGAGACTCTTCCCCCCTGTCTGAAGTTGGCGCCTCCTACACGCACCTTCCTTCGTGATGCTACTGCCATGCTCGGCCCCTTTTTTCCCCCGTAGTAATACGCGATTTAACCGTAGGAAGAGAAGGTTCGCTGGCTCTTTCATGTTGTCGGCGTCCCCTTCTTTCGTATCTGGCGGGTCACCCCGAAGTTTTTATCTTGAATGGCTATTCTCAGGCGGCATGCTAGAGGGCGACTCTACAACTCCGCATCATGGTGAGATCTTAGTCTTAGAAATTTTTTCTGTGACGAGTCTTTTATGATGGCGGCATGCAGCGAGCCGACTTCCCGACCTCAAGTACTAGCGATCCCCTGGCCCCCCCCCCCCATAATAGTCCGTCATTCTATTTTATGCTAGTCCTTACTCTGCAAGTCTGAATAGTGAAATGACCCGTGAGAGACGTCGACTCTCTGTCGGAGTGTTCCCTTCCGGCTTTATTGGGTCAATCCGCCTTCCTTATGTGCTCAGCAGAGAGTCAGTTACCGAGCTTTTCTCTGCGAAGCAGCCCGGGGCACTTCTGTGACACTGTCTCCTGAGCTATGGATGGGCCAATTGTGGGAAGAGCTTGGTCGGATCCGAGTTTGAGATCTCCTTTCTCCGTTATTCTTCGTGGACTTTGTTCTCATGTTTGTGTAAGAACTGTCACAATCCCGCTCTCCTTCTCTGGATGCGACGGCTTTAGTCTCCAACCTGTTCTTTCACGAGCTGCGCACTCCCCTCTGCTCCCCCCCCCCTCTTGTTCACCCCTCGTAGACTATATCTTCTTTTTCTCTTCCCTTTGGTGTGTTGTGAGTATCTTTCAGTTCCAGTTAACCCCCTTTGAGGTCCTTCCTTTTGCTTTGCTTGATCTCTCTTTTGTAGCATTTTTCGCGCAGCGTACCTGGCTCCCGTCTCCTGCTTCGAAGAGCGGGCCGTTCCCGTATGGATCACCCATTTTCCCCCGCTACTTTTTTTAATAGAAGTCGCCTTCTTCCTCCAGAGCTGCACCCACCCCCCTCCTGACAAATCATGCTTCCCAAGCATTGGAAAGGAGTTTTTAAGATCGATTTGGCTTTTCACCTATGGCCGCCTGGCGCTCCTTACCTAGACCCTTCAAGATAGTAAAGCTCGTTTGTGGCTCACCTCCAGGGCAGAGGTATTGCATCGAATCGGATCTTCACCCCATTCCCACAATCGCCCTCTCCGCGCTTCTCATAATGAGTCCCCCTGATGGAACTCGTGCGCTGTCAAAACGGACCCCTCCCATTAAATCCTGACCAGCCTCGATTCTTGTTTTTGGCATTGGCTGTCAGACTCTTCATGTCGTTTCTTCGATTTCTCGCCAGCCCTGGACCTCATAAGTTCAGTAGATACGGCCAATGTGCGAAGCGCTCTTCGTAAGTTCGCCCGGGTTGCGTTGTTGTCCTGCCCCTCTCCTCCTCGGCTCTCTCCTGCCCCCATTCAGACGGGGCGGTTTCCCCTTCACTCCCGACTGATTACGATGCCGCCGCCAAGAGTCTCGTCCCATCCAGGCCGCCGGTCGACTACCCCCACGGTGAAGATCTTCTTCGTTACTACCGGAAACTGACCGTCTTATCAAGTCGTTCAAGCAAGAAGACCGTCTTTGCGTCGTCTCGCCACGGTACCGTAGTTATAGTCTCTCGGCGAGTCCCACCGACAGTTGCTTTGTCCCTACCTGCGACCCGATGATGGTTTCTGAAGCCGCCTCGCCTGTCTCGGAAACGGTCCCGATTTTTTCTAAGTTCAGGTCCTCTCCTCCAACACCCCCTCCCCAATTTCCGAGTCGTGCCCCAGCACTCTGGAAGCCCCGAGACTTACCATGTTCCCTCGATGGTGGGGGGATGGCGTCTAACTGAGTACTCCTTTTTTCATCCTGGTCGGCGCGGGCTTAAACTTTTTCCTTCGAGTCTCGTTTTTTTCTTGCAAATCTCCAGGTGATGGTTTTCACCATTGTATTGTGCCTCGAGCGCTTTCCAGGTTTATAGAGTTTTTTTGCTCATTATATCTACCTTCCGCGGTCGCTCCCCTCTCACGACTCTCCCCTCTCGTTTAGGTTATCTTTACGGCGCATTCGTTAGTTAAGAACTCGCTTCTGGCAAAGGTAATCGGGTGGACCCTCCTCCTTAAAGAAGGACTCACCCGGCGCCTCTTTTGTTTAGTTTTAAAATTCCTCTCTTTGCTACCCTCACTTCGTTTCACACCACTCCCCCAAGGGAGGCCCGCGCTGATGATTCCCGACCTAATTCTGTTAGGCCCCGTTCCCTGGCGCTCCCTCGCGCTTGGTGCCTATCGCCTTCGCGAGGACCCTCCCAGTACGAGGTCTCCGTTCCCCCCCTCGTTCCAAGCATAATGTTCCAGCACGAGGCTGTAAGGTCAATTCTTGCCGCCCTCTTGATCGTGTTCAAAAAAAGTCCTGACGGAATAGGCAGGAGGTCTCTCTACCCCTGTTTTTCGTCGACTCTGTGTGGACGGGGAAAAGTCCCCCATTTTCAGATCTTCTTTTGATTTTCCCAGCCCGTCACTACGTGTTCCTGGAAGACTCCAAAGTGAACACGGGGACCCAATCTACTTGGCGTATTCCCCTTGGTTGCCGAGAGACCTTCTTCATTTTCTCTCGGACTGGATCGAGGAGGCGCTGATGATAGTTGCCTTTTCTCTACTCCCTCTACCCCACGATCGTTGCCACGCTTTCACCCCGCCTGCTACTGTCACTTGTCCGAGTTTCCATTGGAAGCCCCCCGGCAGCCATACAAGTCCTCATGGTCCTTGCCACGGAAGACTAATTTTTTGAGCGGGGCCGATCGATCTCCTTTGCACCCCCCAGTTAGTCATCGCGAGTTTGATTTAGGCAAGGAGAGGTCCTAGAGTTGCATTTTCTTAGGGGAGTGGGCCAAGAAACGGCAGTATCTTGCACTGGGGCCCCCCTTCCAGCGCCCTGCCGATTAATTGCCTACCTTTATACCCTAAGCTACTTTCGGTGGGGATCATTTTCTGATAAATCGGGGCGCCGGATAAGGTGATGTTAATTGCCTGACGACCTCAGCAATTGACTTTCCCCACGTCCTGCCGGCCGCGCTCTTCGCTAAGCCCGAAGAGAGATCGTGGTTTGACGATTCCAACTCGGTTGGCTCGGTTCCAGGGGGCCTTCTAGCCTTTCAAGGCATCTCTCTCTTGCGTCAATCGGTCCTCCCTATGTTCTCGCCGTCCGTGTTTTAGTGCTTCTTCGATCCTTTCTTTTTATACTTGGCCCCGATCCCTCTGTGTGGACCACACTTTTTGTTTTTTTTTCCTTAGGCTTCTTCTTATCGTTTGGCGCGGGCGGTCTTGTCCTGCCTATCGTTCCTCTCCTATAACTTGATGAGAGCCATGCTCTCTTATCTTTTTCCCTCCCCTTTGTGTATCTGAGTATTCTCTTGCTTCTCGCACTTGCCTAGGAGCTATCAGCCCTTTGCCAGGAGCCGTTCCTAACCCCTTTGACTTCGAGGCAGCACTTGTGTGCCCAGCGGACTGCCGCAAGTTTAGTGCGCCACCCCTGGAACCTGCTGACCACCTCGCTGCACAACAAGGAGAGCTTTGGGTTTTTTTTTTTTCCTTTTTTCAAAACTTTGCAGGACCGTCGTTTTCAGACTGAAGACTGGCTGTAGCCGCTGCTCCCGCTCTTGGAACAGCTCCATTATTCTATCCCCTTGGAGGCCAATAGCCCGCCGGCGTCTGACTGACGCCTCTAGGCCCAGCCGTTTAGTTCTGGAGTCCTTAGTAAGGCCATGCGGAACATCCCAGGCGCCTCGCGGGCCAATCTTTGACGGACGATTGTGCCCCCCCATCCTCTTCTTTAGAGGCTTTCGCGGCGTATCCTTTTCGTTGAGTCACGTGCACTTTCTCTCCTCTCTTTGTTGTGCCCATCAAATGACATGCCACCGTGTTTTTGCCTTCTATGAGCACCCCGGAGCCGAGATACCAAGTGCATTCCTTCGGGACAGACGTCGGCGCCTCCCCTCTCATTCTGGCTGGTATCCTGTTTCCATAATGATTTATTCTTCTTCTTTATTGATTTGTGAGTAGTGTATTGAGCGAGAGGAAGTACGAGGTTCAAGCAAATATGCCGTGGACCTCGGTTTAGGATGGCCTCTGGGCTCGGTTCTTCCCTGACGATTCCGCGCGCAGGCGACTGTTTCTGCTGCTTACGTGATAATTTTCATCCGCCCCTTGGCTACTCCGCTACATTTTTTGCGACTTGTTGTAGTTGTAAAGAGAACATCAGGTGCCAGGGATCAGAGCCCGGTTCTCCCTACTGGGATGGTCTCCCCTTCCCCACTCCCCCTTCTCGACTTTTCGTGTTTGATCTTCTCCCTCCGTCCGTCTTGGCGTGTTTGTTGACCCGATCTCCTTGCTGGCCCGCCTGGTGCCTTCACTTTGTTCCTTTTAAATTTTTGTTTTTTTCTTTGGTCACGAGACCTCGAGGGCTTGTCACTGCGCCTCCATCCCTCTCTAGTCCGCATGGCCTGGCAAAACCTCCGAAACAGGCTTTTACCCCTTCTGTCTCTGAGCACGCCTCGAGGCGACCCCCTCTTTTTTCGGTGGGTTTCATGAAGCTTCAGACAAAGATTGCATATTGTACAAACACCCCCTCTGATGTCGTGTGCTTCCCTGTGGTCTATATGCAGGACCTGCCCCCCGATTTCGTCCTCTTCGACCCTTCACAATGACTCACACGCTCCCACTGTCAGGCTTTTTTCTTTCGATGTTTAGAATGTACTCAGGCCCGTCTCCCTCTTCCAGCCCTCGAGTGCCTTGCCGTTGGACGCCTTGAGAGGCCGAACTTTCACAAGGCAGACCCGCTCGAAACTCACGTTTTATTTCTGGATGATCGAGTATGTGGCGTTTCTTTGAGCTCCTCCTCGGACTGTCGCGGGTAGTATCCCCCCCTTCCCGAGTATGAACCCACCGTCTCATCTTCCCACTGCCCGCGTCTCCCTTCAGGATCGTCTTCTGTTGAGAGTCGGAAGTTCGATTTTTTTGTTTTTTTGGTCGTGATCTGCCTCGCCTTCCCCTCACACACCGCGACCCCCGTCAGCAGCCTAATAGCGTTGATAGACACTCGTGCAAGGATTTTCTTGACGGGACGAGTTTTATGTCTGTTGGCAGCGCCCTATACCAAAAAGAGAATGACTTCCCTCCGCAAGTCATGGTCTGAGTTTCATGTCTCGGTTTATGAAGACTGTTCGTGGTCACGTATTCCTCCCTCAGATCGAACCGGGTTATTTGGATACTTGATGGCCTTCTAGGTGTCGAGGGCATCTTCCTCTTAGTAGTGGACGCGTTCCCACCGCCCGTCGTCCAGACGTTAGCTCAGTTAGTCTTATGAGCTCTTTAGTCCAAACGCCAGACACCTGTGCTTCGGCTTTTTTCACGGTCTCGGACGCCATTGGCACGATCATCTGCCCCGTTGATGATTTAATGGTGCGTACGCAGATTCTTTTTCTCCTGCTTCCCAGGTCAGAGATCCCCGGACCCGACCTTCACTGAAGTCTTTTTCGCCGTTGCTCGACATCGTTTTTTGCGTCTCTGTAAAGACCCTGATGACAGAGCGCGATGTTCTTGCGGGGCCAATTTGTGAGGACGTCGAGGTGCAAGCCTGCCGTTTTTATCCTCAAGCTTGACTTTTTTGATGAACCGGAGATGTTCCGTGACTGCGCGACTTGACCGGATTTTCAATTCTCCGCTCCGTTGACGGTTGCCACAACTGGGTTGGTCATGCTGGACCCCCCAAGACCAGGTGCCGCTGAAGTCCTTGGCTACCTTCGAGGTCCGGTCCGTCGGTAATGTCGACCCCCGATAGTAAACCCGCACTCTCATTTTCCGTCAGTGTCGAAGGCGGGCTCTCCTGACGTTTCAGTCGCCACAGGATCGCAAGAGCTGCTGCAATCAACTTCCGCACTCCAGTGTTCAACCTTGGGACACCGTTCTAGATATTTTACAATCACTCCGCTTGTTGTTGTTTCCTCGATCTTCAGTATCGATGGTAAATTTGCAGGTTAATGTATTTTCGGCGCCCTCCTAGAGACCGTTGGCTGACTCCAAAGTGCTTCCAGAAGTCCCGGAAGGCCGTTGCTTCCTCCGACAGTAGCGCGTTGTAATCCCCATTGGAACTCGCTCCGGACAATAGCCTTCTGTATGGAGCGCGGACCGCATTTTCTCAAATTCCTTGGGACCCCACGCTGCTCGTTACCCACAAAAACAAAACAAGCCAAAAAACCCCCCCACAAACCTACACAAAACACGATAAACACAAAACACACCCCAAAACAAAAAAAAACAAAAAACCCCCCAAAACCCCAAATCTTCCAAAAAAAAAACACCAAAAATAAACCAAAGCAACCCCAAAAACAACCAAAACAAACCCAAAAAACCACAAACAACCAACTAAACACAAAACCCAACCCCCAACCAGCCCAAAACAAAAAAAAACATCCCACACCGTATGAGTCACACAACAAAGGGTTCCAACTCTCAAACATCCATTCCTCCACAGCTCCCCACCCTCAAACCCCACACTGACACAATCATCTCTCCCCATCTACTTCCCTTCCCCCACCACCTACCCCCACACAAAAAACCCACAACATCAACCCCAAACCCAAAACTGAGCCCCCAACCCCCCACCACACCCCTCTTTCTACAAACCTAAACGGGATTTGGGGGTTGTGTAGGCAGTTTTGGTTGGGTTTGGGGGTGGGGGTGGGGGGGGGGGGGTTTTTTACTGCTCGCGGACGTTGCACACCTCACTTAGCGCGTCTGCTCGGACCCCAAGCTCGTTAAGCCCCGGTGTCAGATTCTTTATCACTTAGAGGCTTTCCCCAGCAGCTACGGACCCACTCGACATCGCGAGCGGACGAGATAGTATCCGAACTCGAAATCTGTCTCGCGTCTAATCCCGCCAAAGTCGGCCTAGAGGTTGATCGTGTGGACCCTTGGCAGACAGTATATCCTGGCCGTGTAGTCGATCTTCCGTGCAGAGGTGGCCGAAGATTAATCATCCGTCTGCTCCAGTTGCCCGAGTTCCCTATGAAATTTCTGGTTTTCTTCTTTTTACTCTGCCTTAATTTGCGTATCCCACGATCTCAACCTCATCTAATTGGCTTTTTTGTGGATCCCTACCTCGCCGCAAGCTTTAAGGATGCCCTCTTTACTGAGAGACGCAGGCCGGCAGGATTTTCTTAGTTCCCACCCTCGTGCATCGCGTAGACGCCGGATCAGGACATAGGAAGGGCAACTCACCCTTCGCGCCGTGCGTGTTTCGTCGAGATCAAGGGACAGAGTTTAGGGCTTCTGTGAAGCGTCGCCCCCCTCCGCGATACGCATGCTCACAGGAAGATGCCGGGCAGGAGTGAGCTACGCTGCGGATATAGGAAGCTTTCGTTTTTTTTTCGAGGCTTGAAAGGCCCCCTCGATCCTGCTTGCCCCAGTCAAGTAGGCCGTCGATCGCCCTGATCATTTTCCCTGAGCGATTTTTTTGTCTGAGCGCCCCAAACCGGTCGACCTCATGCCTGCCGTCGACGCTAGGCCGCCGGCGGAGGGGTTGCCACAGAGACGCGCGCTTGTCGATGTGTAAACGAGAGGCAGGCCCTTCCCGTCTTCGCACGCCACGTGACTGAAGGCCTCGAGGGAGTTTTGTGGTCCGTGATTCCCTGACTCGTTTACTGCTTGTCTCTTCACAGATAAGAAGTTATTTATTTCGCTTGAGCTTTCCGGAGATGATTGCTTGTCCGAACTCGAGGTGCCGGCTTTTTTTGCATCATAGCACCGTTCCCGGGGGACTCACAGGGCCCGCTCGGTGGGACCTTCTCCCCTCTTGGTTATACCTTAAATTCTTGAAACAGGACTATTCGGCCCGCCAGAGGCTTTGAGATTACTTTCCCTTTGTTCGGCGGTTGACCTGGCAAGCTCCCGGCTTTTTCCCCCCTGACTGGAGTTTACTTTTCACTCAACCCCCTCGATGTCGTCGACAAGCGACTGTTACCGCGGTTCTCTCCTCCTTCAGGCTTTGCCCGCCCTTCCTGCTAGTTGTACCACCCCAAATTCTTTTTAGTTTCTTCCGGTCTCTCTCCCCGGACCCGTAGAGAAGGTATCGGGAAGTACCATCAGCATTCTTGTCAGCCGTCACCTATTTGTTCCTGGAAACGGACCCACTGCCTGTTCCAAGATCGTCTGGCGTATCCTTTTTTGCGTCCCCCAGTCTGCCTCTTTTCTCCTGAGAGAAGGTTCGAGTCGGCGCATTTGCTCTTACAGTATCACCCTCCTTCCAGATATTAAACGCCGCGGCGCTCGACTCACTTTCCAAGATAGGATTTCTTTCCGTTGATTCCTCCGTCGCCTCCTAATAATGGGCCCCTGGCGGTCATCCCTCCTGGTTGGCCCTCAGCCTCTTCCGTGGACCAGAAGCCCTCTGTGTTTCTAGGCGACGTAGACCTCCCGTGGCATGGTGATGCGGACTTCCCACTCACCTCGAGAGCATGACCGTCCTCCAGCGCCGAGTCTCAGCCGATCCAGGAATTTTCACCCTTTGGTGGTGACTAAAGCCTTCACCCCCGGTTTCCCCGCTCGGGAGCGGTTTCTTCATCTGGTCCTCGACTACTTCCAGGCAATCCCCCCCGGGTGGGTCCCCCCTTAGTTCTTGCGCACTAACTCAGGGATGGCCCCCTCAGCGATCCTCGGTCTGGCTCTGTGACAGTCTTCCCCCATAGTTCCTCCGCTTCCTAGTCGTCCCTAGGTAATCTTTTTTTTTCGCGCGGGTTTTTAAGCGAGTTCTTTCTTTCAGTCGGAAGTAGTGGTTCCACTCCATGGCGGCGATACTATTTTTTTTACTGTGGTTCTTCTCGACGACCCTTGGTGGAGACTTGGCTTTTTTTTCCGGGTTCCTCGGAGATTAGAGAGATTTCGATGCGCACTCGGAATCTCCCCTCTCTTCCAGTTTTGTGTTGAGAGATCTTCGACTGCGCTGGCCAGGTTCGCTGTTAGCCGATCATACTAACTCCAGGCCTTCTCTCCTCCACTTGATCGTCTCTCAGCCCCGAGGTTCCCCCCCAGCGTTCGCCGCCCGGGCGGCCTCCCCCTGTGGACGACGACCCGACTACAACCCTTTCTGCTCAACATTTCCACTTTGTTTACGGAATCAGAGATGGGCGCTCGACGGCCGCCCATTCACTTTTATGTAGAGGAGGACAAGAGACCCCCCGGGTCTCGCCTGACTCCGCTCCTCTTCCAGGTGATTCTGGTGCTGAGTTCTCTCAAATCTGAACCTGCACTCTCGTCTCCCAGAGGAATCCCGCCGGTTTCCTTCTATAGCCCCCACCTCAAGATGAGGGAGTGACCTTTCTCAGTCCTTTCGATGGCTCCGTAACCGTGCAATTCTCCTGCTGGGCCCACCCACATGACACGCTTACTTCTGGCTTCAGACGCGCCGTTTGAGATAACCACCGCGCGTCTCTGAGTGGTGACGACGTCGTCCGTAGACCGCTAATAGGTTCGGAAAGACTTCCCCCTGTATTCCGGGTATTGGACCTCGTCAGCGTCTAGAGCGTGAACGTATCTCGGTTTTTTTTCTCTGGCCGATCTTGCGAGGAGGTGCAGATGCCGAGCATCCGCCTCGCAGCCCTTAGCTCAGACTGCCGCAGTCGCTCCCACGAGACCCCCAGTCTTCCCTCATTGCCCCCTAGAATTGTTGTAGTTCAATAACCTCCTTTGCTGGCTTCATCCTACAGGATTTTACCCCTGAGAACCCACCTCATTATCGTCCGTTTTCCTTGCCTCTCGACCCAGTCCCGGCTTAGCGTGTTCAAATTTTCCCAGGAAGGGGCTGGTACCCCTTCATTTTTTTATGAACTTTCCCCGAATACCCCCCCCCGAAGGCTTTCATGTGAATGCCTGCCTAGTAACCAGCTTCTAGAAGGGCTTCCACCCCTTAGTTTTTCCCCAGTTAATTACGAGTAGAGAGCGCTCATCGTATGCCTCCTAGGCAGCGACTGTATGATACATAACATCGTTTGAAATTTTCCCACTACCCGAGCGGCGAACGTGTGTTATTAAAGGAGTTTTTTTACCCCAAGATGACTTCCAATAGATTTTTACCGTCCCCAGCAGTTTTACACGGACGATCGCCGATGAGGCTAATTTGAGCCTTATAGCGGTTCCGCTTAGAGATGAATAACCCTGACCCCCCTCCTCAAGTTGAGCTCGAGGCCGAAAATGGCACGGACGCCGGTTAGTGAATCCCTCTAGTCGCGCCCTGTGTTTTCCCCAGAATCCCGACGGATTTTCCCTTCCCCTTTTTTGAAGTTAACGTCCCCCCAAACCGTTTACTGAAATGAACGTCTGACGGCCCAATCGTGCTGGGTGAATAGGAGGTCCGTTCTGTGTTTGAGGAGCCTTGAGACCACTACCCCGCGCCCCGCAGGGAGTTCCCCTGCACGGCCTTTTTGACCTGAGCGACTATCTTTTCTGTCGGTGGGCTCCAGAAGAATCTTCTCTCTCCCCCGCCCCGCTTTAATGAGCGCTTGCCACGTCTCTGCGTGCTGCAGAGGAAGTTTTTCGTGGTCCCTCCCTTCTTCCTCAAGCTCTGCCCAGGGTGAGTGACTCCTTTGTACTGCTTCGGTGGATTGGACTCGGCTTATTTTCTTCGTCGGGAATGCTCAAACACCTTTTCGCTGCTTAGACTTATCTAGGAGGTGATGAGAGGGCGAGTCCCACCGACGCCCATTCTTTATCCTCGGTAGAAGCTACTGATCCCTGGTCCCGCGAGCCCACGTTGATTGATTGCACTGATGTGGCGTTATCAGTTCTCCCCCTGTTACCCCTAAAGCTATGACCGCCCCCAGGCCCACGCCCTCCTCCTGCGGACGGTCTATTCGTTATAGCCGTGGAGAGAAAGCTGTATCACTGTATCTTAAAGAGTGCTCTTCGCGCTACTTTAATGCCCCCGGTGGGCCCTTTTTAGTCGTTTTTCTTGCAACCCAGGTTGATAGTACCTTAGCATGGAGAAGAGCAAAAGTTTTCTTTATACGTACTCGCGCGTATGGCTGCCCTGAACCCGATTTTCTCCCCCCCCCGCTCACCCAACAGGGGAAGGCCCTATTCTTCCGATATCCCATAGAGAGGCCCCGCCACTGTCGGTTCCGGCGAGTCCCGTCCGGTTCCTATTTGCTCAACTGTCCCACGCGCTCCTCCTGATACGTTTGCCCATGCGCATTGTTGAGTTCGTCAAACGTTAATACCCGCTGCTCAAGACTTCCCACAAAACCATGGGCAGGTACCATCTTACGATCTTATCTTTGATTAATACTTCCCTTTCTTTGTTGCGCGTAGATCGTAGACGCTTTCCCTGCGATGTACGTGGATGGCTCCACTGCTTGCCCTTTTTCCGTCGTCTCTTGTTAGATGGCCTCTTTAAATCAGTGAGCCGCTCTCTTTTTTTGCCTTCCTCCTCCCCTTCCCCTTCTCCATACGTTGTTGTGAGGTCCAAGTCACTGGCTGGTTCCATTACCTGCCAGATCGCCTTTTCACCGCAACTACATTCCGTGCACTCCACCTTTTCTGGTGGTCCCCCATTAGGTATCTTTCCTCATGGGATTGGCCACTTTCCCTTGCCCGAGAAGATTTTTTCCCCCCTCTGAACATGTCGTTCGATCCGGCATCGCGGATTCACTCCCCGTGGACAGTAACTGACATGTAGTTACCTGCACTTTTTTTCTGGACTGTGTACCGCGTCACCCTCTTTTTTCCTTCTGCCGCTAGTTCAGTGCACACTTATTTTCAATTTTCTTTTTCGCTTCCCACTTGGTAGCACAATAACCCTCTCCCCCCCGTCGAGGATGTGACCTGTTTTTCTGGCTTCTTGAGAGCTTGTAGTCACCGGACGCTTCTTCCCGGATCCTCTCTTTCTGGCCTTAGCATCCCCCCTTTCTCCTTTCGACATTTGCCAAGATTTTGTCGTTTGCCCCTCAGCCTTGTTTCGTCGAACTTATATTTTCCCTGTCACGGCTGTCTTTTTACCTTGTCGACCCTGCGCCCCTTCGTCCCAGTCAGTGCACACTCTTCTCGATGGCCCAGGTTGGTATCGAAGTCCAATCGAAGCAAGCCTCCATTTTCAGATGACCCTCCTCCCCCATTTCAGCTGGATTTGACCTGCAATTACGAAGGTGTTTCCCCCGCCCCTTCTAATGCATCGAAACACAGGTGCGGATTGTTGCGTCCTTAGGTTTAACTTCCAGGCACCCTCATCTTTCGGCCTGCATGCCTTCCTTCCCGCCTGAACACTGAGTTTTTTCTCGCGCCCCCTGTTTCCTTTTTTTCAAGATCTCTGATGTTTGTCCCTCTCCCAAAACTCCTCGTCTCAATGGCCTCTCCCTCTCCCTTCTAAGATGCATGCGATCACCGCGCGTTTCTCATATAGGTCACGGCTAGGACCGGGTTTGTCGTAGGCTCGGGCCAGACCGACCCCTGTGACGAGATCTCTCCCAGTCAGAGGATCTCCTCTATCCTTGTCACCGCTCGAGCATTTCTGAGACTGGAAAGAGAGTGACCTGTACTTTCCACGCCCTCTCGGTCACCGCTTAGACCCGCTCAGCGACAGTTGTCCTGAGACTCCCTTTCGTGTCGTGCAAAGAGTGAGTTTGACAGCCCGTGTCACCGTCTGTGCCTCGAGACTCTGCATCGGAAGCCTATGCTCCAGTCTTTCGCAGTGGAATTCCTTGCATGCACTTTAAATTTTTTGTTTTCGGTTGTCCCCTAGAGACCCTTTGATACGCCTAAATTACTTCTCCCTTTCCGGACTCTTTTACATGAGACCGATGTCAGCATGGATGCTGGTAGTGTCCAATGACCCCCCGTCCTCGATGCGATGGGTTTCCCCGGTCACGATCTTCCTTTTGCAGTCCATATGGCTCACTCTTTTACTAAGTCTCTAGTTTCCAATCTGTAGAGTACTTGCCTATACATTCTGTCTCCTCTTCCCCAACAAAGGATTCCCCCGGCGACTGCGCACTCCATCTGCACGTGATTTTTGTTCGCGTGATCCCGCGATCTTCCCCGCGCCGCTGGTCCTCCGCCCTTTTCTAGATGGCCCCCTGCCATTCGATTTTCCCCTTTCCATCGAGCACAGCTCCTCCGTTACGACTCAGGAATGGGCAAGGTCGGTGCCACTGCGCTCTTTCGGTCCACCCTATTTTTTGACTCCGGTCGTGTCATTTTTCCGGAGAGATCCAGTTTTTATGACCTCTTTTTCCTTTTGAGCAGGGAGACATCCTTTTGTCTCCTTATGACTTTCCCGGCGGACTACTTTTTCCTTACTTCAAGTCGCCCTGGGGAGAAGATCGTTCGCGCTGTTCTTTTCTTTCGACCTTTTTTCATTTCCCCTTCTCGTCCGCGGAGAGCGACTGTTAGCTTTTCTAGATTCGTCTAGCCACTACCTACGCCCCCCGGTCATCCCAGCGGCAAGATAGAGGAGCATTCCCCTCTTTTCCCTTGATCCCCCTCTGTACTACTCTGAAGTTTCCTCAATTTTTTTTGTGCATCTCTGTCGCTTGAAACTTTTCTTGAGTCACGCGTCCGATTAATAGAGTCTGCTTCCTTTTCCAAGTCTCTCTTTTCTAACTGTGGTCTGTTCGGGTAAGCCAAGGTTCGCAGAGATTAATGTTCCCCATCTACTCGTAGGAAAGGACTCCTCCTTTTGACTAGCTCTTTTTTTGAGTCTTAACCGTCTTCCAGAGAGGGACTTTTCCGTTGTTCTTTCTCTTTCGCTTTTCCTTCTGGGGATTCCCTCTTCAAGTCCCCTTCCCGAAATTTTGGGAAGAGCTCGGCGTTTTGAGCCGTGTTCTGGCCTAGAGCTTTGTGTATAGTGGTTCCCATTCCTGTTCTTAGGTGTGTTCCCCTATCGCTATTGCAGAGCTTCTCTTACGTTCCCCTCGGTAATCATGTTTTCTCCGCCCGCAGGTGGTTTTTCCGCGTTTTTTGGGTGTTCAGTAGAAGGTCGGCTCTCTCTTTTTTGACGCTTTCTGTTTTTTCCCGTGCCTCCTATCCTATCACTTGTGGAGATTGCGGTTCCCTTGTTGATCGGAGATCCCTTCTTTTCCTGTTTCACTCGGTCTTAGATGTAATCTACTCCCTGTTTGTGATCTGAGATGGCGTACGTTCGCCCCTTTTTCCGTCAGACCGCGATCTCTACACAGCTGCCCGAACTCGCCACTTTATTCGTCGTCTTTCCACGGAGCGGTGTCCCCCCCCCCTCCTTGCTCTCGACGAAAGAGGAGACCCAATCCATGGCTACGACCGTCTCCCCCGCGTGCCCCCTTCCAAAATTATGGACCGAGTTCCGCTCTTTCTCTGCTGACTTGAGAAGCAGCTTTTAATATCCCTGAGCGAGCCTTTGTTGTACTGCGAGTGTCCGAGACCTTCGACTTTAGCAGGACCCAGGAAGGTGTCTTTTTCTTTGATGGTCGGAGAGATTCGAAGGCCCCCCCCCACTGATCTTTCCCTCTTTTCCCCGTCCGAAAATGTCCGCGCATAGACGTTTCCCTTTCTCTGATACTTCCCCACCTTTTTTTCTTCCTCTGAGTGAGTGCCGCCTTGGGTGCGCCTTCCTGCGAGCTGCAATTTCCCCCGGCCCCCCTTTCTTCTCATTTCGTTTTTTTTTCCCCCCCCCACGACTCCAACGCAGCCAAGATGCAAGAATTTTACATTCTCCCTTAATAGAGAGCCCATCTCCCCACGGCTACTTTGCACTAGCTTATTGCGCTTCTTTATCCCCTGGTTTGTCGGACTTCTATGCCCTTGTGAGGCGTCGGAGTTTCCCCCCCTCGAGAGAGAGTTTCCCCGTCTGTCTGCTTCGATCGGTCTGACCCGTGGTTCTCCCTTTTCTCCCCGAGCTTATTCCGGCCTGCCTAGAGATGCAGAAGCATTCGCGCCTTCCCTATGAACCCTTCTTCCCACTTTGAGCCTCAGAGATCTTTCCCCTTTATGTTGTATGCTTTCACCCCTCCTTTCCGGCGGCTTCTCCACGGTCGTAATTCTGATGTGTATTCATCTCGGCTCAACCTGTGATTCCTAGCAGAACGACGTCTCCGCCCCTTTCCCCTTCCCGGCTTTTTTCGTCACCCTGTTCGGCCCCCTCCGCTCGCGGTTGTCCTTTTGACTTCACTTTTCGTGGTGACCCTTCTGCTTTCGTTTTTGACCGAGATCGTCCTTTTTTCGTCCGTTTCGATTCTCCTCGTCATCGGGCCCTTACCGTCGACCGTCCTTACTTAGTGGAGACCTCCCTCATCGCGGCCCGGGGTGCGAGCGAAGTCGTTCTTCCTCAAGCGCCTTTACAGTGTCAAAACCAACCACTACATTTCCCGTTGTGGTTTCGTCCTCCTGTTCGCCCCCTCTATGCCCAAATCTCTTTCCGTTCTTTAGCAGGCCCTTGTATGCCTGTATCCCGCCTACCTCACATTCCTGTTCATTCATTGACCGGAGTGGAAACCCCCTGGCCTCCCCTGAGGCCTTTTTATATGTTACCCCTTCGCCAACCTACGGGGCCGCAGCATACTCTTCCCCTCCGTTATTGTACACGCTCCCCCTGCCTCTTCCCACTTTACGACGTCGCTTCCCATTACTTTTTTCGGTCCCATGTCTGAAGCTTCCTGTCTTGAATTCGCTGGTGGCTGAGGGTTCGTGCAACCCCCTTCCCCTCATCCCCTTCTAGTCCGCCTTTTCAGCACCGTAGTCCCAGCCTCACTTTACGGTTTTTCTTTTTAACTTCTTGTTATTGATGTTTGGTTACCCGTAGGATCCCCCTGACTCCTCGGCGCTCTTTGTTGCTCTCTCTTCTCACACACTATAGCCGCCGCTCTTTTCTACTTCCCTTGCGTTTTTTCTTTTGGTGTTGCCCCCGAGTTGATCCGTGTCTCGAATTTTCTTGACACCGACTCTCCGCTTCTTTTTCACCAACTCTTCACTCTTCGAACAGCCCTTCCTGCCGGCTTTGTACGTTTGCTTTCTCCTGATGCTTTTTTCCTCTCTGGCTTCCTAAGGAGCAAGACGATGGCTCTCACCCCTATCTGCCTGATGTACCTTCTCCAACCGGGTCGCTCCTTACTTTCTGTATCTGCGGTGTCTGTCTTTCCCGGACACGTTTTTCCCCAACTCCCCCCGATAAGCCTTTTTTGACTTCCTTATATCTTTCTGCG
>Ga0179593_1629664_pt1 | contig 20737 bp, 19 predicted proteins | sample CZODoug2_1_08_16_FD_185931 | JGI IMG/M metagenome (GOLD analysis project Ga0179593, IMG submission 185931) | Vadose zone soil fungal communities from Angelo Coast Range Reserve, California, USA - CZODoug2_1_08_16fungal (PacBio error correction) | ecosystem: Environmental > Terrestrial > Soil >... | reverse complement strand
AGTACTCTCTTTGTATGGAAAGTATAGATTTCCTTCGGGATCAGATAATAGGAAATAAGCCGATGTTTTAAATTTTTCTTCAGGTGTCGGGTTCATCTTTTTCCCCTTGACTCTTTTAGAGAGAAGCCTTTGGACAGAAATTGATAATTGAAATAATGTTCCACCTGTAATAGAAATAAACCCGTCTCGTATTTGTATGATGACTTCTCTTGATTCTTTGAAGGCGATAAAACAAAATTGTTTCTCTTATTTTTTTAATATTGGTTGTGCTCAAGCTGTCGAGCGACTTTTTCTTAAGACTTGGGAAAAATTCCTTTTTACCGCACTGCCGACTTTCCCCCCTCTTTCAGCTGAAATCTCACTTAATTTCTTCTTTTTAATGAGAGATCGCGCCTTTTCCTTATTTTCCTCTTCCCCACCCACAGCTAAGGAAGGACGTTTCTTGGCTTTTTCCTTCCCTTGGGCGATTCCGAGAGTTTATAGTAAGCTTTCTGTACCACTTCCTCCCTCTTGCCATGCAGTGTGACCACCTCAGTTCCCCTAAGACGTGACCTTTTGCCCCTTCGATCGTAGTACCTGGGCTGCCGAGCTGTGCTGAGCTCGTGATTTCCCTCAGAGGAGAGAGCCAGTTATCCCCCTCTCCCCTTTCCAGGTCAGTTTAAGAAAGTGTGGGCATTTTCTCACCTTTGGGTAAGCCTTCACCTTGACAGCCCCTTCGAGAGGACGGCTGCTTTCTTGTATCCTGACTTTTTAGATTTTTCCTCGGCGGCTTTTTTTTTTTTTTTCCTCCTCAATGTCATATTCCCGTACTCTGGGTGTTACCTTTTTTTCCACCAGAAGAACAGAACTGATTCCAGGAGCGAAGCTTTCCCGTCTGAGGCCATGTATTTTAGTATGTGAGATTACCCCGAGGAGACGTGCTTTCCTCCCGACCTACCCCCCCCTCTACCGATTACGAACGGAAACGTTTTTCCGTTTTTCTCGTTTCTTCTCCCGTTACTAGCAAGAGAAGGACGGTGGAGCCCCCACCCAGACCAGAGAGACCTTCCGCCTCGAAGGCAGAGAGCAGGCAAATTACGTGGGCAGAACATTTTTGTGCCAAGCCCCCTCCCTTTGTAACGGAGTCCCCTGAATCAGGTCCCCGTCGGGAGTATGATTCAGCTAGGAAGCGTTGAGAAAAAGAATAGATTGTGTTCGGTTCATTTGCCGCGGATCATAAGAGCCAAGAGGATCAAAAAAAGACCGAGGTACTTCCCCCTTTTTCTCTCCTGTGTGGGGATCCTAAAGACGGAAATCAACACTTTTCAGGCTTCCGGCGAGGACGAGAGAGGTTTGAGGGCACAGGAATCCTTTGGTGGAAGCAATGTGAGAAGACGATATCGTGCGATCCTTCCGAGGGGGGAAGCCTCACAAGACGAATTGATAGACTTCCCCGTGTTAGTTCCCTTTTTTCTTTTTTCTTTTTCCCCCCTGAGATGTAATTCCTGACCCATGAAGACCTCAGGTTTTTTCCCTCCCTCTCGAAGCCGTTGCCCCTGCCTAGGCTCCTTTCTTAAAGCCTTAAACCAGACATGCCTTTCTTTTTCCCCCTCCTCCTTCGTCTATTCTTTTTTTCCCCTCCCGTTTTTTTTTGTTGAGACTCTAAGACAGTTCTTCCCCCTACTGCTTTTCTTTTTCCCCTTCCTTTCCCCCTCGAATCGGGTTCCCCTTTTCACATCTACTGGAGATGTCGCTTGCTTGTCCTCATAACTAACGGTCTGCCTCCCCTCTTTCGCCCCTAGCTATTTGGCCGCATAGACCTCCCGTTGTTTCAAGCCGCTCCTCTACTCAAACACCTTTTTTTTACGCCCGGATATTCCCAACACTCGCCGGTCCCCTCGCCTGAACAGCCGTTCGTTGAAAGTCTCCCCCCTTAGGGTTATCAGGTTTTTTCCCTTCCTTTTCTTTTGTTTTTTTTTTTTTTTTTTTTTTTCCTCCCCCTTTTTTCGAGCTAATTTTCCTCGATAATGCTCCCTCTTTTTTTTTTTCCGCAACTGCACTTTTTTCCAAGAGTCGTATTCCCCCTTTTCTCAGGCCGTCCGTGATAGCCTTTTTCGCACAGCGCAGATCCTTTGCCCCCCTTTCTTCCGCCGATAGGCCCTCCCCCCGACAGCTCCGCTGCCTGTTCTCCTTCCTTTCCCTTGGCGCCAAGCGTCTCATTCCCAAGTTCCATATCCCGTCTTTTTTTTCCGTACGGAAGTTCTCTTTAGACGTTTCCCTTTTTCGATTTCGTGGCCCCTTTACTTCCCTCCCTTCCCCGATAACGCCGCAACCTTGCCGCTGACCTGCTCGTTCACTTCACACTCGTCTTCTATCTCCTGGCACCCCCCCCTCTTTGCGCAAGAGCAAGAAGCCTCGGGGCATTCCTCGACGCCCAACCCCTTTTTTTTAGACTGGACCACACTTCTCTCCCAGCTGAACCTTTGCCCCTTCGCCTTTCCGAGGAGATATTTTCCTCCCATTTGATTATTTAGTACCTCTTGCCAATCTGTCCCCCTGGTGGCATGCCGACGGTCCCCTCCCCCCCTCTCAATAGTGGTTAATGAACTTTCTCTGATTTTTTTTCTCTGTAAGCGTGCCTCTCGGGGCTCCTGGCCCCCCCTTTCCTTTCTTTGTTAAGAATCGTCGCTTCTATTTGATAGTTTACTTGCGACGAGGAGGATCTTTCTTTTTCTCTCCAGTTCCCATATGGTGTCTTTCCCCCATTTTCCTGGAAGTGAGACCATAATCCCATGTACCTCCTGTTTCACAAGAAGCACTACTAACTCTTTCCCGCTTTCCTCTCTAGAGAAAGAGCCTCTTTTTCCGTTTTTTTATCACCCCCCAGACTACCCCCCAACGAACATATCAATTCCTAGTAAAGCGAACTAATACCCTCCCTTTGTATGGAGAGCCCCCCTGAAGGCGTCCCAGCACCCTAAGATTGTGAGCTCTCCCCCCTTCTTTACCCCCATATCGTTTTTGCTCCGAAAGCACACATTTTCCTATTCCCCCCCTGCTATTCTCCCGCATACTCCGCCCCGTACCCGTTCTCCACGCCCACCCCCCTTCCACCCCCCCCCCGAGGCCGTACTACCGATAGGTATCGCCCCTTGCCTGCGAAAACGACGCTTGATTTCCTCCTCTTCGGCTTATGCTATCTTCTTTTTTCCGGCTTCCCCGCCAGTATAGTGAATCTTCCATGCCCAATCGAACCCCTATTGGCACCTTCCCTGGCACCTTCTTTTCCCCCGTCTCTTCTAGCTCCCCCTCATGACACACCTCCTATAGGAGGTACTTTTTTCCTCTACGCATTGCCCCCCTCCCCTGGCAGACCCCAATGCCCACCCCCCCTATGTCATTTCCTTGCCCCTATATCCTTAGTTTCCGCCACTTTTTCCTTTGGACAGTCGCCGAATGGACTCCCCCTTTTTTTTTTTTCATTGCTTTTTTTTTTTTTTTTTTTTCTGGGTATTTCCACTGATCAAACTGGGACCTTAGGAAGTTTTCTTGTCCTCCTTCTCACACTTAATGGCCACAGCTGCTCCATTGATATGTACAGCCTCCCATCCGATGCGCATCACGTGTCGTCTTCCCCCTTTTCCCCGGCGTACACTTCCCCCCTCCGAATTTGTTCCCCCCCCATTTCGGAATAGTCATTTTGTCCCTCTCCCCTTCCCGTATTCGTCAGACTAGTGCCCCCCCCCCCCCTACCTTGCCAATGCAGCTAACTAGTCCTTCCCCTTCCACGCCGCCAACCCTCTCACCAACTCTTAGCCGTCCTTTTCCTCCCTTTGTTCCAACACATGGATTTTTTCGTGCTCTTTATTCTCGCGGCGGGCTCCCTTTGCCACGTGTATTATGGTAAGGTCGCCCCCTCAACAAAGCAGTTTAACTCGATTTTCACAATGGAAGAATTCTCCCCTGCAGTACCTAGTGTCATCCTGGGGCTCCCAGGTGCCCCCCCAATCCCCCCAGTCATGCCATGCCCCCCACTTTTCCCTCTTTTTCTTTGTCTGGCGGTAATGTTTTATTCCCCCCCTCCCTCCTCCCCCCCCCCCCCAAGATGAGTGGGAAGTTTTCCCCCCCCCTGCGAAGGGGCCCCCCTCCCCCCTGACATTCCCTGCGAGGACTTCCCCCCAATCCCCCCCCCTCGAAACTCTTTTCTTTTCCCGAAGTGCAAGAGTTCGGTCCTTTTTTCTTTTGGTTCAGTGAGCGAATAGGACCCCCCCCCTCCCGAGGAAATATGATTTTCTTCACCTATCTCTACACTGCCCAGCTATAATTTTCCGCCGCCACCTATCCCGCCACCTTTCTCTGTCGATGAGCGATACGACCCTTTAAAGTTACTTTTCTTTGCCGGCTAGCAATACCTACCATCGTGATGTAGTATAGCACGAACTATCCCCCTCTTTTCCGCCGAATTCCGACCTTGAATTCACCCTCTCCCCCTAATATTTTTTTGGGATAGTTTTGTTCTTTTTACTCAAGGACGGTATCTTCAACGGGCCGACTTTTTGTTCCCCCGACTTCCTTTCAATGTCAACCATGTTTAGTCGAAGCTACAAAGTTCCCCCTCCCCATAGTTTTTTGCGTTCCCCCCTTTTCAACTCCCCCCCATCGCATATCGTTGTTCCACTCGCCCCTCCATGATCCGTCCTTTCGCCCGCGTCTGATAGCTTTTTCTCCCCACTCACGGGGTGGCAGGGTTTCCATGTAGCACCCCTTCGCGTTCCCCTCGGCGTGTCTGCTTATGTGGGCCCTCCAAAAGACGAATTCATACCTGCTCCCTGGGAATGGATTTTCTGCGAAATCGCTTATTTTTACCGAGGTCACCCCCCACCGCAATTGGCCCCCCCCGGATGTAATCCGAGAGAACATTCCTTTCGTTGTTTGCGACAGGCCCCCGCCCCCCTTTCCCCACCCGCCCGACCACTTCCCTGGCCTCTCATACCAGCTCTGGAGCCCTTCCCCTGCTACCGTCCCCACACACCCCCCCCCCCCCGCCCCCTCCGCCCCCTTGCTTATTGCGTTACGTTGCATGCTTTTCCCTCTCTTCTAATAAGAGTCTGGTCGTCACTTTGTAGATGGTTACATCTGTTCTGCCCCATGCCAGCAACACCTTTTTTGTGCGTGCCGTACTGGTAGGCCACCTTTCCGGTGGCCTCACGGTACAGCCCACCTCACCCCCCCGCTGCATCGCCCCCCCGGTTAAGTCGAGTGACCTACCTCCCTGCCCACCCCTCATGTACCCCCTTCCTGTCCCCTTTCTTTTTGCACGTCGTGTAATGACGCACTAGACAGCTTCCCCCTTTTCTTCGTATTTTCTCCCCTTCCGCTGGATCACTTATTTTACCTCAGATTCCGGCTCATACGTTTGCTTCACTCTCCCTTACCCTACGCAGCACTGCCCTTCTTTTTGATGAGTTCTTGTCATCCCATGCCGCGCTGGTAAACGTCCCTACCACCCATGACCTCCCGTCGCCCCCCCCTGAGTCGACGATGACGTGTTCGTTTCCCCCCTATACCCCGTAGCGTATTTTTTTCCCCCCTCCCCAGTCAGCCGCGCTTTTCGCGCGACTGTAGGTGACCATATTTTTCTGGTGAAGCCATGTGACCTCCTGGCAAGTAGGCGTTCTCTCTCTTGTGTAGCCAAGTTTCGACTCCCCTCGCGCAGGCGCACCCCATTCCCCGAGCCTTTGGACATCACCCTCTCTTTCCCGCAAAGATGTTTTTTGTGAGTTTTCTTAGCCAGCCGGGTTCTGCTGAGCCCCCCATTTTCTTTTTTTGCCCCCCCTCTGTGCCATGTGTGACATCGTACGCGTCTTTTTATCTCCTAGCATACTTTTGTTTTTTTTCCATAATTCTCTTAGACTCCCTTTTTGTTGTCGTGAGTTTTTTTTCCGGGTTAATCCCCCCCTTTTTTCGGACCGTCGAATATCTCTTTTCCCCCCCCCTCTGTGAAGCTCCCTCTCCTAGAATACATGTGAGCTAAATTTTCCCTCCTCCCTATTGTTGCACGGAGAAATAATTACATTACCCGGTCTCCACCGAAAAGCAAAGCTCTTAAATTTTTTAATAATCCAGGCTTCATCCTTCGTTTAGAAGGTCACGCCTGTATGTTTACCTCCCCCTACGAGGTATTAGCCGTGACTACTCTTTCGGGTATGTCTAGATGCAACCGCCCCTTTTGCCCGCCGCCCCCATCAGGGTTTCTTTCTTACGCAAAATCACCCAGTTTCCTCTGGCCTTTCGAGAAAGAAACACGATCCTTTGTTCAATTTTCCCTGCATGTCCACCCGATCTTCCCCCCGCATCTCTTCGACCCAGCCAGATAACCTTCCCTCCCCGGTCTGTTTTGTATCATATGTTTTTCCCTTTTCCGACATCTTTGCCACGCAAGAAGCATTCTTCACCCGCTCTTCTTTTTTTGTTATTCCACGCTTAGTATCAGCCTTTCTTTTTCTCTTCTTTTTAGAGAGAACTGACTACTCCCTAAGAACGCTCCCCCCGCCCTTGAGTATTCCCCTGATTGGACTGCTCATCTTCTGCCCCTTTTTCTCCCTTTTCTATAGGCTTCGTCCCGTGAGACCCCTAGGCTGAGTCGTCTTCCCTCCCCGATGCCGGCATCACACGTATTTCCTCTACCCGTCAGGAAACTGCTGTTCACTTCCTGAGCCCTTAGCTTGATCGAGCACGTCCTATTCTTCCATCTTCCTCGACTCTTCCCGTTTCCCATCCGGCCCTTCCCTTTTCTATGCGACGTCGTGTTGTTTTTTTTTTGGACGCCCTCTCCCTATGTACAGTATTTTCTCCTCATTATGCACCCCCTTCGAGAGTATCCCTGGGCCCCTTGCGTTTTGACCCCTCCATTCGACCCATGTCAGAAATATATTTTGTGTTTTTTTTCCCCCGCTGCACGAGCTGGAGCGATGTTTCCGATTATGGTTCCCTGTATGGGCATTTCCCCCTGGTGAAGACAAGATGGCTTTTTCCCGATTGCAATTAAGCCGTCCTCCGCCACTTCCGACGGTACTACCATTCTTTCACAAAACCTTGAGAATGACCCTCGTCGCCCCCAAGAGTGACTGTGCCCTCTTTCCGAGAACCAACGGATTCAAGAATGCCCCGCCAATTTGAGCAAACTCTGCTTTTCTTACACGTCCGCCAGCCCCTCCTCTCTGCAACGTATCACTCGCATCCCCCCTAGCTGCTATGATTGAGTCCCCACCTCTCGGGGGTAGTGATCTTTGTTACTCGATACGACACTTCTTGTTTCCGATAGGATTGATATTGCCCGGTGGTTCCGTGTCCAGGATACCTCCCTCTAAATAGTGAAACTGCCCCTCCCCGAGGGTCCCTTTTTCCCCCCGCTGAATCTGTCTTCAATGTGCCCCCACCCCGTATGGATACAGATACCCGTCCTTCTTCAAGTAGCCGTTCTGTATTCCCTTACATTGAGAAATTGCTCGTCCCCCGATTGCGACTGAGAATCACGTGTTTCCCCTTGTATTGTAAGGTCTCGCATACCCCTCCCTCAGTTCTTCGGAGGTAAGATTTCCCCACGCGTAGTAATGATTTTCCGGTTGCCCCCGAACCTATTCTGGGAGCACCACCTTGCTCCGCTTTTGCGAAAAAAAAACTTTTTTTGCCGGCCCCCTCCACTTGTTCAACCCCCAGCGCAAATAACCCGAGTCCCCCCCCTCACCGATAATTCAGGAAATTTTTTCTGGATCCTTTTTTTGTATGCCCCAGCTCCTCTCCCCCTCACCCAAGCCTGTTTCTCTTTTTTCATGCAGATAGCCCCCCTATGAAGTCCCCCCAACCCTCTGGTTTGAATCCTCGATCGCTAATGGCTTGTGTCTCCTTTGGGCTTGTTGGACAGATCCCGCCCTTTAACACGATGCGCGCCTCCCTTTCTGCATGCCGAAGAAGATATTTTTCGAAGTTCTCCCTTTCTTCCAGTGGATTCTCGTTTCTGGTAATAATACTCTCTGTCACTAGTTGCAGCCCTCCTCCCCGGAGAACTACCCCCCTTTTTGCCAAAATGGGACTCTTTTTCTTGTACTCCCCTTGACCTAGTTTTGTGCCTGCCCCTTCCAGCCCACCCCCGGATGTACTCACTTGTAGAGTGTGTGAAAGTGTGAGACCCCTTGTCTCCCCCCGGTCCAGGCTATTGCGTTTAGCTAGAGCCAAGCGGTTTCCTTTGGTCCAGGCATCTCCGGTACATGACTTTTCTTCTCCCCCGATGTAGAGTATGACTTTCCTTTTTGATTCCTAGACGGTAGAGGCGACCCCCCCTTTATGACGATTTGATGAATTTCCTTCCTCTTCCCCGTGGTCTCTCGATTCTTCCCCCCCCTGACGCCCTGGGTCCGCGAGATTCGATGGCGCATCTTTTTCTTCTTTGTCGCTGGTGTCTGTTATGCTTTTTCTTCTTTGTATACTGCTCGATAATACCTTTTCACGCAGCAGATTTTCCCTTTCGACAATTGCTTCTTTTGCCCCGCGACTTTTTCTGTAGCTGTTGTTCCCTCTCTTTTTTTTTTCCCCCCCCCGAACTATAGGTTCCCCATGTTTGTAGTGAGGTCATTCGTCCCTTCCGAAGACCCCTTCTGTGCGGCTAGTTACTTTGAGTCCGCTCTTACGACCCTTAACATATTATTTCGTTTTCTTTCCCTTTTTTTTCGAGCAATCGAGAAACCTCCCCCCCCTCACCATCTTGTGCTCAGTATTTGTAGCCCTTTTCTTTTTCTGTCTCGCTTAGTGCTTAACCCCCCCGTTCCCCCAGTGGCCGAAACTATTTCGTTTTTTTTCCCGATTATCTCGGCGGAATACATTGTCCTTTTTCCTCTGCGAGCGCTGCCCGCTTTTTTTTTTTTTTCTTTAGTATGCCCTGCTCCGCTACTTTGGCAGCCTTCCTTGAGCCTTCAGAGAGATTTTTCATGTCGATTTTCCCTTGCTGTCCCTGTACCGAGCAACTTCTTTTCATTTTTATTTACTTCTACACGAGGCCTGCCCTCTTCCCCGGGACCCCCGCATGCATTCTTTAAAGTCCCTTGCAAAGAACATAGGATGGACCGCTTACAAATTTTTCCGGCTCTCTTTCCCTCGCTGCAGTTTCCGTTGAGTCCTTCTTCCTCCTCTACCAGCCCTCTGCCCTCAAGTATATTCTTTAGTAATTCCCTTTTTCTTTCCTTCTTCGCACCGAGCTTTAGACCCTTCGGCATCACGTTTTCCCTCCGGCCCAGCGTCGCTTTTTCTTCATTGCGTACCCAGTGTTTAAGACATGCAGCCGTTCGCCAAAAACCTTCGAGTTTCCCCCAAAAAGTCCTCCCCTGCCGAGCGAGAAATGATCAAGCCTTTCTCCCCTCGAAGGCCCCTTTTTATTCGGTTTCTGCTTGATGGCAAAGCTTTTTCGCCTCTCATCCTTTGTTTTTTCGTTTCCTTTGAGCCTAAGCGCACCTCCCCCGCAGTAGCTTCAGATTTTTTCTTCCACTTTCGTCCCTGGCATGGAGATTTTCCTAGTAGAAATGCATCCCGGCGCCCGGGCTGGTGGTGTGCGACGTCCTTAGATACTCGCCTCCTACGTCAAAGGCACTCTTTTTTCCTCACTGTGCAGCCCATTTAGTTTTTTGTTTTTGCAAGGAAAGGAGTTGGGTCCCCTCCCCTTTTCCCCAAGAGGGGCTTTTTTGGGGTTACTCGGGACGGGTTTTCCTAGGACGCCGATAGTGGCTCAGTGAGGGCATCGCTCCGAAAAAACTCCCCGTGTCGCCAACATGTCCCCCCCTAACCCATTTTACCACTAGTTCTTCTGTATTGTTTTTGGATTTCCCCAAAAACATTTTTTAACGAATCACTTTCCCTTCCTTGTTATTGCTGTGGAGAGGAACCACGTTTCTTCCGACCCGGAGAAGACCCTCAAAGGGCATCGGGAGAAGATCCCTATGCAGAGGGGAGTTGCTTGCCACCTCCTTCTTTGAGGGAGAAGTCCCCGAGAAGAGTCTTTGCGCACCCTTTTCTTCGACGTGATACGGAAAAGGCCCCCCGTAGGTTTGTAGACTTTCCCGAGGGAACGTCCCTTTTTTATGATAACTCCAAAGGAAATTAACTCTTTTATGTTCTTTCCACTCCCCCACCTAGAGAGAGCCCGCAGCTGTCGAAGTGCCCCCTTTCCCCCTGCCGCGAGGTTTTCTTCCTCACGATGGTACCTCACACTTTTTGGAGATCTTATGGTAGATGGCCAAATATTGTAGGTACCCCTCAGTAAAATCCCGCATCAAACTGTTCCTCCCCCCCCCCCCTTTTCTTTAATGGCACGTTTCCCTTTGTACCTGTTGTGAACTTTCCTTTTTTTTTTCTGGAGTTTCTTCCCGATGTTGAGTCCCGGAGTCTCCATAGAGTTGTCCTTCCAAGCAAATTTCACCCTTTTTTTTCCCCCCCCTCCCTTGCATTGAGCATCCCCCCACGGATTCCGTTTGTCCTACAGGGGGGTGACGCTCCCTCTTTCTTCAATGGAATCTCTTTTGTTTTCACCCGAGGCTGCTTTTTTTTTTTTGTGGAGAGCTGGATTCTTTTTCTTTTCTTACCTTTCTTGATGCTTTGCCCGGTGCTGTTGTCGTTTTACGACTCCTAACTAGTCTGCGACCGCCTCGGAAGTTTTGTCTTCTCATTCTTTCCCCGGCCGACACCTTTCCACTAGTTCTACCGTACGCCCTACCGCCGATAAAACCCACCATGTTCTTTCGTCTAGGCCGTTTCGGCCCTCTTTTTTCCTTAAGGGCTTTGAGTACTGTTTTTCCTTACTATGTCCCCCCCAAGACACAGGACCTGTCATTTTTCTTCAAAGCCTTCCCTATAGCTTAATTCCCTGGTGCTGCCTTCCTCATAGTGCTCAGTCATTTTTTTTCCTTTGTCCCTAGAGGTAGGTGAGCCTTGGATTTCTCCTTTTCTGGCTTGTTAAGTCCCTTCCTTTTTCGCAGCTGCTTCCCCCTTTTCGGATAGTTTGTTAATGTCTTTTTTCCGGACCCCCCTCATGAAAAGACCCCTCCGTTGCTCTGTTTTCTTTTCTTCCTACGCCGTCTGAGGCCAATCCGAGGAAGATATACCCTTTGTGTCCATCGCAGAAACAGGCAGCTTTCCCTGCTTAGAATGAGCCAGATCTTCCTTTGCATTTCCTTTATGGGAAGTGCTTGACTTAGCGAAGGAGTCACAGTGGTCATTTTTCTCTTATGGAACAGGCGCCCTATTGTGTTTCTTTTGACTATCTTGAACCCCCTTCCTCCGTAGTCCTGGGATTCTTTTACGTTTTTTTTTCTTTTTCGATCTGCCCTCTTTTTTTTCCCTTCAGACTCTCTGTCTGTCCAGTAGGTATCGACCCTTTTCCAAATCACTTTTTCCCCTTTCCCCCCCGAAGTACATACCTCCCCCGCACAAACTTTGTTCTCCTGGGGGGCCCTCCTTTTTTTTTTTTGGCTTATCCCCTTTGGCCCCTCTTTTTTTTTCTTTCTGATCTGTGCTTTTAACTTCTTCTGAGTCCGTAGGAAAGAAGTCCCTTCCCGGCCGTTCTTTTTCTTCTGGCGACGCGCGTTTCGACGTTGGTCAGCCCCGGCAATGAACCCCGTGGAAAGGCTTGGTCTTCCCCCCATTTCATCCTCTCCTTTCTTTAGGCAGTGGTCCTTCCAAGTTTCTTTCCGTAGGTGGAGTGCCTTCGGGATACCCGTTATTTCTTCTCTCCCTTTTTTTTCCAGCATATATGTGTGACTCGTTTCTTTGTCCCTTCCTCCTCTGCATTCTCTTGCTTGTGAAACCGTTTTTTCTACTCCTAAGATAAACTCATTCTTGGGCTGCTTGATTCGCTTTTGCTCCGTAGCGCAGCTTCCTCTTTGCACACAGACAAATTTCTTCCCCCCTTTTCTCCCCGTCTTGATTAGCCCCCCCAGCGCCAAAGAAAAGTTCCTAAGACAGGTTCGTCCTCTAAACCCCCCCACAGACCACTCCCCCCCCCCCCCCCCCCCCAATCACCCCCCCCCCCCCCCCCGAGCAACCTTTTTCCATACCGCTTTCCCCCCCCACGCAGCGGTCCTCTTTTTATATTGTTCAATCCCCCAAAATCGCTGCCCCCTTTTTGGAGCGTTATGCAGCTCTTCCCCCCTTCCCCCCTGCGATATTTCCCTCCCCCTACCCGAAGACAAGAGCCACCGTTGCCTCTCTCTTCCCCCTGCTTTTCACGTACCTCACGGCTCTTCCCCAAGCACAGGCGAAGATTTCCCCCCCCACCCCCCTTGCCTGTACATACCATTAGTTCTTTGTGCTTATTTCGAACCCATTCCTTCCTGGCGAACCACGTGTACCCGGGCCTATTTTTCCCGCGGGCATTTCACGAGCAGGACTCTTCCCCCCCTACGTTCTTGCCCGGCTAGGACGTAGTCTCCCTTATGGTTTCGGGGCATTATTCCCGCCCCCCCCTCCCCCCTCCTCACAAAACAATAGCACTGTGGTCCCCAACCGGGTGATGGGCCAGAAGTGATCTCTCACTACCCCCTCAGAATCCTCCTGCTTCCACAGTCTGAAACCTCATCTTTTCCTCTTTCCTCCTGGAGACGTAATATCCCTGTTTCTTTTTTTCTCTTTCCCTGACAACCGATCTCCCTTTGATTTGCCCCCCCCCTTGCCCTTTCTAGGGACTCTCTCAAAATTCCTCACGAAGGGTTCCCCCCCTTTTCCGAAGTAAGCGGCTTCTTCCCCGGTGGTCACATTACTTGCTTCCCCTTTCGGGTAATTTTTTTTTTGAATGTGTATTTCCCTTGTCGCCTTTAGAATGACTCTTCCAACGGCCCCCTGACAACTCCTGCGGTGCGGAACCTACCCCTCTTTTTTCCTCACGAACGTAGAATGTTCCCCCATTCGCACTTCCCCCCAAGGTGAAGAGAGTCCTCCCTCCGAGAAGTTCGGTGGGTTCCCCCGGGAAATTCCGTAGCTTCTTAAGGGCCACGTTTTATTCTAAAAGACTGCCCCTAGAAGACTGCCCCCCGCTCTTCTGAAAAGATACTCTTAAAAGCTTTTTCCGAGGAAGATCCCTGAACCTTCACTTAAGCCTGAATGTGAGTTTTATGAGGGAGCTGAGCCCATGGGCTGGAAGGACTTTTTAAGGTGACCCCCTTCGTCTCCTACCCCCTGTTATCCCCATGCTCTCGAGTCTACTCATCCCCCCCTCTCCCACCACAGCCCCCCACTCCTCTACCGGATTGCTCGGAGCTCTTTTTCCATGCCTGCGCAAGCTCGTCTAGTTCTGGCCCTTTCTCTCCGTTGATCGCTCTTTTATTGATCCCCCCCAGTTCAGATCTCCAGCCCCAGGTGACCGCTACCTCATTTCGACTGGACATCGATGACCTCAGGAGTGGTTACTCCTTTTTTCTGTTTCAACGGATCTTCTCCAGCTCTCCCTAGCACGGAAGGAAGAATTACCCGGAGAAAGCACCTCCCCCCTCCCAAATTTTTTTTTTTTTTTTCATCAGAGAAACGCCGCCCTCCTCCCTCACGCGCGCCTTATGCAACTTAGACATTTGCACCCTTTCTTCCAAAGAGAAACCCGCTGGTCCCAATGTATGATTTCCATACCGGTTTGAAATTCACACCCCATACGCGTCAATTCTCGATTTTCCTTACATAGAGACCCTGCGGCTACCTTCCTGTAGTAGTACTTCCTGCAGAAATTAGGAAACTTGCTGGCCCCCCTCTTCGAATACACTCTCTTGCTTCCTTAGTCCCTTTCCTCTCTTCCCGTGCAGTCGCTGTCCTATTCCTTCCTTCCCAATTGAAGGACACTTTTTTTCAATATTCTTTTCTCGAAGCTACAGCGGTCCCCCCTTTGAGCCAGAGCTCATCCCCCCCTCCAAGTTTTACTTACCCTTTCGTACCTCCTGAGGAGATTATTTTTTTCTTTCTCCTCTAGGCGAAGTGGGACGAGGGCCCCCCCAGATTGTCAGGCCCGTATGAATATGCTTTTTATATGAAACCACCCTTTGCCAAGCGCTCAGTGTCTTTTTAAGATCCCCCGCGCAACTGATTCCTGTGAACCTAGCTCTCACGAACGGAATGCCTTACGACTCCATGGTACCCGATCCCCTAGGAAATTCCGGACTCAACACCTCTCTCTTCCACTGGTTCACGACCACGTCCAGGATTTTTCCCCTTGGCATCATCCTTCGCTTTTCAAGGCTAACTTATGCACGTCCAAGTGACGCTCTCGGATGAGACTCACGCGCGTCGAAAGAGGACTTCTACAAGAAAAGAGTGCTTATGCACACGCAGAATGTCCAAACCCACCTATAAGCAGCACCCCCCGGGGAGTTTTTATTTTCCTTCTCCATACGCCTGGTCGGAAACCCCCCCCCTCATCCCAATAATTCTTCTGACGCATTACTGGCCTCTCCTTATTTCCTGTTGAATTCGCAGTGCCCACGTGGTTCCCTACCGGCCCCTTGTCACGACACTTTCTTTCTGCGACACGGAAGAACTCTTTCTATTTCCGCGGAAAGAACTACCAAAGGCCCACCCCCAGAAGAGACGTGTCTTTTCTTTCGGGTTCCCAGAGAGGCTCTTCCTTCCCGAGGTCATTCCCCTCACGAGATCCCCCCCCGGAACTTTGGAGCTAGCTTTCCTCCCGACGTCCCCTTTTTCTACCACCCATCTTAGCAGACGCCCGCAATGGCCTACCTTCCAGCCCCAGGAGTCCCCCCCAGGCCTGCATGGGCCTCCCCCCCTTACGACGGCAGGCGATCTCTCCTACCCCCTCCCAAGAACTCGATCTTTTCGCTAGTAGCCGCTCCCCCTTCCTTCCGCTTGCGCGGCCCCCCCCCCCCCCTGATGAGTTTTTTTTTCGTGTCCACGCATCACGATCTTTTCTCGATGGGATCTTTTTTGCCTTCTTTTTTTTTTTTTCTTTTTTTTTTTTTTTGACGAGCGAGTCAACCCCCCCCCCCTAACGAGGAGTCGTCGCTTTTTTTGTTCTCTTCGCCGACCCGAGAGATTGCCCGTTTTAACCCATTGAGATGTGAGGCCCACCCCCCTTCACGGATCCCCCCCTCAGCAGTCGAGCTTCTCGTCACCTGTGTATCCCCACAACCACTTCTAGTCCGTTAGCACTCTTTTGTCGCAGAAGAGACTCCCTTCGCGAGATAGTATCTGCCCCTTCCCTATCTAAAAGTTTCTTTTCAGGGGGTGGCGCCTTTGAGGCGTTCTTTCCTGTGCGAATCTTACCGAACACCCCCTGCATCACGACCCGACGCCCTTTTCGTCTGGTTCGGTCCTGAGCGCACCTTTTTCAGTGTTCCCTGCGACGTGCCCTTAATTCTTCCTGCGTTTTTTTCTCAGTAGTGTCAGTTCTTGATTCATAGGCTACGCTCTTTTCGAGGAGGAGCCCTTTCTTTTTCCCCACCCTCCTTTACTCTTTCGTGTCTCCTTTTGTCGTTGTTCTTTTCGGCAAGCGGCCTCTCTTGCCCAGAATAGCAGTGCTGTTTTTTTTTTTTTTGTTCCCCTTTCTTCACACAAAGGCTCTTTTCGGAGATGTACTCGCTGGCAATGCACTTTTTCTGAGACGATTTTCCAAAAGGACTCTCATCGAAGTTCTTACTCGGGCTCCCATTATTTTCCCTTTTTCAGAAGGCTAGAGGTTCTCTTCCCCCGGTTAAGAAGAGTTGGTCCCTCGTCATACCACACTCAAAATGGGTCCTTTGAAATGATATGTATCTTTAAGACGATGTTCGCCTTCATCTGGGCCCTCCGATTATAGGCCCCCTTGATTAGTTCTTCGAGTTTTTATTTTCCTTGGGAGATCGTTCCTCCCAGACAATTTCGCGCCGCGACTCCTTTTTACCGAACAGTTTTCCTTTTACGCGACCCATGACACGCCCCACAGCGGTAGTGCAGCTTTCTTTTTCAAAAAACTTCTCAAGGTTCCAGAAGGTGAGAAACCCATAATTTTTTTTAAGAAAGGATCAGAGAACACTGATAGTGCAGGGCCGCCCTCCCTTGAAACGGGTAAAAGGCCCCGTCGCAGTAATCGCATGAGCTTTCTTATAAGTTTAGATTTAGGGTTTCCCCTAGTGGTGGCACCCCCGCTCGCTTTTCTCTTCGGAGTCGAGATGATTTCATTGAAACGCTTTAGATTTTTGGCGGAAGGACCCGCGGCGAAAATCCCCAATCGTTGAAGATTTTGATAAGAGGATCTTTTTCCACGCGCGGTAGTGCTTTTCTTCGGTGAAACAGATGCCTGACCCTTTTTTGATTTCCGGTCATCACCCTTCTACAGGAATCTCCCTTTTTCCGTTTGTTAGATGCTTCCTGTCTCTTTCTCGTATGAGAAGCCCAGAGCAGTTTTCGTATAAGAGTTGCAGATTATTATGCCCCCCATTAGAGCTAGATGTTCTTACCTTCGAATGACGCTTTCCCAGCATCCCGGCCCCGCCTGGGACTTCATACTCTTCTTCAAGGACGGCGGCTTAATGACGGACAAAGCGCCTCCCTTTACCAGACTTTCATAACGACCCCAGGACGGAGGACCGTTTCCTGAAAAGAATACTTGTGGAAATCTGCAGGGAAGAGATGGTGGCCTTCTTAAAGATACGTCGGCAGAAAGACTCGAGAGAGTCAGCCTGGACTTCGTGCCCGAGTCTTTCCCCCCTCAGAGTAAGTTTCCCCCCTTGAGAGGGAATTTTATCAAAAGCTCCTTTCTTCCCCCCCCCCGTGGCATGACTATTTGACAGTATGCCTTTTTTCCCCTGACTGTACCCCCCTTCTTTATTCCCTTTCGCAGGCGCTGACTCGAGAAGCGTTTCCTTTAACAGTGTAGCTTGGCCGTGCGCTTCCCTTTCTTACTTCTCGCTTTTGATGCCCACTTGTCGGCCCCCCCCGTCCTCCTTTTTCCACCCATTTCTTTTTTTTCCCGGCCGCCGACTCGGCCCACGAGGGTCATCACCGTCCTCCCTTTCTTGAGGAAAGTCTGCCCTGGTCAAGGAGGTGTTTTTCCCTTCCGAGGACGTTTTACTTCGACACCTATCTGGGACAATGTACTATGCTCTCTCCAGGGTGAGATGTAACCCCCCCTCCCTTTTACCTGATAGCTCTTTCTTTTTCCCCTCAATACTTGTTTTCGCGCGTACAGAGACCTTTCTTTGCAAATAAGAGTATTCTTTTCCCTCTCGTGTGTCCGTAAGTGTCTTCGTTTTTCCCTTACTGTACTCTTAAAAGGGTCATGCCCTTTGGTGATGTGATGGATCCATTGACATGGTGTAATGCTCTTCTTTCCCGCTTCCTGACAAAAGATGTGACCGAGCCATTCCCGCCCCCCCCGGCGTAATTGATTGCCTCCCTCTTTTCTCCAGTAGCGTGATTCGCCCTTTCCTTCTTTCTTTGCGTGATTTGTTTGCCTTCCCTCCATGAGGGGTGCCCCCCCACGTACTAGCGACTTTACTCTTTTTTCTTGTGCACATTTGATTACCTTACCTCGCCTTCTTCCATGACAGGTTTCCGTTTGAGTTGTTCTTTGGATTAGATTGTATCTCTTCCTGTCCATTTGGGAGAGTATATATTTTTTGCCGCCCCCTTTTAGCAAAAGTTTCCCGTAAGCAATTACATTGCCTTACCGGATTGGAAAGCACAGCCTTTGAAACCCCCTCCTTGACGATGGTATAGTACAGGACTTCTTTAGAGATAGTGTCCAAGCGAGGGGTTCCCGGGTCCCTCCCCCGACGGAAGCCGGGATCTTACCCCTTCAACATGCCAGCACTTACCCCCCCCAGAAGTACTGTAGGAACCATCCTTCGAGATCCTTCCTTTTCCCACGTACAGATTCAAGGACTCTTTATGTTCCTTTCTTTGGCCCTGACCTTAGTTTGGTGCCGAAGTTCTCAATTTGATCCTTCCCCATTTCCCTCTCGTGATACTTTTATTTTTTTTGCATTGCCGCCTTTATTATTGAAACCGTCCTTTTTTTCATCCAATGCCTAGCCCTTCCCCCTACAGGAGTCCCTGATAGATGCACTTTTTCGTCCTTCCTAGTTCCACGACTTCTTGGCTATAGAGATTTCTATCCCTTCTTTCTTTTAAGGCACCCGATCGCGTGCGTTCTCGAGGCTGTCCCCCTCGATTCGACCCGGCTGTGTGCCCTACCGACTACCCCTCCGCTGCGCTTGCACGGCCCTTCCCGCACGGCACACTCCTCTGTCCAGAGTGTACACTCTCTTAACTTCCCGGAGGGACGGTGGACATATTTTCTCTTTCTCGGAGAAACTCCTTCCCCCCCCCCCCCCCCCCCTTGCTGTTTTTCAAGATTTTTGCGAAGAGCGGGGCATGCCCCTTTCCAGAGGTAAGATTTCCCACCAGGAGAGACCCCCTGGTACCCTCGATTTTGGACCCTTTTTCCCCCTTCCCCTAGTTCGTCTCTCCCTTAATGTAGATGTATCTCCCCCCAGCGTTGACAGTCGCTTCTTTACTCCTTTTTTTCTCCAGTGCCCACGAGAATTCCCCCCCCTGGCCCAGCTGGACTTCCGACTATCCCGATTCGTCTCTTTTTTCCTCTGGCATTTTCCTTGTGCAGCATGACTGATCCGCAATGGTACCCCGAAACCCCCCCCTCCCCTGATTACTTTTCCTCCTTTTTCCCTGAACCGGTTTTCCTTCTTCTTCCACAGGATCAGACTCTCTCCTACGAAAGGGATAAACTTCCCGCCCGCAATCTACCCCCCAGGATTGGCCGGGGTCTTCCAGGGTTTGCGGGCGTGTAAAGGGGCGAGAGGGGTTTTTCACGAGGAGGGATAAGAATCCAATCGATCAGAACTTCCCCTTCACAGATCTTTTAAAAGATTTTTCTAGACCTCGGCTCCGGACGGGAAACTTCTTTTCCCCCCCCCCCCCTCGGGTTTTTTCATGATTCCCGAAAAAGATTCCCCCCCTTTTTGCTTTGGGGCAAATCTTTTTTTCCCTCGGTGTAGAGTTGAGGAGAAGTTTCCTTTTATACTCCCTCCGCCGCACCCGTCCAGTTATCGCTGAAATCGACTTCTTTTGCTGACGAATCTCGGCCCTTTCGTCCCCCCCCCTCCTTTTTGTGTAATCTTGTGCCCAGAAGTGTCCCCCTTTTTTCTTTGAATCGGTCATATACGGACTTTTCCGGCTAGTCTGCTCCCACAAATGGTGCTCTTTTTCTTTTTTTTTTAGTTTTTTTTTTTTTTCTTTGTGGAGGATTTTTTTTTTGAAAGAATGTCTTTTTTTTTGTTACTTTTCCCTAGCGTATTCCCTCAACTTTTTTTTTTTTTCTCGGGAGTTTCCTTTTTCGTGTCCCATTTTTTTGCTTTTTTCCTTTGTTTTTTTTTTTGTTTTTATGTGTTTTTGGTTTTTTTTGTTTTTTTTTTTTTTCCCGCTCGTTTTTTTGTTTTTGGGGCTTTCCGTCCTCCCTTCTCCTGCAGAGGTTTTCTTCGAACCAGCGGGTTTTTTTTTTCGTTTGGGTTTTCCCTGGCAGTCTCTCTTACCTATCTTCGTTTTCCCCGTATGGGAGCTTCCCCCCCAGTATCCTCTTTGCTTTCCTTTTTCTTTTTCCGCTATGGTATATGGCCCATACTCCCTAACATTCGTCCCCCCCCAAGAACCGCTCCACGCCCTTTCCCTTTTCCTGTGCCTGCATGCGTGCAGTCCTCTACCGAATTCGGAGTCCCCCCCCCCCCTTTAGATTCCGGGAGAGTCCTTGGCCAGGATCCTTTTTTTTTGTTGCTTAGTAATCCCCCCGGAGTGCTGCTCTTTCTTTTCGGAGAACAACCAAGTCCCCCCCCGATCTGCGCCGAGGATTCCCCCCCCTTTCGCGAAAGAGTTCCCCTTTCCAGCTTGCCGCGATGTGAGCCAACATCTCACTCTTCTAGCGGAGCTCCCCCTTCCCAACCTTTTTTTCTTTTATCCACATCAGTACCTGTCACGATTAGTCGACTTTTCCCTGGACACCGCGCCTTTCTCCATGCATTCCCTCGTGGTTGCCCGGATCGTACCGTTCAGAAGCTCCCCCTTGGAACAATTCCCTTTTCCGTGTTCTTTCCTATGTTAATGGCTTTTTTTCCTGTCCCAATCCGGGCGGATGGCCCCTTTTTTTTTCTAGTGCAAAAATTTTTCCCCAAAGTCCGGTGGGAAGAGAAATCCCCTCCGCCAAACCGTCCGCCTCATGTCAGAGGTTTTTTTTAGGTAACTCTGCGTATGACCTCTCTTTTTTCTTTGCAGCGGGCTTTCCTTCCCCCCTGCACAAAACCGCCTTCTCGTTCCCTTTTCCGATCACATCCTTCATTTCTTCTTTCGGTACGGTGAGGAAGTCCTTTCTTCTAGCAGCGTCTCCCCCCCTTCACATTTGGCCTCCGCGAATTAGAAATTTTGTTTTCCTTGAGATATTTACCTTCTTCCATTAGTTTCTTTTTCGTCAAATACAAACGAACGTTTTTTCTCCTCCCTGATGACTGATATCTTTTTTTAGAAGGCTTTTTCATCCTTCTCGTTGGAGGGTCCGTTCCCCCAGTAAAACTCTCCCCCCCCCCCCTTTTGATGGAGAGCTCCTTTAGCTTTTTCTTTCTGAGTTGTGATGGCCCCCCCCCCTCATCCTGGCTCCCCTCGTGAAGAGGTTTTGTGTGCCCCACAGGGGCCTTTTTTCCGTGTGGGCTGTTGCATCCCCCCCCTTTTCCCTGTGCTA
>Ga0179593_1526419_pt1 | contig 20737 bp, 22 predicted proteins | sample CZODoug2_1_08_16_FD_185931 | JGI IMG/M metagenome (GOLD analysis project Ga0179593, IMG submission 185931) | Vadose zone soil fungal communities from Angelo Coast Range Reserve, California, USA - CZODoug2_1_08_16fungal (PacBio error correction) | ecosystem: Environmental > Terrestrial > Soil >... | reverse complement strand
AACATTATTATTTTCCCCCGAAAGAGGGCCCAAATTCAGCTTGTGTGCGCAAACCCCACGTTCAAACCTTGCGCCAACCTTCTCCTATGATGGGTTTTAGACCGGTTTGATTTCACTGATGGCGCACCATTGTTGAACCGTGTTCGGCCGCCTACTTTGATAAGCGTTACAAGTAACATCCATCCAGGCGTTGACCAGAATTTTTCACCAGAACGGACCCTTGTTTTCCTTGTCTTTGTTTGTGTTAGCTATTTGACATTTCTTCTGCGGGGGCAGTATTTTTATAAGCGACCAGTTTCCCTCCCACTCTTCCTTTTTTCGGGGGCTGTGATCTCCCCCTTGGACTCTTTGTGACCGAACGATTTTTATGCCCTGGTGGTCCCCCGGGCCCCTTGTCTGTGTTTCAAGGGTTTTTTTATTGACAGGGTATTTCCCCTCTGTCTTCGGGCCCTGATGTAGTCCTTTGAACACTCCTCGCTCGGATCGTATTTCACTGTGTAGCCGACGTTTGGTAACGGTTCACACCATAACCAACCACATATTGCCGCGTTTTTGTCATTCCCGTCCCCCTGGTACAAGGCTGCTCATTTGCATTGTAGGACACGATACTCGAACCAAATCGTCTTTTTTTCCGGTTGTTCGCCCAGTTCTCTTTGAGGTTTCCGACCCTGAACACACCTTCTCTGTTGCCCCGTCCGTTTCATGCGCACCCCGCGTGCCAGCCTGCATAGTTGGCGTATGATTCGGCTAAATCCATTAAACCCTCCCTCCGTGCAGCTTAGAGGTTAACTCTTGACCGCTCTCTGGCAGAATTGTTCTGCACCCATCCACCTCCGCTGCCCCTCGCTTCTCCCTTTGTCACTCCCGTACCCATGCTTTCTGTCGCACCCCGCGAAAATCGCTCCTCCTCTAAGCTCTATAAGCGGCGGGATGATTGGGGAATAGTACGGTAATAGCAGGCACTGCTCACTATTTTATCAGTAATTTTCACATCTCCTCCCCCGACTTCCATCAGGGTGTGGAATGACGGAAAATTCTGGATCTCTGAGCGTCAATCACTACTTTTTTCCGTCGCCAAGTAATAGCTCTTGTTCTTACCGTAAGAGTGCCCCCTCATCTCAATACTACCGCGCCGGCTTCTTAACCGTACACGGTTTTTTACCCTCGCCGAGCGGCGTCCTCCCACTGCTGCTCCCGGCAGGGCTCGGATGCTGTTAAGAAGTGCTGTGTCTAAATTTTTCCCCCTCTCGAACGGCCCTCCGTTTCCGATCCCTCCACCAGCTAATTCTGCCCGCTTCGAGTCAAATTTGTTTTCGGTCTAGCGCGGCTTCTTAGTTCCCCCAAAGCGGACCTGCGTAGTGCCCGGTCCCCAAGAGCTCACCCCATTGGATACTTGGCTCCTCGAAACGCGTTCTGAGACAGAGCCCCCTTCTCATCCTGTCCCCCTTTTAAGTGTCTCAGAGTCTCTTGTCGGGATTCACCATCCCTTCCGGTTACCCTTTTTTTCATGTTTTCACCCCCACGGTCGTGATCCTCTCGACCCTATTCCGGATCTGATGCCTTCCACCTCTCAGGTTCAACCTCTAGCGCCCCGAGAGCCCTTTTGTGATGTCCTATTCGCGCTTCCTTTTCGTGTCGGCATAGCAGCGTTTCCCCTCTTTACTCGTTCTTTACCCCCCTGAACGTGTGTTCGGGAGCGGATCAGCCTTCCTTTTTCCCCGGCTCCCCGCCTATGTTTTTTTCCCGCGTCACTGCGTCCTTCCCTTTCGAAAAGGTTCGGCAACTCCGCCGCTTTAGGAGCTTCAGCTCCCTTTACAAGAGCATTCGCGCCCAACTTCTTCTCTCCACAGGAAATCAAACCGTTCACAAAGGGAGCCCCACTAGGTTTTCTTTCCCTGTCTTCGCCGCCACGTGTTACTTCCCCGTGGTGTCCACTGTATTTATTCAGGATAAAGCTCCTGCGGTGACTACCTGACTCGACCCCTTTTGATCTCGCTCCACATATTTTGTTTAAGCGTTATTGTGGTGTTTTTTGGCCTCTTCCTTTCACTCCTCAGTTGTTTTTTTGATCTCCCCACCACACCAAACAGAACTTTCCCCCTTTCTATCCACCCCTGACAGCACTTCCCCTCCTCGCCCCTAGGGCTCCCCGCCGGCTTGGTCTCGGCATTTCAGATTTGTATTGGACAACTCCCCTTTCCATGTCCCCCTTGTCGGCATGCACTAAGCAACCTAATATTTCCGAAAGTCTTTGTGAAGGTGGCCTGTTGCAACTTGTTCTTCGCCAATATTTGTCTAGTACTGTCGACGCCTTTAGGTCGGTTACGCGTGGAGGCCTCCCTGTCTCGAGAACGGAAATTTTTCCTCCTCTTATTGTTCCTCCTCACAATCGTGTACCGAGTCTCGGCTGATCCCGACAGTCCCAACTTTTTTGCCGAACGACACCTCCTCCCCATAGTCTTCGATTTCAGCCCCCTCCCTATCATGTACCGAGACCCCCTCACCATTCCTCCGCGCTGCGAATCCTTTATCCCTCGCTTACTCTTCTAATTCCCTTAGTGCCCAAATAAGTAATACCCCTGGCCCTGTCATTATCCACCCTTCTCCTTTCCTGTTGGCAGTTCCCGTCAGCTGAGCCTTCGCTTGCAGAGGAATGATCATCTCCTCTTTAGGCCCCCCTTCCCCCCAAAACTTCCCGGCCTTTTTTGTTGTGATTTCCAATCTTCCGTTTCTTGTCGATTAGTGACGTCCCTCGAGCCCCCCCGCAATCCCCAAAATTGACCTTCGTCTCGAAAGTCCCTCCTCCCGCCGAGCTTTGGGTTGATGGCCGGCCTGCCATCCTGTGTGACATCAGTTCTATGCACACTGCTTACGTCCAAAGCATTTCCCCGCGTTCCTCTGCTTGTCTCTTTTCCTTCTTTTGCCGCCTCCAATTTTCTTTGTGACAGAGAAATTTCTTAGCATGACCAGAGTAGTCCACGACCCCCCGAGCAACTGCTTTTCAATTTTCTTCGAGTACAACCCCAAGTCGTAGCAGTAGGTCTATGATCCAAGACCTGTGATTTCCCCCACACGCCGCCTACTTATTGGCTTATTCTCTCCCTTTGGAGTTGTCAGGACCTCATTCTAGACCGATTCTTACCGAATTAAGGAGTGCCCAACCTCTCTCCCCGTCAAGAATGACCTCGAGATCCGGAAGAGACTCGGGCCTTCCTCCCTTACTTCGTGATTCACGTAGCGATACCGGAGTTCTTTTCTGATTTGGCTTTCAGACCCTGTCCAGGTTCGGTTCTCCGCTCGATAGGCACCCAGTTCCTGTTTCAGTCTCCCAGCTCCTCTGACCGTCCCGTCGATAGCTCTCACCTTTTTCCCAATTAGCCTTCTTTTTCTTCCAACTTGAGGTTTCCCTTCGTCAGCACGCTCATCTGTCGTACCACTTCCGTCACGTTTGTGCCCACCATGCTCTCCGTTCTCCCTGCAATGCACGCCTCATACAGTGTACACCATGCCTTGCTATCCCCACAGAAAAAGGTCCGCCCCCCCCCCCTTCTGTCTGGTAGGGCCCGCATTTCAACTTGCCTTCGGGCAGGCACCTTATATCCCGAAGCCCCTTTATTGGCGGGTTCCATCCAGCCCCCCTTGCGATACAATTTTTTTGCCCATCGCCACGCCACCCCCTTTTCCCCCACCCCCTCCCATCCAGCTGTGCCTTCCCCCTAGATCGCCCATTTTCCAAGTAGACCCCTTTTTTTGTCAACACGTTCTATCCCTTTCAACCGAGCATGCATAGGACATTGCTTCTGGTTCTCACACAGATTCCCCCCCTCCTTCCCCCCTCTGTGTCATGAAACCCTTTCTATCCCCCCAATACTCCCTCCTCCATTCTTCGGCTTCCCACTTAAGGTTATGGTTGGTGGTTACTTGGACCCCTGTTCATTCCTTAGGCTGGCCCACGTCGATGCCCCCATTCTTACCGCCCCTGTTCTGAAAGATCCATCACCCACCGTCATGGGCCATCGCGGATTCGCGCACTTTTGCCCGCTGAGGCGGGGGTGACGGCCACGCATTAACGAATAGCCAGGGTCTATTGAGCAGGATTCCAGTCGTTTTTTCGATGTTTCTAGAGGGAATGCCGCTCTTTTTTTATACCCCTTGATTTGCGACAACCTGTGGAAGCACTTGAGGATCCTTTCCCCCCCCCGGGAGGGCTCTAGTGGCCCGGAAGCCCCCCAAGTCCTAGCCATCACTTTTCAATCTCCGATGGTACAAGTGACTGCGTCGCTTTCAGGTTGATTTTTTGGTTTTTTTTAATTTTGCCCCTGAGCGTCGGGGCGTAATACTTTAGCGGTCGTACCCGTCCAACTCCCGGCAGCCAGGGCACCCCGCAAAACGACATTTGCGTTTATTAGTTTTTCTAGTGATCTGACTCTGATTTTCATTGTGTGGCCCAGTTCGGCCTCTCGAGACCAGCTAGGTCTTCTTTGCGTTTCTCCATTGACTCAAATCTTCTTAGCTGGGAGACCTACTTTCTTTTCATGGACCTCTCCCCACCCGCGGTCTGTGGGGTTTCTAGGGTGGGCCCGTATTTCAAAGCCTTTCCGTTCCGAGTTTATTCCTTTTTTTTTGCCTGGATTCGATTTTCTTTTTGAATTCAACAGCAGGCAGACTACTTTTTCGGAGATCTCGCCGCCCCGCCCCCATTTGAGGCGTTTTCAGGTTTACCCACGGCAGGGTCCCCCCCCGACCAAACACGGATTGCTAAGGTTTCTGTGTTATGCATCTTTTTCTCACATTGTACACCTGCGGCCTTTTCCCTTCTCGCCTTTTTTATTCCTTGGTGTCATCGTCCCCATGACGTTAGAAGAATGTTTTTCGCTTTTTCGAGGATATTTTCCTCCACTGACTACGGGCCCCCACGCTTGTTGCAAACGCTCGAATGTTGCCCAAAATGTGTGTTATATCGACCTCTTGATCGCATCGAATCTCGTAACACCTGAATTCCCCAGCGAAGACAGGTGCAGTCGAGATTATTCCCAGCCCCAAAATAATGAAGGTTTCTTTTTCCCACTGTACCTCCTCTCCCTCTTCATCTCTTTCCCCTCGCTTGTCCTCTCCCTCCAATAGCCCCCCACCCAATTGCCCCCGAGACCCCCGCTAAGCTCTCCGGTCTTGATCTGATTTTCTCCTCTTCATCTGGAAATTCCATACCCCCCTTTCCTCCCGGCAACCAAGTTCCCATACATATAGCGTGCCGTGTGAATGATCCCCGGCCCAATTTAGGATTTCTTTCCGCAGGCCCCTACTCTCCGGTTCGGTTATCGGCCCCATCCTAGCCCCCGATATTGCTTTGTTGACACTGAGGAGTGACCCAGTTATCAGCCGGCACCTGCTCTGGTCCCACTTTAGGCCGGCGCAAACCTTTCGTCCTTCCTGAAACTGCTTCCGGCTGCCTTAAGGCAAGCCTTTTGTCTCCAGCCGCTTCGGAAGCCTTTTATCCTTTTCCCATTCCCTGGCAGCCTCCCCAATGCCCTCCTTTTCCCCCAACGTACACACTTTGCGATTGATCGGATCAACCCCCGGGATTGATCCTTATTTTTCCCCGTAATCGTCCGCAAACGCGAAGCGCAGCTACCCCAGTTGTCTTTTTCCCCCCCCCCCCAAGGATTCCAACGGGTTTTTTTCCCCCAGATTCTTCGAGAGAGATCCTTCTCCTTTCCCCCCCCATTACCGCGTACCTTCTTCAATCCCCTACCTCCTGAGGGTGGTTTTGCCTCTCCACATGCGATTTTCAACATTCTTTCTTCGATCGATGCAGGATTCTTTGATATCAGAACTCCACCCCGGTAAGTCTCATATTGAACTTCGTTGCTGCCCTCCCAGCGACGCGGGCGGGCGTCCTCAGGCCAAGCTCTTTCATTTTTTCTTCTTTCCCACCCCTCAGGCAAGGGGTCTGCCGGTGAGCGCTCCATTGTTGAATCCTATTTTCCCTAGCTTGGATCAACACTTTCCTTCCTCCAACCTTAGCCTTCCCCCCGCACCGGCGTTGTGCATAGCCGGACTTAGGCTTCTTTCTCCCCTCCGGGTTTCCTCAATATGTTTTCTGCCAAGAGCAATCTCCAACCTTTTAAACAATTTATCATCAACCACCAAGCTCCCAAACGCCCCACGCTGTCTTCCCCCCCCTGCTGCCTGGGACCCTCCTTTTCCTGAGCCCTTTGCTTTTCGACCCTGGCTGGTTATGTTTCCACACCGGCTGCCTGGAGCCTCGAACACGCCGGTGCTTTATTCTCTTCTTAGAAATATTGATTCAAATTCGTTCTGTCTTTGTTGGAGTATCTTCTTTTTTTTGTGTTGAGAGAGACCTACACCCCACAATCCCCACGATTTTCAACCCCCCCCCCCCCCCCGTATGGAGCGCATCGCGCCCGGCGTGAAGTCTGTACTCAGCGGCAGCCAGTTTGCTTGGGACAAAACTCTCCCCAGTGGACAACCCATCGTCTCTTTGTCCTTCTCGCCCACGGCGTGGTTCGTACCATGTAAACCCATTCAAGTTGCGTCTGGTGAATTACTTCCCTCTCCCTTTTTTCGAGATGATGTTGCCACCCCTTTATGCTTCCTTTCTGTCTGAGTTGTGCGCAGAGGACGTGCTTTTTTAGCTCAAGTGGATTCTAATCAGTCCCTCCAATTTGCCACCATGTCGCTGCTGCCCCCCGAAGTATTCCAAACTGTGCCGTTTGTTCTTTCTGGTGGTTAACTTCAACGCCTACCGCTGCCCTTCGTTTGTTCTGTCAGCACCCCACGCTTTTTTTGAACGCACGACCATCACCCTCTCCACATTCTCGCCGTTTTCCGGGTTTCGGGGGGGTTGTTGGTTTTTTTTTGTGAAAGGTTTGGTTTATTTTCTCTCCCCTTCCCGTCTAACATCGCTCCAATGAATTAATAACTTTTCCATTGTGCTGAACTGTATTACCTAAGGACTTCTCCTTCTTTTTTACTGAAACGTCAGGAAGTCCATGTAATAGCTGTTGTTCCGGACCGGAATCTCTCTTAGATTTTATACGAGACCCCACTCCTTTTTTCAATACCTTTTGGAAGAGTCGGTTCTCCGCGGGTCGTGTGGTGTTGGATGAATTTCGCGGGCCGGGGGGTTGATTACGGCGGCGTGTGGGTGTTTTTGGGCGGGGGCGGGTGGGGGGGATTGGTTTTTTGGCGTTCTAAGGTTCGGTGGGGGGTCTGGTGTTTGTTGGGGGGGTGGGGGGTGGGGCCGGGCCGGTGGTTGATGTTTCTCGGTGAGGGTTGGTTTGTTTGGTCGGGGGTTGGTGGGGGGGTGTGTTTTTGCTCTGGGTATTTGGGTTGGCTGTTTTGTGCGTTTCGGGCCTGGGGGGTGCGTGGGGTGGGGGGTTGTGATCCTTCCACGGTGAGCATTTCATTTTCCCCACCTGCACTTAAGTATTTCGGAGCAGGTGCTCGTTCCCCCCTCTTTTTTTTCTAGCGCAAACCCGAGCAAGAAATTTTTTTTTGAAGTGCCAATTGGTGATTCCCCTCTCGTGCGAATTATTTCATCCCTTTTTTCTACAATCACCCACCTCTGCACCAATACCCGCCTGCGCCTGTACCTGTTGGTGCCCCCTCCCCGCTCGGCGTTGATCCCCATTTACCGTTGCCCAGAGCCCTTTCTATGAGTGCTTGATGAATTATTCCACTCCGGTTTGCACCATCTTATGGCGCCGCATAACCTTTACCCCCTCATGTCTCTTCTGTCACGTCGATCGAGGCCCCCCTCGGTTCTAATGGCCGTCTCTTTCAACTTGTGGGTGTGCGCTTGGCCTCCGGATGTGACTCTTTTTTTAGCCATTCCGCCACGCTTACCCGCTCCCATTCCCGACCTTATTTTTTTCCTCCCCCCCCGGCAGAGAATCTGTCGACAATTTTGTAGTCTATTTAACAAGTATTTAGTGCCATTCGGGGGCATGATTGAGCATCCACATATTGCCAGGTTTACAGGTAAACCTCGTTTCCTAATTCTTTTCCAAGCGACGCCCAGATTTAAGGAAGGTGTTTTTTCCGATGCCCCTTTACGCTCGAGATTCCTCCCCCCCCACTGTGAATTCGCAGGTTTCCTTTCTATAATCTTAAGGCTCGATAATAACCTCGGCCAACCCGTTTACTATGCTTCCCTAGATCACCATGCATTTTTTCCCTGACTCCTCCCAGTCGAAGGATTTACAACCTCCATCTGCGTCTTTTGTCACACCGTATAGGCAGGGGAGAACCAGTTTTGTTTTTTGAGGGTGTTGCCCGGATCTGGCCTCTTTTCTCGCCTTTGGCCCATCTTCGACCGACGGCTTTCTTTTTGTTTTTCCTTCTCCCCTAGCCACCTTACGTGCCCGAATAAGCTTCCCCTTACGTTATTACCGCACGCAACCTCCAACCCACACGCCCCTTTAACGTTGCTTTGGGGCCTAATAGGTAAATTACTTTCGGCCTCTTTTCCCAGGGCTTTAGTGGCCGATCATCCCAGAGACATTCACCTATTTCCTTTGCCGTTTCTCGCTTTTCCCAACCCGAACACGTGTACCCGAGCAATGTACGCTGCGCCCACACGCAACCTTTCCAGTGTACTCTAGTTGTCTCGGGGGCATTTCCACTGAAGGGGTTTTTTTTACGTGACTGACTTATTCAAGTCCACTTCTTCCCCTCATTCATGCCCACATCTCAGACCTCCGAACGCGTCCACACCGTCCTCTTTACGAATCGTTCTATTCTGAGACCCCATGCCCCCTTTTCGCCTCAATCCCCGCTTGCCGCCGCTTCGTTCCATCGGGATTCTTCTCTCTTCTTCCTCTTTTGTTCCTCGTACCGATGATATCAGTTCCGCCTTCAGTCATTGCCACTGCCAGTTGTTGTTATGGCGGACACCCCCTCGAGTAGCGAAATTCGCCCGACATTTTTTTTATTCCTCACGGGGTGTCTGTCTGTTTGTGTGTGGAGCTCTGAAAGTTGGGACGATTTTTTAGAATTTTTTGCCTAACAGTGGGAATTGCTACATTCTTTTTCCCCGTACCCCACAACCGCCCCTTCCCCCGATTTTACTTTTTTCTAAGTGTCCCCCCCCCCCCTCCGTCAACGACGGCGTATTTGGCTTTTTTTCTCCGGACATTCCCATTGCCGTCTCGGTAATCTTGGATAATGCTCATTCTGGCTCTTCATTGCCCGGGGACTTGTATCGACCTCCTCCCTCTGGGACGAAACTGGGCGACTTTCGGACCCCGTGCGCTTTTTTTTTGGCTTGGCTTCCCTTTTGTTGTTGTACTTCACCTTCCGATTTTTTCGAACATTGCCCGATATCGATTTTTCGTAAACTGCCGTCACCCGACGGATAGTACGTTTTGGGAACCTGGTGTTGGCGTAAAAAATCGGCGGGTCCCCCACCCCCCCTCCAAACGGCCATCATCTTTTTTTCGAAGATTACTCATTCCCAACTTGTCCTGCATGCCCTGGTGCGGTTCTTTGGATAACGTATGGATCATCCCTCGCCCCCAAAAGGTGCCCCGCTCACGGTTTTCCTAAGGTTCTCTTTTCCCCCCCAGTTTTTTTTTTCTCACTGCCCGGGACCCCCCCCCCTTTGGCCCCCCTTTAGCAAGGACAACCAACGGGCCCTTTCCTCTTGCTCAGCTCATCGATTTCCCCAACCAGCTTCCGGCAGCCTTTCCTCCCGAGCTTAGTTACCTCCCCTTTTTCCCGTCCACCCGTTTCAGCTCGCCCTTACTCCTCCCACGCCCTCTGCCCGCGTTGCTTATCTTTTTTGAAAGCATCACAGTTTGTCGACCCGCATCTTTACACCTTCGCTTCCTCCCTGTTGTTGGTCTCATCCCTCTTGTCCAGGATTAATGCATTGTCCCCTCCAAAAGCGGTCTGCGCATACCCCCTTTCAGTCTGTTGACGAAGAAAAACCGAATTTTTTCTTTGACTGCCTATATGGATTTAGTGTGTTCGATTCCCATCTTAACCAGACTTTCTTTTCCGGATCAAACTTTTGGATTTCTAGGGTTCCCCCTTGCCGGCCTCTAGACTAGAAGATTTCTTCCCACTGGCTTGGTAACGCGAAATTGTGGGCTCCTCCGAGCGGCTTACCGAATCTCAAATTGCCCCCTTTAATTTTTCCCCGCCCGGTTTGAATTACGCCCCTCCTTTATTTTGTAGACCTTTCTTATTTTCTCAACGGATCCCAGATCCAATTCAAATCACACAACCAACCGACCTCGCAGCGACTCACCCGATTTTTCGCGGTCTGCGTCAAATAGAGCAAACATTAAGTAACTCATCATTTTAAGCCTCCTCTTCAACCTAATGTGTGCACGGGATTTTCTCCCTTCTCTAAAACGATATTATTCGAGAGATCTTTTCCCCCCCGCCGCTTCAATGATCAGTTGTTTTTTTTTTGAAATCGGGCCTACCGATTTATGGTTGATTGCATCTACAAAGTGCATTTCCTTAGTCTGGCAGCTCCCTATTTTTTTTTTTCAGATAAAGATTGAAACGGCCCCCTGTTCTTGCGCTGATTCTGGTGAGATTTATATCGGGTTCACGATACTGTTTTTTTTTTCCATAGCCTGCTTTTGAGTGAAAGACTTTACTTGTCCTTTTCCCCCCTGCAAAGTTGTGTGACGTTATCATCCTGCTCCATTGGTGCACCCGTTCCGGTCCTTTATGGGCTGCTTTGACCCTACGGGCTTTGATACCCTTTAACTCGAAAAAGGCCGCGCTCCTCCCTCTAGACGCTCTTGATGTCCTAATTTGGACTCCTTCCCCATGTGAGGCCCCCGAGTACCCCGCCTCTTTTTTCCCCCCTCTACCAGGCCACCTCACCGATTGTCCAACGCCCCCTCTCTCTCATTCCCCCTGGACTGTTGGCTGTGTTCTTAGTTTTCTTGTTCATTAGCTACCGTTGTCCCTTAAGTTTTTTCTTGCTTCCCCTCCAACTTTTTCCCTCAGGGGTCGTCTACTCCCCTCTTCAGTTCTGTCTCGATCGAAATATTCTTGGTTCTCTCATTTTTTGGTTGTTGTTGTCGTATATCTTCCCCCTCCGTTGGGTTTTTGATCCCTAGAAACGCAACACCACACAACCGTGATAGTCACAAATAGGGAGATTTGCTTAATTCTCCCCTCTTTTGGGGTTCCTTCCTGTATCAAATTTCGCGTCGTTGAGTAGGCCCGTTTTCCCAGATTTTGACAACCACTGTAGCTCCTCCTTTTCCTGTTAGACCTTCTCCCCCCTTTGAATAATACAACATTGTGGAGAAGTGTTGAGTCTTGGTGAAGGTGGCATTTGTTTTGTCCGCGTGCTTCTTCCTCGCCCCTATGTTTTACCTGGCCCATCGCGGAGGAGTGAGTTTCCCTCATTAGGGAAGGAGAAACTTGAAAGGCACGCCCTTTTTCTTCCTCAGCCAATCCGTCTGCTTGCCGATTCAAACCGGATGCGGCGTACTTCAACCCCCGGTTTTCTTGCGTTGGTGGGGTCCCATCCGAATCAAGCTGTTTTGGTTTTATGGCTCCCTCCCCAAGCAAGGTATCTTCTGACCGAGTCACGCAAATCCACTTCTTCAGATTCTTACCACTTAAACTGATTTCGATTCCCCTCTCCAAGTTCCTTGCCGTAGCCCCCCCCTCCTTTCCCCCAGCCACATGTCCCCAGGGCGATAACACCTGTCCAGGTCTGTTTTTTCCTTGACTGTCTCCCCAGAGACCGGCGGCCCCTCCTTGTGTACTTTTCTTGGACTTAATAATATTGGTTTTTTGTCAACTCACACGTTTGCACCACGACTCGTGCTTCCCCTTTTTTGTGATTTGCCACCCATTCCGTCTGACTAGCTAGTTTACTGGCCTTTTTCTTCCTTTCAACCTTTTCCAGACAAGACACCAGAGCACGCAAAGTTTCTCGTTTTTTATTGGACATTCATGATGCTCTCCCTTTCCGCCCAGGTAGATTCAGTTATCCCTGAAAGCCTTGCTCCTCCCTAAGCAGGTTGAATCAACGAGACCTTCGGTTTCTAGAGAAGACCTTTTGTCTCCCGACAGACTTCTTCCCCTTTAGCCCCCATTTGTTGACTTTTTGGTCATGTGGGCAAAGGCTCTGCCTATTGCCCAGCTCAAAGACCGTCCCTGCCGATGAACCTCACCCAAATCTTCTGTATTTACTGCGGCACCCTGCTTTTTGAAATGTGCTTCCCCCTCCCCCCCACGCCGCCGTATTTTTTTTTCTGACGTGGTTAGCTTGCCGGACCCTTTTATCGCACCAAGCATTCATGGACCCGCGTTTTCTTTCAAGAGTTCTCAAGAATTAGGGATTCTCTTACGCTCGGGGCATGCCCCCCCACGGCCGAAGTGCTGTCGGTCTTCCCCGTAGCTCACACGCGGGCAGCCGGTTTTGAGGCCTTAGGAATTTTTTAGACCAAATATGCCCATTTTTTTTTTGTTTTGGTCAACTCCCGATCTCACCGCGGCGGACGGTACGCGTGGTATCGATGAAGCGCTCCTTTTCCCCTTTTCTTAAGAACCTTTTTATTCGCGTTATGTGCACCCTTTCTTGTTCGTCTGGGTAGACTTCGGAACCCTCCGAAACCGTGCTAGCTTTTTTTTCCCCCCATTTCCTGCGGACCTGCAATGTCACCGTCTTACCAAACAGATACTGACATGCTCAGGACCAAGCAACAGTTCCTCCTTCTAAGTTTTTTGCTTGAGTTGTTACCCTTTCCATGTTCCCTTTTCGTAGACACCCTTCTGTTTTTGGCACCAGAGTCCTCGAACTTTCTTTGCTCTTTTCTTCACTCGCCTCATATCTTTGTTTCCCTACTATTTCGGACCCCCGTAACTGCCAATTACACGCCACCCCTCTCCCCCCCCCCCCCCTGACCCGATTGCACGTTTAACTTCAATTTGCTTCCTTTTCCCAGCCCTAGCCCAACAGCGCTACTCCCCTCCTTTTAATGACTTCACTTCCTGACGCGGCTAGCTTCTCCCGCCACTGTCCCCCGAAATTAATTGGTAACTCACTGCTCGGCGCAAATCAAAGGGAAGACCCCCCTTGTCCTTTGTGAATTCTCGGCCGGGCTGGTTGGGGGTCCGTGGCCCTCCAACCGCCGATCTTCCCACGTGCTGCTTCCAAGCCGGCTTACTGACCATTCCATCGTCCTGCCAAGATTCCCCCCCCCCCAACCCCCTTTCTTCTCCCCCCCCCATCCTCGTTTTCCGCGCCACTTCTTCTTGGTGCTGCCCAGCCTGTTTTCTGCCCGGTAAATCGTTCATTCATTCAAGCCCTTGGTCCCTCTTCTCTTTTTCCTCCGTTGGTTTTTTTTTCGAGCTACCAATTGGATCTCAGATCTTTTAAAGTCTCTTTCCCATGTCTGGGAGTTTCCTTCCCCCTTCGGGGCAGTCACTAAACAACAAGCCTCAGGGCCACAAAACTAAAGGTCTATTCCTTCCCTGTCTTTCGCCACGATTCCTTCCTCCACCCACCTGATGTGTCCTTCAGACAGTTCATCGGAACCTATGGTGAGCGGAATTTTTTGCAAACTCTTCTTGTGTGGACATCTCACTTTGAGTTCGCGTTCGTCCCCGACATCCTTGCCCCGGCCCCTCTTTAGTGGCACGCCTCCCTTTGACCTTGTCAATGGTTCTTTTGTGGTCCTCGCGTACAGTTAGGCGGGGGTACAGTTCGGTTATTTTTTTCGTTCTTTTCGTCCATTTCACTGGTGGGCCTTTGTTTTCATCCCCACAGGATCCATGCTGTGACGAACGTGCGGTTTTCCTTCTTTTAACCTTCCGCGGTCTGTGTTTCTTTTGCTTTCCATGGTTCTGTGTCGTTTCCCCCCGGAAGCCGAGTCCCTTGATTAGGTCTTTTGACCTCGTCACATTCGCCCTAGCCTTCGTCTCTAATCCGCCCTCGGGTGTTATACCTCTTAAACCCATTGCCGGCGGTCACCACCCCTCCCCTACACCCCGGAGTTTTTGATGACTCCTTTTTTTGGGCTCAACGGATGACGCTCCTATTTCTGGTTTCCTCCTGCTGACTGTTGTTTGCAGTTCTCCTCTCCTGACCGCCTTTCCCCCCGCGGAAAGATTAAGAGAAATTTCGACTTTTTGGTTTTTTTTTTTTCCGATGGACTTCTGCCTCTCCCTTCCCCCTCTACCAGTTTGACCTCTGTTGCCCCCTCTCCACATGAACCCCCTTTTTTCTTGCCCTTCTCGTCATTCGTAACCCCTCCCGAGTTTTCAACGCTTACTGCCGCGTTTCGCCTCGCGACCGCTAAGACCTCAACTTTGTATGGCAGTTTCCCCTTCTCGCACCCCTTAGCTGCCACACGCGCTTGTTCGCGAGTTTTCAATACTCCCCCCGTTTGAGCATTGCCGCCCCCTTCCCCTATCTTCCGCTATACTCCTTCCACTGGATAGCTTTTCTTTTCAGACATTCCTGACCCCCCCAATTTTTCCTATACCACTCCGGCCAAACCCCCTACTCAGCCCAATAATGCGTTTCGGCCTTCGGGCCGCACATTTCTGGATTTCCTGTCGCTTTCCCTAACCCCTAATTCGGTTTAGTTCTTCCCCCTTGCCCCCCCCCCTTCCATCGCTATATCCCTTTTCTTTCCTGCTAAGCGGACCCCCCCCCCCCTGAATCTTTTCTGAGCAAGTTTCTCACCACGCCGAAATTTTTCTTATCTAGCCTAGACTGAGTCCCTTCTGACTCTGATTGCTTAGTCTTCTTCTATCCTCCCCCAGAAGTTAGCCGTGTAGTAGAATTGACTGTGCCCTACCTGCTTCCCGAGTTTCCCTCCCAATTCCGCTGCATCACAACTTCAACCCTTGGAGTTCCCCCCCTTTATGCGAGTCTACCCCCCCCAACTTTTGAGTCTTTTTTCCACCGCTAACCTCTTAAGAAGCTAGGGTGAGAGTCCCCATGGTTCCTCAGCTAACTGATATTTTGCAAATTGATTGACCTTTTTCCTTTCCCCCCTATATTTATTCTCGAGGATACCTTAGCTATGGCAATTCAATTCCTTTCGTTTTCGCCTTAAAACCCTTCAAATAACCCCTTTATGTCTTCATGTCTCGTTCCCTCCAAAATCTGTCTGATTCATTGCATCGACCAGCTTCATGATTGACACTTAACTTCCGACTTCCCCCCCCCAGTCACCCTCTCCCATGACGTTTATAGTCATTTTTAGCGTTGGTAGGATAAGGGCCGTTTTCTGAACCCCTTCACGATTTTGCGCCCCCCAAGATTTTATGTTTTCTTTACCCCCCCCCCCCCCTGGTTTTTGGACTGAGGTTCTCATCCCTCGTTGTCATCTAAAGGACGCCCCTTTCCATGTTTGGCTTCGGGCCTCAAACGGAGTGCGTCCCCTCTGACTCACCTTCAGCGTCGCCCTAATCAGGTGCATTGCGACTATTCCCCCCATATTTGCTGTCCAAGCTTCCAGCCTCAACCCTCCCCACAGGAAACCTTCACCAAAGCTTTCCCCACTCTTAGGTTTGTAGTTTCTCCCCCCTTTGGAGTTGAAGACCTTGGCACTTCCTACTTTTTTTTTCCCCCACCTAATAGCTATGCCCCCTGGCTTCCGCTGGAGTACGAATCTCACCCGCCTTTTTTCCAAGTTATAGATCTCCAGATTTTTTTTCCTTTTCCGTTCTTTTTATTTTTTTGTGCTTCTTCTTCCTCCGTGTTGTTGAAAAGTCTTCGATATCCCAAACCCCCCAACTCCAAGATTTCTCCCTTTTCCACAATCTCGACCTCCTGCCGGCGCTTTCACTCCACCGCGGCAGCCATTGCTCTTAAGACACCGATATTCATTGCCCAGGTCGCCATCTTCCCTGTCCAGGACGAAGCCTACTATCCCCTACATAGGGGCGTGTGCCCTTTCACCTTGTTGAAGGTTCATGTTTATACCTGTGGTCTTGTTGCGCGCTTTTCTTATTTGGCACACTCCTAGTACCTACACTATATAGATTTCCTGTTCTTTCTCCGAGCCCCCGGGGAAGTGTATGAACATGTCAATTTTCTCCCCTCCTTCTTGTCGTGGGCTACCCACATATTCTTTTTTCGTGCATTCCAAAATTGGCTCCGCTGATCCCCCTCTTTCACACAGTTGTTTGGGGTACTACCGTCCTTCTTGGCCCCCTCTTTCTGCTATCTTTCTCGAGCCGAGGCCCAGCACCACCCAACCCTCGATCTCTCTGAGATCTTCCCCCCGTTCGATCAGTTACTGTATTACATCCTTCACCCTCGCGCTCTCCAAGTTCTCCTTCATCAAGCCCCTGTTTATTGCTTTACCCAGGAACCTCCTTTATGGTGTTTTTTTTTCTTTTTTTCCGTCCGCCCCCCGATACCTCCATTCCCTTCCCCTCCCTCTAGTCTTTTTTTTCTCCCTACTTTTCCTAATACGTTTAGGAGCGCTTGCCCAATATCAGTTTTTAAGAGTATGATTTCCACAATCGCCAAGAATTCCTTATTGATCGTTTGCCTCTCCCTCGAGAGAATCCCCCCCCCTAGTGTTTTGCGTAACCTTCCCTGCCCCTTTTAGCGTTTTTGTGAGTGAGAGGACTGCTGCTTGACTATCTTGCTCCCTTTCTGACCTTTTTCTAACCTTGCAAACCGGATGGCCCTCTTCACCAAAGCAGCGCTGCTTCCGTCTCTGATTGCGACTGGACTTTAGCTTCCCCCCCTTCCTTTAGCCTTGCAATAGAATGTAGCTTTGACTGCTTTTCATTCCGCATGTCCCTTCCCCACCGATCTCCTATTTCTTTCTGCCTAACCTTTTCCCCCCCACTTCGGTCGGTTGCGGCTCACTCACAGACCACCCCCATTCATGGGGCCTCATCCACCCCCCCCAGTCGCGATTACTTGTTGTCGACTTTGCAAGGGTATGCGGGCTGATACGATTGGATAGGACCTCCTTTGACTTCGAGCCCCCACCTATTGGTAAGGGACCACCTAGAAAGACATTGGTCTCCCTATTCCTCACGCGTACCATTTTCCCTTTGGCCCGGCCTACCCCTTCCTTCCGTTTTTTTCTTGTATGCCGATTTCGCTCAACCTCTTGCCAGATTCGTGGTTTTCTTGAGGATGCCTGCCATACCCAAAGTAGTTGCCTTTGCCGGGTCGCGTCCTCGCGAGATTTTCTTCCCCCTTAGTTCTTCAGCTGGTTTGAGTTTGAAGGCTGCTCCTTCTATCGGAGGCCGTACCCTCTCCCGACTTACAGAACCAGTTTGGAACTTGCGCGTCCTCGCCCAACACATCTCCTTTTCGGGTGATAGGAGTCCATTGTCTTCTACGACCTAAATCCCTAGCACCAATGCTAACACGTTTTTTCTTTCTTTTCCTCCTCTTTGGGTATCCAAAATCGATCCATCCCTTTTGATCGACAATGATGAACCAAGCCGAGCTTCCGTTTGAAAAACCCTCATCTTTTTGAATTACGCAGCTCTCCTTCACTTGAAAACATTCCGTCGTTTTGTGTTTTTTTTTTTGATCACACAGGATTTGTAACTCAGCGTTTTTTGAGTTGACGTTGGTCCCCGGATTAACTTTTCCTCTCAGGCTTACCGCAAAACCCCCCGTTCGGCACCTCGGCCGGACAGAGCCGCCCTCCGATAGGCTGGTTACGTATCCCTCGCCGAAGCGAATGCTGCCCTCTACGTTTCTACGGACATCAGTCTTTGTTCTACCATCCAAACACCCCATTCAGAACAAATACCTCCAGCTGGGCAACTGGTTTCCCTCCCCCTAGGGACTATCCCCACTTCCCCTCCGCTAGAAAACGCCCCTTTCTTCCCCCTCCCTCCCCTATGTTTCCACAATGAACGACTCCTTCACGATATTCCCCCCATAAGCAACCTTACACACCGTCACCTGGACCTCCCCAAGGTACGTCGTCGACGCCCTTCCAACTACAGCACACCCTCCTCCCCCGCCCAAAGCTCGCACAACTTCTTTTGTGAGCCAGACCTGCCCACTCAGTTGACCCGGTCATGTTGTGTCTACCGGTGTACCGCACACACGCTCCCCTCCCCCGATCCGGCTCTGCCCCCCCACCTTGTAAGCAACCTTTTTTCGACCTTCGCAGGACAGAGCGTCCCAAAAAGTTTTTCTTACCCACTCCTCGGCGATTTTTTTCGTCCCATAGGTACGCGTCTTTTTTATGCCGCCCCACTCCTCCCTGACGCCCTTCCGGTAAACTCTTTCTTCCTTGCCGTGCTACCTCTTTTCCTCCCGCCGACTTGGTTTTTTTAGATCTTTTCAAACACTGACCCACTCACCTTTCTAGGAGTCCCCCTGTCTTTTCTGTTCGGCAACCAAACTCCGCGAACTCCTGTTTCCCCCCGCCCCGAATCCCTAGGAGGGTTGACCCCTTCTTCCTTTGTTGCTTTCAGCACGCCGATGAGAATTTGGGTTCACCCTTCGTTTGGGTCTCTCAATGGGAGTATAGTGTCAGTTTCCCCCTTACCCCCGGAAAACCCCCAGCCCCGGCCGAGCCTCTTAACCCGCAAAATCCCCCTTTTAGGGACTTAGGGGCTTTTTTTTTCTCATTCTTCCAGGTGGATCCACAGCCGGTTTTTGGGGAATCCTGTGCGCCATCCTTTTCGTATTCAAGACTTTTTATTTGATCGGGTGCCTGTCCCACGAGACATTGTACTTTCACAACGGACCCCCTGTCAGGACCTCCCCAGACACCCCGGGCCCCTTGGCCATAGTTTTTGGTTATAGGGGGCTTTTTGTCCTTAATTATTTCCCCGCGTACCTATTTCGATTTTGATTTCCTTAGTTTTTCACTTTGAAGTCACCATCCTTCAGCTCGGCTCGGACCATTTCCGCACGAGGGTTTATAAGCATTTTTCGTATTGACCAATTTCATTTTACCCCCCCTCCCCCACCTGAAACCCTTTGACCATCTCCGTTTTCTCTACTCATGATCATTACGGGTTTTACAAGGTCCTTCCTCCGGAGAACTTCTTATGATCCGTGCATTTAATCCCTGTCCCCACTTTCTTTAACGATCCCCATGCTTTTTCGACTTTTTCAGATGGCTGTTCAGACTTCCTACTTGCTTTCCCCCAACCCCTCTTCTTTCCCTGACGCGCCAGCACTTCAACGGTTCCCCTGCGTGCCTATGAGGCCTTTCGAGTCCGTATTTTGGAACCCTGACCATTTTTTTTCAGCCCGCTCAGCCGTTGTGCAGGACTTCGATCCTTCCCTTTGGGAACTCTTCACCCCTACTGACGAATTTGTTCTGTCCTCATCTCCCCCTTTTCCCCCCCCTTCCAAACCTCCTCTCTACCGCGTTATTTGACAATCCCTACACAGCCTTGTTCCTGTCGCCACTACGAACAAGAGACTTATCTATTTCTGGGTCGATCTCTCCGATTAGCCCTTGTACCCCCTCCCTCCCCTTTCCTCTGAAGGTCCCGGTTACTATACCAATCTCCCCGCCCCTTTCCCTCTCCCCCTCGTGGAATCACCACCTCCCCCCTTCGTTTTTCATACATGAGCCCCTGCCCAAATTTTTCTTTCTTTCTCTTTCTTCATACTACCAGACCTCATTGGTCTTCCACTCCGCCGTTTTTAGAGGCTTCTTGACTACCTGGTGCATTTCCACGGGTCTATTTATCATTCTCCAGCTCTCTCCATGGTATCTGGTCCAAATCTCCACTTTTTCTTACCACGAACTTCCTCCATCAGAATTGAATAGGCCGTCTCGATTTTTTTCTTCTGGCGTCTTTGAACGTACACCCCCAGCGTTTATGTCCCCGTTAGTCTCCCATGGCCCATGGCTGACGTTATAAATCCACTCCATCCCTAACCCCCTCCACAACAATCTTATTGCTCTTCCTCTCCCTCCCAACCCCCTTCGGATGAGGTCTGTAGTCCCTTACCCTTCAACGCATAGCTCCCTAAGGCCCCGTGCGACTCCCCTTACTGTGTCAGCACAAGACCACCAGTATACCGAAAAAGCTAGTTTTCTCTTCTTTTTCGTCGTTCTTGTTTCTCCCACCTGCAATCTTCTTGTCTCACTTTCCTCTTCTCTGCCTTGCACCGACCTGCCGGAGGCCATTGTTTCCCCTAGTTTCACCCACCGGTATGTGACACAACTTGATGATGACTTTTCATATTTTCCCTTCCCTTCAGGCAGAGTCGCCGTCCCCCTGCACCGTTTTCAGTCGCCCGTTCGTCCCCTGGAATGTGATTTGGTTCGACACGGGCGTTTTCCCCTAACTCCCCTCAGGAACTCTTTCATGCGTCTTCCCCCAACCTGCCCGTTTCTGTTTTTTCCGGCTGCTCGCCCGCCACTGTGGAATTAACGGAGTTCCTTCGGCCCCCTTCCCCAGTTTAGCTCCCCCTTTCCTCTTCCCACTGCCCTCCAACCGGAGGGTCAGTCCATCACTCCATACATGCCTTAGGTGTCTTTCCAATCTGTTATCTCTAATCATAGAGAACAACCCCCCCCTCCCTTCCAAAGTAAAAATTAAACCCGTGTAACACTTTCGCAACCCTCTTTCTATCCCCTGCTTTCCGCTTCGAAGACAATTCTCTCTACAATTGCGATTCTCCCATCTTTTCGTGAAAGGACTTCCCTGGCCCCCCTTAAGTTTGCATGAAATGAATTCTGAACGACGGCGAGTCATCTCTTATGCAGCTAGACGTCTCTCCATATTTTCAAATTTTTGTTTGGCTGCGTGGCGT
>Ga0179593_1554947_pt1 | contig 20738 bp, 25 predicted proteins | sample CZODoug2_1_08_16_FD_185931 | JGI IMG/M metagenome (GOLD analysis project Ga0179593, IMG submission 185931) | Vadose zone soil fungal communities from Angelo Coast Range Reserve, California, USA - CZODoug2_1_08_16fungal (PacBio error correction) | ecosystem: Environmental > Terrestrial > Soil >... | reverse complement strand
CTTTTTTTCTCATTCTGGATGCCGAGCTCAATTTCTTTGATCCCCCCCCCTTTTTGCCCTGCAACCTCCAGCGAATCGGGGCTACGAAATCCTCTTACGTGTTACGAGATTCTTTCGCTCGGTAGTCCACATATCTTTTCTTTTCAGCGTCATGTAGCCCCTTTCTCGATTTTGGTCTCCTTCCCGGAGGGAAACCCCTTTTCACCCTTTTTGATCGCACTGCACCAATGCAAGGAAAGAAGAACGAGCTATATCCTTGTTTAACGAGATACTCTTTCAGCCACTGCTTCCCGCGCGACCGATTTTTTCTTTCCCCGTTCCCCACACTTTCTGACTTTGTCTTGAGCGAGGTTTCCCTCAATGCTCCTTATCGCGGTAATCTTAAAAGGAGCGGCCCCCTTCACTGGACATCCTCCCCGGTTATAGTCTTCTAGTCGTTCAGTCTTCTTTTTTTTTTTCCGTAACCCCCCCCTCGCTCCTCTTCCCCGTTTCCAGGATTCGATTGGAATTCGCGGAAAGGAGATTTTTTCCGGGTGTCTAACTCGGCGCCAGGCATCCGCTTATTCCTCCCCCTCCAGGATTCCCTCTTCTTGATCAACGCATAGAGTCCAAGGCGGCGGCTTGTGGTCAGAAAGTTGTTGCTGACCTTGACTCCTCGAAAACCTTTCCACTCTTCCACCCGCGATCGGACGATGGGCCTTTACTTTTTCTTTATTTCTGTTCGTGGCCTTTCCCTCAGCGCCACTTAGATGCCGAGATATTTTTCTCTTCCCCTTTTTTCCCCCCACGTTCCCTTCAATTTCGACGATTCTCCTTCGTGGACGAACGATCACCCACACCCTCCCCTTTTTTTCCCTTTTTTTCCAGAAAGTAATCGATTGCACCATAAGCAATTAAAGAGTAATCTCTGATATCGCCTGGCCCAGGGAGACGATTGATAAGCGACATTTCGGATGGGCAGATGTGTCCCCTTTGGACTGATCAGTTTTCTTTTTTTTTTTTTTTTTTTTTTTTTTTTTTTTTTCGCCCCCTTTACCGGCTCCTTCCTCTTTTCGCGGTACCTTGTGCCTAGTTCGTCCGGTTGTTGTCCCCCTTCAACTCCCTCCCTCTTTATACGCGGCTAGGTTTAGATGCCCTCTTGAGCAGGAAAAAGCGTAACGCTTGTTTTTTTACCTAACGTCACCCCCCCTCCCCCCCTTCTAGTTTGTTTTTACGGATGATTGTGTTGTGACGTCCCCTTTAGACTTCCTTTGTAGACAGTCTTTTTTTCCCCCGCACATCTGCCTCCCTGACCCTTCCGCTTGTAAGCCTTCGCCCAACATTCTTTCTCCCCAGTGCTTTGCGCCCCCCTGTTGTACTTGTTTGCGCCAATCGAAGCCATCGGGGCCCTTAGCGCAATCCTCTTTGGCTTGATTTTCACTTCTGAATCCCGAACTCGTAGCAGCAAGGATAAAGGACTCCCCTCGATTTCGGTGGCCCCCCAAGATGACCAACCTTTTGTAGACTGCATCCTTTTTTCTGGACCCTCTTGGACTCGGCACTGTACGTCTTGCAGCCCACTTACGAGCTTGGAGGTGCGTTTTCATGGTGACAGCCAGCCATAACGATCCTTCCTCTCCCTCCTGGCGGTCGCCGTTTTCTACTGCTGTTGCCATAACGAAACCGTGACTTTCTGTCATAGCCACACCGCTCTTGTCCGTCCCGAACTTTCAATGAGCGTCGTCCTGGTTTTCCGGTTTTTCGGATCAAACTGTGAAGCTTTGATGACCTTCTGTTAGCCATCGGTATTCCCTCCCCCTCTCTTTCCAGAGCATGAAGCGGCTTTGGTGTCTCCCTCCCGCCGTTTTCCAATCTCGGCCAACCACAAGTTTAAGGACTAACTTTTTCGTGTCAAGTATACAATCAACCTCCCGTTGCTGGCCCCCTCCAGCCTTGTACTCACCCAGCCGATGTATCCGGCCACCGTTTTGTACTGAGGGTCTGGCAGTCATCTGGAGTTCCTCCCAACTGGGAGCCCCCCCCCCCCCTTTTCTGTTACACTCCCTTCCTTTCAATTTTTGGAGAAACTTCAGGACCCCCCCCACACCGCAGTTCCTCCCCCGGCGGTTTTTTCTGTTCCACCGCCGTCGTTTTGAGGGAAGGGACCCTTTTTTGCGGGTTCATTTGGGCCGTTCTTCGTGCCTCCCACGGAATATTTTGCTTGCTACCTTCACGTTCTTGGGTTGTCCCCCTCAAATTTTGCCCGCTCCAAATGTGATGTTTTAAGACCTCCCCGGTCTCCTTCCCCAACTCTTCCCCCGCTGCCTTCCGAGAGCTAAAGAAAAAAGTTTCGTAATTTCCGTTATTTTCAGAACCCCTAGGCCCATCCAGGCGGCCAGCCCCACCTTTGTGTTCGAATTTACCGTTCTTACACTTTTCTACCCGAAAGTTAACCGTTTGAGTCAGTTAGTTTTTTCCCTAAGTCTGCATACCCCCCGGAACGAGCTCGGCGAGCGTTTTGATTTCCTGGCAGTTTGTTCCCCCTTCCGTTGTCCTTGTGTTTTCCTCTTCCCTTACCTCTTTCAAGGGACAGGACGTCAGGTTCGGATACCATGCTCTCCCATGTGCCACGGAGGTAGAGGATGCCATATTTCAAATTTTTTAAGCAAGGTTTGATGGAGCCCCTCTTTCAAGTCATTTTTTTTAGGTGGCTGGATGACGCGCTGTTAGTTCTTAGACGGACTCCCTCCCTATCCTCCTGGTGGCTTCCCTTTTGTTCGAGTGTCTTTTTCTTCTAGAGCCTCAGGCGGACGGCAGTCACCTCCCATCTCTCTCTTCACTTCCTTTTTTTTTTTTTCTGAGTCCGAATGCTTCTCCGACGGCAAAAGAACTGCTACCTCCTGGAACATAAATCACACAGGCGGTGTCCCACGGATAGTTAATAATTCGGTTTCGGACTTTCCTGAAGCCACCTCCCCCACGCACAAATGAGTAAGACAGGTGGCCCTTCTAACTCTCAGCTTCCGTTCACACAAACTCGGCCACCCTCCCCCCTCCCCCGACCCCCCCCCCCTGGATACCCCTCCCGCTTTTTAAGTTTTACTTTTCCTCGATCCTGATCACGTCTTCAAATTGCCAGGAATATTCGCCAGCCGTTAGGTAAGTTCAAACTAACCGCGCAGACTTCCACCTTTACCCCCCTACCTCTTCTCCTGTCCACCTGAAGAGATAGTTTTCGTTTACCTCGGCTCTCTCGTCCGTGCTCTGTGACAGGCTTTCACAGCATTTCCTTCAAATTTTTGGGACGGTTCCTTTTTTCGTCCACAGCACTGACGTAATCCGCCTTTATTGGAATGAGTGGGAATAATGTGGATATTTTCCCTCGGCCGAGGCATTTTTGCCTTTCCAGCCGACCAAAGGGTGTCCCTTTTCACCTCGATGGTAGTCTTTCCCCACCCCCCCCTAATTGCCGCGTTCAAACGTGAGTGCTCCTATTCTTTCATCCTTTTGCAGCCCAACTTTTTAAACGCCGAATGACACCTTTTTCCCTTCACGAAGTTTCCCCCCCTTTACCGCCAACAAAAAAACCCCCTCCACTGCGGTGGACACGCTTCCCAGCCCCCGGCGTTGGGTAATCTTTCCTTCAGTTTATTTACCTCCCCTTTTTTCGTGCGTACTCCGTCCCCTGTGCACTTTTGTTCTTAGATGAGAGCCCCGTGCGGCCTATTACCCTCCTTTTTAAGTAACCTTTCTTCGACATTTTTTTCTCTTCTTCGGGCCCGAACTCATAAACGGTTGTCTGGGTTTTGCCGGGGGAATTATTCGACTTTGTTGGGGCTTCTTCAGGTTCATAATCCTTCCTGGACCATCCGCTTCAATTCGTTACCTCGCTTCTTATACGCAGAGTGGAGCCCCCCCCAGCCCAGGCCTTCGAATTTTTCGTTTTAAGCTTTTCAACTTGCTAACTCCCTTCATTGGTTAGTTTTTCTCGATTGCCGATGGTGGACTGTCAGAGCCGCTCTGTAAGGCCCGTTTCTTTTTCGCCCAACTGTCCAACTTTCCCACCGACGGTGGACGACTTCGTTTTCTCTGCATTTGATGATTTTTTTTATTAAATTTCCGCAACCCCGCTTCGTTAAGTGGGTGTGGCTTTTTCCTTTTCCCTTCTCCCAAGCCTCCCCTAGCTCTCCTTCTTCTTCCCCGGGCTACAAAGACGGGTGGTATTCCTGAGTGGGAACTTGTCCTCCGTCCGGGGATTTCTGCTGGGCTTCCTATTAGTTTTTTGAAACTCTCTGGCCTTCTTGATGGCAGACAAGGGATTCCCCCCTATTGTGCGCCCACTCACCGATCCGGTCGCCTCGAGCGTGGTGCAAAAGACTGGCCACTTGCAAAATCGGATTTTCCCCAGTTCAAGCTTGTCGTTTTCCCGTCCGCCGCGATATAACAACTACTTTTCCAAACAACAGAGGGGCCCCAACATCCATGATTTTTCCGTCAACCACAAATCTTAGGGATGGGTTCGGGGGCATCTGTTTTGGTTGTTACCTTTTTCTTACATCGGCTCTAAGCACTTGAAGTAGAGGCTCTTCCGCCCAACCGTCCGAACTAAGCACCTCTCCCCCACCCTCTTACTCTCCTTGTCCACTTTGAGCCCTCCCTTCCCCATCGCCGACTATACTCCTAGTCACATGTTTTTTTCGTTCACCTCTCTCCTCCCTGCAAGCGATTAGTCCTTCAAACCTCTTCTCTTTAGTGAGCGTATGTAGGCCCCATCAGCCTTACTTGAGTCCCCTTTTTTTTTTCAAAAAATGGCGTTTTTTTGGCGCGTTCTCCCTCCTTAGGCATTCGGTACTCACCTTCCCCTCCCTTCTGACTTAGGTTCTTCTTCTCCCTTCAGCGAAGGACCACGTCCTGGTCTTTTAATTTTACCCCAAGGAATAGGTCGATGACTGCCCCCTCCGTCCTCCCTTCTCTGGTGGAAGATTGTCTTGCGACTCATTTCCACCAACTTTCCCCCCCTCCAGACCTTTTCTTTTCTCATGCTCTTTCTTTCCCTGTAGTTCTTTGGAAGATGGCAAGGCAATCGATTTTCGAGATTACTTTTCTTGTCTAGTGTATCATGGGAGTGAACGCCCCCACAAAGCTCCTGGTCGTCTTAATCATTCCAACTTTACCTTTTCCCCGAGGTTGCCGGAGGCCCAACTTCACCCAAAAAGTACCCCCTTCGAGAACCCTAGTCCCCTCTAGGAACCTTTCTTATTGCCGTCTTTTCCCTTTTTATTCGCTCTCCGCGATCCCTCTTTCGCTCACGCGAGAATAGCCGCAACAATTCCCCGAAGTCAAATGAGTGTTTTTTTGTTTGCCCCCCTCAGATACGGTTCGCGCGTCTTGACATTTGGAGACCATTATTTCTCCTCGTTCTCTCTCCTCTTTCCCTTTGCTTTGTTTTTTTTGCCAGGAGGCAAGGTGATCCCGTTTAGGGACTTCCCATTTACCTCGCGGGCGGTCCGGAACCCAATCGAGGAAAATTGAAATTCGCTGACAGGAACCGATATTCTTTTCTTAGGGTCTAGTCAACGAATATGCGATGGAGTTCGCCCTTTTGTAGACCGTAAAACTTTCCCCCCCCCCCCCCCCCCCCGTTCATATGCCCCCCGTGATGACGTTTGGTTATCCCCGTTTTCAGAATCTTCCCTTTTTTCTCCTTCCTTTACTTTAGAGAGTTTTTTTTTCCCTCCCCGACTGGACTTGGCCGAGCTTGAGAGTGACCCCCCCCCGACCTTTTCCTCTGAAAGCATAGTGGTCCTTCTCCTGAATCCCTTTTTGACGAAGAAATCCGCCGTTTACGAGCAATGCGTTTCTGCGGCTTTTTCTCCCCCCTAGTTTCCCTGTCTCCTTTTCGGTCAAAGCTTTTTTTTCCCGATTTTCCTCCCCCTTTCTCCCCCGAGCCTTGCTTTGCCGAAGGACCACCCCGGCAGCACGATCTATCCCCCTAGAGCCTTCTTAGCCCGAGGTCACAATCGCTCGCTGATCCTCTTCTTTGCAGCCACAAACCCACTCATTGAAGATTTCCTTTTTCTGTCACTTTTGCGGCGATTGCAGGTGCTTTTTCTTTCCCCCTTCTTATCGCGCTCCCTTCTCTGGTCCCGTCTGGGACATACTCCCAATGTGACAGTTCTGATAGGTTTGAATTTTGGAGGACGAAGTACACTGACGCCCCAAAATCGCCTCGTCGCATTTTTTCTTTAGATGCGTTTCTTCTATCGCCTAGACAGGAGATTTTTCCTTTTGCTCTTGCGCATCACGTCCCATATGAATGCGCTCACCCCGATGGGCATTGCCCATTCTTCATCATAGCCCCTCTCTAGCGAAGCCTTTTGTCCCCAAGTTTTTTCTGAAGGCTCGTACTGACCAAAGTTCCCCCCGAGATGGGAGCCGTCTGCAGCCCTCGATTTTCTCTCAGGACCCCCCTAGTCGTGGCCTTCGCTTATTCACCGTCCTCTCTCATCCCCCCGAGCCCGTCAAAGTGGCGTAAATTTTCGCCCCATTCTCCTTTCCGTTCCCCCCCCCCCCCATCAGTTTGACAATTGGGTTCTGACCCATGACAATCCACTCTACATACGCCGCACTTCCAGAGTCCTTCTGGATCCGGGTGCATGTTCCTTGGCAGGGGGACTTTTCGCTTTTTTGCGATGGAGTATTTTTTCTTTCTGATATTCGCCGTAAGAAGGGTCTCTTTACCGCCGGTCTTGGAGGTTTTCGTTCCCTTGACCGAAATCCCTAAAACTCGGTCCCCCGATTTTCTTTTCTTAATTTTTTATGGTTCTGTCCGACGACACTCCTTCTCAGACGTTTTTTCGGCCAACGTTATCCTCAGTTTGTGGTTGATGGGAATCATGGATGTGGGTTGGACCTTTTTTAGTTTTCGTATTTTTCCTTCCTTCGTTCGGGCTCCCCTCTTTCCTGGGAACGCCGATATGAAATTCGATTGTACTCATCTTAAGATTCAGCGACCCAGTTACGGTTGTTAGCGCGCCAATCCCCAAGCCATAGTGTAATTTGGTCCCAAGTCTGTCTTTTTATCAGGCATCGACAAATGAAGACCGCCCGGCTTCGCCATGCGAGGGATGCGGTTAAAGATACCCTGTCTTTCCTCTCGCCCCCCGACCCTCCTGACCCCTTTTTCTTGCTTTTCCGACCTTATGAGGAATCCACCCCCCCCTGACCGCAACTCTACCATGAACACCCCGAAGCGGGAGGTGTGCTCTGGATCCCCTTCCCCATCCGCCCTTCTTCATCGCCGACGAGTACATGGGGAGAGCTTCCGAACTTTGGCCTCCTTCCGTTTCCCCCCCCCTTCAACCGCCCCTTTCCCATACGCACTAAGTCGAAACCCCTGTCACCCGCAGCGCTACGCTTTTCCGTTAACGCGGGAAAAGGACCCACACGATTCCGACGCCCTGACCCTGTAGCGAGACCCTAAGCAGCACCTTTTTTCCTCTTTTTTTGCCGAGCGACACATTCTTCAGGCGCGCCGAATCCCTCCTTCACCCCCGGCCGTCTGACCCCTGCCAATCTCCACAGACGGCACACCCCAACACCACAGTCCCCCCCCTTACCCCGGGAAACGCTATAAAAACCCTCTTATGAGTCAGCTCTTGCGACACATTCCTCCCTCCCGCCAAGCCTCGGCCCCGCTGACCCTGCCCAGGGTATGGCCACCACACGTCCCTACCCCCAATCTTAGAACCCCCCAGTCAACTTTTTCTCAGTCCCATGTTGAAGTCAAATGCCCTTGAAGATTGACTATTTCACCCGCCGTTTAGCCCACAGGCGTTGTTTTGGTAGCTGGTAAAACGCCCCCCGTGTTGGCGGCTCTTCCTCGGGTCCCTACCTTTCTTTTCCCGCAGTCAGCCGTTCGGAGTGCATCCCTTGCCGTCGTTGCACCTGCCATTCCGCGTGGGAGCACGCACCCCCCCCCATCCGGACGCGCCAACCTTTTTTCAAGACCCCGGTTCGGTTCACATGAAACTGCCCCCCGATGGCGTTACCTACTAGAGCTGGACGCCCCTGGGCACGTTTCGGGAACCATCGCCCCTCCCCCCGAGGTTCCCTCCCCTCCCCCGAGCCCCCCCCCACCCAAGCGACCGTCATCAACGCATAGGGCAGCCCAAACCCGTTCCCTCCCCCCCCCATCGACAGTTCTTCACCCTCCCCCCCACTCCTCTTTCCTGATTGCTAAACGCCAGGATGCTAACACCGAACGAGGTGCAGAGGCTCCAGGGTACGTGTACTTGCCTTTCTTTTGAAGTTTGAAGTTGATTTGGTGTTACGACCCTCCCACCCCCTGCACCCCCCGTCATCTCCAGGAAGCCCCCTTCTCCTGTTTGTCGAACAAAGCTTAATTTATTGGCGAAGAGGCTCGTTAGAAGTTACGTCTTGCTCATTTGTTCCGGACTTTTCTTTTGGATTACCGGGCGCCGCCACCACCCCCCCAGACCCCCCTTGCTTGTGCCGCCACGGGTTTTTTCTTCTTTTGCTCTCGTGTTTCCCTTCTCGCGAATTGACGAAGGACCCGGTTCGCTGTTCATGGACTTGTTTCGCCTCGGCCAGGTATGGTTGCCAGTCTGAGTCGTGTTTCCATTCGTTCATTTCCCCCGACTATATTTTCTTTCCTCCTAATCCTGTTCTTGCCCCCGTGATAGATGTAACCCATGGCCTGCCGCCATGCACCACCCTCTCCTTCACCCCCGCCACAACGCGCCCCCCCCCGGCGAGCAGGAGAGCTCCCCCGCCACCCCCCCCCACAGTCCGTCGAACCCCGGAAACACCCCGCCGCACCCCCCCGGACTCCCCCCCCCCCCCCCCCCTGTTTTTCCTCCTGTCGCCCCTCAACAGCTCCTGCGGTCGATCAATTTCCTCTGGCTCTCCTTGTCATTTCCGCTGGCAGATAAACTGAGGCTCCGGCATTCCTGTCCCCGGTGGGTTCAGCGGACTAAAACCGCGCCCCTCATTAACTTTTTTAAACGCTTCCCCCCCTCGCGAGCTCGTTCGGGGTGGATTAAGTCGGTAGAACTGTGCCTCCCAGTGTCGGTTGAAACAGGGGCCTTATCACGTGTTTTAAATTCTCTTCGGTGGGCGGGCCCCCCTAAATTACTTCAGGGGCTGACCGGTATGGGCCTGAGTGGGCTCCGGGATCCTTCTTGTTGTCCTCTCTCTGAAACCGTCACGAGACCAGTTCGGGGGCAACTCGCCCGCGGACATTGTATTTTTTTCCAACACCCCCACATTGGACCGGGCCCCTTTCCCATTGCACCCCCCTCCGTTAAAGGGAGGCAAGCCGCTTGGCTCACGTCACGAGGTAACCGCCACGTATCTTTCGCCAACGACTTTTCCCGGTTTTCCGAGTCATTCCTGTGCTTTTTTGATAGCGGGGTCATGACTTTCTTAGACCATGAAGAGTGTACCCCCGGCAATACTTTTTTTCTGGTCCCCCGATTTAGAGCCCGTGCTGACCCTTTTTACTTATCATTACCCCCCTCGACATCGGCTTTTTTTCTCCTTTTGAGGTTGCCCAGCCTCCTCACAGGTGCTGGGGATTGTTGGTACTTTCGTTCCTTTGTGTTTGTGGACGAGATTCCTTTTCCTAATCAGCTTTTCCTCCTTATGAATCCAGACTTCATGCTCGTGAAAGAGCTTGAGCTGGCCGGCCCAGTCATTCGGAGCGGGCTTCCGTTTCCGCCTTGTCGCCCCCTCGCCTCCTCAGTTCTCACTGATGTGACCGGATTGTGCTTTCGCTAATTGGTTGCGCTCGGTGCAAGTTTTCCCAACTGAATGTACCCTGTGACCCCTGGTTTCGGCTTATAAGTTCTAGGTTATGCATTTTCAATGACACTGCACTCCCGTTTTACGTGTTCATGGCGGTTCACGCATGTGCGATTCCAAGAAGCGGCGTTCGAGCCCCCCTTTCTATCGGAGTCAGCTAAAAGAAGGATGGCCTTCGTCTATCTACCATGGTAAGTCCGGGTCTTTGCTCGTCCTAGCTCCGCTTAACGTCATTCAAAGCCTTTCCTCCCGTCATGCGCCAGGGTTTGGTAAAGATGCCTCTCACAAAGTCCACCGTTACTGGTGCGCAGGTCGTGTTTCACGTCAGAATTGGCAATGCTACAATCGGAGGTGTTCTACCGTTCCTTACCACCCCCCACCCCCAATCCTCCGCTGGCCTCGCGATCTAAAACGAAGAATCCTTTTTACCAAATTAGCGGGACCACCAACACCCATCCATGACCTCAACCACAAGATAGGAATGGGTTACGCTCGTTCCCACACTTTTTTTTTTTTTCAATCCCCTGTTCGTACGGATATAAGAAAAGACACCTTGAAGTTTCGCGGTTTCAACCAATCCTCCCCTTGAGCACATATTAGAGTACGATGAAGCGACTTTTCACCCTTAGCACCTTCACCCCCGAAGCTTTCCCCCCCTAGCACCCTTTTGGACGGACAAAGATCGTCTCATTTCAGCATAGAACATTCCCCCCCTTGACTCCCGTTCGTTTTTTCTTTTTGGCGCTTTCTCCCGAGTATTTTTGTACTTTTTCGAACTAAATTGTAAAAACGTTTTTTTTTGGATCTTCGTCCTTGGGGCATCGTCGCCCCCCCTTCCCGACAATTTGACCCGTTAAGGGCTAGTCTTTGATCTTTTACTTTCTTCTCTTCGAATTCCTCCTCCACGACATGGTCCGAGTCTTTTACTCTCATCAGGAAGAGGTCCCCAGCGTCCTCCATTCGCGTTGAATGATTGGTCTGTTCGCCCAGGTCAGCCACCCCCCTTTAGACCACTGATTTTTTCTGCGTTTCTTCATGTAGCTGTAGTTCCCGTGGATGTGCGATCGATTTTGATTCCCTTCATAACTTTGAGTGATGACTTCCTGGAGCTGAAACGACAACCTTCTTCTCTCTATCCTAGAAAGCATACGCGGCGGTTTTTTCTTCCCTCAGTCGGGAAACTCACCCCAGAGCGAGGTCCTCTAGTCACCGCCGAGACCCTTTATCGTTGTTTTAGTTTTGCTTTTTCTCCGAGTCTCCTCCCTCGAGAGACGCAAAACCGGGACAAGACCGTGCTACAATGATTGTGGGCCCCCCATCGTTTTGTCCGCAATTGCCCGCGAATCTCAGAATCTCGACTTTTCCTCTCGCGCCTTTTTTTTGGCTGTGCGGCAATTTTTCTCCCTTCCTTTCGATTCCTTAATCTTTGCCACCTACAGGGGACTTTTCTGGCCAAATTTAATTTCGACCATTCTCTGACATGAAACCGATCGGCTTCCAGCCGCTCATCTATCCTCATGTCCTTTTTTCAGGCCCCACAATTGTTCTTTCTTCCTTTCACCACCCTTTGCTTTCTCTTGCCCGTGGGTGTTGGTATCATTTTGCTTGGCAATCGTGATGGCACAACCCCTTCCTCTTGTTTTTTTTGCGAGAGATGTGCCGCACTTAGGATGCCGAGCGAAACTTCTTTCCCCACACCCTCCCTTTTTGTCTTCTCCGGGGACTGAATCAAGGGGTTCTTCCCCCCCCCTGCCGATCTTCGCCATGCTGAGAGATTGAGCGGTGTTTCAGGGTCAGCATGTCGAGTCTTATTGGGTCCTTACCGCCAGGGAAACGAATTGTCTCTCATCGACCCGAGTTTATTGCCCCCCCCCCCCCAAAACTAACACGAGCTCTGAGATAAGGTTCCAGGAACTTTGAGCTTTTTCCGCCTATTTCACTTGACCGATCTTTCCCTTCATGCAGCCACCAACAAACTCCTTGCCTTTCTGGAGTTTTCTGGTTTGAGGCGCGCGCCGATACTTTCTTTATCATTTCCCCCCGTCACCTCGATAACAGTTTTGGTTGACTAGGTTTTCTCGAGCTCTGGGCCTTGTGTTTCGACGAGTACACTGCCTAACCAAAGCTTCGATTTTGTGTTTTTGCACTTCGTAATCTTTGACGGGTGTTTAATCGAGCCGACATCACCTCCCATGCTGAAGGTTACAACATCTATGGCAGTTCATTTTCTCCGGGAACTACAGTCCGTCGACCACGCCGTTCTTCTTCGGCGCTTTGGGGCTGACCTTCCTTGCTTTCCACGCCCCATCTTACACAGCGAATGTCGAAGCGGGCAGTTTCATTGTTTTTAGGTTTCTGGACCCGCTGCCCCCTAGTTCGTCCGTTCGAATCAGTGCGAGACCTCGATCCGAGATCTCAGGACGTTTTTGCGCGATCAGGCTCGTGTTTTCACCACAAACTCCATTCCAATTGGGTTCGACTCAGTTTCGCTGTACAATCCCAGATTGCCGACATACGCGCCCATCTTTCCGAATTTCTACGCCTTTCTCCTTGTGATAAGCGTAAATAGGTTTCTCTTTTGAGTCCCGCTCTTCTTCTCGTAAGTGTCAGGTTCTATGAACTCCCCAAGGAGCGTCAGCTTTCCATGAGGGGCTCAGTTCGTTTACCCTCCAACTCGTCCTCCCTCCCTGTTTTTCTGGGGCGCTCTTCTATGGTAAGAGCAGAGATGGAACGACTGAGGCCCCCTTTGTAATTGACCCTGCCCAACTTCAAGCCCCCCTTCCTCAGCTTTTTTGGTGGACGGGAATAATGGGCTTTTTTGGTTCTCTTGGGTTTTTTTTTTCTTTTGGTTAGATCGTCTGTCCTCGTCGGAAACTTTTTTTCCCGGTCAGTCTGGTGATCTGACCCTTCCTTTCGACCTTGCCACTTCTGAGCTTGCACCTGAGCTCTCTCCCGTTTTCGTGTTCCCCCCGAATCCTTTTTCCACTGTCCCTACATTCGCGCTCAAGGTCTTTTCTTCCGATGAACTCGTGTCCTCTTACCAACTTTTTTTATCCGCCTGATCCAACTTTCGACCATTGCTCTGAGGCGGTGGCACCTCTCCCATCCGAGACTTTTTTTTTTTGAGGGCTTACGCCTGCTTGGACTCGCCACATTCCTCTTTTGATAAACACTTATGTTGGGCTTTTTTGCCACCAGTGCCAGCCATCCCCGAGAAACGTCTTTCCCCCGGCGTCACAGTCGACTTCGCTTGAGTGATTTTTTTTTTGTTTCCCAACGTGTGTCCCCCCCCCTGCCCCCAGCTCCTCACCCACTTCTCCGTCGTCATTAACTGTCATTATCATGATTTCGGGAGTCCCTGCCCCTTGATACCTAATTATTGGTAGATAAGATAGACATCGCGTTTTTCTTCCCTTTACGTACTTCATTGCTCTTCTTCGGAGTTCTTGACTTACCTCCTATGATGAAACATGAATTGGACAAAACGCCCACTTCCACCCCCACAATCCCCAACTCTGGTTCGGCGGGGCCTCTGCTAGGGGGGGGGGGGTCCTCTTTCGACGGCCCTTTCCTGTAATGAGTTTGCAGTCATACCCTGGTCTTTCCATATCATTCCTCGACCCCATGAAGTCCCCTCAGTCTTGACCCCGCTTGCGGAGAAAGTTCTTTCCGACCCGAAGTTTTTTTCTTTTAGGAGTTCCACACGCAGTCGTTGGCGGGAGGAAGACTTGGCGTGACCATTTTACCTCACGCGTGTAGAACGGGCTTTGAAATGACCCCTTCCCCGTGGTTGCACCCTTTTCTCTCCCCCCCCCTGTGATGTTTTTGAAAGACCCTTTCAGAGTTTTCCCCCCCCCCCACCTCCCCCCCCCATACCCCTTTGACGAGAGAACGCCCCCAAGGTGCCCTGCCTGATTTTTTGTTGTGGGGTTGGTGTGTGGTGGGCCCTAGCCAGTGCTTTGTTTCCCAATGGTCGTCCAGACCCCTACTGACTGGTATATATTTTCAAATCCCCCCCGTCCGGTTCCCAAGTGCCGCCCCCGGTGCTTCGACCTTTTTTTCCCGAGCTCCTTTCCATTGATTCGACAGTCTGAATCCAACACCCTACATAGCGAGTTTTCCCCGCTTTTCTCCCTCGGCGAAGATGATGACCATTCAGTTGTAACTTTGGCATTTCTCCTAGTAGGACGGTACCGTGGGATTTTGGAATCTCCCCTTTTGATTCCCTCCCATGAGAGGACCCTGGCAAGATGCGCCGAGGTCCTTACTCCTCTTATGACCCGGCTGTGTAAAGGACGGCTGGTGATGGTCCCCCTTTTTACCCCCCCTCCGTTTCTTTTGAAGTTTGTTACGGTCGCTTCCTTGCCGAAGGAATCTCCTGGTATCGCCCTTTGTAGGTGTCCCTCTTTACTTTTTCCACCTGGCTCAGTAACAAGAAAATATCTCCCTAATCCGTGGTTGTTTCTCCTTTTGGCCCATGTTATCTGACTGCAAACCAGTCCTTCAGACGGGCCCAACGGCAATCCCCCCTGGCCTCGGAGATCCTTCGAAAGTATGCCCTTCCCCCGGAACCACAGAGTCCCCCCGCAAATCTCCTAGGTGGCCCTCAGGTCGCAATTAATTAAGTTAAACCCCCCTCCGATCTCCCCCTTCTAGTTTTTTTCCGCCTTCTTACTCAGGGGCACAGGGTCCTACTATGGTCGTACCCTGCTTTTCGGACTTGTCCCTTTTTTTTCCCTCAGAGTCCTTTTTCTCTTCCACTAACCCCTCCGTGTCCAGGAGTAACTTAACTCCTGTCCCAAGATTTTCTTCCATTTGCAGAGCTATTCCCCCCCTTTTTGACAGACCCTTCGGATTTCTCCTCCCATGCCTCCCTTTTCTTTTGAATTGTTGTTCATTTGTTCAAGTGTGCTGCCTTTTGGGAAGCGGCCGTTGGCTGTTACTCCCTGACGGACCTTCCCTTTTGATGGCTTCCAAAGGGTTGACTGCTGGTTCCAAATCACTTGATTTCCCTCTGCCCTCTCCCGGTTCCAGGTAAGCCCCCGCGGATCTTTCCCCCCCGGTGAAGCTAGTTCTGTCTTTCAAACCCCCCATTTTGCAACGTTCTTTCCCCCCCCCCCACACCCCCCCCCCCCCCCCCCCCCCATTCGGTGATCCTTTCTCCGATTAAGAGGGAGCTCACGACGAAAGGAAATAGTAACGTCTACTCTTCCTCCCCGATGATGGAGTGGTTCACAGACCTAAAATCCCCCTCTGTGGCTCAACTCGGGTACTCTTTTCTGCGGCAGACTTAAAGCATGAGTGTTCGTCCTCTGGAAATGTGAACTTTTTTCTGTTTCTCTTCCCCCCGTGTGACTGCAAGCCCTAATTAAGTACCCTTGCAGTATCATAGGAGTGGCTCTTTTTTCTTCCAATTCCCCCCCTCTTCCACTTTGTGGGATGTACTTCCAAGGCAGTCAATTAGTCCTTTTTCGTTTCCTCTCCCCTGTTTGCATCTATTCAGCTCTCCCCTAATACCTTCCTACACCGCTCGCCCACGCGTCTAGGGAATAGCCATTGAGCGTCTCCTTAGTCTCTTTCCCCTTTTCTTTTATTACTTGATACCCGCCATGTCGATCCTGGACCATCCCCTGTATCGTCGTGCATTTGATTTTCTAGCTTCTTGAATGGTGCCAGTATCTTTTTCCTCCCTTGTACAAGCTTCCGACTGTGCCCGCCTGCCTCTTCAGTTATGGTTATGGCTCTGTGGTAACCTGACCTCCCCTCCCCTTTTCCGGTTGTCCATACAGTACTCCTTTAGAAGGGTTTTCCTGTTAAAAGCTTTTTTTTTTTTTTTATTCTCAAAAGACGGTCCTTTTTCCCCCCCAGCATCCTAGGAAATGGTCGAAGTTTTGCCTTTGCTTGTTTTCCTTCCTTTCTGCACCTTTCATCGGCGTCCCCTCGGGAAGCTTCTCATTCTCAAAGGCTTCACCTTTCCCCTTGGCGCTCCCCAGTTCCACCGTTTCTCCCCTCCCTCTCTTGGTGTCTTTAATTGGCCAGTGATTTTTCCCCTTGTAATCACCGCGGTCACTTCCCATTGCCTTTCCTTTCCGTCGCCCCCGACCCAATAACTTCCTTACCCCAAAAAAGTCGGGGACCACACCAATTCTCCCCTTTAGGATCTCGGGATTAACTACCCCCCCTTCGAGTCGCTTTTCCCCCTCTTCTTCCCCCAATCATCATCGGCTTTACACCTCGCTTCCTTCCCCCCTTTACTCATGGGGGTCCCAACCAACGCTACCCTATCCATCTTACGTCCCCTCCCCCCCGGTTTGGCAGAGTCACAGGCCCTTACTTCTTGATCAGCCCGACGCTTGATCCCCCCTTCCCCCTCTGTCGCTGCGTCTCCTTATCGAACATTCCCCCTTCATCCGTGGATATTTCGTCTGCTTTTCTTCTCTTTTATAGTCATGTTTAGAACTCCCCTTCCAACTGGAGTTTGTGTGGTTTCCCCCCACCTGCCCGTCGCACCCCTCCCTTTGAACTTTTGCCGTTTGTTCGAGTTTTCCTCTCGAACGGTGAAGGACACGCTAGGGTCCGAAGGTTCTCCACGAAATCCCTTCCCTTCCTTTGCCCATGAGCTGTTTTCTTTTCTTTTCGTCCTTCCGGTCCCGCCAATCAGTGAATGCTTAGTTTCTCTTTTTTCCTGTACGGAGAGATTTGCCCTGCCATGTGAGCAGCTTCCAGGTCTTTTTTTTTTTTTTTCGTTTTTTTCCTCCCGGATTATATAGTCCCCCAAAAGCGCCTTAGGACCCCCCTTTTATAACGTGCCCCCCGTCTTTCCTGCCTCTGTACCCCCCCCACAAATAGCTTCGAGAAACTTGTAACGCTCTCTTTCTGGGGACTTGGCTCTGATGAACTCTCTCCCCCCTCTGGAGAGTGAGCTCCTCGGCCCGCCGCACAGTTTCCCCCCCCTCCACCCCGTCAACTTTTTTTCCAGACCCGCGATATTGACTTGGTGATCTCAGATTTCGTCGCTTTTGCTTCCTGCTTTTTTCCTACCTGGTCCAATGTGAGAAAGGATGGCGAGGGACCTTTCCTTTTGGGTGCTTTTTTTCCTTCTAAACCCCCCGCTCACAAACCCGATATTGGCCCGCTTTCTGAATGTTCCCCCTTCGGCGGATTTCCTTAGACCTTAGAGGTTCGACCTTTCCCCTCGTTCTTGAACTTTTTTTTTGTTGGTTTTCCCTCCTCTTTTTCCTTGGCTCATTCGTTGCGAAATCTCTTTATTCCATCACTTTAGTGCGACCTGCTGAGTCTCCATGTCCGTTTAAAAACAACAGAAGTGTGAAAGCATAGTGGGAAAGCTTCCTCTCTTCCTGTTTCCATCCGGCCTCTCCTTTGAGCGTCCCCTGTACGAAAAATATCGTGGTTTGATTTCTTTAGCCTTTGTGATCAGGGAATCGGGAAACAGATCCCTCCCTTCCCGAGCCTTTCCGCCCTGCGAAGGAAACAAAAAAAGAAGGTCCCTCATCCTCTCTCCCACTCCCTAGATACGTTTTTTTCAACTGTTTCCTCGCTTCTGCAACCAAAACGACTGAAGAATTGACTTTATTTGGGTTCCTGCGGAGAGGCGCGAGGTGCCTCCCTCTTCCTTCTAATCGGTCATCCCTTTTTCCCCATTAGAAGCCCTTTTTTGGCATGTGAATAGCGTGGAGCTGGGGATGCGTTTTGCTTATCCCCTCTTTTCCCTAGATTTTTCCTTTTCGCTTAACGGAGCTTTGGACGGGGGGCCTCCGATGCCCTTCCTCAAGTTGCGCTACTTTTTCCCCCCCAATCTTTTCCCCCATCCAACGCGAGTCCCGAAGCGCTTTCGTGTCTTTTTTTTTAGGCGACCCCCCCCCCTCGATTTTTACGCTGGGCAGAGCCTGCCCTCCTTGGAGGAGTTCTTGGAATTACCCCCTCTTGTTTCCTTCGCCTCCAGCTCTTCTCTCAGCGACTTCAAGTGGCGTGGCGACGATTCCGGCACGTTCCTTTTTTTTGATCCCCAAACCCCTGGCCCGAACTCATGTGACGTCAAAGAATACTCGATGTCAATCTCCCCTTCCATTTTCAGCCCTTGTTTCAATGTTCGCTGGAGACGCTTGGGATCCGCCCAGCGGTTGGGGGGGGGGGGGTGGGGGGGGGGGGGGATTCTTCTGCGTAGTGATCAGTTTCGTTTCTTTACATCCTGCGTCTACTAGTTGCTCTTCGTCCGGTTTTTTTAACCTGTCAACTCACCTCTTCCCCCCCTCAGGTGTGAGTCCTTGTACGAGCCGATGATGGCCCGCTGAGCGCGATTTTTTGTTGGTTGCGAACCATTCCTCTTTTGTGGTTTCTCATAATGGATGGGTTGTTGTCACAGATTTGTAGGCCTGGAGTTCGTCTTTTCCGCGTTTTCTTTCAACCCCCCGGTTGAAAGCGGTGTATGACCTTCGATTCTCCTCCTCTTCTTCCCCCTTGCCGGGCTTAGCGTACATAGGGGAACCCTCCCATCCTCGCGATTCACCAGGATTTTTTCCCGCCGATTCTTCATCTAGCATGACTCTCCTCCCCCTTCGACCCTTTGCTTCGTCACAGCTACCCCCAAGCAGTCTTGTAGATGACTCCTTTTTGCTGAGCTGATTGCGCTGCTCCTTGGACCTCCTTTTTTTTGAAACCTTTTTTGAGTGCGTGTAAGACACAGGCCACCCCCTAATCTCCTGAGTCCTTTCCTCTTGTCGGAGAGCTTGCGAATGGAACGCGCTCCCCCTGTATTAAGGCCCCGAAGTCCTCAAGTGACTCTGTCATGCTTTTTGTCAAGTGATTCGGAAACCTGAATTCCCCGGTTCTCTCCCTCTCTTCCCTCTCTCGTTTTAACTCTTTTTGAGCGGCGTTCGGAAGGGTTCTACCTGACTTACCGCCGGCTCCATCTTTCCCCCCCCTTACTCATTCCCCTATTTCTCCCCAGTCAACCGTTTGTCTTGATTACTCAGCCCCGCTTTCCTTCCACCGTCTCTTTCTTTGCATTTGTTACGGGCTCTCCTCAAAGAACAAAAGTCACTTGGAAGACACTCAGTCTTTTACTGATTTCTCTTCCCGTTAGAACTCAGGCCCGGTTTGGCTGGCTGTTCCACCCATTTGGGTTACCTTAGTGATCCTTTTCCTTTTGGCAGACGTTCGGCTGCTACCGTGACCGGAATAGGGAATTTCTCTTCCCGAAGCTTGGTTCCTTTTTCTTTCCTTTTGACCCCCCTCTGTTAATTGGGGACACTCGCCCTTCCGTTCCCTTTTTCTGAATCCCCCTTGATGCCCTGCGGTTATACACGAAGAGTAAAGGGCGGCAAATTCCCCACTGATAGTGCTTTTCCGCCCCTTTTCCGGCCCTCCTCTCTTTATATATATGGTTGAGTATATAGTTCCCCCCTTTGTCCCCCCTCCTTGCTGCACAGTTGAAGATTTTCGTTAATTTTTTCAAACACTCGATTTTATTTTGTTTTTTTTTTCTTTGGTGGCCGAGTTTCTTTTCGTCTTTACTTTTCCTAAGCCCTTTCTGGGTTAGTTCCCCGAAGACATTGTGACAGGCTTTTCCGGTTACGCCTTGCTCGACCCCCCTAGTAGGAAAATGTGAAGACTGGTCGGCGCCGATTCCAGAAGTCTTTTTATTTTTCCTCTTGTGGACTATTTTGATGACGAAAGGGGCCCCATTTCTTTTTGCCTTTGGAGGTGCTTTGGGAGGGAGGGTCCGACGGCTTGACGCAATTTGATCTCCTTCTTTTTTTCCCCCTTTACGTAAACGGTTTCGAGAGATTTCCTCAACAACCATATATCTATGTTCAGACCAATTTCCTGTGTTGTTGTGTCTCTGATGCTAGTGCGCGTCTCGGGACTCCCCTTTCGTTCCTTACACCCCCACAAAGGCGACATCGGAGAGCCCGTTCCCTCGTCCCCCCCCTTTCCACCAGATGTCACCACCCAACGACCCCCTCACCTTTCCCCTTTCCACCCTCTTTCACAACGTTTCAGGTCGGAATCAAACTCTTTCCCTCCCCTCCTTTTCCTCCCCCTACGCATGGTCAGTTCCCTTCGGACCCTGGCCTTTCTCCCACCTTAGCAAGTGCAACTTCCTGCAGGTAAACCTCCTTTTTTTTCCCCCCTCGTCCCTCCGTCGGGATTTATTTCCTCACTTTCTCGTCTAGTGCCCAGTTTTTTTCTGGCTTCTCACCGTTGGCTGCAAATTTATTCACTCGGTCTCTGGCCCCCCGATCACGTCGTTTGTGCTTTTTCCGAACCCTCTAGACCTTTTTCCAATAGTCAGGGCAAACCGTTCCGATCTAGGTATTTCACCGTTCTGTTCTGGACAGGTTTTGAGCCATCCCCCCCCCCCTTGTGTTTTGTCATTTCAAAACATCATTCGAGGAAACTTGCTCCCACGCTCTCCAAGTGCCACATCCCCCGTAACGGTTACTTCCCGCCCTCGTCAAGACAGGTCCAAGAAACCTTTTTTCCCTCGCGGTCATCCTTCCGTGTTGGTGACGTCCTCTCCCAGCTTTTTTCGCTCCCTTCTGTTTTATTTATAATCCGGCACGTTGACTTCAAGATCTTTCTTACCCGGCATGTTTTTCTGACTTTTGTTCTGCAGATTAGCCCCAACGTGCGGGTTACCTTTTTTTCCTCCTCCTTACCTTCTTTGCAGCATAGGGGGACTTTAAGGAGGAGGGCCCTCCCCCACTCATAACGGTCTTATTGCTACTTTGGGTAATAGTCATTCTGATGTTTTCAGTTCCTCCCCCTCCTGCGGAAGCAGGATTAGGAAACCCGAAAGCCTCCCGATCGTCCACTGGAATGCCGCTGAGCGGATCTTCACGTACCCTTTCACTTTCCTTTTTCTTTTAAGTTTCGCCTCCCCCTTGCCACTCCTAAGATCATGGAAAAGT
>Ga0179593_1504069_pt1 | contig 20738 bp, 25 predicted proteins | sample CZODoug2_1_08_16_FD_185931 | JGI IMG/M metagenome (GOLD analysis project Ga0179593, IMG submission 185931) | Vadose zone soil fungal communities from Angelo Coast Range Reserve, California, USA - CZODoug2_1_08_16fungal (PacBio error correction) | ecosystem: Environmental > Terrestrial > Soil >... | reverse complement strand
TTTTCGTCTGTGATCCACATGTCCCCCCTCATCATTCCAGCGCTGGTGTCCCCTTGTGGTCTCCCCCCCCTTGTCTTTTCGCGATTTAACGCTTTGGGTGACTTTTTTCCCAGTGACCGGTCGTTAGCAGGTTTCAACGGATCCCATTTCTCCCAACCTCATTTAACTCGTCGTTCATTCTGGTGCCGACCAGCGGGGGGGTACCCCGCCTTTCATTTTCAGCTAGCCAGATGACTGTCCCACAGTTTCCTTCTCTTTTTCTAGAATGATCCTCGTCCTCCCATGAAGCCTCGCCTTTCATTTTGCGTCAAGTCAGGTAGTCACTTGTACCCCCTCCCCCGCCGTTTTTCCTTCTGAATTGGAGTCCTTTTCCACCGCCCGGAAGGCCCCGGTGATAAATTATCATTAACATCAATGGATGTGTCGTGGGGGGGGGAGAGCAGCTTCGCTGACACCCCCCCCTTGGCCCGTCTGGTGTACTTTCTCGCTCGATGGGGTTCCTTCTTCCATCGCCTGATGGAAACTCTAGGTGACGCAGGGACGGATTAGTATGTTTCTGCGATCGTGTCGCTACTAAAACAGATCCTGCCACACCCTTGAATCGATTAGGTTGGGTGTTTGTAATGTTTTTGTGCCCGCCCCGGCTATTTCGGGAGTGTAGAGCTTTCGCGATCTCGCAGCCATTGAGGCATAACTTGTCGATTCAGGATGCCGTTTTTTTGGACTTAGACCCATCCAATACCTCACCTACTCTTCCTTTTCAAGCCAGAACGAGAGTTAATCCCGCGTGCCCCTCTTTTTGACCTCTCTCTTTGTTCCCCGCCCCCATTTGTCGATCGCCTTTTGACCGTCACCTCTTTTAGTCTTTTCCACGAGCAAAGAGATTCCGTAATTCTCGCTCCCTTCGAATGTCAACGGACACTACTCCGAGGCCGATCTTCCACCCCGCCTTTGTATTGCTCCATTTAAGGATGTCTTCATGGGGCCCGGAATGATAGACTTCCCTTCTTAATTCGACCGTCTTGAGTGCTCGTTTCTTTTTTGTTCCCCCGATCTCGCCTTCCCCTCCCCTATCTAAAGTGTATTTCTCAAAGCGTTTACCTTTGGATGCGGCGAATTCGTCTCTGCCCCCCGCCCTTCCACTCATTGCCAAGTCTTGCTCCCGTGTATGTTCCTCGAGTTTTCGCCGCAAGCCGCTGACTTTTTTGAACTTCCCCCCCGGACCAATCTTAATGGAGTCCAGTCGAGGTCTTTGTCCCTGAGCGTATCCCGATGTACCTAAGTTGTCGGGATTTTCTTCTCACCAACCAAAAGAATACGGGGTTCCCCTGAACCGATTGGTTTCCTTCCCGTTGGTCACCGTTTCAACATTTATTTTTTCCTGAACCGGGTCTTTCTCTCTGACACGCCCCTATCTTTTTTTTTCTCTAGGCATGCATAAAATGTAGCATTCTTACACAGTTAAATCGATTTTTTCGAAGATCACCCTGGATTCGCGATATTTGAGTGACACTCGGTCCTTTTTTCACCCGGCTGTCCCTTGAACATGTGTAGACCCCGGCCGAAAGATCCTTTTCGCCCCTTGATTCTTCCAATGAAACTAATTCCCCCCCAGACTTTAGTAGCCACTTGAGTGGCTCCCTTTAGCAGTTTTCTTTTTCTTTGAAGTGCCGTGTTCGTACCTCTTTCTTTTTTCTCTCAAGGTAGTTTCAGAGGTTTTATTTTGTCCCGAGTCCCGGATGAAAGCTTCGACCTCGCGCCTGTTTTTGATTACTTTCCGGTCCCTGGGAGCGAATGAAGTCCGACCAAGCATCCCCGCTTACCAAGCCGCGGAAAGAAGCTTTCTTTTTTTAGGGGCGCACAGGACGTTCTCGGGCCCCCCCCCGGAAGATATTACCCCCCAGGTACCTCATTTCCTCCGCGGACCCGTTCAAGAAACTGGACACCTGTCCCTTTAGGAATTCACGTCCTTTATGCCCCCCCTCTGTCTCCACTTAAAACAACGTACCTCCTTTGTGACAGCAAGTCTCATCCCCAATGCAATCCTTTTACTTTTTTAGTGTTTCCAGGTCGTTTCCCCCCCCTTCCTCATGTTTCCACCTCTCAATGGCCTCTAGCTCGACGTTCGACTCTTGACGCCCATGTTGCGAATATGGCTCCTTTTTCTTTTATCACATTCCATTTTTTTTCACGCCGTCTAAGGATTTCAACAGTTCGCAAGAGCTGAAACGATGGAAAACCGACGTTTGGTTTCCGCGAAACCTTTTTTTAGTAGTGATCCCAGCGTCCATTTTTCCCGCATGGAGTGTAAGAGATAGGTTTTGTGGATCCCGCCCCTCTTTCACTTCTCCCATCTCGACGATCACCCCTTTTCGGATTGTCGTGCGGGGCCCTATCCTCCCTTGAGCAGTTCCACCTTTTTTGCTGCCGAGTGTCGGAGAGAGGCCCCTCTTTTGATTCTCTTCCCGGTTGACCCCCCTCCATCCGAAATATCTATCTTTTTCCCTCCCTCCCCTTTTTTTGGATCTATCTTTCTCCCTTTTTCACCGTCGAGGACACCCTTCCGAAAAGCACATATTCCTCCCGACTCCCCCTTTGCGCCCTCCCAGACTGCTCCAGTGCGTCCCTCCCGTAAGATTCCCTTAACTAAGTTTTTTTGGATACGGGTTCGTGGCGGATAGACTGACTTCCCTTTCGACCCACCACGACCGATCCACACTCTGACTCTTTTCGCCCCTCATAGAAAGAATTCTCCTCATACAGAGACTCATGTCCATCCCCTTCGTTTCCGATTCCGCCGATCTTGCCTGCATGGTTTCGTCTGATGAATCTGACTTCAACATCCGGGTAGACCCTCCCCGGGAGTCCCCCTCTCAATGGTCTCCTATCTTAAGAACGTAGAGATATCCCCAAGGGGTGTTCGAAGACTCCATCTCTGGTAGAACCCCACCTGACGGTTCTTCCCGGCTCCTTTGACTTTAGTGTCCCCCTCCTCCTCAGCAACATCTTCGGGTTTTTGAGTCCTGAGGGTTTCAGGTTTGACGAGAGTTTTCCTCCTAACATAGTGTTTTCATCTTCCATTTCCCCTGTGCACGGGGTCGCAGCGGATCATTCCTCATCAATAATGCTTATTTTTCTTCGGTCCCCTTTGTTTGGTACCCTGGAAGACCCCGCGCTGCCTGCTGGGTTCCGCGGTTTTTGTCCGGCGGTTTTTGGCTTTTTCTTTCCCCCGCTCCGGTCCAGAAGATACCGCACGACGACCCCCGTCTTTCATCTGAATTCATGGGTATACTTCCCCCCAGTCTCCCCCCCTCCGACGCCCCGCTGCCCATCGATCTTTCCCCCGGAATCTAGGGAAAGCCCCACCTTCGCCCACCTTCCTAAGCTCAAGTAGCAGCCACGCTCACAGGTCCACGATTTTCATTTTGTGACTTCCCTTTAGATACGGACCTTCGCCCAATCTTGTTACTCTTTTTCGCCATGTTCGGTCAGATTTACCTCAAAAGTAACCTTGACTCCTTTTGATTTTCTTCTCTCCCTTTCCCCTGAGCAAACTGTCCTTTCTCGCTATGGCTCTCCCGTTTTTTCCAGGATATCCACTCGAAAAATGATTTTGTTTCATACCTTGAATTTTAGTCCCCCCTTTTTTCTTTCCCACCACCGAGGTTACGGTAACTCTGTAGATCCCCTCCCTTCCTGACAAGATTTCCTCGTTCTCAACGCGTCCCTTTTCCCCCTCCGTATAGCTCTCCACCTTACGAATTAAGCGGAGACGGTCCCTTGCTCCCTGGTGATCTTGATTCTTTTATGGCTTTGTCCCGACTCCGCCGAAACACTCTTGCTTTTCCATACGGACTCCATAGGTATTTGCATGGAGTCGGTCCGAGATCCCCTCCCAGGAAAGACCCCACGATTATTTGGAGCAAATGCACTGGTTTTCTTTTTTTTTAACCTGTAGTCGCAAGACTAAGCGTCGAGCCCCCCCTCCGGTTCTCTTTTCAGATTCCTCCTGACTTCTATTCCATCTTTCCGTCCATAGGCCTCCCGTCCTTGGTGCGCGCGAGACCCCCCTTCTGCTTTTTATGCTCTTTTAGCGGGGGGATGTCCCCTTCTTCTGCTCTTTCTTTATTTAGGGACATCTATGGCGTTGCTCCTTTCTCTGAGAGAAGAACTAAGTTTTTTTTTTTCCCCATGGTTGTGACCCCATTTAGTCGTTCGAGTTTTCAGATTCCGTCCGTGTTTTATCTTTTCTAAAGTATTGGATGAGTTGCTCCTCAAGGTGGCACATCACTTTTCCTCTTTTCCACAGGCATCATGACGGACCCCCATCTCCATGGCGGCGCCTATCCCCTGCTCTAAGTTTTCCCGACATCATTATGTCTTTGCCTGTCGACCCTCTCCCGTGCTCCCCTTCCTCCTCTAGGTGGAGAACCTTCTAGCAGACCCTCCCGAATTGTCCCCCCACTTTTCGCGCGGGCTTGCTTTTGAAACTCCTCTCTTTGCGCGGCCAAAGCCGCCACGTCAGATTCAGAATGCGCTTCTGGAATTCAGTTACTACCTGGAGCTTCTCCCTATCGGAGAGGTTTAATGATTTTTTTGCGTCTCTCATTTCTTCCCCCAGTTCTCATTACTGCACGCAGTTCGTCCTTCCTGGATGACCCCCTTCGCTCTCCGCCCCCGATCCCTTACTTTCTCTACGAGGTGCGGAATTTCTGGTTCCTTTTGCGTTCTCGAAGCGCCCGCCATGTATAACTCTCCCTCCGCCTTCCAACACTCTCGTTCCTCTTCTCTAGCCCTGGATTCCCGCCAGGCTTTTCCAGCGATGGAAGAATGATGATTTTTTCATCTCTTACGTTGCACCCTCCTTGGTCGGGCCTCCCTTTGCGGAATGCACCTTTGATGTCGGCCGCTTCCCCTTTCCCCCTCAATCCGGGAAGCCGATTTTTTTTTCTTGAACCTCCTCAGTCGTCAAGCCGGTTCTCCTTTTCCCGTTTCTGTGCGCTTACTAACCCTTCTTCAGTCGATCGGCTCCTTTTTTGGCACCTAGGCGTTAAGAGGCAAACTGCGGTTAATAACAAGGGCGAGTTCTAATCCTTATATTCATAAGAATCAGTGTTGGTCTGGAGATTTCTTTGTAACCCCCCCTCTTTGTGAGAAGACACCTTTGACTGATTCTGGCCCTCATAGGTGCCCCCCCCACAGGGAGCACGATGACTCGTTTCTTCTGCCAGTTACGGCTCCAGGGGATAGCCCCTCCGCTTGAGACCGGGATTAAGAGAGTGGCGAGTTCGCTCATGTCCTCTCTTCTTCTTCAAGTACTTGCGCATGTCTCTCCCCCCCGGAAGCCATCCCCCACCCTTTTTGTCCTTCCGCCCGGTAAGGAGGCGCTACGACCTTTTATTGGCTTCGGTGGACAGTACATCATCCCCCCAGTCGAAAGCCTCTTTTAGCCCTCCTGGCCTCCGGTAGAAAAATGGGCCTTTTTATTCGAACAAGAGTAAGGTTGTGACGGCTCGTAGGCCACGGTCTTGTTTTGTTTTTCTTCGTCTCGAAAACGCGCTCCCCCCTTCCCTTTCTAGAACTCGTATAAATAATTGCTTTCGAGTATCTCCCTCATACAGAATATCCTTGCGCCTGCTGGAATTTCTGAGCGTTGTTCTTTTTTGATTTTTGCCCATCCATGAAGCCTTTGGGTTCCGCGGATTCGTACTTTATTCTCCTTGTTTTGTCTGATTCTTTCCTTTGAGGCCCTTTTCCTGGCCGCCCCTGATAGCTTTTTTTCCTTAAAGACGCATCCACATCACGGCCGCATCTGTCCCCTTTGGGAAAACTTAGATGGTCTTCTTGTTGCTCCCTCCATGTTCCTCTCAATTCGCCATGAGCACGCTGTGTCTCCTTCCCCCCCCGGATGGAGTTTTACCCCCGCTTCGCCCTGATGCCCAGGGCAGGCTTTCTCTTGGAGACCTGATTCCCTTGCGACCCGGGCCCCTTTTCCCCCTGAGCAAACAGCCACCTACTCACCTCGCCCCTTTTTCCTGCAGTTTTTGCACATCCTCGACGAGAGATGGTTTCACTGCCCATTTTTTCGCCTCTTGTCTTTTTTTTTTCTTTCTGAGCCCCGCGGTTCGGGCCTAATTCCGCAAGCATATCCCTTCGAGGCACTAGCAGGTCAACTCATCCCACCTGGTCTTTTTAGAGGATCGCCCGCTTCCCCGACTCTTCTTTGCGTGAGAAAATTTCGTATTTCTACTGCAAGCATAGACGTGGGTCTGAATACTGATTCAGCTTTTCGGCGCTTTTGTTCGGGTCCTTCCGTTTTCGCGCACCCTCTGACCTTCTTCTCCAGAGGATAATTGTTAATGGCCCTATTGCAATCGACTCCATAGATGTAGGAAGGGGTCCTTGTCGAAGCGTCTAGTCTTTTCGAGTATTTCTTCAGCCTTCGCCTCGCTCCACAGGAACTTCTGAAAGCCTTTCGTTTCCCCTCTGTAGATGATCCTTGCTGTCGGTGAATTGCTTTTCTCCCCCATGTCTGACTGGGCTGTTCTCAAACCTTCCACGAACGGCAGAACATTGGGTTTCCTGCAGCCCCTTTACCACTTAAATTGACTCTTGTTTTTGCCGGACGCCCCCCCCCTAATGGGATCCTTGAACCTCTCCGACTCCTGGCTCACCTTGACCCTTGATCTTCAATGTGCCGAGCCCCGATGACCGAAAGGCGTCTGAGCGCCCCCTTTTTTGTCAGAGATCAGCGTGACTTTCCCACTGTGATTTTGTCCAATCCCCCGTCCCCAGTTAATTCTAGCTCCTCCTTACATGTCTCATCCTTTCCATAGGGTCGACTTTGCGCTTTCGAATGTAGGTCAGGACGGGTTCTCCGGACATTAATGTTCCGTTCCCAGAGTAAGGTCCCATACCTTCCAGAGGTGTTCTTTTTTTAGGCAAGCGTCGGTCTGTGCAGCGGGGCCTTTCTTGTGAAGGAAGGTCCGTACGTTTATTGAATCGATTCATGCGTCCGCCACCCTCCCGAACCCCGCGTGACCTCTTCCCGAGCGGGGGATTGATTTTTCATTTTTTTTCCCACGCCGGAACCGTTGACGCGATGACCTTGGCCTGGCTTCTTCAAAATTTAAGAGCTATCCCACGTCCAAAGGCCTACCCATGTCCCTTAGCTCTTGTCGTTCCGCCTTATGCTCCCTCCCCACAAGCCACTGCCGAGCTGTTTCCAGTCAATGCCCCCCCCCTTCCATTTTTTTCACCGTCTGGCCCTGCAGGTTATGCCGTTTAGAAAAGTTCCCCTTTGAGGACACCTCCAATTTTTCCCCCTCGAGCCCCCCGTCGCGACGAAGATGTTCCAAGTGTGTCATTTTGCGATAACCCCTGTCTTTCCCCCTTGCGTTGCCTAATTCGTCTCCTGTCCCCATTTTCGGCAAGCGCCTTCCCCATCGCTTTTCCCCGACTTCCTTTCAGTTCTCGATTCAGAGTGCTTTTTAATTGATGATTCTCACGAGCCACCGTTCTAAGTCGGTGTATGGGACGCTGGGCAGGTTCTTTGATCGCACTTGTGGAAGAGGAAAGTTACCAACCTGATTTCACCAGGTTGTACATTTTACGTAGAGGCGGGGTTTTCAGATACTCCCGAGCAGGGCCCCATTTTCGCAAAGCGTGAGACCTATTAGTCGATTTAGGCGGTTGCCCTTCCCCCGTTTTCCAATATCTGTTCTTCCCCTCAATAAGGGTTGTTTTTTTTCAGATCTTTAGAAGGGAAGGGCCCTTTCTAGGGGAAACTCGACACCCCCCGCTCCATATCCCGACCCTTATCACGCGTGGGAGGTTAGCGGCAAAGGTCACAATGATGCAGTTAGCGACGGCCGTATACTTTAGTTACTAACTGTTTTTTTTTTTTTTCCGTCCCGTTAGTCTGCGTTCCGTTCATCTGTGAGTGCCTTTCGGCAACCTCCCCCGACACCCCGACAGTCTCTAACCTCCATCGCCGCGGTGTCTCGTGGGGGCCAAGACTCACAGAAAACTCTCCGGAATCAAATCCCCGTCAAATTCCGGCCCACTTGTTTTTTTCCCCGACTCCTTGAGAAACTGTGGGGATTTTAAGGCTCCGGAGCCGTAAGCATTTTCACGTAAAAACCGAACCGAGGGAGTCAATCTTACCTAAGTCCTGTTAGATCACCAGTGGAGATACACCCCCGTACTTTTACACGGCAAGCTCTCCTTCCCTTTTAACACCCGGCAGAGATCCGAGAGCAGAGCAAAGGTCCCCCCCTGACTCTTGGTTTTCGTTGTCTTTGTTAGACCGCCACTACTATGTAGATCAGAGTTTTTCCCGGAATTTCACCTATTCCGAGGTCTGAACTCTTGCTTTTCACCCCGCCCCCTTTTTCCAATAGTTGTGGCGTGGTTTTGCTTATGGCCCCGACTTTTCCCTTCTTAATTGAAAGAGAGTCAGCCTTCCTTTTTCTTGCGGGTTCTGCGGAGAATGGTTTCTACGCCGAGCCCTTCTTTTGGGCCCGGCCGGTTAAAAGTAGGGCAAGAAGCAAAGTAAGAGTTCTTTTGTTGGCCTGCTTTGTTCAAGATTTTGTGTGCATGCCTGACTTCATTTCCCCGCTCCGTGGGCCCCCCGAGATACTTTTCCTTAACGCCCGACCCCTATTCCGCTTTTCCTTTTTAGACCGTCGACTCTTTCCGCACCCCCCCCCCGCTGCAAGACCTTGCTTTTCCAATATCGGGCAACGCCAACCCCTCAGAAGGCGAGCTTCAGGAACCCCAACCGCTACTTGAAACCCCCCTCCTAAGGCGACCTGGGCCCCCTTGGAAGGGAATTTTTTGCCGGCACACTGAACATTTTTTTCGTCCCCTGACAGACATGTTTTTCTGGTGTACCCAGAACTCCCACCCTTCCAACAGTTAATACTACTCAGGGTGGCCTGATTCCCTGCAAGGGAGGTGCCTCGTAAAAGAGAGGTATTCTCTCCAATCGGAAGCCTAGAGGGGGGTTTTCCTGAGGACATTTGACGGATCTCCTTCTCCGGTGAAGAGTCCCTGTATTGCGCGGCCACAAGTCCCGGTCCTTTTGAGAAAAAGCTGTTTCTTTTGACAAGTTCCCGGTCACCTGAATTTTTTAAATCCCTTCACGAACATTTCGGGCCGTCTCCCTTAATGACAGCTCTTTGAGCGCTTTTTTTTTACCCCGAGTTGCTCTCTGCGGGAGATTTACGGTATTCATGTGTTTGATCGGCGTGTTGTGGGACGCGCCGAAGATCCCGTCGCAACCCCTGCCCGAAGACATTCTACTCTGACGCATTACGCCAGCACCCCTCAACAGATTATGTCACATAAAAGGTATCTTTTTGTTACCGGTGCGCTGCTTTCCCCTCCTCTCCCTCTTTTACGCTAAGCTCCTTTTTTTTGACTCCTAAGATTACCTCCGACTTTTGGGTATCCTTTCCGTCCCGGGACGTCCTTTCTCCGACGGCGCACGGCTTTCTAACGTCTTGGTCTGATTCCTTTTTTTTCCTTGATGTAAGTTTACCTCGTTTTTTCTCTATTATGATAAGGACGCGATGGCGGCCGTCCTTATCTCCCCTTGCATACGAATAAGCCTGGATGGGGCCCGTGACCACACATCATCGAGTCGGTAGCCACTTTCACGTGCCCTTAAAGCTGGCTTTGCTAACTACCTGCGGAGTTGAGTCGACAGGGTTCATTTAATGACTAGGTTTGCCCCAACGTTACCACTTATCGACAGCTGCCTGCCCTGGAGTCCTTAAGTTCTTTTTCGACCCTCCCTTACCTCCGGTGTGAGCACTCTCGTGACTCATGGGCGAGGGATACCGCCCGTCCCATTATCGCGTCCACTAACGTTCCAAAAGGGTTTGTGTTGCTTTTGAGGGCTTTCTTTATCACTCAGGCGGAGGACAACCCTGCCCCCGTTTCCCAAGAATGCCGGGTGGGTGTTCGGAACCTGCTGACTTTCATACTCTTCCCGGTCCTCCTTCTTTATGGGAGTGGCCCGCTCTTATCATTCGACAACCCCTGCTCCTATGCCGCAGCTCCGCTTCGGCGGAGGTGATTCCCCCCGTTCGCGATCCCGATCACTACTTCTAGAGGTGTGCGATCATTGGGTCTCGTTCTCTCGCCGATTTTCCCGACGTTCCTCCCCGCCGTCACCTGCATCTCTTTTCCTCGCCCGCGGCTCCCCCTAGGGCCTACCTGTTCTGGATATTTATGTCCTTTCCCCACCCCATAACAACGTCCTACCTGCGTTCCTGCGCTTCCTGGGCGGTGCGAGATGTCCCCTTTATTGCGGCCCAACAACTTCCGGTACGGCCCAATCTCTGGCCCGAGTCCGTAATCCACTCCGCCCATCGCTCCCTTCTAAGGTTTGGAGAGCCACTTTCCAAGTGCAGCCATTCCTTTCCTTTCGTCTGCTTCCTGTGTTCTTGACACAGTTTCGAAGAAGCATCGTCAGGCACCGTCATCAAAAATTGCAGTGGTGACCCCCCAATCCTCCATTTTCTCTCTAAGTTTTCCGTGCTAGATACTTTTGTACCAATTGCCCTATGCCTTGTTGTGGCCCTCTTGATTCGAAGAAGAGTGCCATCCCGAGCTCTCCGAAGGGGGATTAGGTCTGTGTTTTTTAGTCCCACGAGGTCTAGAACAACCACTCACGGTCTTAAGAGACGTCGAGTTCCGTACCTGATACGGCGGAACTTCGGCTGAGATGTAGAGCCCGTTCTCCCCCCCCCACTTTGAGTGCCGGTCAGCAAATAACCCAGATTTTCGGACGTTTGCCTGTCCAATAATAGATTACCCATAGTCTTTCTTCCTGCGGTGTCAAAAGGAGTATATGCCTGTCGTAATGTGGTTGTAATTCGGCGCTTTTTTCTTGGACCCCGTTTCTTAGCACTTTTCTTGATGAGTTTATTAGACACCCTAATTCTCGACACACTGTATACCTTCATCTTTCTGAGTCGTCGCGCCTCTTTTGGTAATTCCCGTTCAGATTCTTTATGGAGAAGGATGCTTGACCTTCTGCTTTCTCGACTATTGATTTCCTCCTCCCCATAATTTGAACCTCTCTTCTTGGATGAGCAGCTTGTCATTCCTTGTCTTCCCGCCCGAAGGGGATGAGTGTGAAGCCGGTCGCCCCGGTAGTATTGATAAGCAGAAGATCACCAGCACTCATAACACACCATTTGGACACTTCCTTTTTCTGAGGACTCCACGTCCTATCCACGCCTCTCCCTTCGTGTCGACTTTCTCTAGATGATGTCGGCCGATGACGCCTCGTCCTTCCATCGTTCGGCTCAAGGATTGCCGCCAAACGAGAAGGAGACCGGTGCACTTTAGACTCCTTCTCCAGGTATTAGCACCTCCATCGCCCTACTTTAGCGTTTTGACATGTTAGGACCCCTCGATGAAGATGTTGAAAGCCCCACCCGATCGCCGTTGCTTCTGATTCCCCCCTCGTCGGGCCGGCCCCCCCCCCCTCCTGCCCAGAGCTGTCCTTGATCTTCCTGACTCTCCGTTTTTCCCCCTTCACATACCGCGACTAGCTCGATATTCCGCCTTAGCCGCTCGCGCTCGTATTTTTCCATGGGGCTTTTGTAGCCCGGGCGGCGGACTCTCGCAGTTTATTGACTGCTCGATGATAGTGTCCATTGCCGTTATCCGATCCCCCCGGGATTGATCCCTCGGCTAGGATGCTTGCGCAGTACTGACCCATAGCATTCACACCCGAGTCGGCGGGGCATTTTCCCTCTTCTTTTCTTTGATGATCTCGTATGCCGCCTTTCACCCGCTCAACGAAGGCAATTCCCGTCCCTAATTTGCGTCGACCCTAGTTTTAGATCTGCAGACGCTGTATTTCAGTCTTGATCCGATGATATTGCCCTATTTTCTTTATCCCATACCGACCTCCCTTCCGAACTTGGTTAATGTCACCTTCACCTTTTATTTGTTTTTGCCCCGTCCTCCCCCCCCTAATGTGGATCGTCTCACCCCCTGCGATCTCCTGACTCCTCGGCACTTTCAAAATGTAGACGTTTTTTTCCGACCGACCGCTGCTCGCTCCCGAAAACAGTTTTTTCTCCGCGTGACTTTCCCGTTTTTTTTTTTCCACGATGACCGTAAATGGTTTCGCCTTTGACCAGAGGTGTTTGTTTTTGCCCGCCTTAGTCTGCTACACGTCCAGGATATTTTCCCCTCCTTCGTTCGACATGAAGTGTCTTTTCGTTTCCCTTTTTCCAGGCTTTATTGTTTAACGGCGCGTCCCGATCCGGGGCCTATACTCATTACTTTCCCTCCGTGGGACGTTGTGCCCCTTCCAGTAGGCGAAGAGGATCCTGACCCGGGTGGAAGGTTAGTTGTAGTGAAGGAAGGGACCTTGCGTATTATTCCCTTGAAGGTCCGCCCCCCCTCCTATTTCTCCCCAATTATGGGCACTTAGAAACAATAAGCCCCTAATCTAGGATTTGCTCTGTGAGCATTTAGTAACCCACGGCCCCCCCCCTTCCCCTCTGTTCTCGTCTGTCCTTCTCCCGGGCGACCCGTTCACCTGATTCCCAACTCTTCCGGTCGTTTCCAAAGGCATGCCCATCTGTCTCCCACACACCTTTTTTTTTGGATGCGGTGCAGCATTACAACCAATGACTGAAATTAGCGTGCCCCCTTCCCGGTTGCCAGGCCCTTGCTACTATATGCTTGCCGTCACCTCCCAGGGGATATTTTTGTTTTATTTCTATGCTGCTGAAGCCGGCCTTCGTGCTCCCGGTCTTTGCCCCAACTTTCCCTTTCCTCCCTTAGATTCGATCCCCGATCCCGTCCCACATTGGTCAGATAGCGAAATCTGATGTTAACCGTTCCGGGATTGCTTTCGTCTACCAGCCGACGTGCTTTGATTTTCTTCCAGTGCCATGCTCCGGGGTGAGGATCGGGAGTTCGTTGGTCTTCTTGTCCCACGCCTATTTAAGGTCCTTCCACTCTCGTTCCGCAACCCTTCCAGTTCCTTTTTTTCCTCGTAGACTGTTTTTGGTTTATCGCTAACGCAAATGGCTCCAGTTTTTTGCTCCCCCCGTGAGGATCCGCGCTTTCTTTCCTTTAGGTTGCATTCTTTTTTAGAAAAAAAAATTAATTCCTCCTTTCTGTCCTTCCTCCTCCTTGGAGTCGAGACTACCCCCCCGACTTTTTTTAAGGTCCACCGTATATGAATCCGCACAATCGCGCTGGTTTCCTCCCCGAGTTGCGTCTTCCTGAACCGCTCCCCCTTGGTTCTTTACTCCTCCCTCCGTCTGTAGTAAAGGAACGAGTTTTTCCGGCTGCGGAGCTTCCCTCGTGCGTGACGGACTCTCAAAAACAGAGCTTCCCCCCCCTTTCTCCCTCCTTGACGATGGAGCAAGAATCCTAGTGCCAAATACGTCACATAAAGCCTCAAATGCTCCCCGTCCCCCCTGATTTTCCCCCGTTGATTATCCGATATTGACCCCTGGTTTGGACGGGTTCCGGCTCGAAGGCCCTTTATGCACTCCGGTGAATACACGACCTGTCTCTCTATTCGGTTCCGCATCATCACTACTGTTCCCTATAGCCCCACCTTCTCGCTTGTGAGACATGATCTTTCCAACCGGAAAGTGTCCCCCCTCATTAAGATTAGGGACCCCCGCCTTTTATTGGCAGAATCCACCGACTTCCCGCAAACATTTTTGGCTTTTCTCCAGCTGTGCCCTTTCCCTTTCCTCCTTAACTCTAAGGACTTTTGACTCCCTTGCCCTGGATCGTTCTACGCAGCCAGTACTTAGTCGTGCGTCCCGGTAAAGGAGGCTCCCCCCATCGGTACGGCCGCTGTGGTTAACGAGGTGTGCATCCGGTGTTTTTGGATTCTCGAAGGGCAAGCACCCGGGGCCATGACCTTCCCCGACGCTTTTTTCGGCCGGGATCGAAGTTCTAACCTCCCCTTCCTTGTGCCGCCTGCTCCCCCTATGTTGAAAGCGATTCACTCTCGGGACTTCCCCGTGATTTCCGTAGAACTCTTCTTTTCCCCTTCGCTCCCCCGCTTCCAAGGCCCTCTCTTCCCTAGGATGGATCATTTTTCCTTTCTCTCGACCCGGCGCCCCAAGCCTTCTTTTCCGCCCGCGGACTCCCCTCGATTCAGAGGTTAACACCTCCCCCCGCAAAAAGTCACAGCTGATTAGACTTCCCCCCCCCTGGTTGTTTTTTAGACCTGTAATTTGGTCCGCTTTTTGTCTCTTCTCCGGTTTAGGCCTTGCTCCCTTTCCTCCATGGAGATATTGGAACCCCTGTCTTTGCGGCCTGGCACCAAGTCTAACCCCGGTTCGGACCCAAGCTGCTTTTACCCCTCGGCCCTTTCACCAGTCGTTTTCCTTGGTTAATCAACCGTCCGACACTTTATGTCCCGTCTCCTCTCCCCCCCGACCTTTCCTTTCTCTTTCCCTTGTTAGACGCTTTTTTTTTTTTTCCTGGACGTTCCGTGTTATCTCTGTGTTTTTTACGACCGCGCTTCTGAAAGACGCTCGCAACTTTACTTCCCTGCACATCGTAGTTGAGTTGGGAGAGATCGCCGACTTTCGCACTATATAGCTGTGTAGCACAAATCCCCCCTTATCGTTTATCGTGCTTTCTTCTATCCCCGAACTAAGCGCTGAGCCCAGAGTCGATTCCTCTCCCTCAGGTCCTTTTTTTTTTTTCGTCCATTACGCTAGTCCCGTGCCGCGCGGCGACAGTCGGCTTTTTCCTCCTTTTGTACGATCATTCTTTGCGGGGGATTTTCTTTTCATGTGAGTTCTTGCTCCTCTTCCCGACCACGTGCCGACCTTCGGCGGACGTTCTCACGCCCGACTCCATTTTTTCAAGACGATCGACACCTTGGTCTTTTCCCCCCCTTTTCTCGAGTTATCTCACGATGCATTAACCGCCGGGTATTTTGCTTCTCAAAGTTTCCTTGGGGATTTTCGTCTAGACCGTTCATTTTTCCCCCCACACGGCATCATGAACCTCCCTCTTCCCCTCACTTTTTTCCACATGCGGCTCCTTTTCTTAGGGGACCCCTTTCATCAATTTTTGGCCGGCTCACGGCGTTATAATGGCGATGTGATGATTGAGCTTTTGCCATTACTCAAGTTGCCCCTTTTTGTTCTTGCTTTTATGGTTCTGCTTTTTCTTTTCCCCAACGTCTCGCCGGAGTTCCTCAAGCCACAATTCCCTCTGGCTGATTTCATTGCCATGATTTCCTCCTTCCCTAGATCCCCCCCCTTTTCTCCTTACTTTGGCGAGTTTTCTCTTTAGTCGGCACCGCTCAGTGACTCCCCCCTCTCTGCGCGATCAGGCGTCGGCATTGCTTTCGCGACGCCCCCTAGCCATTCCAGGTAGGCTCTCTTTTTGCTATTTGGGTGGCTCGCGTCGTTTATCTCCTTTTACGTGTACTCCCTTGTCCCACGCCCGTAAACACACGGATTGCCTGTGCTTCCGAGGAGGCCTTTCCTGCGTGGAAGTTCTTTTATGGACCCCCCCCACTTAAGAAAAGCGGGTCTTGATAGTCCCCCTCCTGCGGGGGGAGATTCTATTTCCTTCTGCCCGCCCTGAAAGGCGTAATGCCCTTTCTGTGACGAAGACTAGGCTTTCTCCCCCTTTCTGGCCATCGTTCTCGAGGTTTGGCGTCTCCCCTTTTGTCTTAAAGTGCCTCCCACTTTCCTCTCTTGCTCGGGAGGGCCTGTTGTTCGATCCCTCTTTCCTCAAACGTTCCCACCCCCAACGGGAGAATGGTGTACCAGGTCCTGAGTCCCCCCTTCTTCCTCCGGGTTTTTTTTTGTTTCTGTGTGTCCCTTCTCCTTTGGTTGATGCGCGGTCAGGTTCCCGCTTTCCCCTCCCCATGGAGCCCTCTGGCATTCCCAGTCAGGTTTTCCTAAGGATTTCTTTTGCCTTCCCCCCCAAATTCGAGAACGGGACGGAGTCGTTCGCGTTCCCTAATGCCTGCTTGTCTTCCCTTCTTTCTTTTTCGTCCCTGCCCGCGAGGGACGCATCACCCCTTTCTTTTTTCTTCCTTCACCGTCAGTTAGGCGTCCAAACTCTTTCGTCTGTGATAGGTCCCTTTCCCCCATAAGCTCCAGCGCTGGTATTCCAGGGCACCCTTGGCTTCTCCCCTTGCTTCCCTCCTTTTTCTGACGTATAACTTTACGTTTTGATAGTCTACTCCAGCTCTCCCCCAAGAACTCTCTCGCACCCTTTCTAAATCCCCCCAGTGCCGGGACTTCCGGGCCCGCGGTCTCCCCCTTCTGCGATCGCTTTTTCTGTAATGAGCTCCGTCTTCATAGAGTAATAGCCCCATGAAGCCCCTCCCTTGATAGTCTGGAGTCCTGTTTCCCCTTCAGGCAGGGGTTTTTTTTCTTTGTCCCATTCCGCCCTGGTGATTTCCGGCGGTTGGCCGGCCTTACCGATATTCCCTTTTGATAAAGCCTCAACTCCCCTCCCCTCCCCCAACACCATTGGGCCTTGTTATTGTTTCCACATCTTCTCCAAGCAATGTAGCACGCGGTTGTCCGGCGTAGATTTATGTCTTCACCCCTGGTTCCATCATTCTCCGAACCAGTGAAGGCTAATTTTTTCTCCTCACGTTTTCGACCCGAGTCTTCCAACGGCGACTGCATCCTCAGCCCGCGGTTCTCAGGTTATTTTTTCCTTCCCTTTTCGACCCTTTTCGAGATGACGCCCTGTTCCTCCCCTGACTGATTTCGTCGGAACGTCTTGAGGTCTTGCCCCTGTCCCTAATTAATAGATTTTTTCCCTCGCAGTAAAAGGACATCAAGCGACCTCCTGATTTCCCCCGCCGGCGCCGAGCGGGTTCCCCATTTTCAGTATTAGTAAATGGGACCCGGAAATGATCTCGGGCTTTTTTCCCTGCTCGACAGTCTTGAGATTTTCTGCTCTTTATTCTTTCTCTATAGACGTTCCTCTACCGCGGTGGGATTTGATCAAAGAGGATACCTTCGTTTTCCTTGCCTCGGCGCATCTACGCCCTTTGACCTTCACTCCCCTCTGTAGGCTCTTCCGACTTTAGGAGAGCGTCGTTTTTTCCGAAATCCCTCCTCCTGATCACAACCTTCACGTAATCCCTCTTCAGGGAGTTCCCCGCGAGATGATTCGGGCATGGGCTCCTTTTTTCACGTCCATTTTTCTTTCCTTTGATTCCACAATCCACTCCATCCTGGTTTTGACGTGCACCGATTGGTTTCCTAGCTTTTTCCTAGGCACCTTTATCTGTGTGGCCGCCGCAAATGAACGCCGATCTCGGCCCCGTCTTCCTCCCCGGCTCCACACTGTAGCCTTTTTACCGGCTGTTTGCGCCACTGATGTTCCGTAACCCCAACCTGAGTCGCGATCTAGTCCCCACAAATTTTTTTCGGTCTTTAACTGCTCGCACATTGTTCCCTTGGTTTCAACCCAGATAATTTTTGCTTTGAGCGAAGTACATGTTTCTCCAGTGAGCGGTAGACTGTGAGGAGTGGCTTTCTCCCTCTCGTTCTTGCAGGTCTTCCCCTTTCCCTCGTGGGTTTCCCTATATTTAATGGGATCCCCCCTTCTTTCGCGGGGGGCGTGGGAAGAGTAGTGTCTGTCCCGCCTTTTTGATGACGCTTGGGTAGTCTTCTTTTCCTTCAGCCAGGTAGTCTTCCCCGTCTCCTCTGAATTAATCCCCTTCCGCGTTCAAACCAAGCACCTCCCCCGAGTGGCTTTTCCGTTTCGCACGACGTTACGCCGAAGACCTTTTTTTCCCGGAGTCTGACCCCCCGGCTCCCTGCTCCCCGTGCACGAACAATTAGTTCCCCCCACCTCTTTCCATTACTCCCTATTGGACGTCGGTCCCAATAATGAACAGGGGTTCCCCCACGTATTTGGTAGGTAGTTCCCCCCCCTTTTTTCCCAAATGCCTATAAATGCCCCTTTCCTCTGGAATGCCCTTTTTTTTTTTTTCGTTTTAAGAGCTTTCTTCCCTTGACCCTCCTTTTTTAGCCATCCGCGCGTGCTGACTCGATCCTTCCTAATGCCATTGCGCATATGGCGCAAATGCGTTTCTTTTCCAATTGAGTTTTGTCCCCCCTTAATCCGCCGGCTCACCCCCTCCCATGTTAAAGATCTCTTTTAACCCAAGACGATGGAAACATGATTTCCTTGCTTCCGTATCCTGAAATGATTCCCCCTGTTCACAGCTGTCTCTCCCCCTTCGTCAACCACCTTTTTTGCCGGACTGTGTAGAGATTTGAGTTGTCGGATTTTTCCCCTGCACTCGGGAAGTTTCCTCGACCCAAATATGACCGATCCCCCCGCTTTTCGTATTAGACGGCGTGCTTTCCCTCCCTGAGCCTGTCCTTGTGCGCCAAGCGTCTCATTTGCGATGCTTGAGAATTCCACTAGGTGTCAAATTCCCTTTCCCCCCTATATTCTCTTTTCATTTCATCCCTCTTGGTTTTTTTCTATTTATATATAGACGGGAAATGGCCCCCCTTCCGAAACTCGGACGCACATATTCTCCGATCCTCCCCCTTGAGCTCCAATCCCTTCTCTTTATTAGAGAATACTCCTATTCTTTCCCATGAACTGGTCTCGCGAGGTTTTTGGTTTTTTGGCGGAGCTGTACTCGTTCCCTTTTGCTCAGGCCCTCCCCCCCCCCCCTACCGATCTCTTCCACTCCCTCTGTGATTTTGGGAGCATGATCCCTCGAAAAAGCACTTTTCGCTCGTTTCAAGCAGACAATCACCCCAAGACCAGGTCGGTTTCCTTTATTTCCCTCTATCTTGCGCACCTTTTTCCGGTGGATCTAAGGCGTTTGCCACTCCCCCCCCTTTTGATCCGACCTGCTGTTGCCCTATTTTCCCCCCTTTCATTCCGCCCCTCAGCCGCGACCCCTATCTTTCAGTGTCTCGGTCGCAGTCAAGAACATGATGATATCAACTTCAATTTTGGTCACCCAGGAATTACTTATTTCTTTCCCCTTCTTTTTTGGCCAGATTGATGTCACTTCCTTTCCGCAATACGTGCCTTTCGCCAGCTTTTCTCCTCAGTCAGGAACATTGGGTTTCCTTTCTTCAATGGTTTCCTTTTCTTGAGGGGCCCGATCCCCGTAATAGGAGTTTCCGGTTTTTCTTCTGAGTTGGTAAAGTCTTTGAAAGCAAGAAGACCAGCCTTGCCCGCGCTTTTTTTTCCCCCCTTTGGTGCAGGCGGTGTCTCCTTCCATTAGATAAGTTGCCCCTTCCCTGGATCACCCCTTCCAAGACCACCCCCCGGCCACGGACCAGCGGCCATCTGAGCTTTTCCCCCTCTCTTGAGAGACGGCCACCGTCTCCCAGACTGATTGATACCCCTCTCTGGAGCCCACGGTCACTCTTTTTTCGAACCCCCCTTTTTTCCGCCCCGCTAACCCCTTTCCCGCTATGGAATAGGCTTCCCAGGAGTTAGTAGAAGGTCCGCCTTCCAAAAGATTTATCCCTCGCCCGCCCCCTGTGTTTGCGCTTCCCTTGGAACCTCTCCCAACAACTAACTTTTCCTCCCTAAATGGTTGTTCTTCTCTCCCTCCCTTCCCTTTGTAGGCTTCTCGGGATAGGATACCTCTCCAGAAGACAAGATCCTTTCTTCCTTCTTTCTCATTCTTTCATACTATCAATTTTTCCCTCCGGCCACCAAGATCAGGTTTCCCTTTGAGGACCAAGCTCGTCCCCCTTTTGTCAACCATTCCTTTTTTACTTTGTGGAGTCAACCTTTCCCCTCCCCTGCTCAGGATACCCCTCTCCACTTCCAGCCTTTTCCTCATACCTATGGTAGACGCCATCTTAATCCCGGACCTTTTCCTTCTCTGTTGTGACCTGCGGCGGTTTTTTTCTTTTCTCAAGACTTAAGCCATATTAGAAATTTTCCCTTACGACATCGTAGTGACTTTCGTTTTTCTTATAGCCCTTCGTCTCAACGATTCCGTGTTTTTTCCTACCAACTCTCTTTTTCCTTCTTCCAGGCGTCTCTTAACGAGCAATACTCTTCTTCTCTTTTTCCCCCTCCGTCGATCAGTTCATCCGCCTGCCCCCCTGCTATCATTTCCGTCCCCATTGTCCCCTCCTTCTTTCGCGCGGCGGCGGCGGATTGAACGCGGCAGAGCACTCTTTTTCTTTTTCCTTTGGCGAGCCTTCTTTTCTATTCCCTTGCTTCCTCTGGACCCGTTCACAGCTCCCTCGCTCGACGAAATCTCCCTTCCCTCCCCCCTCCCCTTTGGGCGTGAACCTCTCCCAGATTTTTATGACAATTCCCCTCTCCTGAACCCCAGGTTTGAGGTGTTCTTTCTCGTCCGTCACTGGGGCAACTTCCGCTCGCACCCAACCCGGCATCCTTTCCCCCTTCCCTGGCGGCGCTCTTTGTCCTCTGCGGGTGTCTTTCATATACTCCCCTGTGGAGGCGGAGCCCATCGTTTTTTCTTCTGGAGGACCCCTTCTTCTTAATCCCTCCTACCTAGAAGTTACCCCCCCACCTGGTTCTTTGTCGAGCGTTTTTTTTTTCTCTGTTCTTTTATCGACTATCAGGGCTTCCTTCCCTCACCTGCCTCCCAATCCCATCTCCTTCGATGAGGAATCACTTCCACTGCTGAAGCCAGTACGTTTTCATGCTTTCGATAGTCAGCCCCCTCCCTCTCTCAGATTACTGCAAGCAGTTCCCATATCTTGCGTCGGGCTGGC
>Ga0179593_1611361_pt1 | contig 20740 bp, 25 predicted proteins | sample CZODoug2_1_08_16_FD_185931 | JGI IMG/M metagenome (GOLD analysis project Ga0179593, IMG submission 185931) | Vadose zone soil fungal communities from Angelo Coast Range Reserve, California, USA - CZODoug2_1_08_16fungal (PacBio error correction) | ecosystem: Environmental > Terrestrial > Soil >... | reverse complement strand
GGGCCCAGCTCTTTGGTCGGGTGCCCTTTAGCTCACTCTGGCGGTTGGTTGCTCCCTTCTTCGTCGAGGTGGTTTTTTTTTACTCTGAGCCGTTCCTTCCCCTTCCTGACGGTTTTTTTCCCCTTTTCCCCTTCGAAAACATTTCCAAACGTCCCCTTCCGGTTGTCACTGTCTTCTCTTTGTATTTTTGTCCCTGTGTCAGTCCTAGGTCCTTCATTCCTTTGCCGGGTTAGGGATTCTTTTCTCCCCTTCGGATGTAGTTTCTCATTTCCTTCCTGCACGTCACCCGGCTTGACTCTCTCCCCCCTTACAAGACCTAACGATCTCTTTGAGTTTTTGTCGGGATCGACGGCAGCCGCCGTACATTGTATGCTAGCACTACACTTTCCAACAAATGTTGTCTCCCACGGTAGCCTCCCCCGTTTTCGAAGACGGGTGGTGATTTCCCACTCTTCCTTTTCTTTGGTAATACGAATTATTAAACGCATGAATCTTTTGCCGCCCTTCACCCCGACGTAGGAGCCGGTTTTGCCTTCTTTTTCCTACCCACGTCCCGCGGCGCTCAGGCCGCAGTCCTTCCCCCCCTTCATGGTCGAGCTTTAACGCCAAGCCCTCGTTTCATGCGCGAGACCTTTCTCACCTCTCCTGATCTTTCAGGAACGGTTGCCCCCTATTTCCATGTGATTCACCTTCCGTTCCCCCTGAACCCCATCCAGCGGCTTCTGCTTTTCTTTAGTTAAAATAAGCAAGAAACTACGTTGACCGGGAGCCCCAGGCAGGCGCCGGGTTGGCGCTTCTTCCCTCAGGAGTCGGTCGGAGTAGCTCTTCTACCCATCTCGGCTTTTCCGCGGTCTGTGCGCGACGCTTTGTTTGATTTATTTGCCCATCACAATGATTAGGCCCCCTCCGTTCCAGGACGAACACACGTGTCAAATTCCTTCCCTTTTTTTTCTGGATGCCCCCCTAAATGCCCTCCCGCTCCCTCGTCATCGGCTTCACCGATTCGCCAATGCATTTCTCTTGCAAAACTTACGTTTTTTCCTCGCTTGGCCTCCCGTATAGCGGATTACGCTCGCGAAGCATTCGCCCGTTGTTCGTTTGTTTTTGCCAACTCTTTTTTGTCTCCGTTGAAGGCCGCCGATCCTTGTTCTTCCAACTCTGTTACCCCCCCTTCCTATTTCCGTTGCTTTTCGTAGTTGAAATTTTTCCCTTCTTTGCTTACTTCTGCTAGGCGTCCAATCTAGAATACCTTTTTTGGCAGAAGACGGAGCTCGGCCTACTGAACTCCCTAATACTTTCAGTTGGATTTCTTCAAAATAGCCCATCTCAATTACTTTTTGAAGAGCCCCTTTACCTTTTGGCTTTCGACTCGTTAGAATCAGACGATTACTCATCTATCTCGATCATCTTACATTGATACCCTTCCCCTCCCATAAATGTGGTCCCGCCCCTTTGCTCTGTTCCTCGCGCTGTTCCGACGTTGAAGAAACTTTTCTTTCAGGAGATTTCTGATCTGACACCGTTCTCTCCTCCAAGAAGGAGATCCTCTTCCGGTAATAACTTCGGTTCCCTCCCTTTTTTAGCTCCCCGTAGAAGCATTAATACCCTGACGGTAGATCCGCGGGCCTAAATGGTTTGCCAGCTACCCCATCAGGCATTGAGGTTTTTGTCCCTTCTTCCAGACCCCCATGCATGACTGATCAGGTTATCCACGGAGTCACTATCCGATGAGAGTATATTTTTCGGGAACCTTCGCTTTTTCCCCAGACATTCGCTAAATTGAGAACCTTCCTCGGGGGTGTATCCCCTTCCTCTACATAAAAAGCTCCTTTTTCTCCCCTTATTGAGAGAAACCAGTCGACACCCGTTTCCCCCCCGCAAGAAAAAGCTGGAAGTCTGTTTGTCTCCTCCCCCCGTTTGGGAAACGTTTTTAGTCACTCCCCTACGTTAAAAAGCACGGGGAGGGCTCTCGCCGCCACGGCCGTTTTTCACGATTCTCGCAGAAACCTGGTCTCCGATCGAAAACTCTCCGAGTCTTTTTTCCAAAGGTCCAGAAAAAGATGCCGATGTCCCCTTGACAGAGTCAGATGTGCCTTCGACTAAAATTCTATTCCTAATAATAAGTTTTGTTTTTTGTCTGGATTGGATTCCCCAACTATGTCCTTGGACATCCCATCTATTATTCGTCCATATCAGGGATGTGTCTTTTACAGAAGTTATTTCTAGAGCCCCGGTGTGTACCTAATTGACTTACTTGCCCCGAATAGAGGAACACCCCCGATGGGCCCACCTGATGCCCCGCCCGCTTTAAAGGGGGACGTGACCTTTGGGAGAAAAAAAGATCGACGGCATCCTTGTGCGATCCTTTCGCCTTTTTCTGTACCTCTCAACCTCCCCGCGGTATCTTCTTTTTGGGCTTGCGAGGATTTCTGATAACCCGTCGATCCTTTGGCCTCCTGATTCCCATGGTAACATCAGCGGCCTCTTTATCGCCCATTCTTACCCATGCGTTTGGATTTTGCTCCGAGGACAGCTAAGATGATCTGGCCACCACCCCCCAACAACCGATTTGACCCCATTGCTGCTTTCCCTTCCTTCTTGTTAAAAAGAGGTAATCAGGTGTATGTAAGCATTTCTTCCCCTCTCTCGACGTTTGAACATCGAGTCAAGGCTCGTCTGCTTTTTTTAGGGGGACGGCGCCGCACCCCCCTTTCGAATGGCACCGGCCATATTTCGTGAACCCCCCCCTCAGAGAGGTAGGCCCCGTCAGGCTTTTTTGGCTCTTCTCCCCCCCCCCATTATTTATGGACTTTCTCTCATGAATCCTGATCGACTCGTTAAGATGCTGAAGTCACCGTCTTCTCCCCAAACAGTGGAGGACCTCCAACGCCGTCTCTCGACCTTCCTTGTGTGCTTTATTGAGCCATCCTCATGTATACTGGCTGGTTTCCCGGTTCGCTAGGAACCCCCCAAGGTCTTCTCTTCTCTTTCGAAGAATGTTCGAAGCGGGTCATTCGCGCCTTGTCGCCACCGTCGACCCCCCCAACCCTGTGTCCAACTTTCCCTTTGTGGACCTTCTTCTTTTTCTCTTTCACGAACAAGGAGCAGTCACGGTTCTCCCATTGCGTCCATCCGGTGGGTGCCGCCTTCCCTGCTTCGCCCCCTTCTCAAAGAAAGCACACTTCACTTTTTTTTCTTCCCTCAGATCTTTTCCTCTGGAAATGGATCGGACTCCCCCCTTTCTTTTCCTATTGAGTGTTGATTGAGGACATTGCTCATTCCCCCGTTTTTCCCTTGACTGACCCCTTCCAATAATTTTTTTCTGATTTGAAAATCGGATCCCCAACATTGTCGATCTCAAGCCTTGGAGCTGTAAAGCGCTTTTTTCCAGGCAGACTCGGTCGACCTACTTTTTTCTTACTTCTCTCCTCCCCGGAGAATGTCAATGGATTCCGTACCCGCGTCCCGTCGTTGAAGTTATTCTTTCTTTTTTTATAAAACGTTATCAGTCACCCTCCGCTGGTTTTTGCGAAGTGCCTTAGAGGTTATCCCCTCCACCTTCTCTGAACTGGCCCACTGGAGGGCTGTCAATCTCACCGACCCTCTTTTCCATCTCGCGCCTTTCCCGAGGTGATTGTAGTGACCCTTCCTGAACTTCCTTCAAAGAAGAGCGCGCTCCTCGGCTTCAGTGGCCTTCGCCTTTCTTCCCCGATCCGGAATGTAATTTGCCTATTCGACCCATTCGTTTCAAAATGCTTTTGCCCCCCCTCGGGACCTTTTCCCCCTTTCCCCCATCTTTTGTTCCCAGGCCCCCGGTCAGATTGTCGCGTCACTTCCTTCTTTTTTCAACACTTGTCTCATTTTCCTTCCCGGTGACGTTCCTTTTTTCGATCACGACAAAGAACCCCACTTTTCGCTGACCCACACATGGCGTCGTTATGCCGTCCACAATTTGCTCTTCAGTTTCCCCTTTTTTCTCTTCCGTGCACGAAGAAATACCCGCCCGGTGTACTGCGCTGATCCCTACCCCGAACTGGGCGTAAAACTGGCTGCACTTGTGCGGCCAAGTTAAGCCTTACGTCCACCACCTTAATATGATCTGATCCGGTTTGGTCCTTTTCCCCCTTTTGTTTTCTAGGGACCTTTTGAGCCCCCGACTGACCGTTCAGGCGTTGCCGTGTCCCACGCACCCTCTCTCCCCGCTCCCAAACCGCCAGCTTCAGCTCTTCCAATGCCCCCGACCCCTCCTTTGGGGTACTGTGGATCTCTATCTTTTACTCCCCCTCCTTCATTTTGTTTCTCCTTTCCCACGTGCGTGCAATTTTAGCTTTCGTCGGTAAGATTTTGTTTAGCCTGCTTCCTTTTCTTTTCTTTTTGTTAAGGCGCCGGTCCCGCCGGCGTCGCACCTCCTCACGAATGGTTGACTGATTTGGGACTCGGTCCTTTTCGACCAAATTTTTTAACGTCCATTGTCCTTGCTTTCACTGTCGAGGGTGTCTTTTTTTTTCTCCCTGTTTTATAGGTAAGCCAGTTAACTTCCGTTGCATGTTTTTTATTTTGAGTGATTGGCGTCACGGTTCCTGATAGGGGCGGCAGTTTACGAATTGCGGCAGTGCTTCTTTTTCTGCACATTTTTAAGGCCATCACCCGCATCAAACAATTTGCCTCCCTCTTGTTTTCTGTCGTGAATTTTCCTTTTTCCCCTTTTCAATGAATGATCACCTCCCTTAACCCCTAAATGTTCAGCCAAGGTCCCCGTTGGCTTCTTTCCTCAAAGACGGACCGCCGGGGTCGTTCCCCCCAGATAATTGACGACGATGGGTTTGTTCACTTCTGACTTATGGACCTAATTTTCACCCAATTTTCCCGCCGTCATTCAAAATTTTTGATCGGACCTTCGGTTTCCAGCTCGACGACAGAACTCCCGGTCAGGCGCGATGAGTCCCTTTTTTCATCCGCGTAGAGATTTCCCCCTCCACCTCGTTCAGCGCGTCCTTCCCCTAGGGATGTTTGGGATCAGGAACTCACGGGGGGCCCCACCGCTGCAGATCTGGCTGATAACCCCTCAAGTCAACTTAGGCGACCAGAGTCGGATTTCTTCTTTTTTTGCTCGTTTTCTCAACCGGCCCTTCCACTCCGGACCTTCCTTCCGGGCGACTTTCTGAGTTATTCAGGATTTGCGCTCGGTCTTCCCTCCCGTCCCCAGCTAAGCGGTGTTTGCGATCGACATCGTGGTTTTCTCCTTGCCATCACGCAAACTGATGGCCTTTCAAAAAGAAGGTTGTTTTTTGGCATGCTTCATCGCGCCCAAATCCAGTCCAGCTATTTTTTTCTTTCTTTTACGACTTTCCTCCCCTTTCAGATCCCCCTTTGGAAGTATGAGATTTCTAAGTAGTTTTTTCAGCGGTTTGGACACAAGATCGCGTTATTACAGGAGTCGAAGCATTTTTTTTACCACTTTTTTTGGTGCCCCTGGTGACCTTCCTTTTCGCCGAGGGTGTGACTTTCCAAGACGACATGTCCTTCCATGTTTCAAAGACGGCGTTGCGCGCTTGCGTCCGTGTTCTGCCCACCTACACAGTTTTCGCAAACCGTCGTCTCTTTCATACTTCTACTCCCTTGTGGTGTCCCCCGCCCTCTGCGGCCTACGAAACCCACATTTCAATTTCTAAGGAAACCAGCCCCATTCAAGGAATTTTCGTTCTTTATGCTTTTGTCGCGGTTTTGACCTATCACGTCGGATTACCTTCCCACTTACGTGAAGAACTCGAGATTCTGGCTTAACACAGAAACGGCTCCCCAAAGAATCGAAAATATGTTGCTGGTTCCCCGCGACGTACCCCTTGGACTTACTGAAAGATCGTTCCAGGCGCTTTTCTTCTTTGCGAAAAGGCACGTACCCTTTCCCCTGATACGCGCCTAAGCCCGTTGCGGCAGGCCCACGATCACTGCTCATCCGACGTTCTCTTACGTTCTATGCCCCCCCTGCCCAGTGCTCCCACTTCCCGCCCAATTTTTCCCTGTCGGCCCTCTCATCCGGCTGCTGGGGAGGTGTTTTTAGAAAATCCCTTTCTTCCAAGGAACGAGCTCTTTCGGCGAGGCGCATTCGATTTACAGCGGCATCGGCTGCGGTCACCTGCCCGACTTTTTTTACAAACATCATAATCCACCCCTCCAGCTCCCGGATTTTGAGAACTCCCAAAGCCGACACTTTTTCCGCAACCTCATCGGTGGGTTTCCTGCTGTTCTGTTTTGTTTCCCCCGTTATGTCCCAAGTCCCGCGCGTACAGTCACTGGGTCCTCTGCCGACGGTACCGTTCAGCATGTTCGTAAGCCAATACGTATGCCCCCCGATAGTAGACCCCCCTCTCTTTCGTTTTAACCCCGTTCCGACCAGTCCGGACTCTTCAGTTGACACGATCTTGCGATTCCGCTCTCATCCACTCGAGCGATTTCTGTAATTCCCTCTTTGTTGGTCTTGATTGGATTTAACAGTCGAGCTGCAATTCCCCGTCAAATTACTGGATTGGTGCGGCCGCCTTTTACAATCACTTGCGCGTTGTGCGCGTTCTTACCCCCCATGTGTGTGCTTTTCGATTCGTCCGCTCCCCGCGGGGTCCACACGTTCCCGTTTTTCCCTTTTGCCGCACCGGTCGCGGCAAAGGCGGGGCGGTCCCTCCGGGCGGCCACGTCCGCCGCCCTCCTCTGGGCCCTCCGTCTTTTCGTTTTGAGAGACGTGCTTTCCCCTTTCCGTACTCCCCCTCAGCAGCTTCTTGTGATTGGCTCTGTTCCCCACCCCGTCGACGGCACCTCCTTTTCTTCCCTGGTAACACCACTCATGCCCGCATTCTCGGTATATAGTGAGTCGCTTCGTTTTTTGCCGCGCAGTTTTTTTTTTTTTGGCATGATCTGTCGCCGGTTCCCACAAACCGCCCTTGGGGTCGTGGTCCCCTTTCTATGAAAGATGTCTCCGTTAGGCTCGGCCTCCTCCTCTTCTTCCGCCTTTTTCGTTTTGAAAACGACGTTCTGGTCTGCGTATAGACGGCTGTCTGCGACCCGTGTCAGGTCTCGCAGGTTTTTGCCCATATTAGTTGCACTCTTTCTTTCTCGTCAACAAGAGCAACGTAATAGTTCTAGCCCAATCCCAATTTCTTCTGGCCTTTCTCTACCTCATAATCGTGATACTAGATTCTAGCTCCGCATGGTTTCCAAAGCCCGGGCTGACCGTAAATCCCCACCGGTTTCCCATTTCCTTGCTGGTCTTTTTTTTGAGATCCTTTACTATTCCGGCTGTTTTCCAGCGGCCTCTCTTTTTTTTAGGGAAAACACCGTTTCTATATTTGCTCCTCCTTTTTGGAAAAGGGGGACCTTCGCTCATTTGTCACAGCGAGACCACAGTTTTTAACGCCACTGCGTCACTTGAAAATTTTTTTCTTGCGGATTGCCTTACCCGTCCCCGGGCCCCCTCACCTTCTCCCATTTGCGGCACACCCCAGCTTTTTCCACCCGACAGTGCTTCCCTTCTCCTTGATTTTCTCACACGCGAAAGTCCCCTGATTCACATCGCACAAGTGAAGCGTTTTCCCGAAATAAGCATATCCACCCGATCGCACCCTGCCTCCCGTCGTTTCGGCGTCTGGCCATCCTTCTGCTTTTTTCCTCTTGAAAAACGTTTTGGCCCAGGCCCAAAAGACAAGTTGTCTGACCTTGGTTTTTTCACGGATCCATCTCCTTTTGGCTTGATGGTAACTCCTGTCGACATTACAGCCCCGGAGCTCGCGCAGCTCTGTGTCTTTTCCTTCCTGGGACATTGACGTCTTTCGCCACCGGCGCTTCGGCTCCGTCCAGGGTCTTTGTCGTAGCCCTTTCTATTTTTCGCGACCCTCAGACCGCTCCGTTTCCCTTTTTTTCGCAAGAAGGTTTAAGTTCCTGGCGTATGGTTGATCAAGCCCAAAGGATCTGTCTTTTCCCACCTTTCGGGATTTTCCCCAAGTTTTGGTGCTTCGGACACCTGTGCTTTCGTCTTCTTTTCCTTTTTCTTTCCCGGATTTACCTCTTTTTCCGAGCCGGCGGCCTCGTGGGGGCATTTCCACCTCACGGCCTCCCCTTGTTTGAAAGATTTTCCCCTTTTGCTTCCTTCCTCCCTTCCCCCACGAGATTTGTAACGGCACCCCGGCGTCTGCCTGCCTCGTTGGCGGGAGAGACGGATCCCACCGTGGTTCACCATCTGGAAAGGATTTGCTCTCGGCTTTCATGAGTCCAGGAAAGAAAACTCCCTTGCTTGAACACCAATTGTCCTTAGTTATGGCTTGCCTTTCGCTTGTCCGGTTGATATGCCTCGTTTTTTTGTGCCCGGCACAACTACATCTGGGTTTACGTCGCTCGAAATCTTTTCCTTGCAAATGTTTTTCCCGCCTTACATTAGTCCGGTCCCCTAGAAGACAACTAACGTTGACCCAGGCCTCTTTTGAAGTCCCGGGTGTTGGTCGTTTTATTTCCCCCACCTATAACTTCAAAATCTTTTTCGTGATACCTCTTCGGGCATTCTCTCTATTAAAGCACAACGAGTAGTCGTAAATTTTCGCTACACCTGCCCTCTCCCTTTAAAATTTCACACTCACCACCAGCGCGTGGGACGTTGATCTTGTTATTGGAGAGAGTACCCACGTGCCATTGCATGGAAGAGGTCTTCCAGCTTTTTTAGCTCCCTTCCCCCCTCTTATTTAGTCCAGCTCCCTATCAGCCAGAAGGCGTTAGCCTAACGCCTGTTAATGATGTGGTTTTGGAACCCCTTTTTTATTTAACTCACCGGCGTTTTCACGTTCGTTGTTGATTGGTTCTCTTTTTCTGCAGTAATAGCGCCTCTTGCATCCATGTTGGGCCGGTTTTTACTTTCCTTTCTTTTCCCGGAGTTAGTTAGGTCCTGATCCCGACACTTCTTCAATTTCTCCCCTCGCCCAACCGACGCCCTTTTCCAATTTCCAACGAATCCTCTTGTTTTCCTCTCCCCTTTCTTCTGCCCCTTTGTAGTTGAATCATCCCCTTTTCTGAGCCCATACCCAATAAATTTTCGCCGGCCTTTCTCCTTTTTGCCAAGGGAGAACCTGACCGAAGACGGGGTGGCCGCCTTCAAAGATAGCGCTTTGCGTTGGATTCTTCTTCCTCACGCATTTCTCCTGTCTCCAGCTTTCCACCCCGCCGTCTTTTCCCCCTTTTTTTTCCAGCAGATGGTTCGTTGCCCCTCCTCTCCTTTTTCAGAGAGATGAGCGCTCCCTCATCAGCGCCGGGTCGAATTCGTCCCCCCACCTCGTTCCAGGCGCGACCCTTCGGCACACCGGATGTCTTTTTCTACTTTAATTGGGTTCAAGTTTTTCAGATACTTTGCGATAACCTCCCCTGGCACTCCCTCGGCTTACCGGTCGTCTCCGGTCCATACTCCTCCCCTTCCTACCTGCCCTTTTTCCTGTCCTTAGCGGTGACTAGATCTCCGTCAGGATGAGGGTTTCGTCCGTTGATCCCACTATCGCGAGCATCGTCTTTTGCCTCTACACGTTTGACCCGCTTTGCACCTCACCTCCCAACTGATGGAGTCAGTCTACATTCGCACTTGTTTTAGCCTGTTCTTTCACCTCTCATCAGGAGTGACCCTAACTTAAAGAATTATTGTGGGTCATCGCATTTTGATCTCCCTCAAGCGACGGTTCCTATTCTTGTTTTGAGTCCTTCCCTCGTGTTCTGACCGAGAGCCTGATTTGTGCGAACCAATTAGCCGGATTCAAGGAGGTATCTACCGCATTCTTTTTGTCTTTTTGGTTTGTTCAAGTCTTTAGCCCGTCCCCTCTAGTGTTACTGGAAGTTACAAATTGTACATGTCAATCTGTCTCGAAGTTTTTGCGTTTTGGCTATGGTTGCTGACCCTGTCAATTCTTCCTTCCCACGTTCGCACAAAATTGAAACTCAGCCTTGCCTTGTGGTGGCAACCGCCCGTAGAGCGGATCTTACACTTCTTATAATTCCCTGAGTCTGGCTCAAAGAAATCCCGCATCCCCTGAATTCTTACCTTGGTGCATTGCCCTGCCGTACCGTTTTTCCGCAAAGTCGAGATTTACCCTTCTCCGTAAGAGTGATACATGCTTCCTTTTTTGGTCACAAACGGCAAGAAATAACTTTCTTTTGAGTGAGTCCGATGCTATGGTTCTCCTCCCGTAGTAGGATTCGGTCACTCAATTCGGCTCCGGTCTTTCTGCGCTCCCCTATACCTTTCTCCCCCCCGATCCGTAGACATGCAGTCCGACTTGTCGATAGGCAGGTCACGTCTACCTTTTTCTCATCCCCGATTACCAGCATTGTTCAGCCTTTTTCAATCTGCCACTCGTTTTTGCCGTTCGTAAATCGCAGGATGTCTCGCTTGTCAAATCCTCCCGCAAGATCCCAACTCTGCGATGGTGTAATATATGCAGCTGTGATAGCATCTTTGACGTCCACTTGCTCTGACTTTGTGTGTATGCATTCAAATCCATCGCCAATACCAAGCGATCTGTCTTGAGATCTACGTTCAAGTCGCCAACGTATCCCCGCACCCCCCAACACGGCGGGGTATTCCGTTTTGTCCTCCTTGGATTCTTAAAGCCACGAATTTGCCGTACAAGAAGCTGGCCTCGATGCCGACACTCGTGGTGTTCCTCTGGTTTTAGTCGCCGATTCCCTTCCTGAATTTTCGATCGGCAAACCGCCGCGCCGTGAAAACGTCTCCACCAGCCTTCCGTGTTATCTTTTCCCTCCTTCTTGGAGTTTTGGTTAGCGCTTTCGAATACACTTATCTAGTTTTTTCCCCCTTTGTTGCTTTGTTGATTAGATAGAACCCGCGCGACCCTTCCGGTCCTCTTCGGCAAACGCCCCCCTTCAGGATGGTCGAATGTTCAATCTCGGCCACGGTTTGCGACTTTTCCCCCCAAAGGCGTTTAATACCCTAGTCCCCGCTCTGGCCCCCCCCCCCCCCCTGGTAGTGAGCATCTCAAGAAAAATCTTGACTCTTTCAAGGAGGGGTTTTTATGACCCGGGTTTTGGCCCCCCAAGAAGCAGCTGGCGACCGGCACTTAAGGAGTTTCTTTTCTCGTTTTTCCTCTTTTCAGTATAGCCCTCCCTGCGGAGCTTGGATTCGATGTTATGATCAACCCCCGCCGAAAGGGGGAACGCATATTCGCAGGGTAAAAGCGCCAGAGGAGATTGCCAGGACCCCTCCGGCTTGATCGTGTTTTGCCGATAGACAGTTTATAGTCCTGAAGGACCCCCCCTGGCCCCCCCAACCTCTCGGCAAGCTTGGGCTCCAGGCCTGCTGCCGCGTTCCCGTCGGATAGTCCTTCTATCAGTTCCTCCGCCTCCACTCTTTTTCCCCTCTTTAGGATTAACTCCTGCTTTTTTCGATACAGGTTCTGACTCCCCCCAGCGCCCATCCTTTTTCCATCCTACTTCGTTGCGCGATTTGTACCAAATCCGCTGGCAGATTCTGGTCTCGACCTTCCAAGGTTTCTTTTCTGGCCGTTGATTCCTCCCCTAGTTCTGATCCTCGCCGTCAGCTGCTTTGCAGCTCGACGTTTGATCTCCCAACCTTACCTGAGATCACCCGCCCTTTGCGCCTCAATCTGGCTGCTTTTCTTTTTTCATCCCTCCTTAATGACTGTTGCCGTTCTGTCTTTTTCCCTTCTTCACCAAAAGGGTATATTGGCTTTCCTCTTTGGCGAACAAGCTTTTTTGCCCCTCCTGTAATTTTGACCTTTTCCGCCCGCGCCCACCAAGGCAACTTTTCTCCCCCCTTGACCATTCAGTTTGTCCCCACGGGCTTCTTCTCTTCAGTAAACAAGTCTGAATACCCTTTCACAATTCACCCCCTACCGGGACCCTGAATGGTATTCGCGCCCCTGTTAATCCGATTTTCTCCCCCGAGTAAACGCGGGTTTAAATCGCCCACTTCTGAGGTGTCGCCATCCTCACTGAACCTTCTGCCCTTTCGATTCTTTGCGCTTACGCCCAATCCCTTTTGTCCTCCCTTTTTCATCTGAGGATGTTTGCCTTCAGGCCCTTCCTCAAAAAGACAAAGTTGTCCGGCTTTTTGCTTTAGTCCCTTTCTTTTTCCGTTGATGGACACTATCAAACCACGTTCTCTTCCTCCATCCCCACAAGATCTAGGGCTTCTCGCAGCGAGTGTGACGCGTCCATACTTCCGGCTCGCCCCCCTGCTTTTTCCCCTTTTTTCTGTCCGTCGTTGCCTTAGGAGGATTTTCGGTAGCACCGTCTCTTCCTTCACGCCGGACGTTGTTTAATTGGATTGATGAGTGATGCCACGGATCTCCCGTGTTTTCTTTTTTTGGATACAACAAAAGGATCCCCCGGCCCCTCTTTGTCCGCCACTTCGCTTTTTTCCCCTTTCTTCTTGTCGTTCTTATCGACCCGGGCGAAGCCGGCCCTTGGTCTCTCTTTTCCCCCTTCCCCCCCCCCCCCCGTTCTTTTCCCCATGCTGAAATATGAAGTTACATTTCGATCCGGCCCGGGTGACAGGATTCCTTTGTTAAATGTTTCTTAAATATGACCCTTCAAGTTGTGACCGGCACCCCCCTGTTTTTTCCCTTCTTCCCGGAGGGATATATCACTGACCGTGGATTGCCATTATTCCCTTTAGTTCCTTCCTTTTCTTCGGCCTGCAGCCCCCCAGAAACAGATGCAAAAACCCCCCAAAGGGAGTTTCCTATGTCCTTGACAGAACTACCCGGTTGCTCGCGTTCCCTGCGCGTTTTCGCTCCTGTGTTCCCTTCAAGTTCCCTCCCCGTCCGTCTTGGTCCATACAAGACAGACCCGGCCACCTGGATTTAAATTGATATGATTTATTTTGCACTTTGACGCAAGCATCCTATTGAAAACTTCCTTTCCCTTGGAAGTATAGACTTGTGGTAGAGGACCCTATCCCGTTTTTCATAACCCGGACGATTTTCTTTTCTACGAAGTTAATTTATTAAGACGCGTTTCTGGCGCTCCCCCCCCTCCCCCTCTCCTCGCCAATAATTTCCCAAGATTCGTGGGAATGTGGAGCTTCTATCTTTCCCCTCCGTTTGTTTTAGAGTTTTCAATGTTTAGGTTTCCTTCCCCAATTTCGTCGGTCACTGGCGTTGTATCTTCCTTTCGTCTCCCTTTTTGCTCCTCCCTTCATTCAAACTGCAACGAGTTAGAACGCCCTCGTTACTATGGACTCGTGTAACTTGCCCAACACCTCGATACCTTCCACCTCCGGCCCTTATTTTTCTGTTGATCTGGTTGTCCAAAGACCCCTGGTCCCTTCCCTAGTTTTTTTTGATATCCCCAGTTGCCGGGTTTCGGGCCTTTGTCCGCTCGTTTATTTTAAGTATCTTTGAATTCTTTTTTACTTACAAGAGTGTTTTTACGCCCCCCGCCCCCCCCCAAACCTGACCTTGCAAATTTTTCATCCATAACCTACAATTGTTTAAATACCCTGCGTTCATGTTCTTCGACGGCAGTCGGTCCCTTCCGTTTCCCCCTTCCCAACTCACTTTTTCATCCACTGGTCATTTAGCTGTCTTTCCCAGCCCTCTCCGTCCTAAGGCCTGGAATCCCCCCTTGCGCGGTTTTTTCCGAATTCGCCTTCTGTCCCCTGTCGCCGTTCCCTTAAATCGTTGGACAGCCTTTTTGAGAACTCTGGGCGACGGTCCCGCCGGCTCCATTCCTTCGCTTTTCTAAAGTGCCAGGCCTTGCTGCGCTCCCGCCTCATTTAACCTTTTGAGCCCCCTTGCGGGACCCGTATGTGGTATCTTTGGCCAGGACCCGTTTTTTTCCCCAGCTGTTCATATCTTGTTTTTTTTTTTTTTTTTTTTTTTTACTCATGCAAGTAACTCCTCTTCCACCCAAATTTTTTCCTTGAGGCTGTTGAACCTTCCCCTCTCGGCCTTTTTTCTTCCTCCCGACGGTTTTTTCTTAAGGTGTTCTCGAGCCGTAAGGATGATTTGCAGCGTAGGAATCCAACTCGTCTTGTCGCTAGATCTGACCTCAATTTTTTGACGATCGGCCTTCCAAACTGTTGATTCCCCCCCCTTCAAAAGAAGGTCAACTTTGGCTTTTTTAGCTTCCTAAGTTGCATCCTCCCCCCCCGCAGTAGTCACCGCATACTGATTCCCATCCCTTTTTTTCATTATTAAGGATTTATCTACCTCCTGTTGCGAGTGCCGCTTATAGCGTGTTACCCACTTTCATCTGGGACCAGGTTTGCAATAGTTCCACCGGTTTGTCGTTTGAAATGGTTCCTTTCCCGTGCTTTCCGGGTGGCTGAAGGACGCTCCTGTCCTCAACGATGTTCCCATTTGACCTCATTTTTTTTTTTCTGTCTGCCCCCAACTCCATTCCTTCTTCCTCCCCACATTAGAAAAAACAGCGCCCATATATCATCCATCGTTCCCTCCCCCTAGATCTACTTCCCCAACCAGCTTACCCTGGTGGCTCCCCTAAAATCCCAGAAATATTGCAAGGAATTTCGACGCTGACGGCGTGTCCTCGGGAAGAGATTTTTTCTTCACGTCGCGCTCCTTAGTCTTTAAGAATAGGATCTCTTCCTGCTTCATTGATCTCGGCCGCTTTAAGTTATTGGCGACCCGATCTTCCTGCTCCCTTTTTTTTCCCCCTCCTTGACAATGGACGGTCCCTAAATATGTGCTGCGTTCGTTTCTGGGAGAATGTCCCTTTCTTCTCCCGCAGTCTCCTTTTTGCACCCTTATACTTTCGCGGTCAGGCCCCCTCCCTCCCTTCCCCCTCAGACGGGTATAAAGAGGTAGGCTTGAGCCAGCAATTCCCTCATCGGTTTTTTTTTTGCCCCTTGGCTTGCTGCGCTCGATAGCAAGCCGCACTGCACTAGAACGTCTGCGATGGCGGTCCCATCTTCGCTTCGGTTTACTCATTTGAGACTCGGTACCTGCTCTGCGGTTGCTCAGAACTTCCCTTCCCCCCAACAGATTTCCTTCCCAAAGTCGACAACGTCGCAGAAAAATAATACTTTTCTGTTCGGGTTGGCCGCCCCTTGATGTTCCCCTCCCCGAATTTGATTTACCCGTGTCCAGGGGGGGCGAGACAGAAAAGGTTTTTGTTTCCTCTCGTTGTTTCTGCTTTTTCCCCTCCACGGCCTGTCAATCTCGTTCGCAACGCGTAGATGTTCCCCCCCCTTTCAGAAAAAGAAGGTATTATCGTGTGCGACGATGGAGGCCAGATTTTGCGATTCTGCCTACTTCTCCTCTTTTTTCTTGAGAGGATTGACGTTCTTTTAGAAAAGTAACCTACATCTTCTCCCCCAGATTACTTCTGCTGGTTTTGTTTTTTATCGGCGAGCGTTTGTAGCTTGACATTGTGCGCGCCTCCCCCGCGCGTCTGTTACCTTCCCCTCCAGCCCCTTAGAGAAATCGTCTTTCTGTTCCCCCCCTTTTCAAAAAACTTACTTTGACCCCTCCGCCGGCCAGCCCCGGTCCCTTCAAATCTTTCCCGGCCGTGTGAACCTTGTTGACACTCGCTCCCCCTTCCTTAGGTTATTGGGGATTCTTTAGGTGTCATGATCACACCAGTAACGAAGCCCCATTTGACCTTCCCCTGCTGATGAATCAGAAGGCAGACCAATGCCTCGTTTTCTTTTTCCTTCGTATTATTGGTTTTTTCCCAGGCCCTTGCAGCGACGTGATGATCTGGACTGTCCACCCCCCCTTCCTTGTGTGACGTGAACGCGCGTTCCTTTTTTTTTCCTCGTTCTCCTTTCCCCTATTAGATAGTAGTGAATGACTATATCCAAGTCGGAAACCGGTTCTGCGCATTATCTATGATTTATTAGCTTCGCCCCCCGGCATGACCGCAGCATCTTTCGTTTCCTTCCACTCATACTCTTTTTTTTAACTAATCCCGGAAGACGTGATAGCCCCCCTTGTCGTCCCTGACCCTGATGCATATCGTCGCAAGGTATGTACGTTATTAAGTTTTAGCCCCGCTCAACGCCGTCTCCTTCGAAACTTTCATTCATCTGTTTTTTATTCTTTGTCCATCCTTAAGATACTGGTGTTTTTTCAGTTTTCCTAGGTGGATTTGACCTTCTTCCTCTTTTTCTTTTACTGGTTTTTCCTAGTTTTTTTCACCCCTGCAAGACTTGAAATTCGCACCCTTCCGAGAGCCACACATCTCCGTAAAATGTTAATCATTCTTATCGTTTCAACCTCCCCATCGCCGCCTTCCTAACAATTTTCCAACGACACGGTTTTTTGACCCTCTGTCTCCCGTTAATCTTGTTCGACCCCCGCTTTCCTCTTCCACTCCCCCCTTCTGATTTTTATGATAACCCTTTCCGCATAATGAAAACGAAGGAGATCGCTTTAAATCTTTTCCTCCCACCGAAATCGCTTTCTTTTCCCACTTGAGGATTGCAAGTTGTCCGGTTTTCTTTTCTGACAAAGAACAGTGATTTTCTGTGCAAATCGTAAACCCACGTCTTTTTCTCTCCCGCACCAGACTGGATTTCCTGTGTTGCTTTTTCGCGGCCTCTGTGCTCTGCCCCCCCTTTCCCTTCTTTTCTTCACGATGCAGTTTTATTGTCGGTTGCAACGATCGCCCCGCCCTGCTGGCGCCGCAAGGGGCGTGCCCTTTTCTATTTTTTCACTTCCAGCTGGTGGCCCCCCGTGCGGGGGGCTGCCCCTCTTCCCCACCGATTGGCCCCAGGGTCTATTTAAGTTGTCGGATCGCACGGATGAACTTTGAAGCTCCTCCCCTCTTTTTCGCGCTACGCCTATTCTCATCTGTGTTTCAACCGGTGGACTCTTGGTCCCTTCCCTGGAATTTTTTTCCACCTGACTTTTTCAAATGCGTTTGCATAATGACCCCCGGCAAAGTCCCTCGCAACCTCTCTTTTTCCCCCCCGGCTGACTCACTTTTTTGGAGAGACCTGAGACGAGGCCAAAAAATGGTTTTTGGGGGTTTTTGGGTGGGGGGGGGGAAAACAAAACCCAAAAAAAAACAAAAAACCCCACCAAAAACCACACCACACAACAACCCAACAACACCAACCAAAAAACCAAAAAAACAATCCACAAAACCCACAACAATCTTCTAAAAATATAAACAATAGCCACAATATAAAAACATAATACACACCCCAAACACAAAAAAAAAACCCCCCCCCCCAAAACAATAAAACAACAAAAACCAAAAAATCACAACAAATAAAATAACCCCAAAAAAATATAACACCCCAACCCAACACCAAAAAAACAACCACAAAAAAAATAAACCCACCAACAAAAACACAAACCCAAAACAAAAAATCCCAATCATCCCAAAAAAACCAATCCAAAAACACCCCACAACAACACACCAAAAAAAAAAAACCTCAAAAAATCACCAAAACAACACAACAAACACAAACCACAAACAACCAAAAAAACAAAAACAAACAACAAAAAAACACAAAACACCAACCCACAAACACCCGCCAAAAAAAAAAAAACAACAACCCAAAAAACAACAAAAAAAAAAAAAAAACAAAAAAACAAACAAATTGCTTTGTGGTTGTGGGGCGTTGGTGGGTTGGGTGGGTTTTGGGGGTGTGGGTTTTGGGGTTTGTTTTTGGGGGGGTTGGGTTTTCGGGCCTGGGGGGGGGGGGGGTGTTGGGGTGGGGGGGGTTTGGTGTTGGGTCGGGGGGTTGGGTTTTGTCGTTGGGGGCTTTTTCGGGGGTGGGGGTGGGGGGGGGGGTGGGGGGGCGAGGCTTGTGTTCGAGCGGGCGAGTGTCAGGTTTTTTTTTTTTTGGGGTCTTTTGGGGCAGGTTCGTGGGGGTGGGGCGGGGGGGGGGGTGGTGGGGGGGGGGGGGGGGGTTGGGGGAGGGGCTTTTTTTTTGGGGGTGGGGGAGGGGTTTGCGGGTGTGTTTTTTGGGGGGTTGGTTCACAAACCACAAAAAAACAAAAAACAAAACAAAAAACACAAAAACAACACCAAAAACAAACAAAAAAAAAAAACAAAACCCAACAAAACAAACGTTTCTCAACATTGATTGGAAAGTAGGTGCTCACGCACCCTTTGACTGCCTTCCTCCTCCTTCTATGCCGACGTTTTCCCCAACTTTCCTCGTGACTTAAACCCTTGAGGCTTCGTATTTTTGCACTTCATGGTCGTGTGAAGGTTTTCTTACCCCCCACCTGACTTTTTCGAGTCACTACGGTTACTTCCCCCCCCTCTCTCTCCGAAATCCCGAACCCGGCCATGTGCACTCTCGTCCGCTATTTCCCTCCCTTTCTACACTACCCACCCCTTTTGAAGACTTTATGTGGTCTCTACTTTTTTTTCTGGACCTCTCCTCTTTCCATTCAAATGGCGTGATGTCGTTGAGGAGGGGAAGGTGAATAGTCTTCCTCCCCCCCCTTCTCCTCTTCCTGGAGACCCCAACTTCCCCCCTCGCAACCGACCACCCCTGTGTTTAGTTTTGATCCTCTATTTCCCCCTCCCCTCTCGGTGTTGTTGTCTCTCACAATTCCCCCGCGCGGTTGGTCGGGAAAAAAACATGGAAGGGTTCGGAAGTTTTCTTTTTTTTTTCTCCGTCTTTTCTTAGCGCGCGACCCCTTCCCTCCGTCGTTTTCCCCGCCGCCCTTGTTAATGTCTTTTTTTCTTTTTTTTTACCTGAAAAAAAAGTGGAAGGCCCCACCGGCGTCAGGTTTCTTAGGGTGATTGGCGGGTCTGTCTTTCCTCTGCCTCCTTGCTCACATTTCTTTTCGTTTTTCGATTCGGTTTTTTCCTTGCTGTTCTTCAGTCTAGAAGGAATCTCGATCGAAACGAGGGAATGGGACGGAGCAAACATTCAGATCTTTCCCACTGAACTCACAGTTAACTTTTTCCTCGTTTGTTTTTCTTTTGGCAGGCCGCCGCCCTCTTCCGCTCTCCCCACACCCCTGCCCCCCCCTGTGTGAGCCGTAGTACCAAACGTGAGCGCAGGCATCCGTTTTTTTTTTCCCCACCATTTCTCTTTTACGGGGTTCCCTCCAGATTATGATTGACCCCCCCCTTCTTTTCCCTCCTTCCTCCCCCAACATTTTTAGGTTCCCCTTTGTTTTCCCGCAGATGGCCTAGGCAAGACGCCGACGGATGCGCTCTTTTTCTCATTACCCATCGAGCCCCCACGAAAGCACTTTTCAGGGCTCTCCCAACCGCTGTTCTTGGGATCCTTTTGGAACCAGTTTTTTGGTTTACCAAAGATCCTGTGGCTTGATTTCGGGCCAAGTTCCTTCCTGCACCCGCAACTGGCGTCGGGATGATCCTTGTGAAAAGTACCCCATTACCATCGGACTGGCCCCCGTCTAGGTTTCTTTTCTTTTGAGTGATCCCTCACCCCCCCCCCCTGGAATGAGCGCTTTTTTCCTTCTTTTTCCACCCATCGCTGTCCCTTTCTTTCTTCCGATGCCCTTGACTCGATTTTCAACTTTCTTTCGGGACTTCCCTCACTGACTTCACCTCCCTGTTCTTTTGAGCAATGCTTCAAGTTATCCGCACCCCAAACTCTGGGGCGTACCTCGCATTACCACTTCCCAATTGCTCTCTCCCTTTCCCTTTTTCTTGAACAGCCCCCGCCTTGTGCGATGGCAGCCATCTGTGTGCGTCCCCAATCTCGCGGACCGAAGTCCATTCTCCCCTGTTTCTGTTGGTCTCACTTGAAAGTCCGGGGCGACGGGGGATGTGAGCGACGATACGTGGCCCTTTTCTTCAGGTTTATTTTTTGGCGCTGCGTCAGGTTATGACCCAATTTCATTTTTCGTCCTCCCTCTTCTCAACCCCAAAGTCCTCCCACCAATCCCTTGTGGTGGCAATCCGCCAGGGCACTGAAAAAAGACATCCTCCTTTTTTCCTGATGGATTTAAATCCAAGTCCCCCCCGCTTTCCCCCTGATATAACTTCCAGTTCTTTTATCTTTCATGCTTTCATTTTAACTCCCCTTGAATCCTACATCAGCAGAATACAAGAGAGAGGATACACTGCTCCCCTTGCCAACGGTCATCCCCAGAACTTTTCTGGTCCCTATTCCCTCCAGATGATTTTGGTCCCCTCCGAGAAGAAGGTTGATGAAGGGCACGGTCCACCTTCTGCGGCGTTCTTCTCGCTCCTTCACGTGATCTTAACTTTCTTTATCTCTTCATCCTATTTTTGCAGGCAGTTTTCCCGCGGCAGGTCACGAAGGACTGAATCCTCCGAAGTTTCGTCCTTTAATCAGTCAGGTGCTTTTTCCATTTCCCGCCCCAATCGGTTTTGAAGACTTTTTTATGGAATGTATTCTCGTAAAATCGAAGCCGATGCCACGATCAATAACGCGCGGTCCTCTGGCGTGCCTTCTGCTGCTGCTTTGTTAACCGTCATCTCTACATTTTTTTGTAAATGGCATCCCCCGGGGTTGATACATCCTCGCCAATTCCACGTTCCCCTGCAGTCTTTCAGAACCGTCACCCCCTCCCCCAGCGGTCCTCGGGCTGGCCGGGATCGTTTTGCCGCCCCCGTGATTCCTCCCGCTTTCGCGTTACAATTCCGTTTTGCTTTCGATGCCTCAAGGTTTCTAGAGGTTAGTCGCTATCCACCGGAAGGCTGTCACTCCTCGAAAACCGCGCATTCTCTTTTCCCCAGGCGCCCCCCTGCATATTTCTTTAATTGAAGCTCTTTCTTGGATTCCGTCTTGGTCTCGTTACAA
>Ga0179593_1457725_pt1 | contig 20740 bp, 22 predicted proteins | sample CZODoug2_1_08_16_FD_185931 | JGI IMG/M metagenome (GOLD analysis project Ga0179593, IMG submission 185931) | Vadose zone soil fungal communities from Angelo Coast Range Reserve, California, USA - CZODoug2_1_08_16fungal (PacBio error correction) | ecosystem: Environmental > Terrestrial > Soil >... | reverse complement strand
TCGACCTTTTCTCCTTGGAGTTACTCCCCCCTAGATAATCGGATTACGACTTTTCTCTCTTAGATTTCCCTTTCCCTTGTTCTGTAAGTCCCAGAACCTCGTCCTCTCCCTGAGACCCCAATTTCACTTTTACGGTTCTTATGCGTTTCTAGAAAACAAGCTAAACGATTAGCGCTCTAGACCCCTGCTGCCACCTCTCTTTCAAGCTTCCTTTTTCACACCTGCCCAGAGGCCTCCTTTGGCGAGATAGTGGCAGACAAAGACTTCTTTCCCTTCCCTTGAAGAAACTAACATATAGACTTCGGTGTTAACTGGTGGGCGTTAGAGATGGGTCGAGACGTTTTTGCTCTTTGAGGATCGAGTGTATCTAGGGAAGCACTTCAACCTCATTCGTCTCTCCCCCCCCCAGAACCACCCACGACCCCCCCCCGCAAAACACGCCACCATCCCCGCTCACAATTACCGCCACTCTCCAAACAACCGACACCCCACCAACGCCCCCCACAACCCCCCCCCCCCCCCCCCCCCCCCCCCCCCCCCTCCCGCCTCCCCTCTCCCCGAGCCGACCCTTTAGGACGTTTAATCCCCCTCTCTACATCAATTTGGTTGATTTTGATTTGTTTTTTGGTGTTCCCCCTCTTTTTGAATCTCCTCGCCCCTCTCCCCCCGCAGGTGGTCTCGACAGCATTTTTCTCCCACCAGTTGTTTTACGGGGTTTATATTTTCTTTTTCTTTTTTCCCATTTCGTGTATTTTTTCTTTCCACAGCATTCCCCTTCACCTTCATCCAAGACAGGTTGATTTTTTTTCCTTTCGTACCCCCCCGCCAAGCGAGATTCTTTTAGGCAACTCCGGTCCTTCTCCAGGTAGAACTTTTAATTCTTCTTTCGAACCTCGCCGCCTTCTTGCAAGAGTCCTGACCCCCGTCTTGTTGACTCGTTCTGTAGTATACACGATTAACTCGCCAGGTTTTTTTACTCCACTGTTTTTTATTTCTTGGACCTCCGTCGTTAATTGACTCCACTCTCGGTTTCGTTCCACACCCCGGCTCGACTTTCCCTGTCCACCTTTTCCCAAGCATACGTTGTCGCCTTTGTTTTGATTATTCAGATTTTACTACTCTTTCTCAAAAGTTTCTTTCTTTTCTGGACGCCCGGTTTTTCTCGGCGACGGTTTTACCTCTCACTCTTTTTGTCGATGCGCCCTGCCCTTTTTTCCCAACGCCTGAGGAGCTTGCAAGTCACCGTTTTTTTGGCCTCCTCCCTTGAGTCTTTCTTTTTGAGATAAATACTTAGTTTCTTTGTCGGTCTTTCCATTTCTTTTATTTCTCGTCTATTTTTAGAGGCCTCCCCCTGCCGCTACGAATGATTATGCGGTTTTACGATTTTTCTTCTAACATCGTCCCGACCCGAACTTTGTTCTTCCCTTCCGACTGTTAGCCCATGCCAAGTCCCTCCGGCGGCTTTTAGCTTTTTGTTCTTTCCGGCTGCGTGTCACCTGGTCCCCCCCCCCCTTTTTGACCGAACCCTCCTGTTTTCCCATAATGTAGCTCTTGAGTAGCGTTCTGCACTTTCTTCCTCTCAAGTAGTTTCCCCTCCGTCATACCCCCCTTGTAAAGACGTAATTCCTCCAAGTTTCAGGCAGCTGTCACATGGGGAGATTTGCATATGTGAAGTCCCCAGGGTTTCTTGTGGCCAGTGCTTTTTAGCGTTCTCCGGTCCACTCTCTTCTTTTTTGTACTGATTTCCACCTTTTCTCGGACCTGATAATGGTTCCATTCCCCTCCTCTTCCATTGTTCACCCCGCTCCCCCTCGGCGTTTGTTTTCTCGCAAGGCATTCACTATTTCTTTTTTTTTTCTGCCTTCCTTCACCTTTGATGAAGTATAAGGATTTTCCTTCCTTACCTTTGTCCCAATTTGCGGAATTCTCTGAAACAGGGTCGTCTTGCTGCTAGTCCTTGACTTACTCTTCACTTGGTTGTTATCGCTTCCCCCCCTTTTAGTCTCAAATGAAAAGTCTTCAGCAACGGGCTTTTGGTCACACGGTCTGATCCTGATTTTTTGCCTTTTCCCCGCGGCGGCCTGCGCTCCCCCCAGAGCGCTTGCCGTGCGCACTTTTAGAGGTCCTCGAAGTCACCCCCACCCCGTCCCTTCACCCCCCTTTCGAAAGAATGTCTTTTACGTTAAAATTAGCCTTTCGGCCTGCTAGCAGAATACCTCCGTCGCTTAGTTTTCCTTCGGGTTTTAGCTCCACACCCTTCTTAAATTGTCCCCCCCCCTTTTTTTTTGACAACTCCTGAAACCCCCCCTCCGTTTTTTTTTTTTTGATGCCCTCCCTAACTTCTGTGCTTTATATGCTGTTACGTGCCTCGCGCTTCCCTCTTACCTCATACCCCAGCTTTCCTTTTTTCTTGTGGAATTTCCTACACCTCTTTAGAAACAGTTTTGCTTTTTTTCATAGTTGTCAAGCCTGATACGCCTGCATTTCGCTGAACAACCCTCCGGCAAACCCAGATGTCCCCCTTCCCCATATCCCGATCACGTTGGAATAATGATGGCCCTTCTGACGTCTTCCTTCGCTGAAGTTGCGCTCTACTTTCCCCCCCTTTGAGGTTGGCCCCTGAAATCGATAAAGTAGGCTCTGATATTCGCCAGTTCTCCGACCCTAACTGCTCCAGATCTAGAATCCCCTTTACTTTTTTCACTTACCTTAGATGCTCCCCGTGACTGCGAGTTTTGAAACCCTTCGTTCGGACCCACCGTCAATGATTTCCCCCACTTTTTTAACGTTACGTTTAAGCTAAGGCAGAATGCCGGTAACCGAATCCCAGCCCATGCCTGAACCTACCCTCTGTTTTTGGTCTGCCTACTTTCCCAGGCTTAATTTCCTTTTGCTCCACTGTTTTCATTGGTGGTTTTCCCGTCTTTTTCCTCTTCTTCAGATTTTTTCTTCTTGCTAGGCGGAGGTTGATTGTTTTTCTGCCCTTGGACTCCTCTCATCTGGTCCATTTTGCCCTGTCCTTCCATTGTTTTTCCCTAGCTTCTAATTTTACCTCCCCCCCCCTCCTTTGGCTCGAGATATTCCCCCCTTCCACGCACAGGGCCTTTCGCATGTTTGATTTTGTTTTCATAGCAAGAATAGACAGGTTTCGACTCTTCCCTGCGCATCACTCCCCTACCGTTTTGAGAATTCTCCGCCCACGACGTTTGCAGACCCCCCATCACCGGCTCCCAAACCTTACTTTCCTCTAGATAGTCCAACTCTTTTCCCTTCTTCTATGTTTCCTTCTTCTTTAACCAAAATGATAGTATCAAGTCTTTTTCGCCCCTTTTCCAGGACGTTTTGATCCGGCCCAGTGACCATAGGCCGTACTTTTTTAAGCCATCATCGAGTCCCCCACAGAACTTCTCAGTATGAACAGTTAGTCGCTTCATCCTTCCCGCGCCCAGCCGTTTTTAGCGAGTTCTTCTATTTATTCTTTTCCTTTTTTTTCTCTCTGACTACCGACAAGCTGATCATAGCTCCTGCCCTTTATTCACAGGATGTTCGCGTTTTTCCCCCGTCCGCCCTTTTTCCGGAGAGTTCCTCCTTGCCTCTCCCCCCCTTTGTTCCAAGATGCAAACGAAAATGAGAATGCACTTCGTTGTTTTTTCCCGTTTTTTGTTAATTCAAGTTTCTTTTTTTCAGGAGTTTCGTCGGAAAGATTGACCCTGCGTCTGTTTTCACAGATGAGCCAGCTTTCCTGGTTCTCCCCTCTCTGCGCATCCCCTATTTTTTGACCCCAAACCTGCGCCCGACGTTTTTTTCGGCTTTCCCCCCCCCCCCCCGAACACATCCACACTAGAAGGTGGTTTTTTCTTCTTAGCTGCCTGCTTTCTTCCACTTCGTTGTCCTTTTTTTCTCAAGCCCGATTTCTTCCTATTACTTGCGTTTCTTTTTTTTAGGTTCCCCTCCTTGGCGAAGTCCTCTCCGAACCGGCTGTGAAATCTTTTTCGGATGGAAGCGTACTACCCTTCTGTCCCGGTGACCAGTGAATTTTCCCCCTCTCTGGGAGTACCCCCAGGCTCTCCCCCGTCTCCCGAATATCCATTGCCCCTTTGCTACCTAAAATCAGGACCCCCGTTTTCGGCTCCCCCTCCTCCCCCTACTTACTCGTTCCATTTCTTTTTTCGTCCCCCCCCCCCCCCCCCCCCCCCCCCCCCCCCCCCCCCCCCCCCCTTGGTTAGACTTTTATCCTGGTTTCCTTTTTTGACACTAGCCACCCGTTTCCGATTGCTTCTAGATATCGTCTGAACGCATGTAGGACCATACTTCAAGCTGCTTGATTCCCTTGAAAGAAGTCGCTTTTTCTCCACTACTTTAGAGATCTAACCCTTGGCCCCTTCCGCGACCTAGGTATGTGCTCTAGGAACGCCCAATTCCATATCTGACATCCTCTTCAGCGTTCCTTCTGCCCCGATCACCGATAGTTTAACGTGCGTTCCACCCCCTCCCTCTTCGACGTGGCGTTTTTTTACTCCCCTACCCCCTCCCCGTGACTATGCATGTTTCCCCTCACCACAACCCCTCTACTCTTTTCTGTCTTGATACCCCTTCCTTATTCTAGGTTCCCTCCTCTTACCAGTGATCCGCGAACTTCTTAGGCGACATTTCTTTAATACCCGCCACGTTACTGTCACCAGTCCAACCGCCTTCCCTCGATAAGTAAGAGCCTAATGTCCCAACATAGGCGAAACCGTTTAAGGTAGATTACCTGATAGTCTCCACGCTATCCCCACTTTCTCCTTCCCTCGCGTGGATCTCTCCTCAGCCCCATCAAATTAATTATGTCTTTGACCACGACTCTTGGAACTTGCGAATATTTAGTTATCCTCTTACGCAATGGCGAAGCCCTGGCCTTAGGACCACCCCGCTTACTAGAAGACGCGCTGCGCGATTTTTTCCGATGCCTCGCCCTACGACCTCTGTCCCCCGACTCCCTTCCAGATACCGAAATGATCAAACCCCATCTTTTCGTTGTTGCCTTTTTATATGTAGCCCCCCGCCACGCCCTTTGTCGCTGGGCGGATGGCAGGGAAAGATTTCTCCCTCCCCTCCCTTCGTGGCTTTTCTTTTTTTCTCCTGTGAGCAACTCCTTTCTTCAAGATACGAGTGAAGCCCCCTTGCCTTTTTTTCGGCATCGTCTTTCCTGCATTCATCGAAAGCCTTCGATAGCGTTTCCCAGACCCGTATTTGGAATCCTTCCCTGCCCCCCCCCGAGTCTCCTATGCTTCTTTCTTTTAAGGAAGAGTGTCTTCCCCACAACCCATTCAAGTGATCCTTCCAATAGATTCAGGCGGCGCTCCGATATGATGCTCGCCCCGGCAACCATTCTTTAAACTCGCCGCAGGACCCCTATTCCTCCCGCGTCCTCCCCCCCCCTTCCGTCCTTCAGAGATGTCACTCTCTTCTTAAGCTCAACTCTCTCTTCTATTCTCTCGTTCTAGATGCTCTTTTTTTTTAGAGTGGGAGGATAAGATTTTTTTCTCCCCTTGCGCCTCCCCCTTTGGTTTTCCCCTGCTCCCTTCATCCGACGCGGAGGTCCTCGACTTTTTTTCTCGTTCCCTTTTCCTGAAGCCCGACCCCCGGGTGAGCCCCGCGTGGAGAACAAGTTCTTTCCCCCTATATATCCTTGGATTTTGGCGTGCCACCTACCCAGCGTTGTATTCCTATTTCGCCGAAGGAAGTTAGTAGCAGATACGATCCCCTTCCCGCTCGAGTCTTTGTCCCCCCCCCCTAACGTTATGCTAGAAATCTTACAAGATGCAATGCCTATGAATGATTTTTCATCTGCTTCCCTGACCTTTTCTTCTCTTTGTATTTTTTTCCCCTTCTTCCCCCCATGTTCTCCCTTTTTTAGGAATGAGTTTTTGAAGTCGCTTCCCCCCCGCAAGTTCGGGGTTTTCCCCCTAGCGTAGCCTTTTTTCGTACGGATGTTTCATCGCTAACGTCCGACTTTACGAACTAGAAGTCACGGTATTTCAGGTCTTTTACCCCCCCTCTTCTCCTTTTTTTCCTAGTCTCCCCGGAAGCGCATTTTCTTTCCACCTTCCCCCTCTTCGCACTTGTAGATCGACTCTGAGAGTGTTGGCGTTTCTCGTGTTACTCCCTCTCGCCCCTTTCTGATCAGATAACGTAACTTTTTCGTAGCAGTTACTCTCCCACGGGTCTCTGGTGATTTGCCTTTCGTTTTACTGAGGGCCCCCTCCCCCAGGCCCGCCTGCCCGATACGTTATCCCCTCTTCCGAGCTTTGGGTGCCGCCATATCTCCTTCCTCGACCCGCGCCTTTTCCGACCTCCCCTCTTGTTCGTCCTGACTCCCCAGGCCTCTCGCTCCTGCGGATTCGGGCTTCCCACGTGAGCCCCTTATGTCATTCTGTTCTCTACGCGAGGGATAAGTTTTCTCTTGACCCCCCTTTGTAATAAGCGTGTGTCATTTAACCCCCTCCCACTCCGGCGATGTCGACCTTTTCATCTTTCTTTCACGAGCACTCCCCCTACGACTATATGGTGATTCTGTTTTTGAAGAGCGCGTAAGTTTTGCCGCCTGGTGTCGTTTGTCTTTAGAGCCCGGCCCGCCGTTTTTTTTCCCCTCCCTTTTGTTTCACACTTGGGCAATACCTGATTTAAGAATTCCGTTTAGCACTGGCGGCTGGGATTCGCTGTAACCCTGTCCTGTGGTTTTTTTTTTCCCCCTTTCCTCCCCCTCCCCCCTTCTTGCACAGATCGAACCTTCCTCCAGGCTTCATTGACGCAGTTCTACGCCTTAAATGGCCGTTAACCTCCTCGTTTTATTCTTTCGACTGATGCGGCCTCCTGTGAACGCACAGCTTTTCGACGTCCCTTTTTTTTTGAACACTTGTTGCGTTTTGCTGAATTTTTTGAGAGTTAACTTCCTCTCTTTTTCCGCGGATTCTTGATCTGCTTTAAAATTTAACTGCCCACCCGTTGGACAGGTTTTTCAGGCTGATGTCAACCGGCATTATCCTTGTCGTCGCTCCTAGCCGATTCCAAGTTCTTTTTTTTTTACCCCCGCCCTTTTTCACAAATTTTTATGGAAAGTTACGTATTCTGTAATTATCGGTTCCTGACAGTTGGATGCACTTCCCTCCGGTCGGAGTAAGAGATGCGTGCTACCGCCAGTATCCTGATCATCAGCAAACCCAAATATACTCCCCCTCATTCGCCGCGGCTCTATCTGTTTAATACTAGGGCTGAGGTGATGAAGATTCCTTGTTGGAAGGATTCCTGCATACTTGTTCGGATTCAACTTCTCCTTTCTTTCTCTCTTAATCCCCCACCCCGATTTTCCCCTTCCTGAATTTTTTTCATCCCTTTCGAGTCCGCCCCATGCAATCAGTCCTACAATTTCATTGAACTTAACTTTTTTCTTCCCCTTCTTGAATTGCGCCCCTTTTTTCTCTTTTCCTGCCTCCTTCTCGGGCCTCGTCATTTTTTTTTGAACCCTACTACCGCTGTCTAGAGGCAGATAGGCTCGCGGTCTTTTCGATCGAACCTCGCCCTAAATCTTTCCTGCGCACATCACGTCTTTTCCCTAAAGTCCCGATCTCTACCCCCAGGACTGAGTTTAGCTGTCTCGAGATGACTTCCCAGGACTCTCTTCCCTTAAATTGGCTGGATTTTAAGTACTTTTTGTACGGTTACGACATGCGGTACGCGGGAATGAGTATAGACGCCCAGGCTCCAGAAGGGCGGTGTAGTCTCTGAGGTGCCTCTTCCCCCTTTTGTTCTGCAGGGTCATGCAGAGGTACTGTGCTAGGCTCAGCGTGGTTTTGGCACTCGCCCGAGTGACGGAGGAGCTTCAGGAGATGGCCCGCGGGCTAGAAGGAGTCCTCGAAAGAAGCGAGCAGACCGATTGGATGTCCTATCTCTTTTCGGGACTCAGGGGGAGTGGTGCGTGAGAGAGATAATGAACGGAGCGCCACCAGAGGTTTCTGCTCGTTTTTCCCAGAGATTGAGAACAGACCCAAGACCCACCCTCCAACCCCCACGCCCCAACCCCCAACCACCCCAGAGAAAAAAACCACAACAAAAGAGCACACCGTACAACCACCCCTAAATACCTCACCACCCCACCAACACCACAAACACCCCCACCCCACCCCAAAGAGGCGACAGGACACCCATAAAATCACCCACATAACACCCCACCAGCCCAACCAGACCACCCCCCCACAATCAAGCCCCCCAAGACAGGACAACCCACGCCCCAAAGAGAGAACCCACACCACCCAACTCCACCACCACTCCCAGAGAGAAGAAGGGAGAACACCCACACAGAAAAAACCCACCCCAGAAACATACATACCCCCCCCCCAACACACCCACACGCCCCACCCCCCCAACACCACCCCCCCCCCACACCTCTCCCTCCACCACCCACACTGAGCCTCCCCCCCCCCAACCCCACCCACCCCCCCCCCCCCCCCCCCCCCCCCCCCCTCTCTTCGAAGCTTCCTGGCTTACCCCCGGCAGCTTCCCCTATCCCCCGCTCGCGGCCCCTCCCCTTACCCCACTCTCGACTACAAGCCCGGGGATCGGCCCTTCGGTTTTCTTTTTTCGCCCTTTACTACGAGAAGACCCCTCTCCCTTCATTTATCCGGCCGGAGCGCGAGATATAGACTGACGGCCCCCCTCAAGAGTCGTTTGTTTGAATAACACCCCTGCCCCCTTGCCGTTTAGCAGTCCTTTTTCTAGACAGCCGTCCAGTACCGGACGCCTTTTTTTTTTTTTCTGCTTGCGGCGATCGCTTAGTCTCCAGATAGACCGACATTTTGACCCAGACCTCTCCGCCTTTCCTATTCGTTGCGTACCCCAGCAACGAGATACGACCGGCTAGACCTTTAACGCGTCTGGCCGAATAGGTCGGCCCCGATTTCCCCCCCGCCAATCGCGCCTTCCCCTTTTCCTCTTTTTTTCCTCACTTCCTTTCCCCCCTTTCATGTCAGAGCGGCCCTGACGACTCTTTTTCTTCAAGATGAGACCAGCAGACGGCGCAGTTTTCTTCTAAGCCATGACCCATCATTGCTCTTTTTCTTTAAAAGTTTTTACGCCCTCCCCCCCCCCTTTTTTGCCAGACTTTATTCCTCCTTACCATATTAGTTTCGCCTTTTTTTTCCTCTTGGTCAGCGTCTTTTGCTTTTTTTCCATGGTGATGCTTGGCAACTCTGAGCGAGGTGTTTTTTTTTTTTTCTTCGCCTTCCCGAGACATCTTCCCTGTCCGCTCGGACTTAAATTTTTTTCCTTTTTCTCCCGGTTCCTTCCCTTCTTTTCATGTGAAAGTCCCTTGTGTAAACCCCCCTTTTTTTCGACGTTGATCCCGAACCGCTTCAAGCCCTAGTCACATGTCCCTCACCCCCCCCCGGCACCTTCCTTGCAAGCCGCTTGCTTACCCAGCCCCTCCTGAGTTTCCTCTGAGTCTCAGCTTTGAATAGACGTCTCAAACTCTGCGACCCAACCGTCAAGCTTTTCATCTCCCCCGCTGTTAAGTAGCGCCTCCCCCCACAACTTTTCTCAACGGAGAAGGCCCGTTTTTTATTGAGCAACCTAAGATTCTTATCAAATCCCTGAGACTATTCCCCTGTGTTCAAGCTTTTTTTTCCTGACGTGCTTTGTTCCGGACAGCCTCTCGACCGTCCATTTCCGGTACTGTTTTGATCCTTAAAGCCTCCGCTAATTGATCCCTCTTTCAAAGTATGCCTCTCCCACAGCTTTTCCCCGAACCCCGCCCCACTTACCTTTCTCTTCGTCATCGACAAAAACCCCATCTAAAAAACGTGCCTGTTGGGGTTTTTTTTTGGTTGGGGGTGGTGTTTGTGTTTTTTTTGTGCGGTTTTGGTTTTTTTTTTTTTTTTTGTCTTCCACGTTACACACTGTCGCTACGATCTCTTTCTTTGGCGGAGTCGTCACTTTTTTTAAGACTTCCGACTCTTATTTTAGACATGTGTTTAGTCGTATGTAAGGCTTCCTCCGCCCAGGGCCTCTGCCTTCCCTCTTGATTCTTTGTAATTCCTTTACCTTGTTTTCTACCGCCTCCCCCCCTCAAGTCATTAGGAACTGTCCGCACCTTCTCCCCGACAACTGAATCCCCCTCAATGCCGTCTGGTTTACCCCTCTACCAAGCACTGTCCCATCCCCCATTTCCCCTCGTAATTGTTTCCCTTTTCCCTCGAGTAACTCCTCTTCCTCGTCGCCTTCCGACCTGTCCGCCCGCAGAGAACTCCCTTTTTGAAAGGGCCGGCGATGACGGTCGTGCCGTTTTTCATGCCGCCTGGAGATTGACGACTGAATCCCCTGGACTGCTTCCCCCTTTCTATACGTACCCCTTCCCCCCCCCCCCATCCCCCGCCCCCCCATCCCCCCCCCCCCCCCACCCCCACCCTTTTTTTTTTTTCCCCCCCACCCTTTCCCTTCCTTCACTGACAAGATTTTTCTTCTCTCCCTACGGTGATCCCGACATGGATTTTTTCATTTTCTTTCAAGTCCCCATTAGCGATCCGGTCTGTCGAGGATCCCCCTTTTGATCGCGTCACACTGAGAAAGTTTTCCTCTCTTCCCTCCCTCTTTTTTCTTTCCCTCCTGGAGCTCCTTTTTTTTCCACCGACTGAATACGGCTCAGAACGAGCCCGACCCCTTCCCTTTCGTGAACGGCCCGGCCCGTGAATTTTTCAAAAATTCAGATTTTATCAGGCACCGTCCAATTTCCCCCTTCTCCCCGGCTATTTTCCGTCTTATCCCCCCCTCCTCGCACTCCCTCCCCCTGAGAGACAGTTATGCTTCCCTTTATAAGCTTTCCGCCTGGAGCCTGGAGAAGTTTGACTCCCCTCTCCTTTCGAAACCTGATATATTATTTTCCTTCCCTCATCTTTCTTGTCGAAGCTCTCTTTTGATTTTTCTAATGAGAGGAGAGTTTTTGTACATTCTCACACGGTTCAATTCTAATTACCATCCGGTTTTTCCTCTGCATGATGCTGCTCCGAACCGTCTTAGATGCCTTAAGGTTCCTCCCTCGCTTCTATTTCGATGTCTGTAAAGCCCTCCATCTTCACATGGATCATGAGCTAGTGGCCAGGACCCATTTTCCCGTCCAGAATTGTTCACCTTCTCCAGCAAAGACTTTTTTTCTTTCCTTCAGATCCGTGATATCGCCCTTTTTTTTTTCTTTTTTTCATAAACAGGTCTCTTGAGATCCCTATGGAAGTAAATGCCTCCTCCCCTTTCTCGGTCCGCCCGCTCGGAACAGAAGGTTCTTTGCTTTTTTCCTTTTTTTAGAGTACAACTGATGGGATTTCCACCTTAGTTGCTATAGCGCAACGATCTGCAATTATCCCTCTTGTTACTTTTTCCCCTTCACTGTTGATCCCTTCGACCGCTCTGCTTTTCGGTTTTGTCTTAGCGCGCACCTGTCTTAGCGCGTTTTCTTTCCCCCCCCCGTACGTGTGATCTTGCTTTTTTCCCTTTCATTTAGGGGCGCGGTCCCTCTGCTCACTTTCGGAGAATGAAGCAGAATGCACGCCAGATTTTGGAAGAATTTTTCCTTTATTTTTCCACAGCGTTCGGAGTCCCTTTTTTCTGCGTGATAACGTTAAGCGTTTTTTTCGATGGTTGATATTACCAGAAAAACCTTGTTTTTCCCAACCGGGCGGCATGATTGATTTGCTTTTTTTTTTGAGTTCTTTCAACCCCAAACTCCCAGTCATGATTTCGGGTCATTACGTCGATGATGTTGTTCAGTCGACCCTCTAAAGTTCACCTCATCGTCCTTACCCCTTTTCTTTTTTCCTGACCCGCAGTCCTGCGTGTTTTCTTATACACTATTGAACCCATTCCTGATAACCAATTTTTTCTCCCTAAGACGTGATTTAGGGGCATCATCAGCCGCCAGAAAGGACTGACTCCCCCCCTTTTAGCCATCAACGTTTTCCTCAAAGAGTAATCCTATTTTTCTTTCCCGGCCATTTCTAAGCAATATTTTTTTAGATGCCTTTTTCAGTCTTTTCAGAGTACGACTAAATGGGAGTTTTTCCGAGGCTGGCTTTTTTAGAAGCATGCCCAATCGCCTTGCGAGTGCCTCTCTGGTGTTAAAATTTCTTCCTTTACGATCTTTGTCGAAGATAAAGTCTGAGGCAGGTTTTTTGGAGGACTAACCTCACGCATAGACCATCTGAATCGGTGTTCTCCCTAGCCCTGCAAGCATTTCTCGCTCTATGTGGTTTTCACGCTAAGGGCCCACCTTCTTCTCCAAAACGATGGAAGTTTCTACTTTCTATACTTCCTGGATGTGTCTCCTCTAGAAAGATGCGAGGACCTATCTTTTTTTTTTATGGTCAGCTGGCGTACAGATTTCACATGACTGAATCCCTCTCCTCGGCAGCATTCTTCGACTTTTGGGCTTTTACACCCGAGCTGCCCAAGGGTTCGTCGTTCTCACCCGTTCGTAGCGCTCGTTTTTTGCTTTTTTAATCCACGGACCCCTCTTCCCCAAAGTTTGATAGACGCCACTTTTCCCAAAAAATAAACGAGGCCCTTATACGTATGGGATCCGACATGTTCTTATGAAGCTACCTTTTCCCGTTCTTTTTTGGAATAGCGAACACCACCCCTGAGTCATCATAGGGAACTCCTTTTTCTCGCAACACCAATACCTAGCCACCAACTCGTTTTGTCTTTCCTTTACTCTCACTGACGGGTGAAGCATGTAGTCCGTGACGTCCTCGCCGTTTTTCCCGTTTAGAATGTCTTGCTGAGCTCCGAACTGCCACACGAGTGTCGAACCTTATTCTTGTCTGACCTGTCTCAGGCGTTTAGCGCTCATTCCCCCCCTCCCAGCGCCCACTACACGTGAGGTACCCCAGTTCCCCCTCCACCCCGGCGGACATTCCCCTTTTTTCATTCGACGAGTGTCCTCCTGACCCGACGGGCCCTGAGAATAGCGTTTTCTCTCTCTTTTACCCCACGTACCCATCCTTTCCTAGGCGTCTTTTTTTTTCGATCGTGTTTTTTTTTTTTTTTCCCCTAAGATCGCCGGTGCCCCACCAGATCCGTTGCGTCTTGCGGCTCACTTTTAAAGACCTACTCGCGAGCGGGGCCAGGTACTCTCTGTCTCTCTCTCCGTCCCTTTCCGAGAAGACCGCCTCTACCTGTTTTTTTTAAATCGATCTTCGCCGTGCAACGGCTGTTTAGATTCCTCCCCCGGTGCTGCGGATTGACGTATACTGATACGCTGTCGATGCGCATGGTCTTCCCCTTCCTTTTCCCCTTTTTCCCTTCTCCAGCTTTTCGGATGATCGAGAGGGCCTTTCTTCCTTCGAGTTTTTTCTATGATGTTTCATTTTTTTTTTTGAACGTTAGCGAGTGCGCCGCTGGCATACACCCTAATTTGAGGTTGAGAAAGAAGTTTATGACCTCTGATCCATTTTCCTTTTTCCCCCCTCTCCATATGTTTGACCCTATCGCTTCCTCTCTCTCCTCATACTAAGTCCGTTCCTCATAGCCACAAGCTAGCTTGCGGCCCCTTTTTTTTTTACACCCATCACTTACCTTTTTTTTTTTTTATCGCCTCCGCGCCTCACCTGTGTTTTTTTAGTTAGGCGCCCAGGAGTAGGCCGCGTTATAGTCAGCGTCCCCAGTCGCACTGCGGCTCCATGCAGGAATCTTTTTCTAATAACAGCGATTCCGACCCCCGCTCCTCAGATCCTTTGCTTTTCTCCCCCAGCCACCCGTTTCTTTTTCTTCTATGCGATTAGCGATTCGCCCCCACTGCCCCCGATCTGACCCCCGTCCCTTGAACATGATGTCGTCGAGACCCCCAAACGCGATCGACCCTTTATCCCCCCCGACCTAACCGCGACGCGCCTGCGCATTCGTTTTTTAAATTTCCAGATGACCTCCCCCCTCTTTTTGGATATAAGTGTAGAGAGCGTTTGTGTTCTTTCCTGACCTTGCACAGCTTTCAGTGAGCCCGCTTTACTGTGTTCTCCATCTTTGGGCATTCCGGAGACCCTTACCCTACCTTTTTTCAGAACCGGTGTATCACCCCTGTCGGCGTTTTCCCACCCCGGCCACGAATCCTTATGTCCCCGAGATGCTCCTTGAATTATGTTGCGGGTTTTATGGTTTTTCTGAACTCCAGTGTCAGCTTATTTGTCTCTGTTCGACTCGATGTTCTTTATGCATGACCTCTCCTGTTCGCTTCAAAAACCGAAGATCTACGACGCGGCGGCCTCCTTTTTCTAGTAATTCTCGACTTTCCTCCCCTTGTTGCAGCGAGCCGTCGCACCCGCCAATCCGCTGTGTCGACTGTAGTTCATTCTTTTCTAGCTCCCTCACGCCCGTTAAGGTAGACCAGTCCCCCTGGGTGCCACCCCTTCGCGTTCCAGATGTACCCTCCCTTGACGAGCGATGAGATCGTTTTTTTCCCCTTCTACTGACTCGCGAGCCCCCCAGTTATACACTGATCCTTTTCCCTTTTGCCTAACTTTTTTCGAGTACGAGTCCGTTTTCTCTGATCTCCAGCACGTTTTCTGCCCCCCTTTTCAGCTCTGACCCTCTTCTTCCCCACGAACCGGAAGCCGTAGAGACTACCTTTTTCATCAGTGTTTTTTTCACCAGATCCACCTGCATCTCTTTTCCCAGCCAGACATAGCGGCGGAAGACGTTTCTTCCCTGTCCCCCGTTTTCCCGCCCTTTTTCACCGTCTGAGTTCCCCGCCACCGCACCGGACACTTTTTTTGACCCTTCCTCTTCCCATGACACACCAACCCAGAAGTCGCTGTTTTTTCGTTTATTACACGTCGTTTACCCCAACGCTTCCGGGCGCCCTTGTTCACCCGACGATCTTCATTCCTTCCCTTATCTCGCCTTTAGAGCGCTTATTGCCCCCCTTGTCATCACGTTAGACTTTTTCCGAAGGACGTCGGCAGCGATTGACCGGGAAGCCCTACCTTTTAGGTCCCATCTTGCTCTGAACCCGTTTTTTTTGTTTTTCCTTTCTTTTTTCGATGGCAACCTGTGACCCGACCTCTATAGACCCGCAATCACTTTTTTTTTAGAGGCCCTCGACACGCTCCCAACCACCCCCGTGCCCCGCAATCGAATTCCCCTTTCGCACCGCCACGCGCTATCAGACTGATACTCCCTCCTTTGGCATGACGACGACTGTCGACCCCGCCCCGCGCCCCGATCCGTTCCGCGTCCCTTCTTTTTTTTTCATGTGCCGCATGCCGCCCTTTTTTCCTCCGGTTCCGATCCAAGGACCTGTCAACCCCCGATACTTCTCCCTCTCGTACCTTGTCCCCCCCCCTCCCCCTGCGTGCACATGGGCCCTTTCTAGACCTGACGCGCTTTGCTACCCGTCCGTCCCCCCCTTCTTGTTTAATGACACTTCGCCCCCAAACACAGACAGAAAACCTTGTGGCGAAGTTATCTCTACGGACCTACAATTGTTTTCTTCCCGTCCACACGTCCGCTTTTTTCGCTTTTTTTAGCAGTATTACATCGACCGAGCTTTCTTTTACGGCAGGTTTCTCTCCACGACCTGATTTCTTCCCGTTTTCTAGTCAAGCAATACAGCGATTGTTCCCACGGTCCTTGGGAAGGATGAGACCATCCCCCCTTTTCCTTTTCTGAAGTCTCCGGCACCTTCCCTATACCCACTAAGAGCCGTATCCCCTGCTATATTTTTTTTTTCCCCCTAGACTAGAGACCCCTTGGATGGACTCCTTCCTCGGCAGACGGCGCCTTTTACCTTCGACATATTTCAATTTGATAAACAGCCGACTTTAACATATTCCCCTCCTCCGTTGTGTTTTTTTCCTGATCCAGGAAAGTTAGTCTTTCAATTACTTTTTTCTTTTTCTCATGAGTAAAAGTCTTGCGAAGGAAGGAGCAGTCCCCCCCTTTAAACTGGGCGATCCTCCCCCTTACATGTTTGTTCCCTCTCTTTCGTTCGCGCCCGGACTTGTTTCTTGGAACAAGGTCTGTCTTCTTTTTATATGTCTTCATTTGGCTGGGCGCGCCAACCATTTCAGCATCTGAGACTTCACAGCGTTCAAGTCTTTCCTTTAAGAGGATACGCTCCTTTTGTTAATTCCAATTTCCCCCTTTTTACCGATCTGCCGTTTTTTTAACCCCAGGGTTCGATCCTAATGCAGAGCCCCCTCAGGTCCCTCTTCTAGAGTCCTTCCCCCCTCGTGGCGAAGCTGCTCGCATAAGTCTCGTCCTTTCCCTTTTTTTTACCAAAACCGCAGGTTCTCCGCGCTTATGCGGAGATTTCCATCCTGTTCTTGAACTCCACCGAACGCGGGTGTCTCCCGCCGCCTGTAGAGTCCTCTTTAGTTGGCACGTGCATTTTTTTTTTTTTTATCGCGCCCGAGGTCCGACCCTGGACCAAGGTAAGGTTGAATCTTCAGATTACCGGTTGCGATCGCCAAGGAGTTTTAACTCCTATAGACGCCAGACACGTACCCTTTGCGCGTCGCCTGATGCTCCTTTCCCTTTTTTTTGTGCGACAACGCGTTTTCATGCCATAGCGCCGATGTTCCTCCCCCTGGTTCCTTGCTATCGAGTTGGATTTCTTTCGTGCTCTCGAGGCTTTTCGAGGAAAACTACCCCCTACCCTTTCTAAGTTTGAAGTCATAGATGTCGCCCTGTTTTTTAGATCAGACGTCCTCGACCCTACAACTTTTTTCCAGATCGTCATTCCGCAGCAATCCGCCCCCGTTGATCTTTTTTCTTCCCTCCTGGAACCTTCTCTTCCTCCGATACGCACTTTTACGCCCCCCCCCCCTTGAAGCGGTACAGCCCTTCTCTATTTGTTCCCCTTCACGACTATCCGGCGCAATCACAAGCTACTCCCCCAGTACGACTACGAGATTGGGATGTTCATTTTAAGCTCCTGCAGTACGACGTTTTTTTTCTTGTCGGGTCGGCGGTTTTAGCTTTTTCCTTAGTTTTTGTTCCGCGCTCTTCCCGTGTGGCATACGTTTCTACCTTTTTTAGACGAAGAGAGCAGGGGGAAGAATTTACGGGCGCCGTCCCTTTTGAAGACCCTCTGAAGATTTCGCCCCTCCCATGCCTGATAGAGTTCAGTTTCTCCTTTCCAACGCGTGATACGAGCCTTTCTCCTTGGGCCTTACTGTGCCATTTCTCTTGAAATTTTGTTCCTTAAGTACCGCTGTCACGTGAATTTCACTGGTATCTCGCACCTCTATTGGTTCCCTAAAAGGGAGGCCTGTTGCGATCTTGCCTTTTTATCCCGGAGGTGACGTCTTCGTAAGCTCGCTCTTCCCAGTCCCCCCCCCCTGCCTGTTTTCCAGGGCTAGACGACTTGCTCCTTTGACCAGTCAGCCCGGTTCTGATTTTTTTCCTTTTTATGCCGCCGTATTTACTTCTCTTTCCGTCCGGGTTTTTTTTTTCCCCCCCCCCCTTTTTCCCCGCGCTGTCACGTTGAGCACGTCCTTCACCCCCTCCTTCACCAACATACGCCGTCCCCAGCAGGACAGAATTGGTACGTTTTTTTGTGAAGATTTGTGCGGATCGAGTTTCCGCTTCTTCCGTGCGGTACACCGTTCGTTTTTCGAAGTCCCAAGTTTTCGAACCCATTGCCCCCGAATCCGCCCCTCTCTGTTCCGCTCGCCGTCCGAACCCGCCCCCCCACTTTTGAACGTCACGCGCCAGATCACGCGCGTTTTCCCCCTTTTAATCTTTCTGATGCCGCACGCTTTTTCGTTTTTTTTTTTTTTTTTCGCCCCCCTCGTTCGGATCCCCCGGTGCGTTTGACCCCTCCCTCTTTTCCCTTGCGGTCTGGCAGACCAGATTCCTGATCTTTTTTTTTTTTCCTCGTCGATCTTTTCCACTCCCGCCGCGACGTTATCCCTTTTCCGACCCCAGTTTCGTACCCCCTTCATCCTTAGATCGACCTGCCCCTTTCTTTCCTTCCCCAGAGCTCCTTGTCCTTTCCGTGACGGCCCGTTATACGGTTTCCGCTCCGGGTCGCCTCCTTTTTCAAGTGCCTGAGCATAGCGTCCTTTTGAGTGCGCGCTTTTCTGGTCGTCCCCCCCCATGTAGGCCCTTTGCTCTGCCGGTGGCCCTGACTTCCTTCTCATTTCTTAACAGTAGTGGGCGTGATCGCTTCTTTTCGAACCCGTTCGCGCGATGATTTCCTTTTTTTTTCAGAAAACAGCGCGCGGAGCTGCTTTTTTTGTTGTTTTGCTTCCCCTCTCCATCTTTCCTCTTTTCAAATTTGAGATAGATATTTTTTTTTTTGATCCTCCTTTTTGTCCGTCTTCCGCGTCCGCTTGCCCTCTTCTTCGTCCTTTTTGCCGCTAGAGCGACAGCCCACCTTTCTTATGACCACGCTGAAGATAGTTTTAAGTTCCCACGATGGAACCCGACCCGCCCTCCTCCCCTTGGTATTCTTCCGGTCATCGGCTACCGCCCCGCCCCCCTACCTTTCTCTCTCCTTAGACTGAGTTAACAGGCCTGTCTTTTTTTTTTGGACATTAGCCCCACCAACCGCGGCGTCCGGCACCCTTTCCCTTGAGATTTTACGGTCCTGAAGTTTAGCCTTTCCCCTCGGCCCAGTCCTGTTTGTTTGAGCCTTTTTCTTCCCCCCCCTGCCCCCTGACCGCTTTTTCTCAGGATCAGCGGGTGCTCGTTTTCTTTTCCTAATGGAAACCTACGCGCATCGCCCCCTTGAATTTTTTATGCAAAGGATCGCTGGTCTATTTTTCCTTTTGTCTTTGCCCTGCCACCATTCCCCGCACTTGCCCCCCCTCCTTGCTTTCGAAGAGACCATTTTACTTCGCCTTGTGCTCCCCTTTCTTACAGATGCTAGGGCGCCGTGGTGATTCCCCTTTCCCTCAAGCGGCCCCCTGCTTTTTCCCCCCGATTCTGCCATGCCGAGCGCATGTCCATAGTCGACCCCCCCTCGAAGCCGACCTCCCCTCTAAGACCGCCTCAATGTTGCTACCACGGACGTCCAATTGCCACCGATTTTCCTCAACAGCTAAACCCCCCGAGATTCGTCCCGCTTACAGCGACCTCTTCTTTTTTTTTGGCGAACGGGGTCTTCCTTCTTTGCCAAGTTGTTTCTGGAACTTTTTCCCCTTTAAGCGCGACACGGCAATCCCTGCATGAAATATAGCCGCGCCCCTTTTTCCTATTCCCGGATAGTGGTTTGCACCAGTTTTTTCTTTTCCCCCTTACCCAAGCGCTAGACTTCGTCCTTGACTTTTCGCGCACGTCTGCTTTTTTTTGTGATACAGCCCCCGCCGGCCCTAAATGTGCAGCCGCTGGTACCCGCAACTCCCCCCCCTGCTTTCTTCCCGAAGATCGTCAGTGAGAAATTCGCCCTCTTATCGCCAGCACACAGCAACCTCATCCCGACGACAATTAAGTCCCCTTCTCGGGCCATTCAAGCGGTTGAGTTAACCATGAGAAGTTCAGTCCCCTCCCCCCAATTTTCCAACCCCCCCAAATTACCCCTCTTTGAGAGAATATAGTAGGTTCCTCCCCCCTTCTGATTTTTGTGAGTCATAGTGACCCTTTTCCCAGAGTCCTTTGTTGTTTTTTTTTCCGAGCCCGCGACAGTGACTTTTTAGAACAGAATGTTCGCCGAAGTGACCAGAAGCTCTCAGCCCGGACACCGCTTCATATGGCGTCATCCCCCTTAACCCCTCCCCCCCCGTTCGTACCGCTCTTTGTCAGAACCTTTTTTTCCCCCCCTTTCGTTCGTCGTTTTTCTGGAGCTACACCGGTAGCCGGAATACGTCTGTTTTTAAAAGAAGATGACTTTCAGCAGACATTATACCTCGTATCGCTGAGGGTGACTTTATTCCCCCCTTTGCCCCCCCCCCCCCCCCCCCGATCCTTGTACCAGTAATCATTTACTCCTACAAGAAACACCAGTTAAAGAGTCTTTAATCAACATCTCTTTTTCTTTCCCATTCGGTCGCAGCGACTTTCCCTAGAAAGCAAACCGCTTATGACCCCCATCGCACCAAGCGGCTTATGGGGAGAGCCCTTTCCCCCCTCCCCGTTCCCAAATCACCATGCCTACATCTGAGCGAAGACCCCCTTCCACAGACCATGATAACTGATATGCCGACCTCCTTTCGTCCCCCAAATTACCTCCCCTTTCATCCAAGACAGAAGACCATTCCCGGCGTGCCTCTGATTTTGGGACTCGGACCCGCCGACCCGGCGTTCCCTAAGATACCTCAACCCTATTACCTTTCGAACGCCCACCGACAATTAGATCTTCCCTTGTGTCCCCGAACGAGAGCGTGTTTTTTTTTTTTTTGTTTTCTCATGTCATAACGCTACGATAAAGAGAACCTGCCGAGGTGCCCCTTTGGAGTTTTTCTTCCCCACAATGAGCCGCTGTAGCGCGCCGTTTTTTCTCTGCTATACAGCCGCGATTTGGTCTAGACTTAATCTCCTTTTTTTCAGATCGTCGGGAGTTCCTACCGACGGGAGTTTCCCACCCCCTTTTCGATTTTTTTTCATAACGTGTCGGCGATCGTGAATTTTTTTTGATGTCCTCCCTCACCATGAAGAGCATCTTCCTTTCCCGCCGCGAGTTGACCTGCCGCGTCTCGTTTTTTCTCCCATAGAAAGAAGACCCCGTGGTTCCCTTTTAACGACTTGTCTCTCTGCTTCTGTTTTAAATCGAACGCCG
>Ga0179593_1481616_pt1 | contig 20741 bp, 27 predicted proteins | sample CZODoug2_1_08_16_FD_185931 | JGI IMG/M metagenome (GOLD analysis project Ga0179593, IMG submission 185931) | Vadose zone soil fungal communities from Angelo Coast Range Reserve, California, USA - CZODoug2_1_08_16fungal (PacBio error correction) | ecosystem: Environmental > Terrestrial > Soil >... | reverse complement strand
ATTTATTGCTGTCTCACCGTCTTCCCTTTTAATCCCAGGTCAATGATTCCTACCTCACTCAAGTTCAAGCTCTTCTTGCGGAGCTTTCTCCCAAGATGCTCGATTTTTGTCCTCTTTTGTAGCCCACCCCGTTCCCCCTTATTCGCCCCCACTGACCTGCCCCTCAGTCCCTACCTTTCCCCAACCCTTTTTTACCCCCCTTCCTTAGGCACCCCATTCCCACGCAGTGTTCGATTCGTCCGTGATCCTCTTTTCGCTGGACCATCTGCCTCGATGTCTTTTCTGGAATAGGTGAAACGAAATCTTGATTCTCTTCGCATTTTCCCCACTAAAGCCTTGCCTATTCGGGTGGTTCAAATACCCCCCTTTTCCCCGTTGCACGGAGCGCCGCTCGGAAGGTCTCCCCCATCCTTTTTTTTTTTCATTTAATCAATGCCCTTCAGTTGAACGTGGCTCGGATGCACCCCCCCCCCCCCTCCAACTTTCTCCGTAGTGGTGGCCTTTGGCATCAGTTTTTTCCTCTTGCCATTCATGGTCCAACTATGTTTTAGTTTTTCCGAGAGTCCTGGTGATCGTGTGGCCCCCCCCCCTCCCCCAATTTTAAGGCCCAACTTGTGTAATTTCCTCCCATATACCTCGTCCTTATCTTTCCTTTTAGAGGTTCCCAAGTTTCCCTTTTTCCGTATGCTTTTTTTATGCATCGAAGCTCTATTTGTCTTGCGCCACCCCCCCACCAATGGTTTCTTCGTTCGATCGCCGTTTCAGGCATTCGTTTCCTGCTCCCTTCCCCATAGTTTTCCTTTTCCATTTTTGAAACGCGCTTTCACTCAAGAAGACTCATCGTGGTCTTTGACTGCCCCCAAGTCATCCCCACCGGCAGGCCCGAACCCCCATGTTTGGCGACCCTTTCGAACCCGGGCTCCCCCGTCGATTCCTTCTGAGCGATCCTGTCGCGAGATCGCATATGGAACCGTTTCTTTTGCCTCTGGAAATCTCTTCCCCCGGCCTTTTCCGTTCCCCTTTTCGGCTTTCCCCCCCCCCATGTTGCTTTTTTTTTAGTCTCTTCCCTTCGGCTCGCAGGCTTCTCGCGAGTTTTCCTTTCCAGGCCTATTTCTTTCCTTCAAGCCTTTTTTCCTTTGTGTTTTTGTACTTCCCAAGCTTCGTTTATTAAATTTCTTGGTGTATCAACCCGCCAAAGAACCCCTTTCTCATCTAACTCCCTCCTCTATATTTTCCTTTCCGTGTTTGTGGTATTCTCTTCAAATTTTGTTGCGAGCTGCGACCCCTTTTTTCTTTTTTGATTTCCCGGTACTTCATTTTATGTTGGTTAACGCAACCGTCCTGATTTTTTCTTGCCTTCTCTCAGGTCCTTACCCTATATCCCTTGACTGCCCCATTCATTCTCTCTTCCCTTCTTAAGAAATTTTTTTCCTTCCGAACTGGGCAAGCACTTCCACATTGGGTTTTCATTTTCTGCTCTTGTAAGGTCTTCAACGTCCCTAATTTCTTGCCCGCTTTTTTCCCTTTCTTTACTTCGTCGAAACCTTTCCACCCTCTATGTTTTTCTTGAAACGCGGTCCTTTCACCATTGACAAAATGTTTGTGTATATTTTCTTCCCGATTTAAGTGGCTTCCTCCTTGATTCGTGCCTAGATTTTTACCCACGATTTTTCCTCTATGCTTCAAGATCCTTTCCATGCGCGTCGCCGCGATTCCACCCCCCCCATCAGTGCTCCCCCTTTTCCTTTTTCCCCCCCCCCTTCTGATCTCCGACTACGTCCCTTGGTGTGGTGCGCTTCCTCACCATATAGAGCTCGATGGCATCGCCTACTTCCCCCCCCACTCTGTCTTTGGAGCTTAATCAAGCGCTTCGCCTGATCTTCTTTCCTTTTCGTTTTGTTTTTCCCTTTGTTGCCCGATAACCTTAACGCGTCCCTTCCCCCTTGCCTTTTTTTGAATCTCTTCAATTGTTTCCCTCGTGGTTGCCGATGCCCCCTTCCCTCCCTATTGTTTTTTCTTTTGTGGGGCGCCACGGTTCAATTACCTTGGTCCCTTTCATTATCAGGCTTTCCTTTCCGATTGCCTTTTTCGAACCCTTTCTGTCCTTCCCCCGCCGTTTCCCCCTTTTTCTGTGCCCTGGTCCTTGCCGCAATTTTCTTGCGATTTCGTTTTTCCCCCCCTCCCCTCTTGGCTTTCTCTCCTTGAGGATAGCATTCATCGATGTTACATCTTTCGTCCTTTTAACTATGCCTTTTCCCATTCAATTTGTGTTTTGTTTCTAGGCAGTTGCTTTCTGCAGCCCGGTGCCATTCTTTTTTTTGAAATTTCCTGGTGGTGCGTTCTTCATTACCGGCTCCTTCCGGCCTTTTTTTATTTTTCTCCTTTTTCCATTGAGCATGTCTTTGGCGAAGTCGCCCCCTCTTTTCATCGTGATGGTCGGGAAAATCCTGACGGGATGTCTTTCCCGAACTTTTCCCCCCCCCCAGTCGATGACCTTTGCTGAGTGACCCTCCTCGCTTCCCTTTTCCTCTAGACTCTTCCCTTTTTCTTGGATGAGTTTCTGTACCCCCTTCAATTTCTGTCTTAATGAGCTGGTTCTTTTGTTTCCCTTCTGTCTTTTCGCCCTGTTCTCCCCCCCCCTCCCCGTATCACGATATTCCCTCCCTCAAAGTTCAACATCTTTTCTGGTATCATTCCCGCTTTCGCTCACACTGCCAACCCCAAATCCCACCGTTCTTCAATTCGTCCATGTTTCCGTTTTTTTCCCTATCTCCTTCTAGTTTCCCTAGCTTTCTCTTCAAAAGAAGAAGTGCTAGGCCTCCTTTGCCTTTTCATCGTGTTCGATCATCGCGCTCTTTTTCTCGCGGCGTTTTTTCCATTGGCATCTCCGCCAGTTGCTTTTCTTCAAGCTCGGCCTCGGTGAGGAAACTTTACCTTTTTTGCACTGTTTCTTTTTTTTTTTTGTTGCTTTTTTTCAGTCTCCTCTTGCTCCTCATTTTTTTCTTTCACTCCTTTGACCATCATGAGTTTTTTCCCCTCCGCTCTAAATCATGCATTTTTTTTTCCCACCTGTCTCCCCCCTGTTTTTTGTTCCTGGGTTCCCAAAACCGCCTTTCTGATTTATCGTCGGCCTCAAAATTCTCCCATACTCTGGATTTGCAATCCCCCCTCCTCCCGCACCATCATCCCTACCCCCCCCAGGTCTTTCTCCTTTTTCCTCCAGAGGCCTTTATTCTTTGCACTCCTTCTCTTTCCATGCCCCCTAGTTTCCGTACGTTTTTTTCCCCAAGTTCGAGACATCTCCGATGGATCCCCTCTTTCCACTCTTTTTTTCTACTTGACTCCCCTTTGTTTCTTCCCTACCTTTGCCTTCACGTTGCCTCTCCCCACACCTCTTTTTCCCGAAAGTTTTGTGGTGTGTGGCGGACACGCCGCGGCTCTACGAAGTCCTTCTCCGTTCTTTTTTTCCTGTGCAGCTTCCTCTATTGTTCCCATTGATTCCCCCCCAACTCCTGACCAGCCCTCAGGGAGTTCTCCACGACCGATTTCAGTTGTAGACCTCCTTCCCTGGGACTTATCCTCCTGTATAAATCCTTCTCGTTCTACTCCTGCGGCACCTTTTGGTTTCATTTGTTCTCCCGCATGTCCTCCCTTTTTTCCCGTTCCGTTCAAGACCCAAGTGCAAGCGTCCCCCCCCCCCAATGACTTTCGTTTCCTCTCGCCCATGCTTCCTGGTCAGTTTGACCCGTGGTACTGTCCTTCCCCCCCCCCGGTCTTTTCGACCTTTTTTCCCCTTTTTCACATTGTCCTTGTCTTCCACACGACCCGATGTGTAACCCCCCTTCACGGCACGCCAGTGAATGCCCTACTTCTGATTCTTTCTTTTCAAATTCCCCCCCTTTCTTTTCCATGGCTATAGTTCCTCTAAAGTTTTTCCCAACGTCCGGTTTCCTTTTTTTTTGCCCTTCCAATCAAAATCCACCCCGAAGATCTTCCCCTCTTGTCCCGTTGCCTTCCTCGTTGACTTCCCCTAACGGTTTCCTTCTCCCCCCTTTTTTCTGAGTTAGTTACCAATTTTTCATTCTTGAACGTGGCCTTTCCCCACCCCATGTTGGGTTCGTTTCCCCCCTTTTGGCTCTCTTTCCTTTTCTCCACCGATAAGGGACCGAGCGTGCTTGCCGTTTGGCAAAACCCACTTTTCCCCTTTTTGCAGTCTCTTTTCCGACATATTTTTCCTCTTTGACTTTCCCGACCGGTGATTTCTTATCTGGCGATGCCTTTTTGAATCCTCTATCTTTTTTTTTTTCGTCCCCCCCCCCATTTTTTTTTTTTCAGCTGTCTATTCGTTCGTTTTCCTGTCCTTCCGACAAGGTTTTGACCATCATCTCTTTAAGCCCGAGTTTCCCGCGTTTGAGATTCCTCCTTTTTGGGCCTCCTCTCTGCTGCCTATCCTTCAACTTTTTTGAACTTCAGACCCCGGACATCAACCCTTTTTTTGGTCTCCCTTTTGATCCTTTTTTTCCCCTTGTGGGACCCCCCCCTCTATTTCCTCGTCTCCTACTGTTTTGGTTTTGGTTTTATCGTCCCCCTCGGTGCAAGTCATGCGGACATTTTTCTTTACTCGGCCTCATTCCCCTTCGCCCCCCCCTTCCCAATTGTTGCGGCTGGGTTCCCCGTTTAGCCTTTTGCCGTTTCTGAGACTCCCGAGATAATCCCGCCGGGTATCCCGGACTTTTTTTTTTGTCGAAGATTTCACGCCCCTGAGGTTTTTTTTTCCCCCCAACTTTGTTTTTTCCTTGTGTATACACCCGACTTGGACAACAACGTGTCCCAGCTCACTCCCCTTTTTCCATAGATCCTTTTTCCTCCTCCTTTTTGGGGACTCTCTTCCGGTTTGCTCTCTGCTTGCACTGTTCTTCTGTGTACACCTTTTTTTTTTTTCTCAGTGATTCCCAGTCCCCGGCGCTTTTTTTTCGCTCTCCCCCGTCCCCCTTCTTTTACTAAGTCCTGATGCCTTCTTTCGAGCTCTCTCCCTCCTTTGACATGGATCTCCCTTCACCTCCATACAGCCCCCCTCTTTGTTTACGAGAATATTTCAGGTTGCAGAGTAAACCATTCCCCCCCGCTTTCATTAACGCCCCCCCAAGTAGGAATCACCCTGCACTCAACGCTTTCGTACTTCGTTTCCGAGATAACCCCTGTGTTCAGCCCCTCCTTTTTTGTCTTTTCACCACTCAAGACTTTTTGTCTTTTGCTTTCTCTTTTTTAGTTTCTGTTTTGGTTGCTACCAAACGATGAGTATATTCCTTTCCTGTCTTGCGTCCCTCCGTCCTCCCCCGCACCACCTTTTATCCGGTTTTTTTTCGCCAAACTTTTTTCCTTTTTCCAACCTTTTTTAATCATGACTGTTTCTTGGTGGATTCCCCCCCCCCATAGCTTTTATGGCATCTTTTCCAGACCCCCACACTTCCAATTTTTTCTACGTCACCTCTCTTCCACTTGGCTGAAACTTTTCGCAGTCACAGTTTCGGTTTTTTTTTTTTGCTCTTTTTCCCTCCCCCTTACGCTTCCCCCCCGGCACCCTTTTACCGGCTCATTTGCTACCCCCCCAATATTTTGTTGCCGCTTTTCCCAAAGCCCACATCTCTGTTGTGTGGTTTCCCTAGCCCTGTGGCAGTGCGTACACCCGCAATGATTGCCTCAGATGCCCTTTCCGTTCTCCCCTCGCCGTTCCACTTCTTCCCTTCCATTCTTTTTGGAGTGATGTCAGGTAATCACCCTTGTTTTCTCTTCCAGCCCCCCTGTTCAGCGTTTTTCGAGTCTAGAAACATTGCTCTCGGCCTTTGCCCTAGGACCAGGTTTTCGTCACTTAGTCCCCTTTCCTCGTTGTTTGACTCTTTAGTGTCTCCTGTTTCTTGTTGCGACATCATTCTCCGGAGTTTGACGGCTTACGCTATTCTGCCTTCCACTTTTCTTTTTTGGAAGATATTCTTTTCCGCCCCCACCTGGTTCATGGCCGGTTTTTGTGTCGTTTTTTCCGGGTTTTTACCGATCTGCATGCGGGCCCTTTTCCCCCCCCCACCCCCCAATCCACCCTTTAGATGACTTTTTCTTTGATATTTTGCTCGGTTTTTCCTCAGATTGTATCTCTATTTTGCGGATTCTTTTTTTAGACCCCTGGTCTTTTTCTTCCCCTCCGAAGGTTCTGTCTTTGTTTAGATGAGCTAAATTTTTTTTCCGCGATCACTATCTCCAGTTCCCCCCACCCCCCCCTCCCCCCCCTTCTTGCAGAGCTTTGTTGACCGGTTCCTAGTCGCGGACCCTGACAAGTTATTCCATCTTTGCGTAAGATTTTGTTCAATTATTCCCGTCTTTTCTTTCCCAGATTTCGTCCTCAACCCCCTGAATGCCATCGGTGTTCTGTCATCGCGAAGCTTTTTTTTTATCTCTTCGTTTTGTCCCCTTGGAACTCTTTTTCCGTTTTTTCCTTTTCGGAAAAGCTCTTTTCTCTTATTCATTTTTTTGTGTAGTCACTTTGTGTGCGGGTTGTTGTTTTTGGGGCTGTTTTTTTTTTTCCGGGGATGGCTCCCCTTCCTTTCATTTAGCCCCATTACTGGACCCCATCTTGTTTCTTCCCCCCCCCCCCCCCCCCTTTTCCAACATCTCTCTTCTCCCGTTTTTTTTTTTTGTTTTTTTTTTTTGTTTTTTTTTTGTTTTTTTTTTTTTTTTTTTGCCGCTCGTTTCCACCCTGATGAGCTTTTTTTCTTTTTTTTTTTGACCAACTTGATGTACAGTATTAAAATCCATTCGGTGAGTCCCCCCATTCTCTCCGCCCATCCCCACCTCCATGCCCCCTACTCATGGACCTTCTCTTTTGGTCTTTTCCCCTGACCTTTCCCCCCAAGGGGCCGTCTCCTATTATTTTCAGGACTCCGGGAATAACCCCTTTTCGCGATGACACCGATTGCTCCCCTCTTTCGTTTTCTTTTCTTAGGCCGAGCCCTATCCTTCCTTCGTTTCCCTAGTCAGAGTGCATGCCCCCCCTGGGGTGATTTGTGGATGTTTCGACGGCCCTCTCCTCCCTGCCCCGAGCTCTCTCCGCCCCCCCCCCCCTTTTGCGCGTTGGACTAACCGTCTGACCCCACCTTGTTTATCTCAAACATCCCAGAACTCGGCGTGCGATCCCAGCTTTTTCTTTTTTCTCCGCCTTCTCCCTCTTCTTCACCCGACCTGTGTTTGACTGATGCTTTTGTAACTCCCCCCCGGGGATTGTCAGTTCAATGTCCAGACATGCTAGCACTTTTCACTTTTTTGTCCCCCCAGCTTTTCCCCGAACCCCGTGATTATGGGCTCTTTCTGGCCTTTGTCCCGAGAAAGTTGTTGGAGTTTCCTTTTGCCGTCAAAACCGGCCGATACTCCCCTATTTTTTTTTTCCCCCCCGCCCTTGTTTTCTCCCACTTCATAGGACCCCTGCAGACAGTGAATGTTTCAGCGCCTCCTTCCCCTTCGCGTGAAGTTTTCTACGGACATCTTCCCCTACTAGGCTTCGCATTTTTTTTTCCCCGCAAGACGCCTCGGCAAATCGTTCCTCCCACCCACTTTCTCCGGCCTTGGCTTACTTCCATCCTTTGCCTTCCCTCTGTTAGTTACGCCCTTTTTTTTTGACCGTTGGCTCTGGATTCAAAAACGCACCCCCCCGTAGGCGCGTTTTTTTTTGCGCTTCCTTTCCCACAGATGGGTGTCCCTTTCTCCACGACCTCTGTCGTGTAGTGCTGTTTTTTGCTGGTACGTGCCCCCTAACCGAACCGTGCCGGAAAGTACCTTCCTCCTTCGCCATTCGCTGGTTCCTTCTTGCAACTTCCCCCTTTCTGAGTCTGCTGGATTTGAAAAGTTTGGTTGCGGCGCCCATGACAAGCGTGATGATCGGCGGTTTTTGTGTCCTCTTTTTCGTCCCCCCCCCTTGTTCTCTTTCTCGAGTCCCTTTCCTTCCTGGTTTACTACATGAAGCCTTTAATTTTTTTTTTTTTTAGAGAGGCGATGGCCAAGGGCCGACCGCACACGTCATCGTCCTTTTTCCGAGACGACTCCTTTTCCTCCAAGGGCCTTTTTTTTTTCCCTTTGATTACACCTGCCATTCCTACTGCTTTTTCCCGGACTTTTTGGACAGCTGCAAATTTTTTTCAGCTTTTTTCCCTCGGACGGTCCTTTTAAAGATGACCCCTTTTCTCCCCCACCTCCCCACCCTTTTGAGGCGTTCAGTTTCTTTCAACGGCTGCAGGATACCCGCAGTACTGCCCCAAGACGGTCTATTTGATTTAATTTTTTCCTCTTCTTCCCCGACACCACCCGGCTGTCATCCTGGGTTACCAGACAACAAGTGGTCAGCAGCGACTTCAGAACTTCCTCTTCTCGATCTCTCCTCCGTTTGTTGTTTTGCTCTCTTTGTTTGCCTGTTTTTTCTCGCGCTGCCCATCTCCCCTTTGTAACCCGGCCATCATGATGCACGAAATACTCTGGTTCTTCTAGTCAGTCTTTTTTTTTTTTCCAATAGCTCCTTTCTTTATTCCCGCAGAGTCTCTTTGCGAGCCGAATTTTTTTTTATGGGGATATAGTACCCTGCACCCCCCTTTCCTTTTTGGGCTTTGCGCATCTTTTTTGAGCCGTCCTTTCCGCGCACGTATGTAAGGTTCCTTTTTTTTTAGTATGCCTTTTTTTTTCACCCGGCTCAGATATTCCCGCAGATGTACCTGTTTCAAGTCAAAAGGGGCATGTTTTTTTTCTGTCTCTTATGACCGTTGGTGTAATAGGATTTCTACTCTTCTTCTAGACAACGATGAGATCTATCTTCAGTGCTCGGGTTCCATCGGCTCTTCTTTTTTCAAATTTTCCCCCCCCTTTTCATTTTGGTTTTCTAAACCCTTTTTTGACCCCGATATACGTTGACATGTGGTCAGGTTTCGCTTCCACAAAATTCCTGATTTCAATGTGCCCCCCCAGGCAACCCCGGATGATTTTGCTCTATTCAAGTCCCCCTCCAGCGCGAGAAGCCTTCATTTTTCATCTTCGTTTACCTCACAGCACGTATTTGCAAAGTACCTCTTTTTCTAACGGCCACTTTTCTTTACCTTCTTTTTTTCCCCCCTTTTCCACCATTGATTGACCCACCTCCCCCAGCGCCCGTGTGGAGTGGAATCCGATAACGGTTCCTTTTCCTGGACTTTAGCCCATCTCTTTTCTTGTAACCTTGGTATGCTTCCCTACACACCTTCCCGGTCCTGACTTTCGTGCCCATTTGCCCCCAGTTTCTTATTGTCCCTTTCTTTTGCTTTCCTGCTCCTACCTTCCAATTTCTTTCGTTTTTCCGATAGCAATTCCCTGATGGGCCCTTCAGTCTCGGTCCTCCACAGGTTCTAATCTTGGCTTGCCATTGCCTAGGCACTTTTTTCCCCCGTCGGTGGTCTTTTCTCCCCTTCGTTTTTTTGAGCTCCGGTCCGTTTTTTTTAATGGTATGCGGGTTTGACTTACTCTCGCTCTTTTTTTTTCCCAAGCCTTTCTTTTTGTCGCTTTCCCTTTTTGTCATTGGACGATTTTTTGGTAGTGATGGACGAATTGACATTTGCTTGTGGGGCCGCTTCCTTTTTCCACAAAACCCAAGTCCGAGTCACCCCCAAACCTTTCGCGTGATATTCCTCGTCCTTCGGTGTGCTTTTCGAACCTTTTCCCATTTTTCCTTCTCCGTCAGCGTTTCCAGCACGCAGTCTTTTCTGTTTTTTTCTTTTTTGGCTATTGGCGAGTTTTCCGCTTTATAACCCCCCTGAACCACATTTCTGTGTGTGCATACGGAGATTGCTGCCCCTGGCTGTTTTCCTCTTGAAGTCCCCCCCTTGAACCCTCCACCCGTTCTCCCTTCCTTTTTTCCGTCGTTTCTCCGTCCGCACTTTCAGGTCGGTTATGGGTTTCCTCGCCGAGAGTCTCCGTCAAGACCTCTCTTTTGTGCGGCTTCTCAGGATTGAGTTCACTCTTGAATCTTCGCGGTCTTGATTCAAGACTTTCCGGAACAGTGGCTTGCTCACTCCAGCTATTCCTCCTCTTTTCAATTGAGTCTCCTTTGTACTTTTGCTTTGAGGGGTTTCGAGAATGGGATTACATATGCTAGTCCCACTTTTACCCCCCTTTTTTTTTCCCCAATTTCCCTTTTCCCCTCCCCCTTTTGCTTTTCATCTCTCCTCCCCTCCCTTCTTTTTCTTGAGAGCCACCACAAGCATTGGATGATTGAGGCGGAATTGACCCCCCCAAAAACTCTGCTGGTCCAGCTATAACCTCGTTCTTCCCCCTCCCCCATTTCTTCCCCTCCCCCCCCCATCCCCAAACCACCCTCCGGTAACCGTATCCCAGGGGACTCCTAATGCCTTTTTTCTCTCCTGAAGTGGCCAATCTTTTGCCATGTTTCCGACTTGTGTACCCCCCACCCCCCGATGTTTCTTGACCTTCTCACCCACGCTCTCCCCCCAGCCGCGACTTTTCTCGAGCTCGATATCCCGGCCTGTCACGTGTCGGAAACGAGACCGCTCCGGACTCCCATCTGTGGCCGTTTTTTGTGAGTTTTTCCCTCTCTTTGCAGGGAGTCTCCCTTCTCCCCCCATCTCCGATGGCCGTCTCCGCGGCCCCGATATCGACGGAAAAATTGAGAGAATCCCCCCCCTGGCCAGACTTTTCCTCCTGACCCTTTTTTTTCGAACGTCCCCTTCGAAAAGGGCTGCCCCATACTCCCCCTCAGTCCCTTCTCTTTCTGATTCCAAGCGTTTGGTCATCTGAAAACCGTGGATTTGTTTCCGTTTCCTGTCGCCCCGCAGCACTTCTTTTTTTCCGCCTCCCCACGCATTTTCTTCCACTGACCTGTGCCCTCTTTTAACGCTTTGGTCCGAGAAAGTCTGCTTAGCGTTTTCCACCTTTTTTCTTCGGCGCCCCCTTTTTTCCCCCCTCCATGTCCGTTCCCAGATCTTCCGACCTTCTTTTTTTTTAACACTTCCTTGGCAAAGGCACGCCTTACTGCTGTCGAAGCATCCTTTCTGTGAACCTTTCACCCGGAATCTTTTCTTCCTTTCTCCGCCACCGGATGCTTTTCCAGGGTACAATCAAAAATCAACTTCAAGCCCGCCTACCCTCAGTTGCCTTTTTCGACCGACCTTTTCTGAAATTCTCTGCCCCCCCAATCATTTCCGGTCTGTTATTAGCCTTAACGTTCGGCTCGGATCCCACCGCCCTGTTTTTTGGTTTTCGTCATTGCACCCAACTTTAACTGGATCACCGAAAGTCATTTTCCGTGCAACGTGGACTTGACTATCCCCCGGTTTGTTTTGGTTTTTGCACGCAAAGACTTCCCCCGCCTCTTTTCACCCTATCCCTTCTCTGCTGTAGTGCCCCAAGCCACGTTCCCCACCTTTTTTTGGCGGGTTTTTTCGACCTTTAGGCCTAAGCCCAATGACCCCACCCTTGCTTCCTTCTATTGGGCAGGTTCACTGGGAGTTTGGATCCACTGTCCCTAAGCTCGCGCCGCGGCATGGACCTTTTCAGCGGAGAGACCCCATTTGGGCCCTCGCGCTTCCTCCCCTTTTTGAGTCTTCCCCCGTAAGATTGATTGTACCAGACGACCCCCCCCTGGTTTAGCCGTGAAAACGGAAGTACATCTCTCTTCGCAGGAGCGCGTGCCGGTGCTAGCCTTCTTCCCGTGTTTGCCCTGAATGCCCCCTGGTTCTGTAAGCGGCAGTCCTTCCCTTTTTTTCAGCCACAACAGGGTGCGGGCCGTGCCCACACCCCCCCCCCCCAAACCCCACCCCCCCCACCCCACCACACCCAACAACCCCCCCCCCCCCACCCAACAAAAACAAACTGTCCCTCCCATTCGGCTCGTTAGCTAGTATTCCTCCAAGCAGGTCTCTCTTGATTCTTTTCCCCACGACTGTCCGGTATGATACCCCTCGGTTGCATTTCAATGGCCCGGGTGTATCACCCCTCAAAGAACAAGTGGCATTTTTTTCCTTTTAACAGTTTTTCCATTTCAGCTATAGTTTCTCCTCATAAGTTTGTTGTTGGTCCATTTACCTTTCCTTTCTCCCCCGATCTTTTGTCTTTGGTGTGGATCCACCCCCGGGCCCCGTCCCGCTATCACTTTGTTCGATCATCCTCCAGCCCCTTTCCCTGAATTCTCCATGCTCTGCTTGATGCTCCTCGCGCGGTCTCCTGTTTGGAAAATTTGTTCCCTGAAAGACATTCCTGAAACTTGCCTTTTTTTTCGCCTCTCCTTTTTTCTGGCCGTATATGTCAAGAATTCTTCTTTCCGCCCCCCCCCCGGACTTTTTCCGCTCCTGACCCGGAGACTTCTTTACCCACCCGGGTTTCCCTGGGTGTGATGTCGTCTGCCTCCGCGATGACTTTTCCTGCTTCCGCATACGCTCGTTACTACCCACGGATGAGTCAGATAGTCTTTCTCCGCGGTCCATGCCGTGCCTCGACCTAAACTTTTTTTCTCCCGGATCCCCCCGTGTCCAAACCTGGCCGATCCTTTTTCATTGTGGGGCGGGAGCGCCCTCACCTTCCTATGGTCCCAGACCTCCTCACCCCCGCAATTTTCGACTTTTTTCCCTCCGCAGGGAATTTTTCTGATCCCCTTCTTTTCTTTGTTGCTCTGGCAAGCCCCATTTCTTTTACCACTGACATCTTCGTGATCCCATTGAAACATTGTTCTCTGACCCCTCCCCCCTACCCCAACTCGCATACTTGTGCTTGTGGGACGCCACCTTATTCACTCTCCTAATGAGAATGGAGCTTGGACCCTTTACGGTCCTTCCTTCTCCCTCCCTGCCGTTCTTTTCCCCCCCCGATTTGTCTTTTGCTTTTTTTTTCTTTAAAGTTTTCCAATATTTCTTTCTCTTCCGATACGTTTATTCTTTTTGGATTTTTTTTTAGACTTACTCCCAGTTGATTAAACTGGTTGGACTAGGCGTGTTCGTAAAAGCATTAGCCATCCGGGGGTTTCCCCCTTGAAGCGCCTTTTTCCCCATTTTCTTTCATATTTCCCGGTACTCTTTTTTGACCCACTTCTGAGGACCATCGAGCATGTGCTTGGAGTTCCTATCTTCTTCCGCCCACTGGGACTTCGGAAGGCAACCTTTGACCCTTGCTTGCCTTTCCCCTCAATCCCCCCCAAACCGTTTGATGGACATGCCGAGTGATCTAGGATATCTCGGTGAAGACGCTCCGTATATTCCCCTTTTTTTGTTTCTAGTTTTTTCCCCCAATACTCGTAGACAAGCGTTCCCATTGGCGGATCACTTTTTTCCGAGATTTTTTCCGATGACCTTATGCATTAGAGATTGCTCAAGGACTCCTCTACCTTGCACGCGTTTGCCCCAATTTCCCCCCGCAAGTCACTTTCTTCCAGCTTGGTCCGTTCTTCTCCATTAATTTTCGGTAGGGGAAATAGCAGAGTCCTCTCATCCGCCAGATCCAGACCCTTTTTTGGGTTTCTTTGTTCTCGCCGACTTGGGGTTATTAGATTGCTGAATTCGTTCCATGGTTGCAGTTTTTTAAAGTTCTAATCACTTCTTCGTCCCCTCCGGTGAGCGAAATCCTGGCTTTCTTTTTTTCGTTATGGGGGAGGGAGGAGAATGGATTTCCAAGAATGATTTTACCTTCCTTCCCCACTTTTTCCCCCCTTGACGCTTCCATAATCCATACTCTCCTCTCTTCCTCTTTTGGGTTTGACGAGAGCTGTTGCAAAAAGCATGGATGATTTTTCTTTTGAGCGAAATTGGTCACTGCTGGTCCTTCAAACTTTTTTTTTCTCACCTCATTCTATCCTTTGTCCCCCCATCACCAAACGGCTGCCCACGTTTCTTATACCTGTAGGAACGAGCATTGCAAGCATGGCCGTCTAAGATCTGCCATTTGGTGGGAAAACCCCCCTCTCCCTCCCGCTGACATCCCCCCGTGTTTTTACTATCCCCGCCGCTACTATCTGACCTTCCGCTCGGTAATCTTTACTGGCCTAAGTCTTTTTCAACGAGACGCCGACGTTTAAGTTTTTTTTTTTTGTGAGTCCGCCGCTCAGCTCACGGGATCGCCTGATCACTTCCTTAAACTGCGCTTGCATCCGATAGTGATCGCCAAACATTCCATCTCCCACCCCTCCGGGTTCTCCCCGGTTTGATCGCAAAGGGACTCTCTCCATCGATCCTTTTCCTTCACCGTACTGCGGACCCCCCCCCAGCTTTTTCCCCCGTTTCGGTCCGTTTCATGTCTCTCATCCTCTTTTAACTTTTTGTCCCACCGGAAAGAAGCGTCCCATGACCGTGGCGTTAATCCCCCCACTCTGCGACGCTGTCCCGCGACTTTTTTCCCTTTTTTTTTCGGTCCAAACCCGGCGTACAGGATTAGCCCCCCGCACTGTCTTCTGAACCCCGAGGGCTTACCTTTTACGCCAATCCCCTCTGATGCGAAGGCACTGTTCTTCCGCGACACCTTGACATTCAGACTTTCGACCTTGGATACTTCATCGCCAGGTCCACATCAAGCAAGAAGACGGCAAATCCGGGCCAAGTTCCTTTGGAAGACTTGTCAACTTGTCGGAAGGTTTCTCCCTTCACCCCCCCTTCTTTTCTAACTGCCCGGCGTTGAAGGGCTCGGTATTCCACCCCCTCCCCCAAAGTATTTCCCAGGCTGCGTTTTTTGAACCTCAATTCATGGGACTCCCCAAAGGATGTCCCGTAGTGCCTTCTTTAAGGTTTATTTGCGTGGCCCACCGCAACTCCCGTGCTTCCTCATCCTCGCATTATCGCGCTCTTACGTGAAGAGCGGCCCGCACTTGCCAAGTGTGTGTACCCTAAGTGTGATGACGCGGCCCACCATGACCCACTCAGCGGATCCGTTCGTTTTTGCTAAAAAAGGTTCTTTCCTAATCTCGCCTCCCGCCAGCAGTCCCCTTCCCCTTGTTTTTGCGAGTGCTTGGCAATCGCAGACCCACAATCACACCCGGTGGGACCCTTCTTCCTTTCAGTCTGCTTTCAGCGCAGCGTGCCGTTGGTTATAGCATGCGTTGACCCGCGGTTGAGGATGGATCCTGTAAGACGGACAGTCAGAAAGATGTCGCCACCCCACTTTTTTCCTTCCTTTTCGTTTTTGAAGTTTTCCCAATTCTTTCCAGTCTTTTTACTTAAGTGATGGATATCTTGACTTCTCAAGAATGCTGCTCCAACTTGTTGCGTGCCCTGTTGGTCCCGTCTACAAGTTTTTCAGTGCCGAACCTTAAATCCCCCTTATTTTCCTCCCTTTGTTTATTTTCCTGGTTTTGCAGTTTTTAGGTCTTCACCTGCGTGGAAGGTGTCCCACCCCCTTTTTTAAACTCCCCCCCCCCGCTTTTTTCGATCATTTTTCGACCAGTTCTGTTTCTTTACCCCTGATGAAAGGAGTTCTTTGCCTACTGCGTCGCCCTGCGTCTCCCTCCCTAATATATAGACCCAGCTCCCCTCCGACGTTGCACCCTTCGAATCTGTCCTTTCACTTCAGTCATTTTTTGCCGCTTGTTACCCTTTTGATCCACCGCACGCGCGCCGCGAAATAGAGTCTTACTTCCTTCTCCTTCTGCCCTGAGACAATGTTTTTTATGTCTTTTTTCCCCCTTTCGTGGGCGTTAGGCTTCCGCCATATCCCTTCTTAGACCCCATTGGTTCCCCTCCCTTCCGGTCCTGTCCTCTTGTTTCGCTTGAAGGACAACACTATTCCTTTTTAGAAACCCCGAGGCCAGTTCCCCCCCGATCCTTGGTCCTAGGTGTCCCTCCGCTCATCTCTAGAGCTCCCCTTAATTCCCACACCAATTGACCTTAATTTAATTGCGTTCCAGAATGGCTGGATGAAATCCCCCCTCAAGTGGTTTTTCTGATGCCCCCTGCCCATCCTTTTGCAATGGAAACGGAAATATTTAGTTCTAAATGAAATTGTTCCCCCCCTTTCGGTTTACATGCCACCGCCCCGCCTAACCGAACTAAGGGTTTGGAGTTTTGTGGGCCGAGTCCACGTTTTTTTTTCCCCACTGTCCATTGCGTAACTCCCAGCGGGATTTCCTTGTTCGTCCTTCAATATAGTCCTTGGCAACTTTTTTTCTTCCTCACTTCTTGATTTGAGTTACCGAATCCTATGTTCTCCCGATATCACTTCATAGAGTACAGAGGTCCCTCACCCAGGATGATTCTTCATCATTCACTGGCTGGTCTTCTAGTGTTCCCCCAAGGAAGCAACTCGGTGTTTGTTGTGACATATTCGTGTCCTTTAAGTCATGTGTCCCCGTAACCCGTCCGCCTTTTTTGAATGCCTCTACGCAGACGGATAGGGACCATTCTTCCCCTTTGAGACTTCTCCCCCCTCAACGCATTGGACGCTTTGGTTTTTTTTTTAAAAAAAATTTTCACTTTGCTGTCCCCCTTGCTTCAGAAACCCCTCCCACCGTGTTGGCATTTTGTCCTCGACTTCGTGAGAAAGAAGGATGTATATTTCCCCTTTTTGATTCTGTCCCCCCCAACCCCCCGATGCTGAGGCCCCCCGCCGGCGTGTTATTCTCTTTTTTTTCCTTTTCTTTTTCCTTTGTTTTTGCCTCTAGCTCTTGAGCCAGAGTCCGTTCTGCATTCACGTCTTTTTCTTGCCCCCCCTTGCCACGCCGGCGCTTGTATTCCCACATGCCACATCCCCGGCTGAATTCTTTTTCGGTTATAGTTCCGCACGGTTCAGGTCGGTTTGGCCCCCCCCGCCCGAGAAGAAGAGCTCTGGGGGTGGCTTTTTGTCACCGCTTGCGGGGTAGTCGCGGATTCCTTCGTGTACCCTATTTTCCTGTTTTTTTGATTAATCAAGCTCGGGTCTCGCGGAAAGGACGGGAGGTTTTCTTTTGGTGATGGGCGGGGGAGCGCGACTGGTTCTTTTTACAGAATGATTTTTATACATTATTTCCCCTTCCCTTTTCCCCCCCTTCACATCATCCCAATGCTTTTTCCACAGCTCTCTTTCCTCCCCCGTTTGTTTTTCTTTAGGTGCCACAACGCTTGTGAGATTTGAGCGGAAATTTTGTACCCCAAAAACTCTGTGCTGTTTTTCCTTCTTTCCCATTTTTTCTTTGCACTCCCACTCTCCCGCCCAACCCCTTTTCCTCAATACCTTGTTCTTTTGTCCTCCCCCGAGCTTTTGCAAGCAACTGGACGGATCAGATTGCCATTTTTGACTTCTCCTAACACCCCCCCCTTTTCTCATGACCTCCACGCTTGTTCATCCGCTGTTTTAGGTAGTCCCCTCTTCTTTGAGTCCCCTATACCTGGCCGTGCGGCAACCCTAGCTTTTTCCCCATCGGACGTCCCCCCAGATTGAATTTTTTTCATTTTTTTAGCGCCTCGGCAAGGGTCTTAAGTTTGTGCCAATCGCCGTCTTTTCCCCCCTGTTTTTTTTCAAGATTTTCTGTGATAGACTGGAAACCTTGAGCGCCTTTCCCCCAGACTTCCCTCCCCCTTGGAGTGTTCTCTTGTCAGTTGGTCGAACGTCCTCCTCCCTTGGTTTTTTTCCTTCCCGAAGGAGGAGATCCACGAGTACTTTTTTCATCGAAACACCTTATTTTTCCCCTTTCTGTTAGCCCTTTCAGGAGCAAGTCATTCTCCCCCCCCCCGCCCCCTTTGACTTTCCCCCTTGACCTGGCGGAGTGACTCTTGCTCGCCAATCCCTAGTTTTTCTTTTCTTCGGGTAGAGTCGCACCCCCGGCTTTCCGGATTCCTCCCCCCTTCTGACCTGGCCGTAGCCAAGATAGGTCAAACAGATTTCTGCTATCTTTTCCCTTCCACTTAGTTTCCTTTTCTCTTGTTCTTCCGGACCATTTTTACTTCCCCTAGTGCTATTTCTCCCCGCACTTTTTTTTATTACAGACGGGGACAACTCAAAATCCCGCAAAGAAGACTTCCCTTCATTCATTTTTCCTTTTTCGTTGTCCCCCTGGCCGTTCCTGGGTTTCGGCATTTCTCCTTCTTTTTTTTTTTGTTACCCTGTTTTGCCCGCCATTGAACTTTGCTCGGATTCCACTTGAGGCCCCCCCTTTTTTTTTCGTGGCATTTGGCAATGCCCCCCACATGTTCAAATCTTTTCTCACGTATATTGCCGTTGCCCCAGTAGGGGTGGGTTTTGTTTTTTTTTTGCTTTTAAGTTTTTGGCAGTCGCCCAAAACGCCCGTTTCCCCTTGGACCCTCTTTTTAATACTCGAAGGTTCCCTTGCGCTTTCTACGTCTTGACCCAAGTTGATGGCGTTCTGCTTCTGATGCCATCCTCTATATCCCTTCTTTGCGAACCATGACACCTGGAAAGCGAGCCGGGGGTTTCACCTGTTCCCGTTGCTCCTCCCATGTTATAATCTCCGCCGCGGCATGGGAGCCTAGCAGATTTTTTTCTGCCTCTTTTTTTCGGGATGCGCAGCAGCGGTAAGGTCACGTCATCTGTTGCCTCCAACATCCCCCTTGGCGACCTGTGATACGGGTTTTTCAACTTGAGTATTCGTTCCTTTTTTTTTGTCGTTTTTTGAGTGCCTATACTTCACCCCTTTTTGGCTTTGAGGACCATGGATCCTTTTACGTGAGGTTTTCCCAGTCCTGCCTCTGATCTCCACTTTCAATGTTTTTTCTTCGTGACGTTCCTAGATCCCCCCCTTCGGACTCTCGCGTCCCCCGAGACTCAAGTCTTTATCTTTCCGTTCCTGATTCTTTTGGCGAATCTTCGAAACACTCGGTGCGTGCCCGTTTTGTCCCCACCCCTCCCCGTGGATCAGTTCCACTGTGAACCGAAATCCCTCGTTTTTTGTTGGAGATGGAAATTTCTTTTTTCTGCTCGATCTATTTGTGGACACCCGTTTTTGACCCGCCATTGATGATTCCCCTTTTTTTGACGATCCTCGTGCGGCCAGAATTTCGAAGACGTAACAGACCAGTCTTCCTCCAGAAAGTTAGCGAGTAGATTCCCGAATCCGCCTCCTTTTTTTTTAAAAATTCTTCATACAGCAACAGGTGTGTCCTGGATTTTTTCGCTCCATTCAAATCATGTGACAGACATTGCCGATAGTGTCCGCCGTTCAGATTTACGCGCTATGACCCTTGCGGATTCCTCCCGTTTTTAACCTCGTCCCCACATGGGGGTTCTCTTAGTATGAGGGCCCCCCATGACGTCTTTCAAGAGTCTTCACTCATCGAGCCTAGTTTCCCCCTCTTTGCATGCTTAAAACGAGGGAAGGCTGGAGATTTTGTTGCAGACAAGGGGAGACGCCACCGTCCCACCCACCAGTCTCTCTCACCTCTCAACCCCGCCCCCCCCCCCCCCCCCCCCCCCCCCCCCCCCGCGCACGGATGCCAGTTTAACGCCCGTGCGGGTGTGAAGGTTTGTTTTGCTTCCCCCCCCTCTCGCGTTCCCGCCCTTTTGCCCTCCGCCAGCCCCCCTTTTTTTGCAAGGCGGGGTTCTCCTTAACTCTTTTCGTCTTCTTTTTTCTTTCGCAGTTCCTTTTCCCCCCCCCCACGTGTATGCTCTTTCTTTTCTTTCACTTTTTTTGCTCCCACGCCGGAGCACTTCACGCGCCCGGCACACCCACTTTTTTTTTTTTTTTTTTTCTCGTTGATCCATGAATTCCAACACCTTTTGTGCTGATGCAACAATTCCACTCCCCAACTCCCTTTTTTGGCTTGTGGAATCGGATTACCCAATCACCCTTTTTTTAATTTTGGAGCTTTCTTTTCAATTGATTAAGGCAGAGCCTTCCGTACCACTCCCCCCCCGACTCTGGCACTTGTCACTGGACTAGTCCCTTTTTTCTTCTTTTGATTGTCTGACGAGGGGGAACCTAAGTATAGTCCCGATTGATGATGAAGACTCCCTTTGTCAGTTGTAGCGGACAACTTGATTTTTTTTTCCAATGGCGCTTTGCACTTCTTTAAGTGTTTCCCCGCGCAGCTTTTGTCCGTTTGACATTTCGTGGCTGAAGCTCAGTTCTTCTTACTTTATCGCAGGGTTTCCGGCATCTACCTGCATTAACACTTGGCGTTTTTGAAGATCTTTTCCACGCCCCCCTTTTTTTTTTTATTTTTTGTTTGGGGATGTCTAACATTGACCTTTTTTGGGCCGATAATTGATTCACGGACCCCCCCCTTCACCCTTTATGACCTTCGTGATCTTTTCTTTTCCCCTTGAGTCTTGTCTTTCTTTTCCCCCCTTCGGGATGCGTTCCCCAACTGAAACGTCTGTCAGCACTTCTTTTTCTTTCTTGTGTAGATGTCTCACTGTTCGCCCTCCCCTCCCGCATCCCCCTTTTATGCCTCCGGAGCGATTTTCTGCTCTGGCCCTGCCGCTCCCCACCACCCCAAATCCTTTTTTTAAACCTTGGGCGTTCAGATTTGCAATTCCCTGCCTTTTGGAATTTTTCTGTCTCATCTAAGGAACTGCAGTTTTATTTCCTTCTTTGATTTTCTCGGTGGAGATGTCATCCTCTTCCCTTTTTTCCTTTTTTTTTTTATTTTTTGGCAAGATATTTTCCGTCTTTGTTTCCTTTCTCCCTTTTTTTGGTTTTTAAACCGCCCTTTAGTCTGACTTTGTTCAGGGCGTTTTGGTGATGGTTCTTATCTTTCCCCTTTCTTCTTTAGAATACTGGCCCCCTCACCTTTTTTTTACATTATCACCCCTTTGCC
>Ga0179593_1465198_pt1 | contig 20741 bp, 42 predicted proteins | sample CZODoug2_1_08_16_FD_185931 | JGI IMG/M metagenome (GOLD analysis project Ga0179593, IMG submission 185931) | Vadose zone soil fungal communities from Angelo Coast Range Reserve, California, USA - CZODoug2_1_08_16fungal (PacBio error correction) | ecosystem: Environmental > Terrestrial > Soil >... | reverse complement strand
TCTATTGAGAGAACTGGCGTCATCCTAATGCCCCCCTTTTGAACGCTGGTTTTTACTTCTTAAACTTCCGCCGTTCTTTAGGTGAAGTCGAACAATCCCCGTGATAGTTCGCACCGTTGTCACCCGACGACTGGAATTTACACCGAAAGACCCTGATGGAGGGCAGGGTTACTGGAAACTTTCCGCACAAAAAAGGGATGGACGTGGAATTATCAGATAGCGGGAAACCCATGGATTTTTTTCCTCGGACCACTTGATCCACCCCGCGCAGGTTCGTGTCTCTAAGCTCCCCCTTCCCCCCCCCTTACCAAAAAATACGATGGTCTAACTCGTTTTCCCCCTCACAACTTGACTTCCCTTCTTCTTCTTCTACCTTTCTTCCCCCCCTGCCCAGGAAGACACTTTTTTTTTCACCAGTTTTTCAATCCACTCTGGGCCTAGGACAAGAAAACTAGCCTAATCGGGTGCTGGACAGTACTTTTCCCATTTCCCCACCCCCTCTTCCTCAGTCCTTTTAACCGACACTTTGGTCTTGTTATTGGATGCGGCCGTAACCGTGGGCTCTTTTCGAGCTTGTTTTTTTTGCCCTCCAACCCCAGTTGTCTTGGGTCGCCATGGTTGAAAATGAGTTCCCGCCTCTTTCTTCGCAGACAAATTTCAGACCCCCCCTCTCATTCGACCCCCCGTGCGCCGCCGAGGGTCGGCCGATTTTCCCACGGCTTCCTTCGCCGGCGTGGAATTTGCAGCAGGCCCCCTGGCCCTGGGGGCCCTTGTCCACCCATCCTGTGTTCCCAAAGCTGCATTTCATCTCTCCCCCCTCGGGGCTAGAATCCGACTATTCCACCTTCCTTTTTCCTCCTTCTTTCCTTTTTCCCTTTACCCGTTGATCCCCTGTTGGTAACCCCCTCTGTGCATGTACTTGTCCCCCATTTTTTTTGTTACAGTCCGAAATTAACCCTTTCTTTTCAGTCCCATTCCCTTCTCCGTCCTTGGATCCCTACTCTCCTTCTTTTTCTCGCCACCTGGCCACGAGTGTGTATAATTTTTTCTTTTATTCCTTTCCTTATATTGTCCCTCTCGATTGTTTGTCCGCCTTCTTCCCTCTTGTTTCTGTCAGCGCCTTTCCCGCCGTTCACAGCTTACATCCATTCATTTTGCCTCGCTTTTTCCCCTCCCTTGTAGATCTTCTTTTTTTGCTCCATTTTTTGCATGTTTTCTGTTTTTTCCCCTCCGTGGCTTCTGCAGTTTCAATTGTTGCGACCCTACTTTCCATTTTTTCGCCCTTAACCTCCCCCTCCCTTTTTCCTTTTTTGTCGTTCATGCCAGTCTTCCGCTAATAATTGCTTTTTCGCCCTTTGGTTGCCTTTACCGTTCTATTCCACCCACTCCCTCTTTCTTCCCCCTTTTTACCCCTCTCCGTGTCGGCTCTACCCAGTTACCAGAAAATCCGACTACCCCGGTCCTTGTGCCCCCGTTTTCGTTTTTCTTTTTTAGTTATTACAATTTTACTCCCATCCATCACACCCTCACCCTTTCCGTCCCTATTGGTAGGTCTTGTTTTTTCGCTATCTCTGCGGGCTCTTTTCGACCAACTTCCCTCTTGGCTTCTCTATGGGTTCCCCTCTCGCTTTCCTTGAGCCCGTTTCCCCTCTGCCGTCTCTCCACTCTACGGCTCCCCTTCTCTTTGACAATCACTCCTGCTTTTTTTCTATCCCCTATATGTTTTTCGCTTTCCTGAGCAGGATGTATTTTCTTTTCAGCCCCCTGGGTGATGCCTCTTGTCTCTTTTCCCCTTCCACAATGCGTCCTCTTTTCCTTTTATTTTTTTTTTCTCATTTTGTTACTTCTTTTTTTTTTTTTCTCCGACCTTTTGTTTAATTGGTATTCCTTTTGTTTCCTTACATTCCGCTCCTTTTGACCGGCAGGTGTCTCTAATCCATCTCCTTTCTTTCTCCACCTGTTTGCCCGCCCCTTTTTAAGCCCTTCTTACGCTCCCCTTTCTTCCTGCCTTGTTCAGAGGTTTGATAGATGTATTGTCCCAGTATTTCTACACAACAGAAACTGCCCGCAATTACGTTCCTTTGGTGTCCCTTGGTTCGGTCATGATTTCCCACCCCCCCCTACTGTTTTTTTTTTTTTGGAAATCCTCCCTTCCTTCTTTACAAGGTCGTCTCTGAAGTTCCACTTTTCTTTTTCTTAGACACTTTTCCCCTTTTTTTTTTCTTTCTTCTGCAAACAACCACCCCCTCCCTCACCCTTTATCTCCATGTGACCCCTCCTTTTTCTCATTGATGTTTTCCTTTGCCCCCTTTATTCTCATTGTTTCCCTCTATGATCCTACCCTGTTTTTCTAGGTTGGACCCTGTTCTTTTTTTTTCAAATACCTCTTCCCTTTGATGCCGCTTCCCACTTCCGCCTTCTTTTCGACCCTTCTTTGTTTTTTGTTTCTGTCTTTTTTCTCAATTACCTATGGTTCGAGGGGAATTTCATCTCTTGTATATATACTTCCTCTCATTTCAATTCTGCATCTCAGCAGTCTTTTCTTTCTTGTTGTCCTCTTTTGTGGTTCTTACCTCGCGGCCCCGCAGAGATTTTCTTCTTGTCTTCGTTTTTTATTTTTTACCCATCTAGTCATTCTTTGTCGGCCCCCCTATCGGAGTGATGCCACCCCTCTTCTCTTTCTTTACTTTTTCTCTCAACCTTACTGTTTTTTTTCCTTTACCTTTGGAATGTGTATTTTTATGTACTCTTGGTCTTCCTTTGTGGACTCTCTCTTTTCCCCCCCCTACTTTTCTCCTCCTCAGGGTTCTGTTTCCCCTTATTTCCTCTTGGACCTTCCTTTCCTCGTGAATACCCCGTCTGTCTTAAGAGTGACTTTTCTTTTTCTGGGTTTTTCTTCCACTCTCTCAACTACGCTTTTTGTTTCTTTTTCTCCCTACTTCGACTCGCCTTCTGTCTTCCGACGTTTTCAACTGAGCCTGGCAGCACGTGCTGTCTTTGAGTCTTTGACTTATCGGCTTTTTATCACCGCCTCCTTCTCCTCTTTCGCTGCGGACTTGACGTCCTTCAATTGTGTCTCTCCTCTCTTTTTAGTGAGAATGACTATATGGGTCCATGTCGGTCGCTTGAAGAGTCATCTTCCTATTGTCGGGCGTGATGCGCCTCCTTCACGGTCCTTTCTCTTTTGACCTGTCTTTTGTCTCCTCTTTTTTCCTCAGATGCGTAATTCCGCTAAGAAGGTCCTCATTCCCGCCTTCCCAGGCCGAGCTCGTTATTAGCGCAGAGCATTGATATCTCCTCTTGTTTTCTTTATCTTTTTTTTTTTGTTTCTTTCATCTGTTTCTTTTCTAGTCTCTCCCTTTCATGCCTTTCGCGAGGGTTCTTTTTCTTTTTTTAGCTCTTCTAATTACTTCTTTTTTCACTCTCACACGTCGTTCCGCCTCTTTTTCTTTTTCCTCTCCCCCCGAATCACTCCCCACCCCAAACACCATTCAACTCCCCACTGCTCACAACCTGACACATTTTACACACCTCACACACTTTTTATCCCCCCCCCCCCCTCATCCCCCCTTTCCCTTTTCCCTTCCCCACCTCTTCACCACTCAACCTCTCCTTAATATCACGCCTTCCCCTTCTGCACTTTTTGCCCACGGGAACCCTTTTTCCCATTCTTCCCTGTTGTTTTCGTTTGACACTTAAGACTTCTTCTCGCGTGCTCCCTAGTTAGTACGCTGCTTCCCTGATCTATCGGCAGTTCACCTATATCTTGCTCTTATGCCCCTTCTCTCGGAACTTATTTTCCTCTGTTTCCCTTTCTTTTTTTCAGCACGTCGGCATCTTGTTTGCAGTCTCTTCCTTACGTCTTATTGGTATGTTTTTTTCCCTGATCATCCCCCTTCTTCAATTTCCCTTCCCCTGTTTCCCACACTCCCCTTTGACCTCCCCATCCTTCCGTCACGATGATTTCTATTCCTTACCCCCCCCGGTTTTCGTACTCGCTTGGAGTCCCGTTTCCCGTGATAGATTCATTTTTCGGTTAGCCCATCCTTCTTCCTCTTTGGCCTTCATTTTTTTTTTTCCCCACCTCTTGCTGCTTCCTACCGTCTCGTTGTTTTTAGTCATTTTATATGTGCGATTTCCATTTTGTTCCTACGCCCTCCCTGTTTATATGCCGGCTTGTACCTCCCCTTTCTTTGTTCGCTTTTTTTCCCCCTCTCCTTCTTCTCTTCTCTTTTGTCTGCTTCTTCTATTGATCCCCCTCCCCCTCACGCTATGCTGCAAGTTCCGTGCTTTCTGTTGTGGGCCGACGCCCTATCTCGCATTTTTTCGCTTGGACTTTCGCTCAGAGCCATCCACCTGCTCGAATTTTTACCGTGCATTCGTTCCCTGGCCTATGGAAGTAATGTCTTATTCCCTTAAGTCTATTCAATTTGTTAGTACTCTGGCCCCCGTTGTTGAAATTCTCTTTTGGCACAGTTACTTTCTGTCCCTTACTCTTCTCTTTCCCCGACAGCTGTAGTGTTATATTCCCTTGTTGTCCGTGCGACAACGAGTGCCGGGTTCCTCCGCATGTCCCCTGGTCCTATCCCTATTCTTTTTTGTTTACTTGCTTAGCGTTCTCCTTTTTTCCCCCGTCCCCTTCGCTTCGTTTGCCCTTTTGCTTCTTCTTGCTCACCCCCGGCTTATTTGGTGTGGTATACTTTTTCGTGGGCCCATCCACCCTTGCCACTTATTGTTGTGCCCCCCTTTTATTTCCCATCTCTACTGCGGTGTTTTCGTTTTCGGTTGCGATCGGGCCTTCGCCCGCTCCGTGTCCCGTCGCTCCTCAGGCCTTTCTAGCTTTCTATTTTTTTTTCTTTTCTTGTCCCTCTTTCTTTTTTCCTTTCCGCTCTTTCCGCTATTTTCCCCTGTTTTCACTGTGAGTTGGCTCTCTCTTTTGCACTTGGATTAGGCGTCGCCCTGTACCTTTCCTTGTCCCTTTTTCTTTTCTCCCGTCCCTTCTCCTCCTTATTTTTTATTCCTCTTGACACCCGCCCAATGGTTTCATGCCTTACCCACGATAGGAAATTGTCTATCCCCCTTGTCATCCTGACTTCGTTTTTTTTTATTCTTCTCCCGTTCAAGATCCTGCCCTTACGATAGACTCAGGCTCTCCCGCATATTAGTTTCTTGTAGAGCTCTCCTCGTTTGATGTACGTTGCAATCTCCCTTCCCTTTTTATACTCCCCTTCCTCGCCTTCTGGCCTTCTACCCCCCCCCCCCCCATGTTCCATCGTCTGCCCCGATTCACCTAAGTTTTCTTTTTTTTCGTCCGCCGTTTTTTTTGTGGCTTTTTTTCCCCTTCTTGATAGCGAATTTCCTCACTCCCTTTTTTTCAAACTTCGAATTCTTACCAGCTTCTGCTCCCCTCACCTGCGATGGACTTTTTACCGTTTGTCGTTTTTTCCCCCATCCTCTCCTGAGTTCCTACGTGCCCTAGCCTTATCCTCTTCGCCCTTTCCCCTATCTCCCTCCCTCATCTTTCCAACGCCCTGTGTCTTCCCTCTTCCCCTTCCTTCTCCCGCGATTTCCCCCCTGACTTCGGTATCAATTCTTTCCCCCCCCCTCCCTTCTTTCCCTCCCTTTTCGACCCTCTATTCCTCTCCTCCTCTCCCACCCGGTAGTTCCTTTTTCATTACTTGTAGATTTTCCTCTTTCCTCGTTTGTGTCTCTCGAGCTTTTTGGGTAGTGCCGTCGTGTCTTCCATTTGCCCTTTGTGTCTGTCCCCGTTTCGCCTCTCTTCTCTCCCCTTTTCCCCTTTTCCTGTTTTTCCATCGCGGTAGTCTTTTTATCCTTTATTATTTTTTTTGATCTCCTCCTTCTTTTTTGATTAGACTGCCCTATTCATCCACTCTTTTTTTCTATCTCCTTCCCCCTATTATTTGCCTCCACTTGACTCCCTCCCCGCCTCCCTGTCATGGTCATTTCTAGAGGCCGTTCTGTCTACCCTGTCTCCGGCCGTTCTCTCTTCCTTTCCTTTTCATCCATTTGACCATCAAGGTATTTTCCTGCTCCACAGTCCTTACCTAGTTTTTCCTTGCCCTGTGCCATCCCTTCTCTGTCCTCTCCTTCTTATAAAAGTGCTTTTGTTTTTCTTTGCGCTGTGTTTCAGATTTCTCCTACCGATTTTGATTTTTCGGCCCCAATCGATTTTTTCCCTCAGTCTCAGTGTTTCTTCTCTAGCTATTCTTCCACTCTCTTTCTTTCCTTTCCTGTATGTTCGTTCACCTTCCTTCCTACAGCTTGTACCATTTGTCATCCGTCCCCCCCCCAATCTCTTCGCCACCCTCTCTCGTCGGTTACCTCCCCACTCGTCCCGTTATTCGTTGCGCTGACTCCTCTTTTTTTTTTTTTCTTCTTCCTTTCATGTCTCTCCAATAAAAGACCCCTTTTTTCCCCCCCTTTCCACCTTCCCTTCCTCGTAGCTCTATTTTTTGCTTTTTTCCCTTTCCTCTCCCCTCCACGTATGGCCACTCCGACTTCCTTCACCGGTCTTAATTTCCCACTTTGCTGTTTTCTTTTTCACTTCTTCTATATCCCCTAAGCTGTTTCGAAAATTACTTGCCTTGTGCTTTCCTTGTCCCTCTTTCTCCCCTGCCTATTTTCTTTTTGCCCCACACCTTTCGATGATCTTATATCTCCCCTCTCTGTGTGCGCTAGTGTTCTTGGGTTCCTTTCCTTTTTGACCCCCGATGTTGTCTCGCGTTTGGAATGCAGGCCCTGTCCTCACCTCAGTCGCAAGAGATAGGCAAATGTTCGGCGGCCCCTTTTTTCTCCCTTTCCCTCTTTCTTTTAGTTGTTCTCCGTATTCCTGAGGCCGCCGTTTCTTCCTGTCCCACCATGTTTTTTGTTTTTTTTCTTTCTCTTCTTCCCCTTTGGTCTCCTCCCCATCTTTTTCTAATCTGATATAGGGTATTCTCACCTCCCGGCCCTTCGCCCCTTATTCCGACTATTTATAGACCATACTCCGTTGTTTTTATGATCCATTCCTTTCGCATCGATTATGCGAGTCTCTCTTCTCTCCTTTCTTTTTGCCTGAGTTCGTCTTTTTGTTCTGCTTCCCCCTTCGTACTCTGTGACCGCTGCTTCTTCATAGATAGCCCTGTCTCCTTACCGATTGTGTTTTTTTATCATTCTTTTTTTTCCTTTCCCTTCTTGTCGTGCTTCAAGTTGTTCTTTCCCTTCTGCTTTCCCTTCATTCAGTTCACGGGGTCCTTCCATACCTTTTCCATTACTATTTCTTGATTTCTCGATCTCTTCTGCCCTCTTTTGTACTCTTCTTTGCGCCTGGCTCTCTCTTTAGGCCATTCCATCTTCTTTTCTGCACGTTCCCTTTTTCCATGAGGTTTTCTCCTGCTCTCGTGCGTGAGGAAAGTAGACCCTTGTGCAGTCACCCACACCTCTATTCCCTTTCTCCAGACCCCCTCTTTTCCTTCCTTTTTTTTCCCTTCTTTCCTCTCGCTCACGTGTTGTAATATATAGGTTTTTCCCCCCTGTTTTCGTCATTTTGACCTGCCTAAAATAGTGTTCGACTCCTTGTTACGCTGCTCCCAGTTGATCAATTCCCTTATTTTTGTCATCTACTACGTTGTCTGATGTAGTTTGATTTTAAACTCTCCCCTACTTCATCTTCCGTTGCCAGCGGCCAGGCCTTTTGGCCCGTATCCTTTTCACACTGTAGAATGTTTCCTTACTCATTCCGGTAACTTCCACTGCCAGTTTCCTCTGGATGTCTCTGCTACGACTTTTTCGGGATCCCCTGATCATCCCGACCTTATAGGTTATGTAAGATAATTTTATTACATTCCGCTTTCTTTCTCCCCTTGCTTCCCCTACCTTTCCCTCCGTGACCCTATTCTCCCTGCGCTGCCCCCCCTACCTGCACGGGGAATTTTGAGGTGCGTCCTTTCTAACTAACCCAATCCTTCTTTTCCGCGAAATTTTCGTCTTTTCTCTATTGTCCGTCTCGTATTCTTATATCCGCCCCTCCCTTCTCACCCACCGACTGTGAGCTTCCTGAAGGCACTTTGGACAATGCACGTTCTGTTTGCTCCCACCCCGTAATTTCCCACAGACCGGCTGTGGTTGCCATCGGTCCCCCTGACGATTTAGATGTCACCGTCTGGTTTTTCCGCTGCTCTGACTTTCCGGTACTGTCTTTTTCCCCTCTTCACCTCTTTTTCCCCTCTCTTTTTTGCTCCCCCCCATCCCGATTATCCCCTTCTATTTTTCCCCCTCGTTCACTTTCCCTCTTGGATTTATTTTGGGTGTTTCTTTTAACGCGTCTGTGTCTTCTTTTTCCCCAGTTTTCCTCTGTTTCTTTTTGTCCTCTCAGCATTCCCGTTTTCTCCTTCTTTCCCCCCTCTTTGTCGCCTCTCGTCCTCCTAGAGCTGTCCTCTTCTTGTGTTTCGTACTTATGTTGCCCATTATTTCTCACTTTGTGTTGTTCTTTTCCTTCGCCCCTTTTTTCTTGACGATGGGCCCAATCACCCCGGTGTGGTTTTTCCTTTTAGGCCCTCCGGACAATTTGTTATCATCTTCGTATTTGTTCCTCCTCTGTCAAGCTTTTTCCCCTCCTTTGATTCGGCTCCCTGTGATCACGTCCATGCCTTCTGTTCTTTCTTCTCTTCCTTCTTCCTCTGACTGAATACCTTCCCCCCTTCGCCGCTGCTTCTCAGCCCCTCCAATACCTATTATTCATATTCCTGTTTGTGTGCTTATTAACTTTTCAGAAGACCTTTCTCCCCCTTTTCCCTTCTTTTCTTCTTCGATGCCGCTCTTTTTTTCATTGCCGGCCATTTTTCTGTTTTTATTTCAAGTATTGTGGACATTTCATTTCTCCTTTTAATCCCCTTCAGACTTTTTTTTTCTCTGCCGATTTGATTATTCTTTATTGTGCTCTTCGGAAATCATTTCTTTCCTTTTCCTCCTCCCCTTTTTTTTCGTTTCTTCATTCATTCTTTCTTTCCATTCTTTGGATTAGACCCCTCGATGATCTCCTATTTCCTCAAAGTGTTGGGTTTCTCTCGTGACCTCAATACATCCCGATCTACTTCTCCTTCCCGCTTCCATTTTATTTTTTTCCCTTCTCTGCCTTATTTTCAGGATCATCGGCACTCTCCCCCCCCTCTTCCTCTGTTTCTCCCTTCGCCCTCGTCAAGCTCTGCGTAGTTCCTTCTCTCCTGCCCACACATGTCGTCCTATATTGTGTTGCTCTCTCCTAAAATAGGCATTTTTCGGTCTCTCGTTTTGGTGCTTCTATTTTCGTCTTCCCTTTCTCTATTTTTCTGTTCGGTACCCACATCGATAAGATTCCCGTGGCATCATAGCGATTGTTCTGGCGCCACTTTTTGTATCCCCTGACTTCTGTTTGCTTCCCTCTGCTTCCTCTTTTTTCTCTTTCCTTCCTCCTTCCTTCTCCTGTTACCCTCTTCGTGTCTCATTAGTCGGTTAAACCCTCCCACCCTTTCTCTTTCTCCTTCGCGCTCATGTCACTCTTTCCTAATCGTTTTACGCACTTTGTTTCGTATACTATATCTTCTTATAGCCCGCATTTTTTTTTCCCTTGGAGATCTCTTTGTTGTTTTTTTTTCCCCCATTTCTGGTATTCACCATGTCTTTTTTCTTCCACATTCTTCTTTACCTGCTTTTTGTCTCTTTCTATTCGCCCTCCTCCCTCCTCCTAACCCCCCCCTTCCCTCCCTTTTGTACCGTCCCTTAAGACTTTTCTATGTTTTCCTCTTTCTCCTGGCCACAAAAAACAGTTTGGCTGTTTTGAATGCATACTAGGATTCCTAGAGTTGCTCCTTCCCTCACGTTTTGAACAGAGACTTTCTTCTCCACTAGCCTTTTTTCTTTTTTTTGTTCCTTTTTTTTTTTTACTTATCCTTTCCGAGTCCGTTCTTTTGTTGCTTTGTAAGGTGTTTTCCTTCCATTTCCCTTTCCTCTGCCAGAAGTACTTATCTCGACCTCCTACCTATACCTTCTGCTTCGCCACGCAGCCCCCTTTCCCCTTCTCTTTTTTTTTTGTCCCCCTTGGTTTTCCTATCCCTAATGAATGATAGTCTTTAGCCATATTAAGATTCCTTCCTCCCTTCCCCTTTTGTTCCTCGCCCTCCTTTCCGTCTGCGGTCCCTGGTCCTCTCCCCTTCCGTTTCCTGCCTCGTCTTTGACCCAGTCCGTGTTTCTTTCCCCCGCGTCCATCTTGCGTTTTCATCCCTGGTCATTTAGAGGTCCTCCTCCATTTACACTTTGCGTCGGCACTGTCCCGAGCCCGACCTATTGTGATCTTTCCTTCACCTTCCATCTTCCTTCTACCCTTTGGTTTCCCCCCCCTGTCCTCCTTCCTACCCCTCATTATTTGTTATCCTTTATTCTTTCTTCCTGCCTCCGGCGCTGTTGTAGCCCCCGCTTGCCGCTCCCCAGTCCGAATTCTTTTACTTTCTTTCATTCTCCCCGTCCCTTATATGGTTTTCGTGAAATACCCTCGTAGTCAATCTTTTTTTTCGTGCCCCTGATTGTTCCCGATTGGTGCCTTTGACGTTCGTGTGTTTCCGCGAGGTGTTCCTTTCACTCCCGAGTTTCCACATTTTCTCCCAGCCATTCTTCTAAGGTGGTCAGCTCTTTGCACTTTTTATCTCGCGCTTGAGATTTCGGCTTTTCTCTTTCCACACCCCTACCCTCAGTTTTGTCTCGTCGTCTTCCGCGACCCCTCGATGACGCTTTAGGTAATAGTTAGTTGCCGGTTACTTTCTAGTTCCTTCCTTTGTTTTCTGACTCCCCCCCATGGGTTGGTCTTACCCCCACCTTTAAGCCCAAACTGTCTCCTCCCTCTCGTCTGTTTCATGAGGTTAGCTTTCCCTTCTCTTGTAGTTCTCTTCTTTTTCCTTTCCTAGTCAACGATTAACTCACCTTGTTCCCATCCCCTTTTTTTTTTCCTGCGTTTCACTCGCGTCCTGCGGATTATCATGTACTAGTCCTGATTTTGTCGCATAACCTGTTTTGTTTTTCTCTCAACATTTCCATTTAGAAACACTTTGAACCGTTTTGGTAGTGTTTCACCATAATTCCGGTCGGTAGTATGGGTTCCCCTTTTTTCGGCGTACTCGGCAAGACCAATCCACTCTTTTTTTTGTTAATTTGCCTCTGTTTTTCTTAGTTTCTGGTGGCGGATCGTTTTCACTCGGTTCCTTTACCATCTTTTTTACGCTTTTCCAAGTTTCTCCTCTTCTTTTTCCTGCATTTCTAGGTTTTATCTTCACACCCTTCCCGCCCCCCTTTTCCCCCCCTTCTTTTTTTTTTTTTCTCTCCCTCCTATCCGTATTCAACCCCATTCATAAAATCTTTCCGCCCTCATGCCGCGTCTTCATCTTTTCTCCCCCTTGTGGATTGGTGTTTTGTTCTGTCCTTTCTACCGTCTGTTTCCTTCTCCTCCCCCCCCCCATACACTTTTCTCCTATTCCCTTATTTCGTCCATTATTCCTTCTTCTCTTTCTACAAGTTTTACTAACGTCTTTTTTCCTCTTTCTCCATGTCCCCAGCTCATTTTCTCTTTTGTCTTTTTAGCAAGCGCACATTTTTGACACCCAGCGCACTTCTCCCCAGTGTGGTTCGTCCTGCTGTTTCCTATCCTCTTGTCTTATTCCCCTCGTTTCTCTTCCCTCCCCCCCCTTACTTTTTTTTCCACTTGCTAACAGAGTTTTTCCCTTTCCGCGTCTTTTCCTAAGCCTTTACGTATTCTTCCCTGATTTCTGACCGATATCCCTTCTTTTTTCCCTTCTCCCCCCTGCTTCCCTTGGCTTTCCCTCTCTCTTTTCCCCTCCGGTCACTATGATCGTCCTCGGTCAATCTATCTTGATATGAGACTTTTTTCTCTCTTCTGTAATGGACTTTTTTCATCGACTAGTTTTCCTTCCTCGTACACCCCCAGATTGCACCTGCCTAGTTTCGCCATGAGTGTCCCCTTCGTTCCATTTCGAAAAGTTCTTGTGTGGCACCGAGTCTCCCTTTTTCGCTTACCCAGTATCTTTCCCCTTGGTGCCTTTCTGTGTTCGTTTGTCTTTTTTCCCCCTTGTAGTTATCTTTTTTCCTCCTTTTGTCGGGACCATCACCCTTTTGAACACCAGTATTTTCGTAGGATGCACGTCACGTAAAGCGCCACCCACCAGCATTTTTCTTCTTTTGTCCTGATCCTTTCTCCCTCTTTCTCCCTCCCTGTTCTCCGTTTCTTTCCCTTCTAACGCCCCTACCACCATCTCCTTCTTCATGCTTTTGGGTCTTTTATTCTTCTTTCTGGCGCGCCGCTGTGCTTTCCAGTGCTTATATGTGCTCGCTTTTCCTGGCACCATAACCTCCCTCCCTATTCTCTTACATCTAGCATAGAATTTCCCCATGACTCCTTACGCTTCTCCCATCCCTGGGACGGTATTTTACTTCGCCAATAACCCACACTTATTGTTCCGTCCGCATTAGCCTCGTCGCCTTTCAGTCAATCTTTCTTTGTGATAGCCCCACCAGCATTTGAGCACCCCTCCCCCCCCTTTTTTAATTTCCTCTTCTCCCGAAGGTTTGGTACCTGCTGAGGTCCTTTTACTCGCCTCTCTACTCTACCACTTACCTGGTATGTCCTCCTCTTTAATAGACCCCGCCGGTTTTACCTTTGCCTTGATAGTACCTATAGACTGCCCTCTGTGCCTCCTTTTTTTTCTTTTTTTTTGTTTCAGCTTTCTTGCCTTTCCATCGTCCCTCTCGATTTTCTACACAGATCTGCCCAACGTCCGGCACCCCCTTCCCTGATCCTTGTTGTTCGCTTTCTTTTCCTTTGAGACTGGAACTTAGTCGACCCCGTTATTTTCTTCCTCCCGGCCAACTCTTCTTCTCCACTCCCTTGATTTTCTCCAGCTGCGAATCTTTTTATTTCCCAATTCATTTATTCAGGCCTTTTGTTTCTCCCATACTCTTACCTGTCCTCCTCCACCATTTACCTTCCCTCCGCAACACTGGATCCTTGCCAGACTTCGTTCCCTTTTAGACTTCTGCTTCTCTTTCAGAATAGAATTACTTCCCTTTGCTCCCTCTCCATCCCTTTTCTGCTTTCAGTTGTCTCCTTTGAAACTCTCCCCCCCATTCTGCTTTCCACGTCTTCTCGATCTCCATTTCCCCGGCCGCCTTTCTAGCCCTTGGTCCCTCTATTCTTTCTTCTCTTTTTTTTCTGTCCGCATCTAGTTTCACACCCATTTTTCTTTCGTGGTAGTTTTTTTGTGTTCTTCTTTTTGTTCCGACCATCCCACTCCCCTTTGTTATCCCCCCCCGCTGCAAGCCCCCTACCCTTCTCTCCAGTTATATTATTTCTTCTCTTACCCTCGTACTCCGTCCGTACTTCTCTTCTATGCTGCTGTAACTTCTTACTTCCTATCCCCCTATAATATTCTCACACGGTTCTTCCTCTCTTTACCAGCAGAGTATTTTTTTTTTTCTGCCTCCTTATTTCTTTCCTGCTCCTTTCCAATGTCGCCTCCCCTACCCTTTTTTTCCCTTCTTTTGTCCCCCCTTTGATTCTCTCAAGGCCCCCACGTACAATCTTCCTTAATCGACACCCCGTCTTGGCCCCTCCCCTGCGCTTTTTTTTCTCTTCTTCGTGTTTTCAACTTCTCGGTGTGGCACACCCCATGCATTTTTTCTGTGGGGTCCTTCCCCCTCAAGTTTGTAACTTCTTGACCCTGTCCATTATTTTGTCGAACCCTTTTCTTTCCACCCCCCTTCCCCCCCCTCCCATACTCGCATTTTTTCCCACTACATTGATCCCCTTCTCTCTTCTGTTCTCTCCCGAAGAAGTTCTGCGAGTGTCTCTGCCACTTCTTTCATTTTACGCCTTGCAAACTGTTTATACTGCGGATTCGTTTGTTCGGACCCCCATCTTTGCCTTCTTCGCCCTGCACTTTTGCTGTGTCCATCACCCTCATGAATTATTGTTTTCCTTCTTTCCTCCCTCACTCAGTTCTCTTTATCACCGCAGCGTTCTGTCACTTTCTCCAACGGGATTTCCTTGTTACCCATCCCTGTTTCCTTCGCATCTTTCGACCCTTCCTTCCTCGTACTTCGAAGCTTTCCACGTATTTTTTTTCCCTTTTCTTCCCCCTTCTGTCTCCTTTTTCTTCTTTGCTCCTGCTTAAATTTCCAGACATTCTGTCCTGCTTCCTTTTTGACCTTTCCCTTTAGTTGCTCCCCGGTTCACACGACCCATTGTATCGAACCTACTCCCCTTTTCCGGCTGGTAGGTAGTCGCCTCCTCCCCCCGCTCTTTTGAGTTCTCTTTAGCCTGACCTAGTCATTCTTTCTCTATTAGGGATGGGTCCCCCGTCCTTCGTTACATGCTTTTTGCCCCACAGCCTGTTGGTCCGTGTCGCTGTCTTCCATAGATTACTCTTCTTTCCCCCCTTGCTGTTTAAAAAGTCATCTTTGGACCCCTCTCATTCGCCGTACTGTCTACCCTTTTCACCCCCCTTCCGGCCAATACTGTTTTTTTGGCGTTTCTTGCTCCCCCCCGGACCCTTCCCTCTGCCCTTTACCCAAAGGACACTACTTCTCTGTTCCTCCACCCCTCCGATTACCCCCTCTTCTTTGTACTACACGGCCGATATCATGATCCTGTCCTTTTTATCTTACCTTTAAACTTCTTTAACTGTGCCCCTACTCATTTGGTTACCGTCCCCCCTACCTCCTCCTTATATCTCTCGTGTTCCGTTTTTTTTTTTGATGCCCTCCCCCCCTTCCGACTCTTATGATTTTCTAATTTGCACCCCCTCCCTCGATTCCCTTTTTTTCCCCGAACTCTGGGTACCCTGTTGTTCTTCCTAATCCGATAGTGGACTATTGTATACGACTTGGTTTTGTTCTGGCAATTTTGTTCCCTTTTTTCGTGGCCAGACCCTACTACTCAAAATGGTTTTGGCCCTGACCAGGGCCAGTTCCGTCTACTTGTATTCCCTCTTCCTTTTTTGTTCACTACCAAGCAGGTTTTTTTGTCCCCCCTCAGTCCTGGCTCTTTCCCACCCTTGTTTTTTTCTTTTTTCTCCCTCACGGGTTACAGTCCATATGTTCCCTGGAACTGACCGTGACAACAACGCAGCATCCCCCCCCCCCTCTGTGCTCTTTAGGCATAAGGACTCCCGTTTTTCCCTTTCTTTGTCCTTTTGCGGATTTTGTTTTCCGAGTTTTCGTGCTCCACACCTTGTAGACATTGCACTCCCCCCTCTCTCGATTACTCGAGCAGTGTTTCTTTTTTCCATCTTCCCCCTTCCCTCTGCAACTCAAATGGTTCTCTCTACTCTGTTTCTTAGATCTTATGCCCACTGTTTTCCACAATTAAGTAGTCTTTCGGAGTTGGCTCCGGCTCTTCCTTCCCCACCTTCCTTCCAAGGAACTAGTCCCCTCTACCATGTTTTTAGACACTAAATGCTTAGTCCCCTTTTTCCCTTCCCGGGGTTTGCTACGTCCTTGTCTCAGCGACGCCCCTTCGTATCCTCTTTCTGTTCCTCGTGCTTTCAAGGGACCCATCCTCCCTTTCTAATAAGCCTCCTTTTTTTCCCTAAGTGTTCTTTGAAACCCTCTTCTTTTCTGGCTTTTCCTTACCTTTTCTTGCTCTTCCTCGCCTGTTGATGCCCTTCCCTTTGCATAACCCTACCTCTATTTTTTTGTTGTAACTTTGGTGACTTACCGCCCTTTTCTTCGTCCCTTAATCCCTTGTATCTCCAGTGCCATTCTTCTTCGTTCTGTGCTCTTTATTCCTGCGGGTGATTCTTTCCCATTTCTTGTTCTCTCTTCCTCATTCCTCGTGTATCAACACATTAGAGTGCTGTGCCATAACGGTCCCCTCATCATGTTGAATGCTTTGGTCACAGATTCTTTTCTCTTCTCTCGTCCATTCACTCCTTTCTTTATCAAACATTATGTATGCTTGAGCTATCTTTGACGTCATTGTCGCCTTGGTTTTTTTGCGCTTTTGCCCACTACCCGTTGTGTGTTTCTTTAGTTGCGTCTTCCGACTTAGATTCCCCCCTGTTTTCGCGTCCCACTCTGTTTCTTATCCTTTTCTTCCTCTCCCTTGCACTCGTTGAGATTACCCCTTTATTTATTTTTGAACTCGGATCTGTCATTTTTTTCTAGTCTTTGACCCATCTTTGTGGGTAGCCCTCTTCATGCCCCTTCGTGGTCTCATTGTCCCTCCCATGGTCATGCTCCTCCTCCCCCGTTCGAAGCCACCTCCTGTGATTGTTTCCCTACCCCCCTATTTTTGTTACCCTTGATTTATGTCTCTTTCTTGAGTTTTCTCTCTTCAAAAGCAACCTTCTTTTTCCAGGTAAAATTCCCCTCTCATCTTGACGCTTTTGTCTAGCTTTTTGTCCTCATCTTCTCCTCCTGTCGAGGTCTTTCCTCTCATTTTATGTCCTGCTTGTGTCCTTCTTAGCTTTACGTAGGTTTCATTTTTGTTGCCTCTCCCGGTCATCGCATTTTCTAACGTCTTTCTCTTTTCGATTTTCGCCTTTGAGTGATTCGCGTTTATCCTTGCTCCCTCCCCCGTTCAGTCTGTTTTTTTTTTAGTACAGTCTAGATCCTCTTTCCCTCTTCCCTCCTCCCTTTACAACGTGACTTGTTCCCTGACCGCCCCGAATCTTTCCCCGTTTAATCCCTTCTGGTTTGGTTTACAAATTCTCTTTTGCACCCCCTTCTCTCTCTCCCCCCCTCCTCCTCCCATTGCCCTTTGTCTCATTTTGTCTCGATTCTCTCCCCCCCCCCCAGAACAAATTCTCACTGTTTCCCCCCCCCTTTCGGTCAATGTCCTTGACCGTATGCACGATCTTGTTGACCCTCCATTTTTCCCAGATTTCGTGCCCTCCCCATTGTTATTTCTGCTTATTCTCCTCAAAAGTTTTGTCATCCTTTTCTTAGGACTTCTCTTTGTTTCTCTTTCACTTCCCACCCCCCTATCCATTTACCTTTCCCTTCGGTCTTTTTTTTTTTGTGTTGGACCTAAGTCTTTCCCTTTGTTCGCTCACTTGTTTTTCTGTCTTATCCTCTTTGTTCTTGTCATCTCGTCTGAGTACTTCTTTCGTTTTCACATCCTTCTTTCCTTTCTCCACCCACCTATAGTAGTTTTGTCCTGTTTTTTTGTTTTCATACTTGGCCCTTCTTTCCGGCTTTTCGTAGAGAACTTCTCCTTCCCACCCCCGACGTTTCATGTTCTGCGATCATATAGAAGCTTTGCGATTCCTTGGGACTTTTTCCGACCATGCTTGTCTCCTTCCCCTGTTTCCTCTCCCCTTTTTTTCCTATTGGTTCTTTTAATCCTCACGAATTCCAATTCCCCATCTACTCGGTGTCTCTTGACCTGTGTTCAAGCTTCACTTGTTTAATTTCTCCATGGACGGCATGATTAGTGACGATTTGTCTCCCGTTTTGAGTCTTGCCTCTCGGCTTCTCCTCTCTTTGCCGTCTATTCAGATTACCGAAAACGGGTTCTTTTTAATTGACCCCTTTAGACATTAAGGTCCTCGCTACTACTCCTTTTTCCCTTGGTGTGTAGCGTCCTGTACGCGTCTCGGCCAGCTTTCTCCAGATTTCCCTTCTTCTCCTTCATCCTTATCTTGTCCTTTTGGGTTTGCCACCATTATCCTCTTTTTCCTTGTCCCGCTTTCATTGAGGTTAATCCTGAACAACAATTGTTCCTGCGACTTTGTCCTTTCGTCCCGGCTGTACATTCCCTTGTCGTTCTTTGTCGCGGTCCTTTGCATCCCGTCGCCCTTTCAATCCCGTATTCTTTCATCTGTTGATCTTTTTTCATTCCTACCCGTTCACCTGCCCTGTGCCCCCCTTATCATCGCACCACGGGGTCTCTTCCATTCCCGACGAGATGGAAGTTTAAATCACCACCCTACCGGTCCCCGCTTCCTTTTCATTTCCACTCCCCTCTCCCCTATTTTACTTTGTTCTTTTTCAGCCCGTCTCCCTATTTCTTTTTTCTATGCCCCGCTGCTGATCCCCTTTCTGTGCTTGCTCCTTTTTGTCCTGTATTATAAGACAATTTCTAAGCTCACCTAAGACTATGCCCCACATTTTTCACCCGGAACTCTTCACTTTAGTAAGCGCCCCCCCAGGGTTCCTTTGAGTATTCGCCTCCGCCCATTCTACACGTTTTATTGGACCTTCTTATCCCCGATTCTCCCTTTCCTTCTTTCATTTTTGCATTTTTCTCGCACGTTCCTACCTACCCCTTTTTTTTTCTACCCCCCCCCCCTTTTTATGCCACCTATTGGAACTTTGGTTCCAATTTATGCGTTGATAATCTCTACCCTCCTTTTTCTCCCCTCGTTTTCCTTCACCGACCACGCTTCCTTTTCTCTCTCTTTCTCCCCCTTGTTGTGCTCTTCCTTCTTGGCATTATCTGGCTGTTTCTCGACCACCTCTCCTACACATCAGCCTCTGCACTTGATATTGCGACGACCCTCAGTGTTTCCCCCACCTGTACAATTCATTTGGGATTTCTTTTGTGCTTATGAGCCGCCCGGCCTTCAAGGTATTTTTTTTTGCTTTTTTATTAATCTTGCATCTTTTCGCTCTCCTCACCACCTTCCTTTTTGCGTCCAGCCTTTGTGTGTGTCCTCCCCGCTTGTTAAACCATTGGGCCACTTTTTTTTCGTACGCTCTTCTTCCCTCCTCTGCCTTCAGGCCCTTCGAAAACCATTGCCACTCTGATTATATAATTGGGTCTTGCCCTCTTCTCCGTCGCTTTTTTCCGTTAATCCCTGCTGTTCTCGGCCTCCTTCCGATCCCTTTCTGGACGCCACGACCCGGCCGCTTTTCTTTTCCCCACGTATAGTCTTTTTTTTGTTTTTCACCTCCCCTCACCTCCACATGTTTCCTTGTCCCCTCCCTGCCAAGACGTCCACTTCTCTGCTTTAGGTGCCCCATAACTTATTCTGGCCTCCCCTCCCCTCGTCCCGCACCTTCCCCCCTTCTTTTTGAACCTCGTGTCCTGTTCAACAACCCTTTCTTCTCCTTAAGTTGTAATGAAAATGCTCCGCGCTCCCAACCTTTTGATGAACTTTTTCGACCAACTTTATATTCCCTGCTTTTCCAATCCTCCTTCCATTGTTTTTCACTCCGCCCGTGTTCTATCTCCTTTGCTGCAAGCCTCCCCTTCACTCAAGGGGCTTCTTTGGCTTTCTCCCCTTTTCCGATTGTCTTACACACCTTTTATCCCATTCTTCATACTATTGCCTCTCTTGTTTTCCTTCCTTTTTTAACCCCCTTTTTTTTGTCTCCTACCAAGCTCTCCTTCTTTCTCACCCTAGAAGGGTTTTCTTCTTCATCCGCCCATTTTGCGTTGTATCAGTCCACTGTTGTGTCATCCAACTTAGCCCGTTCCCATGTGTATTTCTGCTCATTTTCGACCTATCTGTCTCGCTTATGGACAGATCCCCTTTTTTCGTTGATTCTTTATTTAACTTTCCCTTCCATCTTTTCAGACGCTAATTAACGTCCATATTCCTTTCCCCCCCCCTAAGCTCCTCCCCCCCTGACCACCCCCCCTCCCCCTTGTGCTTTTACTTTTGTCCTTTCGTGTCACGCGTCATCAGTTTTTTTCCCACCTGTATTAAAATAGCTTTTCCCATGCCCTTTTTTTTTTTCTGTCCTTCTTTCGACATCCTTCTCCTGTCCGTCCCCCCTCTCCCCTCCCCAGCTTTCCTGGTTTTCTTGTTTTCCCATCTTCAACCTGCTATTATTCTTGCCTTCTTTTGTGTGTTTCTTCCACTATCTTTTTGCTTTCCTTTCCCTTGCGTGAAAAATTGCGACCCTTTTCTCTTCCTTCCCCGTACTTCTCAGTTTCCTGTTCCGCCCTCCTGAAGTTTTTCCTCCTGTGTCTCTGTTCCTTTACGTCTTTTTTGCGGAGGCCCTGGTCCCTTACTTGTCTTTTAGCCCGCTGCTCCCACGTTCCATCCTCCCCTTTTTCTATGGTATCGTTATGTTTCTAGCTTGACTCGTTTCTACCATATTTGAAGGCACTTCCTTGCCTCTTTTTCCGTGGCCTTTCTGCGATCCCCTTTTTCTTATCAATGTTTACTCTTCTTTGGATTAGTATTTCTTTTTTAGTACATTTTCTTGTTCTTCACACCCTCTTTTTCCCTCCTTCGTCCGTAATATCACTATATCTTTCCTGTCTATCCTCAAATCCCCCCCCTGGTAACGTGACACGTCCTTCTCCTTTTTTCCTTCTCTCCCCAATTCTCCCCCCTTACGCTTTGTGCCTGCTTTAAACTTTCTGTTTCCCCTCCCGCTTTCTTTTTCTCCCCACAATATTTTTTTCCTTTGCATACTTCTTTAGTTGTCAAGTTCACACCCCCCTTTTTTTTTTTTTTCTATTGCTGATCGGGCGTTCACCCTTCCACTCCCTGGTTCCCTAACGCCTTACTGTTCTGCGTCCAAACCCTCCTTCGTCCTTCACCTCTCTTGTCTCCTCTCTCACTTATTAATATCCCATTTTTTGTGCTCTTAGTGTCTTGGCGCCCATGCTTTTGCTCCAGGCTCTTACTCGCACTTGATCCTTCTGCTTGGGCTCCTATATATCATCCTTTATGCGCCGTCTTATGGCCATTTCCTTCCCCTTTCCGCCTCTTGACACTCCCCCGTCTTTATCTTTCATATCG